>Ga0209093_1000807_pt1 | contig 17472 bp, 20 predicted proteins | sample SidtaG_4_FD_187450 | JGI IMG/M metagenome (GOLD analysis project Ga0209093, IMG submission 187450) | Marine algal microbial communities from Sidmouth, United Kingdom - Sidmouth_Male1 metaG (SPAdes) (version 2) | ecosystem: Host-associated > Algae > Red algae > Unclassified | place: Sidmouth... | reverse complement strand
GGTACTTTGAGAGCGGCGGTCTCAGATGTCTCTGAGGTCGTTTATGCAGTCGAACGCTTGAAAGCAGGGCGGACCGTCGCACTGGGCGCGATGCGTGGGGCGGCGAGGATGGTGGGTGACTGACAACTGCGCGGGAGTGGCGGCCAGAGGGCTCATTTGGCTGGTGTCCTCGATCGGTTGGCGTTGTGAATGTACTTAGGGCATGTCAGGCAGCGAAGCCAATTCGGGCCAGGGTATTTGCACGAACGTGCCAGCAGTTTGAGTCTATATCGCAGTTTTCCGTCGAGATTGATGGAGATCGATCCCCCGCCGCCAGGTCGATCGCAGGGGACTGCGATCGAGTTGCGCACAGTTATAAGATGGGCATCTTATCAGCGGGAGACATATTGCTATCTTCCCATTTTTGGAGGATGCCGTCGATGTTAAGAGGGGTGATCAACTGTGCGAAACTGTTTCTGAGCCATCAATTCGGCCGGATAAAGTCGTTCGACCAATGGGCAGTTGACCGAGACCCAGTCTTGACTTCGACCACTTCGGCCAAAAATGGGGAGACAGCAATAAAAGTGCGCAATGAGTGTACAGCCATTCTCGCAAAAACCTCGCACGCCAACTGTTGCACCACTCTTACAAATCGGCCTCTGCGACCCCGTGAAGGCCGATTTGTAAGAGTTGTGTGACAGTTGGCGTGCGAGGTTTTTGAGAGAACGGCTGTACTGTGTGCGCGCAAGGTGCGCGCATGGCTCCTGGACAGGTCTCTGATCAGTGTCAGATCGTCGTCGCGAAAATGTACCACTCTAATGGGGGTGTGCTCGGCGTGCTGGGCATGCTGCGGGCGTGCTGCGGGCCGAAATTCTTTCTCCCGATCTGAAATTCTTGCTGGCCCAGACGGCGCTGTGCTGGCCACGAGGGAACGCGGGCTAAAAGTGGAGCCCGCATCAATCCACAACGCCCGCGAGGAAACTGTATAATGTAGCCCCTCAGAAAGCAGGCTACAAGTCGATCGGCTTGCCCGAGAAGTGCAGCTCCTGGGACGATTCAATGCCTGCGAGCGGCGGCTGGTCACGGATCAACTGTGGTGGCTGATCGCTGGATTCCAGGGCACTGCACTGTCTAGTACGTAAGTGACCCTCATTGATCCTCGATCGAGTGACCAGCGAGTCACATCTCGCACTGAGGAACACATCTCGCAACGAGAAACCCAACCCAATGTGGCCCTCAACCGCTCAGCCGCGCCCATGTCACGCACCTCCGAGCACAGAAACATAGTCGGCCCCGCGCTGGCATCGTGATTCTCATTTTGGGTCACTGTGAGGCGCCATACCGGTTAGGAGTCACATGAGTACAGGTCATCTCGGTGAGCCTGTGGCAGGCCACGATCTACTGGTGCCCGCTGATTGGTGCCACGAGGGCGCCCTGTCGTCGGAGAGGAAGGCCTACCAGGCATCGTCCAGATTGTGTGGCGCAGCCGGACGCCAAGGCTGCACCTCCCGCTGCCGCCTTTCTCGGGATCGTGTCATGGGGGTTCGAAAGACCTCTGAACGGGTACTGCGTGTCTGCGCACACCGCATGAGAGAGAATGGAAGCAGGCCTGGAAAGAGCCTCTTGGTGAGATGCATCTCACAAGAGGGCCTTGCTTGGACGGTGCCCCCCTTCACAACATCTATTGGTCTACAGTCCGTTTGTGTGGCGCAAGTGGTCAGCTCGTCTCTAGTACCACCTTGCACCATAGCGCGCCCCTCAGGGACCGCCACCCCCCCCCCGCGCCCACCACCGCCTACTGCCTCTCGCACGCCCAAAAGCTGCGGTTTCCAGACCCCTCCCAATTGGTCTGATACCACATAGAGCGGATCCCGGACGCAGTTCAGCCTCTAGGCCGAGAAAACCCTTGTGTATCTATCGTGGATCAGCCCTCCGCGCTTCTACCACGGTCGGATCAGCCCGCCATCCCACTACGTCCAGCACCTGGACCATTCCTCTCGATGTTGCTGGCGCCTATGTTTTGTTGGTGTGTATACCGTATCTCGTGTATCATCTCTTGTTGTGGGTACAGGTGATACCCTGGAGTATTGCGCGTCTTTTTGTACTCGTAGGGTGTCGTTCTGCGTCATTGTCTGAAGAAAACTGCTCGCTATTTCTCTGTGCTGCTGCCCTGTACTGCGCCCATTTCCATCTTACTGCCCCTTACTGCCCCTTACTGCCCCATGTTACTCTGTTCTCGCAGATGCGGCACCGTACTGCCCATTTATCCCCTGTACCGTCCCGTTATTTGGAAATCCATGCAGGTGAAGAAAACGGCGGCAACGGCGGTGGTGGAGCGACTCGCGCGCAGAGTTGGGCGAGTGGTGAAGACTGTGTGGGCGGCTCCGGCGGGGAGAGGGGCGACGAGAGTGACGAGCACGGACGGGTTTTTTGGGCTGGTTCCCGCCGAGAGCGCACCATGCCTCCTTGGCGTCAACCCGCTCCAACTTCCGCCGAGCCGCGTTGGTTGGACGCAGGCGTACGGACGCGTGCATACCTGGACATTTGCGCTGTGGGGGGCGAGACTGACTTTCTGTGGTGTTTCTGGAGCTTATGCTTGTGTTGTTGTCTGTTTGGTGGTTACCTTCTTGCCCTTCGCTTTTTTACTGTGGCCATCTGGTATGTAGCTTTACATGTTCATGTTGGGCGCGAGGGGCGCGACGGGGTAGTCGACGAGGGAGGGGAAGGGTGGTGTTGGCGAGCGGGCGGAAAGGGGTAACAGACCCATGGGGCCGCCGCCCCACCCCACCCGGTCCCTCTCCCCTAGGAGGCGTGACAGCGCATATAAAACGCATTCTCTTCTACAACGTTCTCGACCAGTGAGCGACAACGTGGCGGGACCGCTGCCCCGTAGGACAGTGCTCCTGCGCGCGCTGCGTATCGAGTGGCAGTGCGGCCACGAATCGCCGTGGGAGGGCGTCACGTAACTCCTGGGTAACTCCATGAGGCGTCCTGTCGGGTGCCTCTGGGTGCCTCTAAAATGCCTCCAGGTGCCTCTAGAATGCATACTGTGTGCGCGCCGAGGTGCGCACATGGCTCCCGGACAGGTCTCTGATCAATGTCAGATCGTACTGGGGGCAAATCTGGCGAATCTGGGACCTTACCCATTTGGACGAACACTGTGGAAGAGAGGGGTCCAGTACGCGACAAAACACATGCGAATATCATGCTGGGTGCCCGTTTGGGATCGTTTCAGATCAGCCTTCAATTCTGCTGGCCAAGTCCCAAGGGCGTTCTCAGTACGTGGTACATTTTGGCGACGGTACTGCGGATCTAAAATGCGAATCTGAGACCTTACACATTTGGACGAACACTGTGGAATAGGGGTCCAGTACACGAGAAAACACGTGCGAATATCATGCTGGGTGCCCGTTTGGGATCGTTTCGGATCAGCCTTCAATTCTGCTGGCCAAGTCCCAAGGGCGTTCTCAGTACGTGGTACATTTTGGCGACGGTACTGCGGATCTAAAATGCGAATCTGAGACCTTACACATTTGGACGAACACTGTGGAATAGGGGTCCAGTACGCGAGAAAACACGTGCGAATATCGTACTGGGGACCCGTTTGGGATGGTTTGAGATCAACCTACAATTCTGCTGGCCAAGTCCCCAGGGCGTTCTCAGTACGTGGAACATTTGGGCGACATCTTCCACGCCAGACTCTTCTCTGCGGCGTGCCATTTTTCTCTTCTGCAGTGGGGATACGATTAAGCCTTCATCAGAGGCCTGTTGCTAAGAATTGGGGTCAGACGGATAATACGCGTCTCGTTTGTCATTTTGAAATTTGGTGCCACGCACAATCCATGCGGAGTGGACCCGTGGTGGACTGGATCCAGCCCACCACTGTTCAACGCTGGGTGTGCTCCATGGAGCACACCCAGCGTTAAACAGTTTCCGCTCCACCTGACCTGTTGACAGAAGACATGTTTGGAAGCAGCACCGTACCCTTGCCATCGACAACACCCAATGCCAACGATGAGTCGACACTTGTCGCCGACAGGGCAGCCACACCAGCTGGCACAAAGACAGAGCCTTGCAGCCCATACCTGCCAACTTGCCAGTACCTCGCTCGACGGGTCGCACGTCGCGGGGGAGATTGTACCTGCAGGCGACAGAATGAAGTGGCATCAGCGTGCGCGCTTGGCCGTGGCCACCAACTCGTATCCGAGGCTGGACCGGTCTGCGGTGCGCATGCTTTCCTACTCTTTCGTGCGGAAGACATGACAGGTAACCGCCTGGCGAGCACCGGTTGATGCTGGGCATCCGGCCTCCCGGGCAAACGTCAAGATGTGTGCCTTCGCACAGGCGGTTAGCGTTGACGATAGGTGCGTTCAATAACCCAGACACACCTCACCCGCTAAACCCTAAGATGCCAGTGCCAATCTCTTTGCTTGACCACAGCTTACCATTCAATCCGTTTTCGCTTGAGCCAGTTGTGGTCACGTTCGAAAAACTCTGACAGTATTTATGCTATACTTCAGCGCCTATTTCCTGAGGAAAACGTTCCTGCTTTTAAAATGACATGCCTCGCATATCTCGCGCATTTGTAGAATAAGTCTCGTCGGAGCATGCATGCTCTTCGCCGAAAAAGGCGCAGGAGAGAGAGACGCAACCCAACGAGACGTTTCCCTTGCGCTGCGTGATGCATTGTGCTAACCAAGTTCCATGCGACTCCCGTGGCGGCCATTCGTCAGGCGATGTAGACCCCCGATCAATACTATGTTCTCTTCTGTAGAAGCGCGCACAGTGCTCTTCAGGAAATGTTGACTACCATTCAGAAAAACAGCTGGCTTGTGCTTTATCTGCGACCGGATTGAGAGGGGTTCTGTTATCTTCAGTAGGAAATTAAATTCTCGATGTTGACTATCGTAATGCGTACGGTCAGGTTCATGCGAAGATCATCTCAATCCAGAGTTCGTGAATGCATATGAGTGAGTGAGTGGATGAGTGAGGTGACGCGCATATTGGGTTCCCCAAGAATGCACAGAACGCACTCATCGGACCCAGCGCCAGAGCCCGCGTCCACGCCGGATCGGCGTCGCCAAGCACACATACGTACCCATTGTTGGTGCGGAGATGCGTGTGTCACGTCTGGACGTAGCAGGCGGTGCCTACCCGCGGCTGTCTGATGCTGATGGCGAGCGAGCCTGTTCAGGTTAACCGAGGCAGTCCCAGGTGCATTAAGCAGCCTGTGGGCGGCCAGCAGACACTACTGGCGGATGGAATGCCTGCCAGGCAGCGTCCATCCGGTGCTGCGCCGCTCGGACGGTGTCACCACCGCCAGAACTGTGTCGTGGCTGGTTGTCGCTGACAGTGACCGGGCACGTCGGACTTGCAAGTTGAGTGTATGCAGCCCCTCTGGCAGGGTTCTTCGATCTGGGGATGCGCCGCGCGAGGTGATTGGGGGACCAGCCACGGGCGGGCCGGCGGGAGGCGCCAGCAGAACCACCCGGGTCTGCTGCGCCGACAGCGGCTCCAGTGGTGCTTACCATTGCAGGCGACCGGGGCGACGAGGGGCGGAGTGCTCCTGCGTGGCAGGCATATCTCAATGAACCGTGTTGGCGCTGGACCGCACTCCACTTTTGCTTGACCTGTGGGCCACCGGGTGGTCTATTGATGCGGTTCTGTCTTTTCTTTTCTCTTCTGTTGCGCGCGAGCCATCTTCGAGGGGTGCGTGTCCCCTTGCGCCGAGCTCACTTGTCGACACCCGGCCGTCGGCTGATCGACGAGGCGCGTTTGGTGTGGAAGAAACGAACCGTGGAGTGCTCGTTGCATGTGTTGAGCTCGTCTTTTCTCCCGTCTGGGCTACCTGAGCGCCTGCCGTTGAAGGCCTGCCGGACACGTTGGGAGGTCGACCGTCCAGAGCCAAAACACAATGCAAGGACGCCGGTTGTGGCCTGCAGCGGCGACGAGCCGGCCATCACCCAGTCGTGGCGGTCGATGCGACCTGTGTGCGCCGCTCGACACACTCTATCTGCAGTCGTGGCCTTCTGCGGCCGTGGCCTTCTGCGGTCGTGGCCTTATAAAGATCGACCTGCAGATGCACCTAGCGTCGCAGTCGAGTCACCCCCATCGGATCTGGACTCGGCGTGTGACGTAGAGTGACGGGGGCGGCGCAGAGGGTGCGAGGTGGCCCCTTTTTCTGCTCTCTGTGGGGCCCGTGTCGTTGGTAGAGGCTGCCTCTTGCTGCTCGGCGTCGCACTTGCCTCTGTCGGTGGCGTTCGCGACGTAACAAGACCCGCCGTTGGCTCGCCTGTCGGGTGACCCCTGCAGCGGACCCTCGGTTCCGATTTTGGATGTCTTCCCCTCTCTTGGGGGCGGTTGGTAACGGACTCCAACGGACTTAGCGTGCATCCGGCGCCTGCGCTTCACGGCTGCCGGCGGTCGCGGTGTTCGGTTGCCACTGCATCCCATTGGCTGCCACTGGAGCGATCCGCAACAAGCAGCCGATCACGGACCGAGCGTGCCCGCTCAGCGGCGGGGATATCGGTCGCGACTTCTGTGCCCAAGCCGACCACCCCCGGACCTAAGATGGGGCTGGTGCAGGTCCACTCGTCAGCCGGCGTGCCCGTTGTCAATGGCGGCGGCAGCGGGCGGCTCGGCAGCAGACGGGTGAACGGCAGGTGCTGCGACAGGGGTATGATGCGGTCCGAGGTTGGAGACAAAGCGGCTAGTGGAGGTGGGAAAGAGGGGCTGCAGGTGCACGACAATGAGCCCGTGATGCAGCTGCAGCTCAAGCTGTGGGCAGAGACGGATGCGCTGTTTGAGTCGACCATCGGTCCCGAGGCGCTGCTGGAGCGCCCCATTGCGCTGCGCAACCCGTTCCTATTCTGTACGTGTGGGGGGGGGGGGGGAGCAGCAGGGGTTGGCGAGGGATGCTGGGCATCAGTGCGAGGTGCCGCATCTAGCCGAGGCACTGCCACTGCACGTTTGAGACAGCATGCTTACCTGCCCAAGTGTCTTCATGCCCCTCCTGCGCCTGCCTGTGCCTCGTCCCTCCCCGGACATGGTGTGGCGGTGACTTTACATTTTGTTCCTTGCTCTCCTCTCGTTCGCGTTCTTACTGCCACAGACATGGGCCACCTGCCGGCGTTTGCCTGGAACACCATCCGCCCCTTCACCCATGATGCGCCCTTCAACGCCTCGTACGACTACCTCTTCTCCCGCGGCATCGACCCGGACGTGGAGGACCCGTCTGTATGCCACGCGCACCCCCCGCCGCCGCCCGAATGGCCCCCCGTCCCCGCTGTCGCGTCCTACCGCGACAGCGTGCGCGCGCGCATCACGCGTGCTGCGGCAGCGCTGCCGCGTGCCGCCTTTGCGCTCACCGTCGAGCACGACGCACTGCACGTCGAGACGCTTCTGTACATGGTCGCACAGCGGCGGCCACGCATCGACGGGCGCCGCCACCCGGCGGCCGTGCGTGGGGCGGACGCGTACGCCCTGGACGCGGCGGTCGCGGCGGCGTCGGCGGCGGCGGCCGCCGCCGCGCGGGGCGACCCGACCCGCGCCGCCCCGCGCGTCGTGGCCATCCCGGCAGGGCGGACGACGCTCGGCCGGGAGCGGCCGGCCGAGTTGGAGCCGCCCCGCAACTTTGCGGCGGCGGTAGACGGCGGGGCGACGGCGGCCTTTGGGTGGGACAATGAATTCCCGGCCGTTGCGGTTGACGTGCCGGCGTTTGGCGTTGACGCCCTCCCCGTCACGGTCGGGGCGTACGCCGCCTTTGTCGCCGCGGGCGGCTACTCGGACGCGGCCTTGTGGGCCGACGCTGATTGGCAGTGGGCGCGGCAGGCGGGCGTCGACGCGCCGGCGAGCTGGGTGCCCGTGCCGCCCTCCTCCGCCGACGGCGGCGGTGGCGGCGGCGGGTGCGGCGGCGGCTGGGCGGTCCGCACCGTGGATGGGGAGGCGGTGCCGCTCGCCGCCGCCGCAGCTTGGCCGGTGGCGGTGAGCCTCGCAGAAGCGCGCGCTTACGCCGCGTGGGCAGGCGGCCGCCTGCCGACCGAAGCCGAGTGGCACCGGGTGGCGTACGGGGGGGGGCTCGACGACGGCGGCAACGGCGACGGCGGCAGCGGCGACGGCCACCGGCCCTTCCCGTGGGGCGCCGCCCCGCCGGTGGCCGGCGTGCACGGCAACTTTGGGTCGGTGCACCGCCGGCCGACGGATGTCGGCACCCACCCGGCGGGCACGTCGGCGATGGGGGTGGGCGACCTGGTCGGGGACGGGTGGGAGTGGACGGCGACGGTGTTTGCGCCGTTTGAAGGCTTTCAAGCTCACCCGGCCTGTACGATTAGAGGGGGGGGGAGGGTGTGGGGTGGAGCGGGGGGGGTGTAGGGCGCGTAGTGCGCGTCAATTTGCGGCCGCGATTGGGTGCAAGGCGGTCCCGAGTTGGACGCTTTTTGGTTGGGTCGCAGACTGCCTGTGTATGGAATGCGTGGGCCCCCTACTAACCACCTCCCCCGTGGCCACTCTGTGATGCAGCCTGTCCGTGTGCTCGCTGCGCTCGTCACCCTCTGTTCGTTCCTGCCGCAGACCCGACCTACTCGACCGACTTCTTTGACGACAAGCACTTTGTGCTCAAGGGCGCCTCGTGGGCCACCAACGTGTCGCTAGTGCGTGCGACATTCCGCAACTTTTATCAAGCCCGCTACCCGTACATCTTTTCCAAGTTCCGCGTCGTATACGACGGGCGATCGTCGTAGGGCGGCGGGGGCGACGGTGGTGCTGGTGCCACGGCGCGCGCCCGTCGCACGGCTCGCCCGACCCACTCCCACGTGGTCTTGGGGGTGGGGGGCTTGAGCGCGACGCGGCGCGCCGTCGGCCGACGGCGCATTGGCCGGATTGAGGTGCGGCGCCGAGGCGGTGGTTGTTCACGGAGCCGAGGCACAGTGCATTTGCACGGCGCGCAGGGGGCGTGTCGGCAAGCACCGCGGTTTGGCTCTCGTGCTGTCTTCTCGTGGTAGAGTAGCTTTGTTGTGTGTGCCTTCCCCGAGGGCGTCTGGTTCTTTGCTGCGACTCCCTGCCTCACCACACACCGTATGGGTGGTGGGGCATTGCATGGGAAACATGTTCTAGCTAGGTAGAAGATCAAGCGTTTTGACTCCGAAGACCAACAACAAATGCACCGTACGCATCACGCCATCAAGAAAGAAAAGAAAGGCACACAACCCAAGCACAAGGACGGAGCCGCACAGCGCCGCGGTGGCCTGTACAGACCGTCCGCCGCAGCCGCCCAGGGCCGCCAACACTGGCCACCCGCCGTAGCCCGCAGAGAGCCGCCAGCTCAGACACGCCGCCCCCAGCTTTGCCGTCACGACATGGATGCGGCCGTCTCCCCACCCCCCCCTGCCAAGCTCGCCAGGTACGACTTGCGGCAGCTGAGGTCGTCGCCCTCCCCCGGCCCCGCCCCTCGCGCGATGGGGGTCCACGCCGGCGCGTCGCGAAAGAGCCGCACTGCCCGCACCGACGCCGCCTCGTCGACAGTGAAGCGGTGATACGCCCCGGCGGGGAGGACGATCATGTCGCCGGGGGTGACCGCGATGCGCACCCACGCGTCGGTTGGGGAGCGAATGTCAAAGTACCCCGAGCCGTCCAGGACGTACCTGCGATGGTGGGCGGCGGGAAAGAGCAGCAAGGAGGCGTCGGCCGCCAAGCGTGGAGTACGCGACAACGTGTAGAGGAGTGTCAGACAGTTGCTGCAGAACAAGAAACAACGCGGAGAGGCCACCAACCAATACCAGCCAAGCCAACACCAGTGCGTCTGTAGGGGGTGAAACAGAATGAGAGCATCGGCGCCTAGGACGACCACAAATACGTACCGGATCTCCTCGTCCTCGTGCAGGTGCTCCGCGAAGAATGACGCGCACTTGGCGGGAAATGCGTCGCCCATGGCGGTGGCCGAGCAAACTACTTCGTCGGCGTGGGCGTACCTGCGCTCGGCACGGATAGCTTCCATTTGCCTTTTGGCAGGAGCGTCGGTATCGTCTGCATCGTCAAGTCGGAACAGAGAAAAGAAGGGGCAGCGAACCAATAGACAGCAACGGTATGCGACAGTAGCAAGACAACCAGTCCACGCCGAACGGTCGGTCCCGGTTCATCAAAGAGGTCATGTTGACCAGGTAGAACGCCAGAGCAGCAGCAAAGTCAACCAATAAGCAACGGTTGACACACGCAGCCAGGCACACAGCCGCCAGCAGTCAAGAAAGAAACCAAAGCGGTACGCAGGGTAAGGCACATCTGGAGACGTACCTGCTGTATACTCCTTTGGGTCGATGTACCAATACAAAACACCCAGGTGCTTGAGCTCCTCCAGGCTCACCGGCGCGTCAGGGGTGCGATGGTGGGGAGCTCGCGGCGACTCGGCCCCGTCATTGTCCATCAGCCAGGCCTTCATTGCACGTAGGAAGTTGCCACTAAAGAAGAACTAGAATGCCAGAGGAAGGACGGACGGCTAGCAGAAAGTCGCCGCGCGTGCAACGCAGTCGGGCCGAGGGTGTGAGACCCAGGGAAGGTGATGACTCCAGGCAGAGCCGTGAGCACGCCCAGTCAATCCTCGATGATGGCCCAGCCAGTTTAGTAGGCTACTTCACCAACAATCGTGGCCAGAAGCTGCCCTCCTGATGCGATCAATGCAGGTCGATCTCTGAAATTGTGCTCAGAGCCTTGCGCGACCTGAGAATGTGCCTTGATCGCCTCTATGGTGGCGATCGGCGGTCGACTCGCTCAAGGCCCACCTGGGCCCACGCCCAGTTAAGACACCCTTGAGTCGGTCATTGGGATTACCGGCCATTCATTGGCCAGATTGGTAGGTGTCAGACAATTTTCACGTGTCCAGCGGTTGGAACCAGCTTTCTGAAGACGTGTCCCAACCGTAGCTGGCAGCAGGCGCATCAGGGCGTCACAGGAGCATTCACAGCACACGTGTATTTTCCAATATGCGATATATCGAAAGTCTACACACTGAACCATGCGAATCGCGTCGATCTGGAGCAAGCCGGGTCTCCATCACGCTCGTTGCAGACCGGGACAAGTTGAGCACTATGATGACTCTGGATGGTCTTCTTTGTTGGATGAGCCTATGATCGAAGGACGGGGGGGGTAGTAGCTTGGGTTCTATGATACGAATGGGGAACGAGGTGACATCAATGCGTCAAGGTGGGACAATCTTTTCATCAGAGGTAGCATGAGAAGAGCAGCAGCAACAAGAAAACGAGGACGACAAAAGTGGGTTGCAAACCACGTAGCATTATTCACCACGAGCTTCTCTATCATTGTACCTCACGATCAGTAACAGAAGTATCTGCTTTGTACCTGCTTTTTTGCGCTTCCTTTGTGTACGCCTTTTGGTACCGTGGCGACAGTACGGGTTTCACGTGTACGCTGTAATGATGCAACGTGTTCGCATCCGAATGTCCGCCCTTAACTGGGCGTGGGCCTTTAGCAGGCGTGACAAGGTCGGGGATTGACTGTAAAACCACAAGAGAGGGTGAGAAACCAGTTCCCGTTCGAGTCTCTCACAGATCCCGCACTCGACGAATTTCCAGCCACGGTTTCCAGGCTCCAGAGTTCGAGTCTATTGCTGTCTTCCCAGTTTTGGCCGATGTGGTCGAAGTTAAGACAGGGTCTTGGTCAACAGCCCATTGGCGGATCCACTGTATCCGGCCAAATGGATGACTGAGACACAGTTCTCCACAGTTGATCACCCTTCTTGACATCGACGGTATCGGCCAAAATTGGGAAGGCAGCAATATGTCCAACGTCAAGGCGCGCAATCGCCGATGCACAGCGCTACGTTGGGACCAGGGCTTTCCAAGAGTAACTGATTCAAGCGTATTCGCGCGTACCATTTTGAGCGTATCAACGCTGACGCAAGTACTTTCTGGCGAAAAACCGGCCACACATACGCCCCAGTTTCATTTTCGAAAGGTCCGCGTTACGCCATCTTTTTTCCCCGTACCCTGGGTCAGTTTGCATGGGACGCTCGTTGATTTTCAGCAATCGGACCTGGAAAGTAGTAGCCCTTCTTCGTCAGAAGAGTGGGCGAAATATGGCCGCTACTTTCTCTGCAGGCTTCGTCTCAACCAGGGATGAGCGTTTTGGCCGAAATCATGGATGGTTTCTAAATTACTGATATTTATTCGAGTATTATCGTGATACTTATCAATGGGGGGCTGACAGTGTGCCAAGCACCAGGATCACGTGATCGCTCAATCGCAGTCAGCGAGGAGCTGATCCATTCCATGAAGGCGGCACGCTGCCTCTGGAACGTACGTAACTGCCCCAGCCACGGCTTCGGTCCGCCACAGTGAACAAGGATGGTGACAGCGTTGCCCCCAGTGCGAGCCAGCGGCTCAACCTCGACAGCACAACTGGACGTATGCACCGCCGCAGGCCTTCTGGAGACCCAGAAAGGCTCCTCGTTGCCTCGTTGTCCGTTCCACTGTCCAGGCCCATCGACAGGAGACAACCATGTCGACCAGCTGTCCCTCAGACCCCAGCGGCGGCGGATTGTCGTCCGCGACCCTGCCTCATAGTACGTTTCAATGGCAGGCCTCCAGCGATGTAGTGTTACTAACACCGGGAGCACTGCAGCGCTCTTCGCCTGCAATCGAGAGTCGTCAGGTTACCCGAACTGGTGAATGACTGGTCCACGCGTGGCGAGATGACAGCACACGTGTTGATAATTATCAGATCTTGGCTGATGATTTTGATAAATATAGAGAAGTTTACTCGATAATATGGTGCGTGTCCCAAAAATGAGACATCGCGGTTTTTTCTTTTTTTTTCTCGGCCCACTGGCCTTCTGCAGCGGTCCGAACATGTAATGTGACCCACTCGGACCCACTGCGTTGCCAGAACGGCATCTGGCAGTGTTAGCAGAGGCGGCACCTCCTGACGTGTCATGGGGCGAAGTGTCATTCATTGCAGCTTCGACAGGTGACGATCACGCCCCCCAATCAAATGCACGGATACTAGGGCAGGCATTTCCTGACAATTTTTGCACGAAGAAAAGGGCACCACCATACTCATAAAAACGTGAAAAAGACCGCCATGTAACCCCCTGTGAAGAAAACACGATTTGGGACACCCCTCATCGAAGCTCCAGCTAGCACATGAGCCTAGGCAGTGGCTGTGCTACCGGGTGGGCACCACGTCCTTGGTCCTTCTGCGCCATGGAAACAACAGCAACGGCATGAAGCACTTTGAGCACCATGCTAACAAGGACGTCCCGACGGTCACCCAGATGTCCCACTCGCCGTACATGATGTACATGCTCAAGAACGTGACTCGCGGCAACCGGTCCAAGCAGGTAGGGGTGGACAAATCCATCATGAGATACATGAACAAGGACAATGGGGCTGCCAACTTGACCTTCGTACGCATGCATGTGATGACCAAGTCTCCTCACGCCATCGCGTCCAACGACCACACGCGATCCTTCCTCAGAAATCTGGCCTGCTACGCCCCACGCGCACACGACACCGTCATCCACCACCTTTTGGAGATGTATATGTGCGTGGCGGAGAGCATCCGAGCCAAACTGCGGCGCGCCAAGGAGTTGTACAGCGGGCTTCCTTTTTTCCCACGCTGTCTTTGATACTTGGACGGAGAAGCACAGGTCCAACGCGTTTGGCTCTGTGGTGCTGCGCTTTGACGATCCAGAGAGCGGCTGTATGGTGGTGCCGGGCCGCAACAGAGTCCGCCAGGGCCTGGCCAAACTCGTGCGACGCCGCTGGTGCTGCGGGGCGTCCAAGGTACGCTCTGTGGCTGCGCTTTCGACCCACATTGATGGGTACTCTGGGTCCGATTCCGGTGAAAGCATGTACTCTCAACTCGTACGCTATTGGGGAGAATTTTCCGGGCACAGCTACGCTGCACTATTCCCTGGAGGGTACACGCACACGCTGTGCATTTCGTGAGTCCAAGAACTACAACTCTATTCGAAAAATGGTACGCTTGGAAAGCCCTGGTTGGGACGCGTGTCGGTATGCCGTGTCGGACCGTATCTGGGCGCTGCTCTACATACTCTTTTTCTGGAGTACAAAGGGTTTTCTTTCTGTACTTTGCGTAGCGAGTTGAATTTGTGCTGCTCTTTGGCGCCGCCTGCCGCCTGATGTCATTCTCTGGGAAAACCGGCGAGAAAGGGCAAACAGCGCAGTGTTTGCCCACCCGTGCACCGACTCACCGACGCTCCCCTGCTTGGGGTGCGGCGGCACTAGGTGTCTGGGCTGTCGGGCCCGTCACCCCCCCTCTAGCCGGTGCGGGGTATCCTCATATGCCCGCACACGCGCAAGCACGCGGGCCAACCCGGCCAAACAAGCCACTCAGGCAACCCCCTCTCTCAGGGGTGCCAGGTGCACACAAGCTACCGACGGGTAACGGCCCTCCAGCGCAATCACACACAGCCACAGACTCGGGACGCAATATGCAATCTACCCCCCGTTCCGGAGTGGCACGACGCTGAATCTCGCATGCGATTGGTCCGTCCAAATTATCGGCCGGTGATAGGCGCGAGGGTGGGATCTCGAAAAGTACAGGTCATCCCCCACCGGGGTGCAAAGATTCACACATTCCCACCACAATCCGCCATCCCTCCGTTGTGGACGAGCGGCGAGCTGTTGATGATGCTAACCACAGGAAAATGAATCCATTCCTGCCAAGAGCCCTGCCCTGGGGCGGTCGCTGGGGCGGATTTTGGGCGCAGATCACGCGCGCGCCTGGGGTGGGGGGGCTCCTGGGGGGTCGCCGCGGCGGTTTTTTGGCGCTCGCCACCTGCGTGCCTGGGCGGGGACCTGGGTTTCAGGTGCTCCACCTGCCACTGAGGATGTGACGTCTCCGCTCTCGCCCCGCCTCCATGTTTCCGCGGCCGGCTCGGCGCCCTCTTCCTCACCATCAACACCCCGCTCGGCGTCACCCTGTGGAAGCCCGTCTCCTCGCGGGGCGGCCGCCGCTTCTGCGACTTCCGCTTTCATGCAGCTGGGCGCAATGTCGCGTCCCCCTTTGTCGCTACCCGGTCCGACGCGCCCTCCTCCGTTGCGACCATCTCCCGAACCGCGCTCATTGGCTGTAGTATCGGCGGCCGGCAGCGGACGGTGTGCGTCATTCTTCTCGGTGACACTGAGCGTGGCAGCCTCCGCACCCATGCAGTCGTCAGACAGCTTTTGCCGGTGTATCCCACGACGCCCGAACCCGCCCTGTCGCTCTTGCATAGCATGCTGTCATTAGGTGCCGCGTTGGGGCCAGTTGAACAGTGCAGTTCCGACGTGTACCGGGTGGTCGAGCGCGCGGACGGCTTCAAAAGCCACCCGTACAATGGCAAGGTTATCTACTGCATATCGGACAGCGTGACCGACGCGTTTCTGAGCAAGTGCAAGCAAGCGTGGAGGCAATCGCGTCGGCCCTCGATTGGGTCGTCTGTCGTCGTCGGTCGCGGAGGGTCCCTGGCTCAGCAGCGGTCGCGCAGCGCAAGCGCACCGGCAGCTGGAGTCGGCGCTGGGAACGTCTTCGTGGTTGACGGCCCCTACGGCAGCCCGACGCTCACCCTGCACTCGCACCAGGGGTTGTTGAGGTTAAATCCTTGACGGCTGTATCCGCGCCGGGTACTCGTATCCATTCCGGATATTGGGTGAGGCGGGAAGCTCGTAATGTACTCAAGTTCTAGGGAAAGGAGTAGTGCGGTCCTTATCGGAGCTCTGGTACCAGAATAGACTGTAATCAGATCGGACTTGAGACACTTCGCTTTATCCGGCAAGAGGAATGGTCAAGACGACAGCAGCGTTCGTGCCTGGGACTCCATATGCAGGGATGCAATCTGACCGTCAAATAAGGCACCTGTCTCATCCGAGCGAAGTGAGCCCCTCACGTCGAATCGACATCAGCGAATAAATGGAGACAGGCTGTGGGTTGGTGCCAGCGGCCAATGTTTCGCTCCCTAAACGCGTCAAGCCACGAAGGCGTGGCCTAAGCGCCTCTCTCTGCCCGACCCCCCCCGCATCCCCTGTTGAGAACTCTTTGAGCCATCTGCACCATGGAATCCATCGTTGGAGGCTCCAGCAGCCGCATCGACGGACTCGAGGACGAGGTGGCTCCTGGCGGTCGGGGCGTGGCGCTGGTGCAGACGCCGACCCCACCAGAGGGCAGCCAAGATGAGAGCGCGGGTGTACTGGCCTCTGCGGCGATCGGCCGAGACTTTCTGGCGCCTATCATCGGGCCCTACACGGCTTCGTCCTTATCGAGTTTCCCAACTCGCATCTTCCACGCAGGTGCAACGTGGTAGCCCCAAAAGAGCGGGGAGAAATGCTGGACAACGCGACCCCAAGCCAACGATTTGTGGGATACGTTCACGGGGACAGAAGATGGCCGGAGGGGTCACTTTGTGGTTCGTTCTCGCGTTTGCGCTCTCATCGGGGTGACCGCCACCCACAACTTCAAGCACGGAAAGTCGAGCAACTCTTGGCGCCACTATTAGAAACGCAGCAGTTTCACAGCCCCTCAGGTCCAGCTTTCCGACCCGCCTGGCAGCTTAAGAACCCAGCACTGGGGTGAATGCACAACGATGGAGCAACCTGACTCCCCCTGGCAGCGGTGGGCCACCAAGAAAGAACGCAAACCATGCGACAGCACCACAGATGCAGTACGAAACCTTTCTTTAAGGCACGACGCCCTTTCCAAGCACCGACACGCTCGCCAAGCCTCTCACGCACCCCCCCACACCTAGTACCACCGTCACCAACCCGCGCTTGCTCAACGGCGACACCGCCACCTAGTCCCTCGGGCACCGACCCAGCCCGACCACCAACGCCGCCGAGCCACGGCTGCTGGAGGCCGAAAGAACCGGAGAGCCCCCCGCGCATTCGCCCCGACCAACAGCAAACGCTTCCGGTGTTCCCTTGCCGAACGCAAACACCCCCTCCGAGTACCCCGCTCACCCCCCCACACAGACCACCAACGCCGCCGAGCCGCGTTTTCCAAAGGCCCACACCTCTGTCGAGCACCCGGCGCACCCGCCCACCCCGACAACCAATGGCGCAGATTGGCCAATTCCATAGCTGGAAGCCTCCGCACAGCTCCCCGTGCACCCGCACGCACCGACCACGAACGCCCCTGAGTCGCCCTTGCTTGACGAAGAAACCCACACCTCGCCGCTCGCACACCGACCAATATCACAACCGCCCAACATTTTACAAGCACGGACACAACCACAGAGTCCTGTGGGGGAAACCCCCTGTCAGGGGTGACACGACCCCCCGGCACGAGCCGGGGACGGGCCGTGACCAGTCACGCAACACCCCCCTAGGGGGGTAGCGTGGGACAACCCCCTTGGGCGGGTTTCCAGGGAGCCCCAGGGCCACACATGAAACGACCCCTCTAGAGGGGCGTGAGGCGGGGAACACCCGATCGGGCCCCCCTGGGGGGGTCTGACACACACAAGGGCGACACAAGTCTTCCCGAATCCCG
>Ga0209093_1000806_pt1 | contig 17474 bp, 23 predicted proteins | sample SidtaG_4_FD_187450 | JGI IMG/M metagenome (GOLD analysis project Ga0209093, IMG submission 187450) | Marine algal microbial communities from Sidmouth, United Kingdom - Sidmouth_Male1 metaG (SPAdes) (version 2) | ecosystem: Host-associated > Algae > Red algae > Unclassified | place: Sidmouth... | reverse complement strand
CGAGGAGGGAGGCGGGAGGAGGCGGGGGTGAGGAAGACGGTGGGTGCGATTGCAAGGTCGCATGCCACGGGAGCCGTCATGTTCCGACTTTGCTGTCGGCGCGTGCTCGCGAAGGTCGCGCCCGTGAATCAGGCTTGCGGTGGCCTCGATCCACAGCGTCGGACTGCCACGTAACTGGCCTGAGATCACCCCCCGCGGGTAGGAGCCTCTGCATCAGATTGCACGGGACACGATTCGCTCGAAGTCTGCAAGGCGGTGTTTTCGTGCGGCCGTGTCGTGCCACCGAAAAACAACCCAGGGACAAAGATGGCATGACAAACGTATTGGCGCGGACCACCACAGCTCACAGCGTGTGAGCCCGTGTCATTTGGCACATCCCAGCACGACGTTCGTGCTTCAGCACGTCTTGTTATTGGCTCCTCCATCTGAGTCGGCTGAGAAAGAAACCACACACTGTACACCAGGCATGATGTGTGACATTTGGCAGCCACGAAAGTGTCAGCTGCGCACGTGTTCAGGGAACAGGCCGCCGGGCCTTCCAGCGACGCGGATCATCTCTGACTTGTGACCCGGAGCCGCCTTCCCGCGCCAAGCTGCCCAGCGGTTGCTGAAAATGGGCCGAATCGCTCGACTTGTAGCCTGCTTTCAGGCGGGCCACAAGTCGTAGAACTTGGGAGCCGTCTGGGAATGGCGAGGGTGTCCAGAGTGCCGATGAAATGGCCCCTGAGTCCTCGATTTGCCTGGGTTTTGATCGACTTGTAGCCTGCTTCAGAGGTGGGCTACAAGACGCAGAATCTGGTCCCCGTCTCGAGCCGTCTCGAGCCGTCTCGAGTACGTGACATGCAGACTTGTAGCCCACGTTTCGGCCGCCCTGGCACAGGCCGGGCTGCGGCCGGGCTCCATTTTGGGCTCCGGGCCTCCGTTTCGTCCCCACAGTACGGAAATCGGGCCCCAGTACGCCCCAGTACCCCCTAAGTAGGGTGGTACACATTCCCGACGATCACGAGTCATATCGGATTCGGAACATGCAATGATCTGGGATCAAATCCGATTGCGATTTGCAATAAGATCGCCAAACTTCTTTGCAACGCGCATACGACAAGGAGCCGAAAGAGAAGAACCCGAGAGGCGATTAACCTGGTGCTCTCACCTGCTGGAGCATTCGACGGGCCTGTCAAGGTCATTCTACACCAGCCCGAACGCCCCGAACGTCCGAACGCTGAACGGCCATATCGAGATCGCGTTGGGCGACATGGCCTCGGCTGGGATGCTTGGCCAATGAAACTTCAATATGGCCGTTCAGCGTTTGGACGTTTGGGGCGTTCGGGCTAGTGTAGAATGACCCTCAGAGAAATGTGTGCTGGAGGCCGACGTCAGATCTCGCTGGCCTCATTTTGGAGCAGCTCACCAGCAGACGAGATACGTAACTGCCTCAGAAATCTATCTGGGCCAGGTCGACCAGTGGCACTGAGCGACCGTGGCCGCAAGGAGGTGAAACCTGTGACAAAGGGCGCGAAGCACATGCGCGTGCCTCGCAATGCGCCGCGCACCCCGCGTCTCCTCGCACCGCGAACTGAGTAGGGCCCCGCGCCACAGTGCCTCGCGCCACGCGCTCAATTGCGCCCCGCGCCACACAAACCCAATGGTGCCTTACGCCACGCTCCCTGGGATGCACGAAGTGCCCACCGGACTGGGAACCGGGCCTCCCATTGGTTGCGTCAATGTTGAATGACTGTCAACCCGATGAAACGAGGGCCCATTCCGCACGGATGAAAACTTCTGGAAAAGATATGCCGGCCGATGCCAGCGGCTGCGTCAGTCCAGACTCGTCCACGTGCCCGCTGGTCTGCGTCCCCGGCGGTGTCCGTCCCCGCCGGCGCGCCACGGCGCCCATGTTGGTTCCCGCCGGTGTTCCTTCCCCCCGGTGCTGCGTCCGGCTGGTGCCCTTCCTCGCTCTGTCCCTTTTTTTGCCGCCTCTCCGTCGCCTGTCGCTAATCTCTGTCGACACTTCTCCCTCCCAAGACCCTCCCCTCTGGCGCTCCTCCCAGCCGACACCCTCCCCGTTGGGAGCCCTTTCCGCTGGCACCGATCCGTGCTTGCGCCCTGCCCCGCTGGTTCCCCTTCCTGTGTGCGCCCCTCACTGGTAGTGCCGCCCCCTGCTGGCGCCCTTTGCTGGTGGTGCGCCTCCCTGGCGTTGCCCTTCCCAGGTTGTGCTCATCTCTTGTGGCGACCCTCCCTCGTGGTCCGCCTTGGCCCAGCTCACGCCTAGAGCCCCCCCGTGCTAGCATCTCGCGTCGCTGGAGCCTCTCGCTGGTGGTTCCCGTCCATTGAGCTGCCCATTCATCGTGGCGCCCCTTCTTGGTGGCGCCTCTCCCTGGTAATCCCCATTGGTGGCCGTCGCCGCTTGCGCCCCCCCCTGCTGGAATCCCTCCATGCTAGCGCCTCTCGCGGTGGTGCCCCTCCCTGATGTTGCCCCTCCCTGGTGACGCCCTCGCTGCTGGTGCCCCTCCCGGCTGGCGCCCCTCCCCGATGGTGCCTCTCGGTGCTTTTGTGAATCCCTGTTGGCGCACCTCCATGCTGTCGCTCGCACGCTGGCTCCCACCCATTTGGCACCCGGCGTCGGGAACACTGCCGCGTTAGTGGAAATATTTGCCTGCACAAGATGCAAAAAGACGCCCTTCCTGTTTTTGTCGGCCGTTTTCGTCGTGTGGCACGGTAGCATCAAAAATGCCACCAGTATGGTCTTGTTTCTCTCTTCCAAGAGAGACACAAGCGGGTCCATTTTTCTATCTCTCTCAGTGGTCCAATTAAATAAAAGCATTTGATGACCCAGGCTGACACAGCGCATCTTGTTCAAGAGCGCTCTGATCAATGGGCCCCAAACCGCGCACAGCAGGCGCACCCAGTGCACGCCGCCCCGCCCCGCTGGTGTGCACGCTCCCCCCGCATCGCAGCAGTTGTCGTCCCGTGCGGCCAGTAGGCGACGACGCTGGGGCTGAGCGGGTGCGATGGGGGGCTCGGCGGGACTGTCGGCGTTCTGCTCGAGCAGGTCGGCGGCAATGGTGGCCTCGCTGGGCAGGTGCGCCGCGGGCTCGGCGGCGGTGTCGGCGTTAACCGAGGGTGGCTCGCCGGTGCTGGTCGTCAGTGCATACGGGTGCGCGGGGGACTCGGCTGGGGTCTCGGCGTTCAGAGAGAGCAAGGCTGCAGCGTTGGCGGGCCTGCTGAGCGGCTGCGTGGCGTCTCAGCGGGGAGGTCGGCGTTTGCCGACGGCGGCTTTGTGGCGTCGGTGATCGGTGCGGGCGGGTGCGCTCGAGTCTGGGTGGGTGTATCGGCTTTGGGAACGGTCTGTTCGCAGGTACTGGGGACCGCGCTTGGGCTGTGCCAGGGGGACTCTATGGTTGTTTCAGTGTTTGTAGAACGTGGGTAGGTGGTGGTTTTGGCCGATATGGGCGGGTGCGCTGGGGGCTAGGTGGGGATGTTGGCAGTCGGCATGGGCGGCTCGGCGGTGTTCGTGGTCGGTGCGGAAGGGTGCGCGGCGGCCTGGGCTGAGGAGTCGGTGCTGGACAACGTCAAGTCGGCGGCGTTGGCGTTCGGGCTAGGCGTGTGCGCGGGGTCTTGGCGGGGTTTCTGCGTCGGCCAACGGCAAGGAAGTGGCGTTGGCAGTAGGGCTAGGCAGGTGTGTGGGGTCCTGGCGTGAGTGCCCGCGCTTGGCAAGGGCGGCTTTGCGGAATTGGTGGTCGATTTGGGCGGGTGCGCGCGGTCTACACGGGGGTTTCGCTTTTTCCAACAGCGGCTTCGCGGAATTGGTGGTCGGTGTTCGCTGGTGCGCGTGGGGCAACGTGGCGGTACCGCCGGTTGGCACGGGCCGATTTGCGTGGTTGGTGGGCGGGGTGACCAGGTGCACGGGGTGACGGGTGGGGGTGTCCGTGTTGGGGATGATTTCGTCGTCCGTGCTGTGGGGCGCGCTCGGTCCGTGCGCGGGGGAGTCTATGGTTGTGCCAGCATTTTCGACACATGGCTCTGTCGTTCTATTTGTCGGTGTGGCGTGTGCTCTTGGGGCTAGGTGGGGACGTCGGACGTTGGAAAGAGCGGCTCGGCTGCATTAGTGGTCGGTGTCGGCGGGTGTACGGGGGGCTCGGCGGAGATGTCGGCGTTGGCCAACGGCAAGTAGTCGGCGTTGGCGTTCGGACAGGGCGGGTGCGGGGGGTCTCGGCGGGTGTGTCGGGGTTCTTCTTGCACGGCTGCTGCCTACAATGAACAGGTTTCATCGCGGCGATGCCCCGGTCTCTTCAAGCCGAATCGGTCGTCCTGTTGTTGGAGAACGCACCCATTCACACGGCTGAAGCGGACGCGAGCATTGTGGCGACGGGTGTCTTCCCTCTGCGGCTGCCTCCCTACAGCCCATATTTTCAACCTATCGTGGAGGTCTTCAGCGAGGTGTCCATCCTGCTGAAAAAGATGCATCATTCCATACCGGAGGATCCCGACGGTCTTCGCCACGCCTCAGCCCTCTTTTCGTTGTCAGCGGAAGTTATTGCCAAGCACTTTTATCATTGCATTCTAGAGGCCGTCCGGAATCTGCCGGAGCTGGCATGTCCAGAGGGTCCTTAGAGGGATGCCTTTGAGCTGATGTCGATGGAAACGGAGTAGACGGTGAGAAAAAGAAGAACATGCGAAGACTCTACTACTGTCGAAGGCGCAAGACGAACCAAAGGCGAGCACACGGATACAAACACCAACACTAAACGATGAGAAGACACGAAGCGCGTTACAGTGTCAACCAAGCCGGCAGGAAAGTGCGCAATGGATGGATGATCCTGCCCAGCGCTCCCCCACTTGAAAAAAATGAGCGCGCCCACGTTATACGCTGACAAAGTCGAGCCGGACATCGTGTGTCCACAGCCGAATTGCTCTCCGTCCTCACTCGTGCTCTGCGAACGACGCTCTCCCGCTCGGCAGAGAAACTTGGTCCGCAAATTCGCACAACGAGGCTCTCAGAAAGCTCCCCCGAGCCAAGGTCGTTTAAATCGGCGCTCTCACCGCCAGCGGCACCAATCATGGCTCCCCCGGGCAGGCCGGCGTCCGATGTCTGGATCAAACCCACCCCACCAGCCGCAGGCACGGCGTCGCGAGACGTGTGAGCTACAAGTTGGCCGGACGACTCAGCTCGGCGGCTTTGCACGTCTCTGCTCAGCGGACAGCACCTAAAAGAGCGCGTATGCGTGATGACAATGAGCCTCAAGTTAGTGTCCAGGTGCCGCTGCAACTCGTTGTATCAGGATGCGGAAAAGAGGAGAAGGAGTGAGGCTGCTAACCAGCAGAAGCGATGGGCCAACTTGCAGCCGAGGAGATCCAGAAGGGCCACTCAGAGCGCCAATCAGTTTGCTGATGCGATCGACGTTGGAAATCTTCTTAGTTAAGCTCTCTTTTTAAAGCCGCTTGCGAATCCCTCGCCGAACCACGGAAGAGATGGGCCCTGTCGCGGAAGCCAAGTCTCCGAGCTCATTACCGGCCTGCGTCGCCCCATCAGTCAGCAAGGCGACATATTCGGCCATACCGGAGCCGATGTCACCCGCGTACGCCCTGTGACAGGCCGCGCCACGCGGGTTGGTGACGAAAGCCGCAAGCGCATGTGGACCAGTCATCGCGTCGGCCACGTGGACGATGCTTTCCACCCGGGCGGCTGGGTTCACGTTTGCGACATCTCGATGCGTATCCGCCCGCTTCTGCACCTTAACGGCCTCGCACCTGTCCGCTTTTAGCGTACCAGCGCGGCGTGCGGAAGCCGCCTGGCGCTCCAGGTGCACAGCCTTCGTCTTGGAACATACCATAACACGGAGCTCGAAGCGCGCCTCTTTCTTTTGACGGATGGAGAGCTGACCATCCTTGGTGCGCCCCAGCGTTGCGGCACTTGTCAAAGACATGGTGTAAGGGAGGTGTCCCTCCTCGAAGCGCAGCGTGCAGCTGGAAAGTGAATCAGCCAATGACCGCGTAGCAGGGAGACACGGGATTGACAAGCACAGTAATAATTGTCAAGGATTGACGTGACGAGAAGCATAGCACGAGGATGAGATCCCGTTAGAAACAGGTATCACGTCCACAGGAATCGTAAGACGTACACAGCCGACTTCGGACACGATTATGTCGTCCGGGTCTTATTTGAGCAAGGTCAAACATCGGCCCGGCACGCTGCGGGAACGCTCAGACTGGAAGCGCACTCGGGGCTTCTCGCCCCGCACGTGCGCGCGTTGTGCTTTTCATGCAAAAACCGCTTCCAGTACACACAAATCTATCACGCCTGACCAAGGCGGGCCTCTTCCTCCTCGTCAGTCCCCGCGGAAGACTTACCGTCGGTGGAAGGCGCCCCGGCCGGCCCCGAGGCTGGGCTGGAACTCGAAGGAATCCATCCGGGATCAAGACCTGCATCTACCGTCTCCGCGTCGGCCGCGGCCGCGCAGGCGCGCACTGGCAAAATCATATCGCTGGATGACATGGTTCCTGTACTGTACGGGGACCAGTCGACTTTCCATGCGACACAATGGTCACACAATCGCACTCATAGGGGAAGGAGACGTCTTCACGACGGTGGTGCGACCCGAACCGTTTGACGACGTCGCCGACACAGAAACGGAAACAAGTGGGGGCAACGTATATCACGGCAGACAGTGCGGCCGGCGTACCAAACGAAGTGTCGCATCGGGCGTGGAAGCGATCGTCGGCGTACACGACCGCGGGACATGCTTCCCTTTTGGTGTGGGGGGTTTTGACCAGGGGTTGTCAGGATATGGTTTCTGGGCCGTAATCGGATACGGATACACGCCGATCCTTCGTATCTGATTACGGATAACTCCCTCAGCTGAGATCCGGATCAGGATATCTGCCTCCGGAGCCGGATATTTGAGTAGATTATATTCGTATCCGGATACGATTATTGGATCCGAACATATTCCCCCAAGTCCGACGGACAGCTCAATTAGAGCCCAAGAAGAACGCCATCCAGCCGTTATTCGAGCGCTAACTGGACGGCAGTACGACTTGAAATCCACACTTGATTTCAACGCCCCAACGGGCGCCGTCGAGGCGGTTCCCCGCCGCTTGTCTAAACGGACGGCAGAATGACCGTTCTGAATCTCGTGTTACACTCTGAAAACCACGCAATCGGGTCGAGTCGCGTGATTGAACGTTTCCACCCGGGTCGGGCTGGATCGCCGCTTGTTGCTACCAAATGTTCGGACATTATTCCCCCGATTGTCGGCACGCGAAAAGAGAGGTCGACTGTGTTTAACCAGAACTCTCCAGGCGCGGGAAGTCTCATAGCCGTATATATCCCTGTATCCTGACTCTCATATCTGGGATACGGATCCGATAGAATCTCGCAATTTCTGTCGGACAGGATAGATACATGCTCTCCTCCTTTTCTCATAATGCATTTTGGATATGCGTCCCCGGCTCGTATCCGAAGTGGATATGGATATAAAGCACGGATATAATCCTCGGGGATACATCCATGACAACCCCTGGTTTTGACGCAGCACACCATCGCGTGGCCAACGATGCCTCAGAACATTACGTAGAAGGCCATGGGGGTCGCGACCAGGGCGTATTCCCAGAAGCCGTATGTGCCTTGTACGCACTGCGTATTTGGGTGCTCAGGAGAAAAAAAGGTGACAAGCCGAAGAAGCGCCTCGCCGCGAACACTTCCTGCGCGTGGAAAAAAGTAGAAATCTTGGTTCCCTCGAGCCGGGGGAGGGGCACGACGAGCCTACGGGCCCCGACACGTTCTGCGCTCGGAAAGCATTGGAACTTTGAGTCGTCGGGAGGGGGGGGGGGACGGGCACGACGCACGCCTGGCCCCGGAAGCGTCCTGCGGGCGGAAGACACTGGAGATTTGGGTTCCTACGAGGGGATGGGGGGGGCAGGCGCCTGGCCTCAGAATCGCCCTGTCGGTTAGAAACCCTACCTGCGCGTCGGAACCAGTCCTATTTTTGGGCATGTACGACGCGGCCGGGGGGGGTTGGTTCTTGGAAGCCCGCTGGCACCAGCGTTTTAAAAAGGCCATCCGAACCGCGAGACTGCGCCGCTGTCCTGCTAACAGATTCCCAACGCAGCGGCAGCACGCCTCCATTGGCCGGCTCTTATGGGTCGGAGCATTTCACAAGCTTCCCAAGCGCCTATCTGTGATGCGCTAAAATTATGGTGGGCGAGAAGCAATTGAGCTGCGTCCCCTTTTTGTTTTCGCGTCTTCATTTTTTTGACCCCCTCGATGGCCCCTCGCGGACGATTGACCGACTTACAAGAATAAACAAAGGTCGAGACATGATCCGCGGCGGATCATGCTTTGCTCGTGCCTCTTGAATCCTGTCGCGTGCAGGCCCTCCCAGGGCACCAATATCTTTCACGCGCTGTTCGGAGGTGCTGCCGTCTTTCTGTGGAGGGACAGTATGCGCCCACATGAGGAGGGGGGCGGCGGGGGAGAGTGTGCTTGCCGCTGGTTTTCCGGGGCTCGGAATGGCGAGGCACTCACTCGCGCCCCCCGCCCCGCGTATCAAATAGTTCTTCACCGCATCGCACATGTGTAGTGTTCCTGATTGGAATGCATGCAGCGTATCCGCGGAAAATGTTTTACAGGCTTTCCCAGAGAACATCTTGGCGAACCAGTGCAACGACTGCCACCACGTGCCATTTACAGCCGCCAAAAGGAAAGGCTCTCTGGAGGGAGAGGGCCCGTGCGTGACAACTGGTGTCGGCGCAAGCCAATACGGCTTGCCTCCCTGTGGTACGCTGCCGGCGGGGCGTCGGGGCGACGGCGGCGAGCGGCTCAACCCTGCAACTCTGCGTCTGTGACGCGTTCCACGCCAGGCAGGAGCGCGCTGTGCGTAGTGAGAGTTTTCTCTATCTCCCACTGCTACCCCCCCCCCCCCCCCCCCCCCCCCCCCCCCCTCCCTGCCGTGAGGTAGCTCGTTTTTTACTTTTCGCCTGTCCCTCAAACCCTGCCTCGCTGTGTGGAGGCGTTCCCCCCTCACACCTCGCCCCTCCTGTGACGAGATTTGCAGACGGTGGAAGACCACTCCACTGTCTCAGAGCCCGTGGCTGTTGCGACAGCGGTGCAGCAGCGGTCTTAAATCGGGCCTTGTACAGAAGCGCTTGCCGTAGCAGACGCAGGCGCTTCATTTGCTTCGGTGCAGGTGACCAACCAGTCGGCAATCCCCACTTGCCAGGCATTTCTCGATGGTCTCATGGCGGGCAAGTGTGGCGGGGATCAAGATACGGTGGTTCTTGAGGCCATTGCCCACGCAATTCTTGTGCGAGGCGATCGCCCGGAGATCCACCTCAAGCACAAGAATGGGCAAGTGCGAGAGCACGCACGCCTGCTGCCACTGCACAAGGCTCTTGTGAGAAAGAGCCGGCTCAGCAAGAGCCTAGCCGCATTTCTTCGGGTCCACGCAACGACGCGACGGTAGGTGGCCCCAAAGCCGCACGGTCGGACGCGACCCTTGCGCACACGAGTGCTCCTCTCTGTGGCAGAGAAGGTGGGCCCAGTGGCTGCTCTGTCAATGAGCCACATCGTCTTTAACTGTTGGCGGACTGCTCTTGGAGGAGTCCGCAGTGGCCTGGCCAACCTTTCAACACTGCTTGAAGCCCGCAAGGAGATGTACGGCCTGCCTAGAAACCTGTTGGTCGTTTCTGGCACTGGCGCACACCTCGCTTCCCTGGCGGCTGCCGTCCAGGAGAAAGTCGTCTCCTTGTGCGAAGCGGTCATGTTCATCGACAGGGCCGTCCGCGGAGCCCTGCTGACGCCCACCCCGTCCGAGCACGGACCGGCTGTATGTGGCCTGCGGGGCTCGCCTCCCTCTTCGGTGCAGGACGTGCAGTTTACGCTTGCGCTGGACAAGGGCGGGGATCCTGGGACGGTGAAGATTTTCGCCACACTTATGAGCCAACCCCACTCCAATAGTCCGACGAATACCTCCTTTGTGGGCGTGTGCCCTTGTCTGTATGACAAGTACGATGGCCTGGCTTTGATGCCAAAGACCAACATTCCTCAGGTCGATGAGCTACTACTGGACGGAGTCTGAGTGACTGGTGTGCGTCGGCCCATGCGACTGCTCCGGGGTAGTGACTACGCTGCGCCGTGCGATGTTTTAGGCTATAACGGTGCGTCTGCGACGCATCCCTGCCTATTATCCAGGAGCACTCGGTCTCGAAGCGGTGCGCAAACGGCGTTAGACGCGGTCTATGGGACACTTCAATAAGTTTTCGTCAGTAGGCACCTAGGGGAGGCGATCCCCTACTACGACCGTACGGAAACTGACGGCGGAAAGCAACCTGTGGGCCAGCCTGGCACTTCCGAGCACCGCTTCTCTGTGGAGCGGAGACCGCTGCTTGCGATCAAACCGAAGCATTTCGTTCCAGTTGCTCTGCAGTCGACCCAAGGAGTGAACCGCCGGTACTTGCGCCTCGCAATTGAGATGGTAATAGTGTTCCGGACCGCGGGTGACGGAGCTTTCGCTGGAGGCGTAGGAATGCCTACGATCCGCCGGCACGCGGCCGTCATCTGGGCATTCGGGCTCCATTGGCTGCCTCTCCGCGCCCTGAGGGCGTTCCGGCACGCCGCGTTCACTGCCGATTGACGCCCGTGCCACTGCCACGGCCAATCATGTGCCTGCGTGACCCCCGTTCCAGGCCCCTTTGGCACGCCCTCCGCAGCCTCGAAGATTGCCCGGGCTCGCCACAATTTTACTGCTCTTCACAAATCTCAGCAACACATTATGCGACCTGTTGTGACCGTTCCTCCGTACATTAATCAGGTGGACCGCGGACCACGGACCACATGCCCAGCACCCCTTCAGGTGGGTCCCTCGGGCGGCCGCGCGGGCTCGCTCTCCGACTGCACGCGCGCGGTGGTCTGGGTGCCCGCCCAGCAACGTTGGTTGTGCTCCCACTGCCTGGGGCCCGGCCTGCTCGCCCACCGTGCTCTTTCCGCCTCGCCCCGGCGGCACGTTGCCACATGGTCGCACGCCGCATCCTCGCCCCATCACCTCCGGACGTCGGGGGGTGAGAACTCACTCTCGGCCTACACCGTTGAATCCCCCTGGCCTCTCCGCACCCGGCTCCCCTCGACGACGCTCTCTTCGGCTTTACCCCTCTCCTTGCGCCGTTTGCGTGCCTACTCTTCCCCCACGCATTCAATCCACCAACCTCCGGCACTCCCCCGTCTCCTCCCGCCACCCTCCTCTACCTGCTCTCGAACGGCCCCCGCACGGCCGCCCGGTGTCCTGTCACCGCCCAGCCGGCGGCGGCTGGGCGGCACCGCACCACCGTTGGTCCTGGTGCCTGGTCTTGTGGTTGAAATGGTCTCCAAGGCGGTGCGTGAGACGCACGCCAAGCTGAAAAAGAACATCCACCGTTTGGTCGGGAACCGTATGACACCGGCGTCCGCCTCCAAGATCGAGGTCTTGCTCGAACTGGTGAAGCATTTTGCCATTGACAGCCCGACGATCAACTTCCACTTGCACATGTCCGGCTACGACCTCGGCGGCAAGGTGTTTTGGGTGCCCATCTTCGAGGATCAGGTCGTCTAGGACAGCCCTGCCAAGCGCGTGCTCAACATGGTCTACCGCTACATCGAGAGCGCGGACAGCATGCTTGCCGGCTCCACAACTTTGCTGGAGGCAAAGCCCTGGCTTGCTCGGGCTAATAATCGGTCCTTCAAGAAGTCGCGCCCGCGTGGGCTTCCACCTTCGGCTTCCAACCTCACTGCTTCGAGCACACCGCTAGCGGCGGGAGCTCCCTCTACTGGAGGAGCACCACCCGACGCACCCCCCCCGTCTACTTTGTCGGATGATCCAGACGGCGCGGACGGCAACCGTACGGGCAGCGACGAAGCGGCAACCGACGATGACGCGGGCAGCAACAACTTGGCCACCGACATGGATGATGAAATCCATTCGAGGGCGGTTCCAACGGGCGGCCGCAACCGGCCGTCGGCAAAGACCTGCCCCGAGACCGCCACCGCGCCTCTGCTGGTCATCCCGAGCATGGCCACTAAGAACGTGGTGATGGAGTTTTTGACAGGGCCAAGCAAGCCGCTGACGCTGATGAGGACCCTGGTACCTGCAATGGTCAAGAGTGTGTGCAGCGGGGCCTCCGTCGCCAAGATCCGGGTCAGCCGCCGCTGGTGGCCCAAGACGGACAAGGGCGAGTTGTGGGAGCAAACCGTCGAGGTGGACAACAAACTGCTGCGCGCGGCGGACAAGACCAAAGGCCCGACCGACGGCGAGACGCTGGTGCACTTGCGCAGAATGCTGGCCACGCGCTCGGCGCCCGCCACGGAGAGGGTGGCCGACATGCTGCTGATGGTCGAGAGGGAGCCCAATGCCAAGGCGACGCTCATCAAGTACAACCTCCGGTTGAAGCGGAAGCAGCAAGGCCGCACCGTGACGATCGCGCCGATGGCAGGCATCGCCATTGCGTCTGCAGAGCCTGCCGGCCAAGGACAGCCCGCTGCGCCAGCCGGCCACAGCCAGCCGTCATCGCAAACTGGCCAAGGTCATCGCACGGCGCCCGGACCTGCCGCCGTCGCGCGTCCCGAGGGCCTCCGCCTATCGCTTGCCGCGGCTGCGGCGGCGAGCGAGAGAGCACAAGAAAGTGCACCTGGCTCCGGGAATGGGCTCCGTCATTCTGGGCTTTCGCATGGACCACGTGCTGTGGCGCTAGCGTTCGACCAGACGCGTGTGCGCGAGGCACTAGCGGCCGCCAAAGCCGCGATTGAAGAAGGCGCCGCGGCCGGAACGGCGGCGGCAGGGACTGCGGTGGCAAGGCCGCCTGCGTTATGACCCGCAATTAGAAGCACGCTGGCGGCACGGCGAGCGGCAGCACCCCCGGCGGCGGTGAGTTCGCCTGCGGCAAGGACGGTGGCGGAACCAACGGCGGCGGCAATGCTGCCGGCGGTAACGACGGCAGCGGCACCAACGGCGGCGACAAGTCAGCCTGCGGCAAGGACGGCGGCGGCACCAACGGTGGCCGCAAGGCCGTCTGCGGAAAGGACGGTGGCTGCACCAACAGCGGCGGCAAGGCCGCCTGCGGGAAGGACGGCGTTTCTACAGACGCCTGCAACAACGCCGACCGCGGTACAGTCGGCGGAGAAAAGGCCGCCTGCTGCAAGGTCTGCGTCCACAAGCACGGCTGCGGCACCAACGGCGGCATGGCCAATGTCGTCGGCAAAGCCGTCTGCGGCAAGGACGGTGCCTCCAAGCACGGCGGGGGTACGCACGGTGACGGCACCAACGGCGGGGGCAAGGCCGCCTTCTGCAACGTCTGCGTCCACAAGCACGGCTGCGGCACCAACTGCGGCATGGTCAATGGCGTCGGCAAAGCCGTCTGCGGCAAGGACGGTGCCTGCAAGCACGGCGGAGATAGAAACGGTGACGGCACCAACGGCGGAGGCAAGGCCACCTGCAGCAAGAACGGCGTTGACGGGCACGGCGGCGGCACCGACGGCGGCGGTACCGACGCCGTCGGCAATGCCATCGGCGGAAAGGACGGCGCCTGCAAGCACGGCGGGGGTACGGACGGTGACGGCACCAACGGCGGCGGCAGGGCCACCTGCAGCAAGAACGGCGTTGACGGGCACGGCGGCGGCACCGACGGCGGCGGCACCGACGGCGTCGGCAAAGCCGTCTGCGGCGAGGACGGCACCTGCGGGCACGGCGGGGGTACAAACGGTGGCGGCACCAACGGCGGTGGCAAGGCCGCCTGCTGCAAGAACGGCGTTCACAGGCACGGCGGCGGCACCGAAGGTGGCGGAACCGAATTTGGTGGCACCTGCGGCTTCGGCTCCAGCGGTAGAGGCACCGACGGTGACGGCAGGGGCGGCGGTGGCACCGATGGTGGCGGAGAGAGCGACGGCGGCACGGACGCTGGCGGCAACGAGGTCGGCGGCAAGGACGTTGGCGGAAAGACCTGCGGTGGCAGGGGCGGCTGTGTCAAGGGAGGGGGCGGCAGGGACGCACAGGATGAGGCCGGAAACGCCGGGTGGGGTTGCGGCGTCGACCATTGCGGTTGCCGCTGTGGCTGTGGCGGTTTCGACGAAACCATCGCCTGCTGCACCGTCGCGTACTCAGCGGCCTCCCACGGCGGCACCCCTGGCATTTACAACGCTTCCTCAGCCATTTCCGCTGCTGACGCCGATGGGTCCAGACTCCACGTGGGCGCGGTTGCCCCCTACGGCGAAAGAGGTCCAGGCAGAAAATTTGCCATGCGCGCGCGCGCTGCTGCCAAGATCTTCTCGTGCCGTCGGATCGGCGGCCGCTGCGAGGGCGACGCCATCGTCGACTTCAACAGAGAGCAGGAACGAGCAGTCCAGAGCGTCAACTGCGGCGCCGTCGGCAACAACGGCAGCGTCGTCTCATATGCCACCCCCGATTGCGTCTACGGCGTTTTCTGTGTTGCCGGTGCTGCCCGCCGCCATCGGCGTCCATGCGCGGCCGCCATCCGCATCGTTGCCGCCGTCCTCGAAAAACGCGAGCGCTTCCGTCCCTGCTGTCGAGCCCTCTTTCGGTTCTTCCCTGAGACTACAGTCCCAAGCGCCGCCCCCCGAAATCCCGTTCACCGTTTCACCAACGCCCGACTCACCGGAACCCGGCCGTTCTCTCGCCGATTTACCGGCTCCCGACGAGATGCCGCACGACGAGATGCCGCCCAACACGCGGCTGCTCCACAAGCTGCCGCCTGAGGCAGTCCAGGAAGGCAGAACGGCACATCTGGTGTTTGCTCTTGCCCCGCCACCCAAGCGGCCCACGGCTGCAGCCCCACCACGGCGGCTAAGGGTGGCAGCAAGGACGTCGGCGGTAACTGCCGCCCCTTCCGTGAGGTCGATGCCAGCGAGGCAGCTGGCAGCAGCCGCTGCGGCTTGCGCATCCAAATCGCAGCCGGCCCCAAGACGGCCGCGAGCGTCCAGGCCGCCGCCGCCGTCCAAGCCACCTGCGGTGCCCAAGCCGCCCGTGGCCCAGACGCCAGAGACCCAGCCGCCGCCAGCGGCCAAGCCGCCGCCGCCGGCCAAGCTGCCATCGGTTCCTAGGCCCCCGTCGGCCGAGCCGCCAGTGGCGCGGAAGGTGCGAGTGGAATCTAAGCCGCCGCTGCCGCCCAAGCCGCCGTTGCCGCCCAAGAAGAATTCCGCGCCATCAACAAAGGGTGCGCACTCCAAAGCGATGCGGGCGGCCGCCGGGTCATCGACGGCGGCGGCGTCAAGGCGGGCAACGACACCGGCCGTGCGCACAACTCGTGCTGCAATGAAGGCAACCCTGCGAAAAGGACGCCCGCAATGGCGACGCGGGGGACCACCAAAGCGTCGGCGCCGGCTCCCCAAGAGCGAGACCCCGCGACTACACCGACACCAGTTGCGCGCGGAAGCCGCGCGCCGACTTCCACGACGGCGTCCCCCCCAAGGCCTTCACTCTCCGGCAATGCGGCGGCAGTGGCCGCCATGAGTACCGCGCTGACCCCGTCGCCACCGCTAGCGACGGGCGGTACGTCGGCGAGGGAGGACGGCGAGGCTTCCGCAAGCCCGATAGCTGGACGGGGTGGAGACCAGGTGGCCCGTCGTCGCGGTTCAAAGCGACCACGAGCTAGCCCTGGCGACACTGTGCGCAATGCGGAAGAGCCGGCCCCCAAGTCTTTGCGGAGAGCGTCGGCCGCCAAGTCGGCGCCACAAGAGCCAGCGAAGAATCCGGTGGGACGGTCGCCCCGTAAGACGGGGCGCGGCGGTCAAGGGCGTTGAAGATGCGGACTGACGTGTTCTTGCCGTGTCTATGTTGGCGTTCATCATGTTTCTCTCCGCTTGACCTTTTGGACTGCTCTGTACATTGAGTGTGTAGGCAATGGTAGGCGCTTAATCATGCAATGGACAGCTCAATGAAAGAAAAACATGCCTCGCCGCGCTCGGCTGCCAAGCGTACGGTTCCTGGATGGGACTCACACACAACGCAAGTCAGCTCCAGGAAGAAGACGAATTCAACGATGAAGCGGTTTGTATTTTCTCCTGGAGTTAGTATCCATCGTCGTCAAAGTGCAGCAGTCTCATATAAATATGAAGAGAAGTACTGCATACGATCAAGTTCTATGGCAGGCCTGACCCCAAAGTACGGTGGACGCAAGAAGCGCATGACTGCCTTTTTGGGAGCTGCCCCACAGCGTGCCTTTCAGGGGGCGGGTGGGGGGGCTGCTCGGGTGGTCCTCGAGGCGCTCGCGGTAGTCGCAGGCACCCGCCTCCATCGGGCAGCATATCATGCCACCCGCTGGCCTCGTTCGTCCTCAGCATCCTCTCCTTGTCCCTCGCCGTCTGCCCCGCTCATGTGTGCGCTTCTCTATCCGCCCCCCCCCCCTCATCCCCGTTTCCTCCACTTCACTTCGCTTCCTCATTCCCCGCCTTTCCCATCCTCCCTCTTACTCCACTCTCCCTGACCATGGACGCCCCCCGCATTCCGGTCTGCCTCCACACTGACCGCACCGCGCCCTTGAAGCACCCGATGTACCTGGCGGCGGTCAAGCGCGGGGAGGCGCACCCAGCCGTCACCCCCTCCATTGCTCACGAATTTTTGCGCATGATGGCAACCCACGTCATCAAGCTGGTGCCGCCACCCAACCAAGCGAACATGTTCAAGGCGCAGCGTTTTTTGCGGACCGTGCGGGAGGGGTGCTTTTCGCGTCCTGCGTTTTGTATTTCGATCTGTGAACTGCATTTTGTGCCAGTGGGCGAGTCAGACACCGAGTATCGTAGGCTCCTCCGCGGGGTTGTCGCTGAGTTTGCGGGTAGTGTCTGGGACGTGATGTACCGCGCTGACAGTGCGTGCAAGGAGCACGGAGGTGCGGCGGGGGCGGACGACGACGTGCATCCGCAGTCACACGCCTGCTTTGAGTAGCTCGAGTCTGATTACATATGTCCATATCTTCTTTGTCCACTAGTTCATTAATGTTGGCTACGTTCGAGAGCCCGAGGGGATACATGCTATGTCATGGGTGGAGTTCTCGTCAACACACCCCACCGTCCTACCCCAGCCGACGACGCGTGCTAGCGACGACGAGAATAACATTTCTGTCCGACATCCCAAACGCGAAGCCGACCTGCAGCTTCTCCATCTAACGCCGCCACGCTGACGGCTACGTCAGACCGCATCGTCGGTCACAGCTATATCCGCCACCACAGCAGCCGCCGGTCGGCGCACGACCGCCCGCTGCACGACGAAGTGCGCGGCAGTCGCGACAGGCACACAGCCACCGGACACCTCCTCCATCTAAAAGGCCATCGCCTTGTCGGACGCGATCATCTTGGCGCGTCGTTGGCCCCGACTGTTGCAATTGGCAGGGGCTAAGTCCCGTACTTATGCCCCTGACGGGACTTGCACCCGCCTCTCCGTACTTCGGATTGCGGGCTATGGGACAGCTGTCCTTCCCTCAGTAGCCCCCCCTATTCGGGC
>Ga0209093_1000805_pt1 | contig 17485 bp, 25 predicted proteins | sample SidtaG_4_FD_187450 | JGI IMG/M metagenome (GOLD analysis project Ga0209093, IMG submission 187450) | Marine algal microbial communities from Sidmouth, United Kingdom - Sidmouth_Male1 metaG (SPAdes) (version 2) | ecosystem: Host-associated > Algae > Red algae > Unclassified | place: Sidmouth... | reverse complement strand
GGTGGGCGGGAGGGGGGGGTAGGGGGGTGGAGGGAGGTGGGGAGGTTCGAAGGGGAAGGTGGTAGTGGCGGTGTATTGGGGAGGGGGGAGGGGTAAGAAATTAGAGGGAGGCAGCCGGGAGGTTGGTCGAAGGCGGCCGAGCGACCATGGCCATGTTTCAGAGCGAGAGCCGCTGAGAAGCATGGCTGGGGTGCGGGAAGCGTACGGGGGCACGCCATTGTGATGGCTGCGCCGCTTGCACCGCACCAGCGATCGGTGGACGCTGACACGGCACTGCATATAGATGCGAAGTCGATCCCTCTCTGTCCGTAGGTAATGCTGTTTTCTCAATATTGGCCGACCTGGTCGAAGTCAAGGTCAAGAGGGAGACTTTTGTCTTGCGAACAATTCCAATGTTTTCATGTAAGTATCGACAGTGACCGTCTATTTTAGTCGATTGAGCTGGTCGTTCCAAATTGCAGAATGCTCGCATTTTGGCGACGCCGTCGTCGTCGCACGCCGTCGGCGAGCAGCGCGTGGCAAAGCGAGCCGTAGTCGACACAGCTTACGACAACCAGCGTTGATGACAGCAACTGCGACGGCCTGTCCCGCACCACGACACCCGGCAACGACACCGCCTGGTAGCCTACTGGTGCTCTCAACGCCTCGCCACCTCCTCTCTTTTCGCCACCGCGTCGTCACTGGGCGTGTGTGCAGCGTGCCTCGCCATAGAGCCTGCAGGCACTGGCGGCGAGCAGTCGAAGGGCGGCTCGTCCTCACCCACAGGTATTGTTCCTGCTGCTGCTGCTGTTCATTTTCCTCTCTGCCGATTCCTATTGGGAACAGCCTCCGCGGTATCAAGTCACGTGACGACGTGGTTGTGGCATCGTGCAGCGCGCGCACCGACTCTTGTGCTCCCGTTTGTACGCTGCTTATGGATGGATGTTTATTGGATGTGTTTGATCTTCTGTCTCTCAGATGTCCGCCAAGTCCGGCGGTGCGGCGTCTGCCGCTTGACGGACCACCATTCTCGGCGATGCCCGATTTCGAACGCGCCTGAAATCCTGTGCGGTCGCAATGACAGGTCCTCCCGCAAGTGCTCTGCGGCGTGTCCGGTGTGCGACAAGAATGGGCACGAAGTGCACACGTTGAGGAAGAACATGCGTCGGGGCATCGTGCAGAAATGGGCATGCGCCGGGCACAACTTGGAGGACATGCACGTGCGCATGGCCCCGGACCCGAACAGTCTGCGCCCAGCGCAGCGGGTGCAAAAGAAGGCGGCTCGCGGGAACAAGCGGCGACTGGCGGCGCTCGTGCCATCGGATGGAACCCGTTCTCGGACGGAAATTGCGCAGGCCGACATCGTGGATCTGACCTGTTTGGGTGGGGTGGCGGCGTCTCCTGCGGTGCGCACGTTGCACGGTATTGCTGCAGCGCTGCACGATGACGGGATCTCGCGACCGGCGGCCCGTGTTCTCTGGGCCTTTGCGGTCTATTCTGCGGGTCAGAGCAGCGGCCAGCGGTCAGTGCCGCCGCCGGGCGCGTTTGCGGCAGTGGACGTGAGCGGGCGTCAGGCCAGCGTCGTCGCCGCCCCTCAGAAGCAGTTCAAGAAGCTGCCGAAGTACTCGGCGGCGACTCGAGGGGAGCAGCGTCGACGTGAGAAGGAGGTGAGACTTGGGGCGACGGGGTCGGGGGCGGACGCCGAGGTGCTTGGATCGGCCAGTACCTTTTTTGAGATCAAGGGTAAGGAGCTGAGGCGCGCCGCCGTGCAGTACGTGGGCTTTCCCAACGCGGCGCGTGACTTGGTCAAGGTGAAGGATGCCTTCGCTGCCTTTTTCGGTCTCGGTAAGATGTACACGGGAGCTTCGGTGGCCAACAAGACGTTGTCTTGTGCCTTTGTGTGTGGAGAGCTGATGGCGTGCACCGCGAGTGTGCAGTTGACTGTGCCCGCTCTGTTTGCATCTATGAAGCAGTCTATTGTGGAGGTGCGCGCGGGAGACGAGGACATGAGTCGTCTCTTAACGGACCTTGACGCAAAGTCGAACGCATCGGCTGCCTCTCTGTGACGTGGTTGGGTCTCAATCCCCTCTGTTAACGTCTGCTCTGTTCCTTTTGAACCCACCACCTCCCCCCGTGGAAACGTTTTCCGAAATTTGTCACGAGAAGCCGATTACGGCGCCTGTACTTGACGCTCGACAGTGGCCGGTGGCGCTCGTCCTTTCGGAAATATGCAGGAGCATTGTGTCGATGGTGAGCATCGGCCACATGCTGATCGGCGCTGGTGACGAGCACCGACGGATCCAGCTGCTCCGGACAGAGAGAATATCCTCGATAGGGTTGAAGTCAGGAGAGTACGGAGGCAACGACAGAACATACACACCAGCGTCCCGCAGCACCTCAAGAGACACTTCATCGTGAATACGGGCATTGTCCAACACCAAAACACACCTGTCGGGCTGCTGTTCCCACGCCTGCCCCTCCTCTACGGTGCGCATACGAGGAAGAAGAAACTTGGTCCCATACACCATAAATGCAACCGACGTCTAACCAGGTGGAGGGCGCGTCACCATCCAGTCAAGAACCCGGTCATGAGCCATCGCAACAAAAACGCTCGTGCGCACTCCGGGGTTCGCCTCAAAGTAACACTCAGCACACGTGCCGCGCAATGTCCATGCCCAGCGGTGCTCTGCCGCCCGCCCCACTCGGTGCGCCTCATCCACGTAGACGCAACAGCGTAGAGAGATTCTCCATTGCGCCTCCACCCACACAGGGCGCTGCTCCGCATTGCGCGTTACGAAGGTGCGCTCAATGATCTTGCGGGTGATGCCGTTGCGGGAAAGGATTCCCCCGACCGTAATGGGTGACACCACCGCCCCCGCGCCCACCTCATCCGCCAGATAGTTCACGGCGTCAGCCATCTCGTCGAGGAAGATATCTGGCTGCTCGTTGACGGCCGTCAGTACCGCGGCACGCAGCCACGGGTCCTCTGTGGCTTTGTCCATGTGCTGGTTCCATCGCTCAGGCGCATAGTGAGAATTGCCGCCGGTGTGGCGAAAGTAGACCAAGTACCGCGACGCCGACCGCACAGACAAACCCAAACAGCGGGAGGCCGCAGCCACGGTGGTGCCCTCAACGCGCACATTGCGGACAAGGTGCTGGCGCGTCTCGGCAGACTTCATTGCGAAGCGAGATGGAGTGAGGAGTGGGAAAGTGGGGAGCACAGTTGCGGTGTAGGCTCCGGAGGGAGCTCCGAAGGGGGGGGACAGCAGAAGAGAGAGAGGAAAGGTGGATGAGTCCCGGGCGAGATGGCGCAGTTGCACGATGACCTCACGCACCCCGATGTCAGAACTGTAACCTCGGGTCCTCTCTGCCCGTAAGCAGCTGCACAATGCCTGGATCTGCCTCCTTGTCTCGAGTTGATCGGCACCGTTGGGCAATTTTCTTGCGGACCATCCCTTGGAAGGATAGCTCGCCTCAGAAAACGCCCGCTGCTGTCCAATGCCCGATTTCTGTGTAAAGCGGTCCCACAAACGACGTGCAAGTATGCGCCCACGTCACGTAAGCGTGGAGTTGAGTGGTTTCTGGGCGCGTTGAAGTAGCCGGTAAAAGGACAGGTGTGCGGATTTTCTCAACGACTGTGTCCAGAACGACGAAAAGAGATAAAGATATGCCCCAAATGATGATTCAACAAGGCGTCATGAGGGACATTTCAGCACAGAAGTGGCAATATCACGTGACATCTTCAGCATTCGGAAAGCCTTAGTGGATCTGCCCTTTCTTGACTTCGACCTGATCGGCCAAAATTGGGAGGACAACAAAACCACACTGCGCTGGGGAATGCGGGGCGGGGGCGGGGGCGAAGCGCGACCCATTGGACGGCGCGAGCCTTCTCGTTTGGTCGTCGGCCGGCGATGGTGTTTTCTCGATAAGAGGTTCTCTATTTCCTGGAGATTTCATGAACAAACCATCTACAGTCGGCAGCAAATGGTTTTTCGCGCGACCCAGGTGCCTTACGTGATTGGATCGCGCCGCGTCTTGAGCCTAAATTGAGCGATACCAGTGACCAATTCAAATTGGACAGCAATCCAAGGAAGCAAGCACGCAGCCATCTTCCGCATCGCTGTGGGTAACAAGCCCGACCGTGCAACGCACAGCGCAGTGTGGTACCTGCAGAAGAGAAGCACCACCTCGGTCTTCACTCCGCGGCGCGGCATGCCACCTGTAGCCCTCCATGTGCTTGAGCAGCTCCCACTAGAAGTTCTTGTCCAGCGCCAATACCATGGTCCTATTTAGATGCTCGGGACACTTGCCATTTTCATCTGCGGAAGCATCGGACCCCCCGATCTGCGTGGGAGCGAAGGCTGCACCACCATGAGTAGTAGCCATGCCAAGGATGCCATCAGCCGGTCGGAGCGCGGTAATGGAGGCAGCAGCTAGCGACTGCCGCGCTTCCATGGCTTGGAGCAGCTGCGAGGACGGGTCCGTTGGTGGAAAAGGCAAGGAGGCACTCAGGCGGTGTCGACCACGCTGGGAATCCGGCATGCTGCCGCGTCAGAGGGGCCGTTCTGGAGGATGATGTGTCGGATGTGGTAGCGGCAGTGCTGGGCTCTATGAGCGCCGCTTTTTCTCTTGCTGAAGCGCTCTGCGAACTACTGGTATGCCCGGCCCTTCCCCCGCAGGAGGGGTTGCCGGTGCACAGCCACAGCAGCATGGGCCTCCGACACGGGCTGGGATTCGTGACACTTTTGGCCAAGCTTTCAGTGGATGTGCCGTTAGAGAGCCTGTTCGTGGCTGTGGGGCGTCAAACTGCGGATGAGTGGCTGGCCGTCACGGAGTTGTCAAGTGCGCATTAGTATTCCCCTTTTTTCATCTCAGTGCAAAGAATCGACGAGAACGCAAGAGTATTCCACTTTCGCGTTCCGCATCGTCGCGAGCCTCCGACTACTACAGGGCTGCCTCGGAGCATGCGGAGATCCACCTGTCCACACGGAAGTTCTTGAGCAAATAAAAGTGCCGATGCGTACCGCGCTCGGCGTACGGGCAAAATCGGGCGCACTGGGGAATGGCCCTGAGTCTGTTTCAAAGACGTTTCATTCCATGGGGCGCCCTCAATTGACCATGTGTGACGTTTCACGCCACGTTTTCCGGAATCCGGAGCTTTCCGTGATCTCTTTGTCCACCGGCTTTTTGACCACCAGTGCTGGGAAGACGGATATTGGGGTAGGAGATCGCCCCAACAGCAGCCCTCATCGAGGAGTCCAAGACACCCATCCCGGACCGGCCCAAGTCCGCGTGTCTTCTGAGCACTCTTCGCCAGCCACGGGCGCCGTCACAAAGACAACTCCGGCAGCCGCCTCCAATCCCACGCCTCCAGCCACATCCGCCGCGCACGTCGAGTTGCGGCCTTCTCCTGCGACTGCTGCGCCGGGTTTGGCGGACGCGGATCCGTCTACACAGAGCAGGGAGGCTGTTGTACCTGCATGGACGGAACGTGCCTTCAAAAAGGACTACAACGAGGCGATCTTGACAGACATGTGAATAAACGCGTGCCCCAGGTGCTCGGGGACCAAGGCGGTTTTCATTGACGTCTGCTTGGAAGCTTGACTCCCACGGCTTTGTGTGCCCTACTTTTGTCGTGCTACAACGACAACAAGCTCTTCCAGTTCCCCTCTCCCACACTCTTCTTGATCAAAGACCCTTGTGCTTGGGTCATCTGGCACCGACCCGGCCTCGAAGCGGCCCGACGCTCTTCAGTCGGCCATGTCCTTATCAGAGTACCGGAGTCTTCTCATTGCGATAATGGACCAACCAGGTTTCAAGATCCTTGAAGCGTAACAGGACCATCGTACCAGAGCGGAGCTGAGAGACGGCGCCGAGCCGAAACTGTGGAAAAAGAACAAGTACAAGATGTCAAACGACCTCTCCTGTATCCCCCGCCCACAGAAGTTCCTTTGCATCATGATGAAGCAAATCAAAACCGCTGTCCTCCAGCGAGAGCCCCCCAGCGCGTTCCTGACATCGAAGTTGCAGGATGCGCGGCGGTTGTTCGACTAAACGAACATCAGCTACACCAGGAGTGTCCAAAATGTTCCCGCAGAAAAATCAGGACATGTAAGCCGGGCACTTCGGCAGAAGGAACGTGTCAACTTACAGCCACTGATGGGGTGCTTAAACTGTGACGACCCCGGTCACATGATGCGCGACTGCCCTTGACCGCCGGACACGACGCGTGCCTCTGATGGCAAGCTGAATTATTTTTCGAAGAAACGCGGAGGGACATCCATTCTGGCCAGCATCCTCTTCAATCTCTGCCAGCGGGTGGATTCGGACCGATAAATCACCCAGAGCATGTCTGTTCTCGAAGGGGACACCTTGGCGACTGCGGCCGCCCTGCTTCAGCAAAACGCTACTGTGGAGGCACTCTTGTGCGACGAGCTACTTGTGGCGGCTACGACGCGCGACAACTCGAGCTCGGGGGCCTCTACCGAGCGAGTCGAAGCGATGAATTTTGTCCCGGGGATGTATCTCGGTGACACACACCAGCAAGAGACGCCCTATATCAATTGTCGAGGACGATCGTGCTTTCGTCACGAAGTTGCTGTACCTCACAGGTGATCTCAACGCCTTTAAGGGCGCTGGTCTCTACACGGGTGCTTCATGTACGGTGGTGCGTAGACCCCAGGCGGGGGCGTACTTAAACCTGGTTGAAAGTGCCACGTTAGTGGACTCACCCAGGGTCGTGTCTTTCCGCCTTCGTGGGGATGATTACACTAGCGTGGTTGCAGTCCCGATGTTCGTCCCTCTCTCACGTTTATATTACCTTCCCATGACGCTTGACTTCGTCCATCTCGACATCTCCCTGCTGATTGGTTCTGACGTACTCTAACTCTGCGGTCTACGCGAACAATGCTCAAAATGGCCTCACGAGCGACGTCCGCGGCATCGCGGCTCCGTAGCAGATCAAGGACAGAAAAATATACCTCACATCGGGCGCAGACGTCCTGTAGTCCATAACCGAGCTCATGTGGATCCAAAATCCCTGCGCACACCCTCACTCTGACCAGTTCGTTCCCGTCCTATGGAACGCAGGCGACCCCCAGGTCAGGACCGAAACGCGCGCTACGTTTTTCCCACTGACATAGGCGTGTCAAGTGTTCCCATTGATTTCGAGACCCTCAGGTCTCTTTTTCATCGAGCTGCCGATCCAGGATAATGTCGTCAATCGAGCGGTCCTTCACGACATCGTGTAACCTGATGTAGTACTACGGCGCGGCCGGGACCAGGGCCCCGTGGGGGCGGCGTGGAAGTCGGGAGGCGCACGGCCCGCCGGAGGACCGTCGGGAAGACGGGAGGTACGGCACGCGGGGTGGTGGTGGCCCCGCGACGACGGGTCCCGCCCACCGCCACTTGGCCGGCACAACGACGGGGGGGCCTCGGGCGCACCCCCCGGTGGCCGGCGACGAGAGTGGCTCCGCCGTTCCCGCCGGGGGCTGGGCCGGCGCAAGCCGGGCAGCCGACAGGCGACCGGACACCACGCGGTAGTTGCAGCATGCAACGCTTGGAGTAGTTCTCCCCTTCGTGTTGTAGTGATCGCTTCAGGCGACTTGATACGCATTGAAGGAATTATATGCATTGTTCAGTGGCAGCCCGGGTCAATTCCCAGTCGGGGAATTGAGCCCGAGCGACAGTTTCCGCCCTTTCAGGACGAAGGGCGGCGACGGTGGGAGGCACAGTCGTTGCCGGAAAGTAAACAAGGCCTGCTTGTCTGGGCGTCTCGATCGACCTGACTTCCTGGCCCTCGAGTCTCATAGCAGAAGTCGCTCGAGCGGCTAGGACGGCCGTTTCTTCTCTGCACCAAAGGAAATCCGCTTTTCTGTGGTACTACACTTAATGTAGCCGGTTCTAGACGCTGCGGAACAAAACAGACTCTTCAGCGCGGCCGCGTTCTTGCGGGGCGGGACGGTTGAGAATACCTGGTGGACCGACACGCATATCTGTGTTGCAGCGGTTTTATATCTTCTTTCAGGGCAGGTAAAACAGCAAGATCTGGATCCCAATGGTGGGAGGCCCAGAGGGAACCGAAAAGGGAAAAGGGCAATCCACGCCCATCCCGAGGAGGGGGACAAAGGTATTGCGGCACAAACCCGAGGGAACAAGAGACCCAAGGCACGGTTCGTTTTTCCTGTAGACACGAAAAGGAGGCCGAGACCTGCCCTAAAAAGCCCCTACGGAGATCCCTAAGTGGGGTCACAGCGGGCCAGCACACGCCAGCCCCTCTCCGCTCCTAGTGGGCAGACGCGGCTCATTCTCTGGGAGGCTGCTACTCGGTCCCAACCCGCGGAGATATGTGGACGCAAAGGACCCTCGGGACCCCTGTCTCGGCCTCCAATCGCAGCCGGCCAATGCAGGCCATCCGAAAAGCGAAAAGGAAGTCCCTCCAAACAATGAGAAATACAATAAAAGAAAAATGAAGTCCCACAACCGCCACCACCAGCGGCCAAGATGTCCAAGCGCAAGCCGGCCAATCACAGGGAAAAATCACATTCCCGATCTGTCCGCGGGGCGAGGCCAACGTAGGACCCACGAAAGTCGTCCAGCTACCGGCACGGCCGATCCGACGGCCATGTACGCCACTCCCCAGGGCCGTACCGCCAGCACAGGGCCCCAACAGTCACATGTGTGCATGCCCATTCAGGTCACCCGGAGGTCATGCAAACCGACCAGGCGCGCCGGTATTCTTCCCAAGGGTGGCGTGCGCTGCTTCCAGTGGCTGAAATGCGGCACCTTGAGTACGGTGTGGGGGTCGAAATGCTCCCTCCGAGCAGACGAATGGTATCATGCCAACATGCGGCAAGTCTATCTCCGGGTGAAGGCCGATCACCATGACGTCCCACCGGCCGCGGTCCTGTCGTTGACCCTCTCGGCCATGAACCTTACAGTTGATCATCTTGGGCTCTCCTCCACCCTGCTTGCGTTTGTGTTCGTCCCGCTCATCCGCGTCATGACGGTGCGCCTACCTGCAGAACAGGACCGAATTGTGGTAGTACCCCACTTACACTGGTCACCTGTCCAGATCTGGCTCGATTAGAGGCCGAGATCGCAGCGGGCAACACGGGCTCAAGGTCACTTGCCCAGCCAAGTCATCAGGAGAGTTGGGCAGAGGACCACTGACTCAATGGCCGAGATAACGGACGAACACGCAACTAGCTGGAATACCGAAATTCGGAAGTGTGTACCCAAATCGGGTAACCGTTTCATCTTTCTAACTTCCCTCGGTTTTCATCTTGCATTCGATTTATGCCTTGCTTATTTACTGGGCTTCGTATGCGTGGGGGCGATGCGTTGTTTACTACCTTCCACTCCCAGTGGGAGTGGGTGGCTCTGGTGGGTCGGGGTGCATGTGTGTATTGGGACCCCTGTTTGCGTGTTCTGGGCGGGGTTTCCGAGGGTATAGAGCGGAGGAGGTCTACGGTGCTGGCCCCGACCCCCTTCGCCCACCAAGTAAACATTCGGCTCCAGCAGCGCCGTGTCGTGTACGTCAGGGGGATTGCCCGGTCACACCAGTTGTGTGCTGCCGGTTTCGATGTTTCTCCCGGGGTCCTAACTCGGGACTACCGGGCACACGGTACGTACGCCCCCCTCCCTGGGGCTGGGCGTGCTGTGCTCCCACACGAATGGGATCCGCAGAGACGGCACGCAATGAAATGCATGCCCACGTGGCGCGCGATAGATTGGGGAGTCGGCCTACTTGCTGCGATCACAGCGGGGGCCGACAAGCCGCTTGTCCTTTGTGCGCGGTTCTTAGTTGAACGAGAGTCCCCGGCAGACCAGTGGGCCGGTCCCTACACGGTGGCGTCCCATCGCGACAATCTCATGTCGTTGGAATTCGGGGCCGCGCTTCGAGATTTCAACGCGGTCCACGTGCGGCCGTTTCACCCCCCGATGTCTCAGCCCGAGGCGCGTTTTCCAGACAGCCGGGGGTCTGTGGAGTCTGGGAGTCGCGCCGGTGTCCCCGGTGGTCACGCAGGGAAACACAGTTTCCCACCGGAGGCACCGTGGGCACGAAGGCCGACGGTGACACTCGATCTGACTCCCGGTTCCGGACCCTCCGTAATGGCGGCGCCGACGGCCGTGTCTGCTACCACTCCAGTCGACCTCTGGCGCACGCTCGATACCGTCATCGAGTGTGAGAAACTTCTTGCTACCGCGGGAGACGAGAGTTGTACGTTCTCTCTGTAACAGCGGGATGTACCCTATCTGACGCAGTCCGACGGGGTCCACCGGACAGATAGAGTCTCACAAAGAGACCTTCATATCCCAACAGCCGCGTTCCAAGCTGCGGCACTCTCAGAGTTGGAAGGCCTGCTTTCCCGCGGCGCCGTCCGACCCGTCCAGCTCGGGCTGATCCCAGAGCGCGTCGAATTCATCGTGGCCGGCTTCTGTTCACGGTCAAGGTCACTGGCACAGCCTTCTAGCTTCCTACGGCGCGGTACGTCACCCAGTGGCACAACGACAAGGAAACGACGATTATGGTGCACAATCAGGCCACTTTGAGACAGTTGTCAACTCGCCTACGGTTCCCGACCTGAGTCGTCGCGGTTTCAGCTGTTTGCGCATGAGACCAAGAAAGCACATGTCAGGAGCCGTGAGGAGCTGAGGCGGACGCTCTATCTTGAACCACATCCCCAAGATCGGCATATTTTCGACAGGCAACCGACGAGGTTTTCCTCGTGTACGGCGTGTGTGACTTGCATGCTACGCTGATGCAGCTTATCCACAACGTATTGCTCATGACTCCGCTTTCTTCTGACCCGGAGGGCAAGTCGGTGCCATAGGGAACTTCGTCGACTGCTGTCTTCTCGGTGGCAACGCAGCCTTCCGGGCGGCGACGACGTCAATGTTGCGTGCATGTGCTCCCGGCACGAGTAATGGCGGAGCCGCTGCGGGAGGTTGTGGCGATGGTGCGGGAAGGAGCCAAGGTGGATTTGTATACCGCAGCCCTTCGGGCCACCACGCCGCCGGACGCCTTCCCCTCGCTGGTGTCCAGGACGTACTGCCGGTTGGGGTTGCTGACAGGGGCTTGGCTGCGGGATGCGCCGGTGTCGCCGCGCGCGTCGGCCGCCCAGCTGGAGTTCCTGACGGCGGTTTTAGTGGCTGTGTGGGTCCACTGTCCGCGCCGTCGCCGATGGGTACGACGCGTGTTCAGATCTGGTGACCCGCCCAGGACTGTGGAGGAGGGGTCTTCGGGCCCTGTGAGGAACTCGAGGACGAACTTGGCCTGCAGTACTTGTTTGCGCACCGATACGTACAAAGAATGTCACACCTCTACGCCGATCAAGAAATATGTGAGGGTGTGTGGTCTAGTGGTATGATTCTCGCTTAGGGTGCGAGAGGTCCCGCGTTCAATTCGCGGCACACCCCATACGATACGGTATTTCTCGTTTTGTACATCTCACGAAACGCACGAAGCTCAGCAGAAGCAGTGAGTCTCAGAATACCAGACGGCATACAGCCGTTCTCCCAAAAATCCCGCACTCCAACAGCTGCAATAGAGTTCCAATTCGGCCTCTACGACCCCGCAGAGGCCGCTTGGAAACTCTTTTGCAACAGTTGGAGTGCGGGAGTTTTGGGAGTAAGGCTGTACTAGGCAGGTTCACGAACGCAATCAGCCAGCCAGCCAGCCAGCCAGCCAGCAAACCAGTCGGGCAGTCAATCGACTCAATCTGTCAGATCGGTCAAAAATCACTAGGTGGCCCAGATCTGCGGCTCCACCGAACATCTGGGCCGGCCAGCCACGGAAAATCTGATGTAAGCAGCATTGCTGGCCGCCGGAAATAGTCGCACCCTTATTGGATCAATCGCCGAAAGGGACTCAACGTTGATGCCTTGCTGGTCAACAGCGCCCCACGGCGACGTCCGCACGAGTAACGTCAGGCCAACGAACGCGGACTTGCGTGCAGACTGACATCCGCAGCCCTTCCTGCGTCCAAGGATCCCCACAACGTACAGCGCGTCAGCTAGCGCCCTTGTGGGTACCCTCTCGCATGCCCTGGATTGGCCACGAGCTGTTCGGCAGACACACGCACGACGCGGATTATCGCCGAGGGTGTGTCAAGACCCCACGGGCACAGGCGCCGGTGCCGAATGCAGCCAATGCCGCGTTCTCACAGCGGCGTCGAGCGTCGCGCGGCCGTGGGCTGTTTGCGTCTGGTACGCCACGCAGGCGCCTTGGGGTGCCCTTTTGCATCGGCTGCGCTGCGACCCACCTCTGTGCACAGGCAACGCGGAGCTAGAGCGGGACGACCGCCCATACCTTCGCCGCCCCCACCGTTCCCCGCTGCCCCCCGCCTCTAAAAATTGGCACACAGTCACTGCGCGAGTCACAGGAGACCAAGGAGGTCCAGTTGTGACGCTTTCTGCTGTGAAGACGGGGCTCGCGAGGCCCCCTTGTTTGTTTCCAACAGCTCTATTTGAGGTGAGTACAGCTGCCTCCTGTTTGTTCCTGTATTGAGTTTGTGCGGGCACCCGAGCTATGTGCTCGAGTCGTTGCCGTCAGCGCAGTCGACGCATGCCCGATGGAGTTGGTCTGCCGTTGCGACGAGCCCGACTTGTACGTAGGCCTCTGCGACACTGGTTCTTACTCTTCCTGTCCCATTGTGGCTGGCACGTGGTCTCATTACGTTGGCTTCTATGTCGGTGTGCGTGTTTTTATACAGTGGTTGTCTGTATCAGGGAAGCGGGCATCATGGACGGCGGTCCCCCGCGGCCGCCCCCCATCTCCCACATTCTCCGAGACGGTGCGCGGCACGCCCACTTCCCCGCCCGGGTTCCTCATCATGCGGGTGGCGAGCCACGTGCGGTCCCGCTCACCCCACGCGTCGCGGCGGGAGGGACCAGAGATCCTTCGACGCGCTCACATGCGCTGGTCGCACATGGCAGCGCCGGCGTGCCGATGCTATTCCCCAGTGGCCGTTTGACGCCGCGGCCGCTTGTGGGGGCTGGTCACCATTGCGACCAGCTGGTGATGGCCGCCAGCGCCACTTCTGCCGCCACAAGTGGCGCTGCACTCGACGATCCGTTTCGGGGCGTGCCCTCCGGCGGGGCACTTTTGTACAAGTTGGGCGGCTCTGCCGATGGTGGGTCGGTCCGTCGGGATGACGCCGACCGGTTTGAGATTGGCACTTCCAATATGTTTGGCGACCGAAATGTCGGAAGCGATCCCGGTCGGTCGGATGCACGGCGTCGCTCGTCGCCCGTCGAGGCGAGCGCCATCCCACTCTTTTCGGGCACAAGCGCCTCAAGCTGCGAAGTGGCACCCCGGCATAAACGGCGTCGCCGTACCGGCCCCAACCACAATGGTCGGAAAACTCGAACGGACAAGAAAAACAAGCACAAGACGGCGGCGGCGTCGGCGGCCGTGGCGCGCGCCAATGCAGCTCGGGCGAGGCAAGATGACCGCAAAGAGGCTGGCAGGTTCAAGGCTGACGCGCGCCTGTTTCTTGTTAAGGAGTGGACAGCGTTCGGTAAGAAGAAGCTTGGCAAAGAGGGTACAAACCTACAGCTCCCTGTTAAGAACGCGGCGACCAACATTCAGAAGCGTACTGCCAACAAGGCGGGGGTGCCTCACAAGTTGACGGCCATCCAGGGGTCCTCGAACAGGTGCGCAAGTACATGCAGGTGCGCCAAAACGCGAGCCCCACCGGGGCGGGTACCAGGGACATGGAGGACGTGTACGAGGTGATGGACGAGGACAAGGCGAAGGCGTGGCGCATGAGCAAGAGGGATATGGCAGGGCTCGTCAAGATGGGCGAGTACCTGCTCTTGATGACAGGTGTGACACAGAAGACGGCCGTGGTCAACCTCGGGTCTGCCGGGGATACGGACCATTCCGTTGACAGCTTACAGTCAACTACAAGCGGTGGTGGTACTGCATCGTCATAGAGGTCCTCCGAGTCCACTCTCGGTGTACTGCCCCCACATCTGCGACCAAGTATCCCGCCGTCCTCTCGTAGTGGGGCCTTTGCTCGGTCTCCTGCCCATTCCACGCTCTCGACCAACCCTGGGCAGCCGCCTGCTCGCCGTGTGGGAGCATCTGGGCGCTCCGCGCGAGCGGTCTCGAAGGCAGACGGTGGTGGGGATCCCCTCATCAAGTAGCTGGTGAGCTTGGTAGACAACAACCAGGGCAAGGACCAGGAGCAGGCGTCGGTGGCGCTCGTCTTTGTGCAGATGCAAGTGGACGCGGCGGCCCGTCGCGATGCCGCAGCCGCTGCCGAGGTCGCGAAGACGGCTGAGGCGGCAGCCTGGCGGGACGCGGCCGCGGCCGCGGAGGCGCAGAGGCAGCAAGAGAAAGAGATGATGCGCCTCAAGCACGAGTTGGCCAAGGAGCAGAACGCGGTAGCGGCGGTGCAGCTGAAGCTGTGCGCGGATCTGATTCGTGAGACTAAGGACCCTGCTGTGCTTGACTTGATGATGGGTGTGGGGAGGAGCGTGTCCGTCTCGGGACATGGCATGGCGCATGGGACTGCGGGTGCCTCATATGGGAGCGGGACACCGACAAGTGCGGGCGTAGTGAGTGGAGGATCGGCGAGTGCGGGTACGGCGAGTCGGGGCACGGCGATTGGGGGCGGGTGTCCGTCGAGTGGGGGTGGCGGTGATCGTGCGACTGGCCAATCTGAGCATGGAGGCCATGGGGATGGCGTGAACGCGGCGTAGGTCTACAGGTGGAGCAATGTGCCATAGTCCGCGGGGCTCATAGATGTTTGTGTCCTATATTTGAGGCACATTTGTGTAGGCAATGATGCAAGTTGGCGACAGTGGCAGCAATTCCGGAGCCACGTTGCCCACTGTGCAGGGGGGGGGCGGGCTCAGCCGTCCGGAGTGCAACTGATGCAAACGGGCGGCAACTAGGACTATGTGGGCTGCTGCTGGGAAGCGTGGGAACGAGTGACAGTTCTGAGAACACTTTATTCTTTCCTGTGATTGTACCTGAGGCAAAATTTCAACGAACACGAGACAGAATCCCGTTGCACTCAGTATTTGTAAAGACCCGTGGCCTTCATAAATGTCAAAACATCCCGCCTGACCCGTGTGCGACTCTCATCGGCTCCATCATCCGCCGGCATCGGGTCAAAAGGCGCATCAGTGTAAATGGCCACAGGCATATCGCCATCTACAACGGAGTTGCACACTTTATGCGACACGCAGCACGCCATCACCCAGTCCAAAGCCCGCAGAAATTCCCTCTCACTTCCAATGGGAAGACGCAACTCACGCAAGCTCGCCCACCTCCCCTTCAACATTCCAAAGGTGTGCTCATAAACAACGCGTAAACGAGCAAGTTGCCAGTTGAAGTTCTTATTGGGCTTTGACTCACCTTCGGTCCCTTTGTACGGGCCAACCACCCACACAGTGTAGTGTATTCCTTTTTCACCCAAGAGATGCTCAAGAAGAGAGAAATGCTCACCTGGGCGTTGTGATCAGGCCGCATGGTGCTGTACCAGCGCATCGCCCGCAGCCCCCGTGAACCCCAGCGTCACGGAGATGATGTTGCGGTGATGATCGCACACCAACAGCACGTGGATACTGTACCGGTCGTGGCGGTCCCAGTACGTCCACGGTTGCGTACGCGGGGCGTACGTCAATGGCACCTGTGAGCCATCTGTCGAGCCGATGCACCCGCGGAAGCCAAACGCCTGCCACGCGTAGTCTTCCAGGTCCTGGCACGTCTGCGGGGATGGCAACACTATGTTGTCTTTCCCCAGATTCTTCACAGCGCGCATGAACCGCATGGTTCAGTTGTTGACGGACCCTGGACTAATGCCGCAGAGGTTTGCGACCTCCACGACACCTGAAAAGACCCAATGGGAAAACAGAGCAAAAAGAATAAAAAAGAAATTAAAAAGGAATAAAAGGGACCAGGTCAGAGACCACAACAGGGGGAGTAGAGCGAGAGGAAAAAGAACACGACTGATAGCAAAAAAACATTATTTGCAATGGGCTGCTCAAAATCACGAACTGGCTGAGATGCCGTAGTGCCCAAGGCGATAGAGGCCCACCTTTTGGATAAGGTCCACAGACATTGCCCGCCGTGTACGCCGTCGTGACCTTCGAAGGTGTGGCTCCAGCAGACCGGCCACATGCGCATAGGTGGAGCGGTCCATGCGCATGTACAAACGCCAGTACTGCTCAGGCAAAGGAGGCAGGACGTAGGTGAGCCAGCTGGAACTTTTGGGAACAGAATCCCTACTCATCCGCAGGTATCTCTGCTGCATCAGGGTGCGGAGCCACGATCGCTCTCGTGCAAGGAGAAGCAAAGACAAAGGAGGCCACAGGCGCTCCATATTGCGCAGGCGCATCCTCCCCGTCACCTCGAGCGCCGAGAGAACACACAGAAGCCGCACGCATCGCTCAGCTCGCCGCATGGCCACCTGCCGTTGCGACACGCGCACCATCGTGGGTGTCGATGAGCAACGGTGCCCTTGCGACGACGGGATGGGGCGCCCCAAGATGCGCGGCGGCTCTTGTCAGCACCGGAGTGCCCATGAGATGTGTCGAAGAGTCGCCGACGAGCCGCTACGTACGCTGACATCAGCGATTCAGAACTTTATTGATAACTCCTTTGCAGGATGACATCTGACCAGTCTATCTGTACAGTGTGTTCACCGAGTTCGTGCGAGCCCGCCTGACATTCGTATGAGTGTCTCATAGTCTGGCTGGCTGGCTGGCTGGCTAGCTCAATTTTCGTTCGTGAACCCCCCTACTGCCGTTCTCCAAAAAACCGCGCACTCGGCTGGGATCCACAATGACACGAAAACACAACGCACTTGCGTACAACTGGGGCCGCGTGCCAGATTGAACGCACGGTCGCGTGAAGAGTCATAAAGATCTCACCCACGCCAGGAATAGCTGTCCAGCATGCCTCAATCAAGGACAGCTGTGAGCCACAAAGCGACGCACGGGTTGGCGGCACCAGTTCCATGACCCACGGGCCGACTGTGTGCCAGGGGTCGACAGAGACCCGCGCCAAGGAGCCTTGTCGTGGGATCAAGTCCCTTGTGGCCCATGCCCAACTTGATTTCATTTTCGATTCAAATCGCAGTCCGCGTTTTCTTGAAGACGAGTGCCTGAAGGTGATCCATGAGATCTATTGGTGTCTTTGAATTTCATTGGTGACGGTGAGGTGGTCAATCTTGCCGTCGGCGGCCGGTTTCCCCATATTTCGTAGTTTGAATATGTGACGAACCGATGAGGATAAAAGTACCACCCGACAGCTGTCGATGATCCCGCGATCGGCACGCCGCCTCCCCCCCCGCTGACCACCACCGTCGTCGTGGTGACCCGTCGTCGCCGTCGCCGGTTGCTGCGGCGTGCGCCGGCTCCGGTGGTGTCGCCCCCACCCCTCGCGCCCGCCACCGCTTTTTTTCTGCCCCCTCCCCGCCCCACCGTGTCGGCTTTTCTGGTTGTGCGGGCCCCGGCCGTGCCACTGGCCACCGCCGATGGCCGGCCT
>Ga0209093_1000804_pt1 | contig 17489 bp, 23 predicted proteins | sample SidtaG_4_FD_187450 | JGI IMG/M metagenome (GOLD analysis project Ga0209093, IMG submission 187450) | Marine algal microbial communities from Sidmouth, United Kingdom - Sidmouth_Male1 metaG (SPAdes) (version 2) | ecosystem: Host-associated > Algae > Red algae > Unclassified | place: Sidmouth... | reverse complement strand
CCCGTTCGCACCTCCGCCGCCTCCCCCTCCACCGTCTGTCGCCGTCGCCCGCGGGCCAAACCGTCCCAGCAGCCGTCACCCGCCGCCCCCATGCCCGCCCCGTCTCCGCCCCCGCTGCCGCCGCGCAGTTTCAACGGCCAGTGTCCCCACGGCGGCGGCGGTGACCAGCCCCGCTGCTGCAGTCTACCCCCCCCCCTTCCCGCCGCGGCGCACGCGCGGTGAGCACTTCCGCATGCGCGTGAGCCACGTCGGTCCACCGTGCCTGCCGCAGGTGCAGGCAAGCGAGCCAGAGAGCGGCCCCCGCCGGGCCCACGTCACCGAGCCCCCCCCCAACCTTCAGTTCAGCGCGGTATTCTGACTCAACAGGGAGCCTTCTGAGTGCCTGAGAGCTCTAGGAAAGAACATACAGTAAATATTCCTCTTTGTTGTGGCGCTGAGAGATGCAGATGGCGATCTTCCACGGCGAAGAAAAGGGACCACCAAGCTCAGCAGATGCGCTTTCTCTTCTGGTACATTGTTGTGTGTTTTTCTCTATTGGGAGCTTGTCGCTTCACTTATCTCACGGCCTCGTAGCCATAAGATCAGAAAAAGAGGGTTATAACTGGGAGATCCCCCCCACCCTGCGGCGCGGAGGCACTTCCCCAGCGCGTCGGGGGCGGCGCCGCCGAGGCCGACGGCGCGGAGACACGATACGGCCACTAACTTTAGCAGCGCCGCCGTGCGAGGGGGGGGGGGGGGGGGGGGGCGCCTGACCGCACCGCCGGCCGGCTGTTCCCGAATCAGTGCGGTGGCTGCCGCAGTAACGGCGACCGCATCGACCGAGAGTGGCAACCCCCCTGCCCTTCTTGTGTTTTGCAAAACCCCACCCCACAGCTCGAGCGTGCGTGCTGGCATTTGTCTCGTAGGAATTTTCTCCGGTGTGAACAAGAATAATTGCGCCAGAGCCAACAATTTGGCCCATGACTTGGCAGGAAACCAGCAGAGCACCAATCAAAGCATTTCCTGCGCTTCTTTTGGTACTGTCCAGGTCGCCAAAAGTCCATCCAAGAACAATACTCTACACAGCTAGTGGGCTACAGGGGGTGTTGTGGCGGAGGCGACAAGGTCAGCAGCCACCGTGGGGTGCAGGCAGGCGGCCGCCATGGGGACAGAGGGGATTGCGGTCAAAAGGAAGCACGCCCGTGCGCCATTGCAATCCGGCCCACTGCCGGCGACCACCGCTCGGCGCTATCCGCGGAGCTCAGGCGTCTTTCTCCCCCTGTCGTTGGCTGGGGGCTGTACCCCGGCCGCCGGGACGCTTTTGTGTGGTTGCGGCGGGGGTACTGTGTCTGCGGGGAGCGGTCTCGCGGGGCGGGTCCGGGGCCGGCGCTGGAAGGCCAGAGAGGGGTGTGCGCTCGTCATTGGCTGGCGAGCGCCGATCGGAGGAGATGTCAACGTTCGTGCACGGACGAGCCAGTGCAAGGGTCTACGGGGAGCTTGCTGCCTCGTATGTCAACGTCTTGTATCCCACAGGTCGCAGCAGTGCACACAACAGCAGGGGGCAACCACACAAAGGCACAAAGACGCCCTCAAAAGTTCCTGGATGTCGGCTGGTGCCCTATATTGACCCTTTCTGGCCCAGCCTTGGCCGCTTTAGGACATCATAGTCCGGGGACCGGGCGGGCCAGCGCCTTCGAAACCGCCCTTGTCAGCCTAGTGTGGAACGCAGACAGTAGAGGGCGACACGCAGACGGCTCATGGGCCACTCATTTGCCCAAATCGGCAGGCCACGATACCGCAGACGACCATTCGACCGGGATGACTCAGCTTCCAAGGTCGTGCACAACACGAGGGGGTGCGACCGCAACACACGTCATGCACTCGCGCGGATTCGATCCAAATTGATACCGAAAGGCCTCCACGTGGCTCGCTAGATTGCCTTGATTTGGGCGGTTTGGGCTCTGTTCACACGCTTTCCGTGACATGTTCGGCACGCATTCGACGGACACCGCTTCATTTCGATACTTGCGACGACGCTGATACGTGTCCTTCGTTGGCAACCACCCACTGCGGCCAACAACGCCGAGGCCAACGGCTCTCAGATCTTTGAAAGGTCGCCCACTCCAATTCACCCATTACATTGCCCGTTGGCAACGCGTTGGCCCGTTGGCAACTGACCACTCGCAGGGCCACACGTAGCGGTTTCATCTCACCGTTTCAGACCGTTGGCCCGACATTGGTGGGAATGCTCTCAGGCACGTGCCTCGGCGCACCGCCAGGCTTGCAGCTTATAGACTGATCTGCTTCCAGTCCTGAACCGGGCGACAACCTTTGCAGCCGATGAGCGCTCAACATTCCGTCGGCAAGCGGCTGAATTTGTTGACCTTCTACGGTCCAGCTTCGAATGGGCTCGCATCACTCCCAAGCTCCACGTGCTCGCGTGTCACGCAACCGATTGGCTCGACACCTACGGTTCGATGGGGCTCTTCTCTGAGCAAGGGCTCGAGGCCTGGCATGGGTATTTCAACCAAAACGCCTCAGATTTTTCCGCGGGCTCCTTCCTGGAGAGTTGTGTACGATTGGTACAGCGAGCGGCGGTGTGCCGTGGCCCAGGCGATTCGGAATTCAACCGCGGCAAGCGTCGGGCCCCGGCCTCGCCCGACGCCCGCTGCGAGAAGCGTTCTGGCGATCTGCGGACCGCGCGGGCCCGAGTCGCGGCCGGACTTGGAACTTGGCAATCGGCCGCGTGCGCGGATGCAGACACTGTCAATGCGGACAAGTGGTCTTCAAACGTCTACGTGGCTGCGGTGTGCAAGATTGCCACGTATCGCGCGGGGTCCGAATCGACCACAGGGCCGACTGCTGTCGCATCTGCGGCCGCATCTGTAGGCGAAGCCGCAGTGACTGCAGAGAACCTACAGCTTCTCGAGGAAGCTGAGACGATGTGCTTGGAAGCGTTACTTGAGGATTATGTAGCTTAGTGAAAAGAGCTGCCTTTTTTGTGCTGGGAACAAGGCGGTAGCCCAAATTTTGGACTACGGCGCTTTCGGCGACGGCTGGCGAAGCGGCTGCTGTCGTACCCAGAGTCGTACGGACCGGGGTGTGCATCGGGCATGGGACAGCTGCCCCGGATCCGCTAGATCCGGATCACGACGGATCACGTGCGCAGGCATGTAGACACCCGCGCAGGTGATCCCGCGCAATCGGATCCTGCGCACGCGATGACCAAGACCGACTCCACTGGAAAATTTTATACGGAGCTTTGATTCCTCTCTAGCAATACATGTGCATGGTGGCCGATACAGACACACGAGGGAGGCTTCAGCTGAGACAGCTCACAGGAGCTGTGACACGCCTTCAGAAAGCCCCAAATCCTGCCCACACGTTTTCCGAAAAGAAGCATTTAGCCGACAGTGTCGGTTCGAGCCAATGAATGGCCAAGAATCCCAATGTCTTCTTTATCACTGTATTAACTGGGGGTGTCTCAGCCATCCTTGTAACAATTGGGTCTGCGTGCGCCACGTGCACTCACTCTGATCCACACAGCTATCCGCGACCCACCACGCATTGAGATATTTAAGACATTCCAAAGCTTGCTCCGATTTCAACCCCTCTTCAGTGCATGTAATGCGCATGTCCTTGATTATTTGCGAGATTTTCATAGGGGTTTTTCTGACCTCCGCTCTTGGTACCTAAAGGCATCAGTACTATCCCCAGATGAGTTCTAAGGACCTCATTTTCTCTGGCGATTCAGGCCCCAGAGCATCACGCCCTCAGGGTGCCCCCCCCAGCGGTGTGCGGCCGAACAGCCTTGTCAATAAAACGCTTCTCCCGGCCGTTTTCCATTTCTATGCCCACCCACATCCCTTTCCCACCAGCGGCGCGATTCCCAGGACGCTTGTGGTGTGTCTGTGCTTGCCGGAACCGCCGCGATTGAACCCCGGCGCTGCGCGCGCTGCCTTGCATCGAAAGGTTTCGACACTGTGCATCTCTTTTCTGTATACTGCGGGCACGTTCGTGTATCCAGTTTGCACCACCCCACCACGAGAAAAATGAACACTCCATGGTGTACGACCAACTGGCACCAGCGCAGAACTCGCGCCGTGGCGCCAGTCCGTGCTTCGTCATGCCCCCAGTCGACGCTTGTCTGCGAGGCCGCCGTGTTCGGAACAGTCGTAGTTAAGACAATCCATAGCGTTTAGGTTGACTGCACAATAGTTTATTATTCGTGGCCCAGAGCACGCCTAGTTAAGGCTGCTCTTCTGGGTCTGAGCATTACATCGCCAAAATGAAAAGGCAAGCTGCAACGTGCTAAAATATGATTGGTCAATACGAAATACCCCTCTCAGAGAGGCCGTAAACGAAGAAACAGGGGACGTCCCCTGTTTCGGCCTCTACGACCCCTGTGAGGGGGGTGACACCCCTACCAATTTCGGCCTGTGAGGGCTCTTTGAGAGGGGTGCCTGACGATCCAGGATGAGCCGTGGGCCGTGACTTTGATCCGACGGATCACGTCTTGCCCGCGCGTCGTTGCGCCCGTCGTCCGCAGGCGATTATTGTCGTAGGGCAGTTGCACGGGTCAGTGCATGGTCAGTGCAGAGGGGGGGGCGGGCGTTGGGGGGAGGGGGAAGGCGTGTACGTCCCGAGCACACGAAGGGAACGACGCTCATCCTCCCCCCCTGTCCATCGATGTGCTCTGTCGGTCACCCCTGTGTCGTCCCCTCTTTTATTCTTTGGTTCTATTTTTTTTGCAAAAACAGGGCAACCATAGCAGACAACGTCGTCGCGTTCCGCGGTACAGTGTGTCAATGGTATGCAGAGCCCGATTATCCGGTCGAAATGCGGATCCGACCACATCCCGCGCTTGGGCAGTGCCGTGTATTCAGAAGCAGGTTTCATCTAGCTACCTTTTGTGTGGGAAGAGTGGATGCTTGTGCGGGAACTATGCCTGCAAGGTATTACATAGCGCAAGAAAACGAGCCAAGGAACACATCAAACGGACAAGCAGAGCCACAGTAATGCTCGATTGTCTCCAGACTGCCCGACACCCGCATGAGCAAAAAGGGTTGGGGGGGTCTTCCAGCGTTATGGAACGCTTCGAGCAGGTGCCCCTACATTTTTCCGCACAAGTGGGACGCGAAGAGACAGATTCTGAAGTCCGTTCATGAATCGGACCACTTAGTGCGAGATGACGACCTCATGTATGCAGATGACACTCCCTCAACTATATATTTTCTGGTCAACAGGCGTGCTCTGGAGGTGACGATTACTACACGAGGGCACACAGCGCAAGAAAATGAGCCACAAAGTGCTTCAAGAGCATGACCACTGTCAGAGGTGTGGCTGTTCTTGACCTTCTGCAGTGTGCGTCGCTTCCGTTTCTGTCGGAGCAGGCTTGACGCCACCTCGTTGCATGTCAATTTTCTCGAAAGGAGCTTGAAACCAGTGCATCCGCACCATCCCCTCAAGGCCAATGAGAGAGGATGACCTTTTCCACATTGTAATCCGCTTGAAGATTTTGGTGCGGGATCTGACATCTCCCCTTGTGACCAATGAGCAGTCGTATTTGACGAAGGAGCCAATCCAGGGCCGCTGTTCGATTGAAAACCCAGAAGAGCAGGAACACTGGGTCTGAACTAGGCGTGAGAGGGGCCGCATGACAAATACGTAATTCTGATACTTTCTTGGTTCTTTGACGATGCCGTCATCGCCGCTGTAAGGGAGGGTGAAACGTCTCGCATGTCAGGCCGTGTGGCCATATGGTTGGCATATCGATAAATTTGACCGGTAAGGGTCGGTATCTTGATCAATAGTCGGTATTGTCCATTTCCTCAACGTGTCTGTAATGTAATAATATTCGTATTTCATCCTGGGAGAGCTCGACCGACGCCACAAACCGAGCGAGGCACTCACCAGTCCCATTAGTCGCCGACCACATAGACCAAAAAAACAGCCACGATACAATATTGAACGCACAAGGCACCCGTGTCTGGTATACAGACCCGCCTGCTTCAGTCCAGCTGGCCCTCTCTGCCCAAGCAAGCGTGCCCACTGCCATTTCAAAACGTGCCTGGGTATCCCCAAGAGGTAGTGTTGCGGCTGCGGAACTTCCGCGCCGCCAAGTTTCCTTTGCGTCATAATGTTGGCAGCAGAGTGGGCGAGCGGCATGTTTTCGATGTATGTGACTGGATGTGTGGGGAGTAAATGGCGCGCTGAGGTACGCTGGAGATTCATTGGTGGGGAGGCGAAGGGATGGATCCGAGCTAGCCCAGGTCAGACACTGTCGAGGTCGTGGTGCTGGTTGGATGGAGTGCACAGGCGGGAAGTTGGTATGGTCGGGGTCATGCGGTGGCCGTTGCAGTGTGTGAGTGAGGGTGCGGACGCGAGTGGGGCTCCAACCACATATGCCACGTAATCGGAAATACTATGAAACATTAGACTACCGAGATATCGGTACGAAAGCAATAAATCGGTATACCGTTCGGGCGACAGCATCCATCGCAACATTCGGTAAATGCCAACCTTAGTGGCCACACGACCTGACAGGCCAGAAACACAGACAGTGCCTAGCCGCATCCGCGCAGCCTCGGGACTATTTTCGAGACAATAGCGAGAGGACATCGAGTGCTTCGTAGTTCCCGCCCTGCAGGACACGACATTTTTGGCCCAAAAGCGATCTCGTGTATCTCAGATTACCAGAAAGCCTCCCATCACCGAAAGTGGGGTCAAGCGTGAAGTGACTCGACATCAAATTTGTGACGGTCCTCTTGCCTGAACATGGGCGTCTGGAGGTATTTAGTTGATACAAGTCGGAGCTCGTCTGTAACTGTATCCAGTCGGATTCGGCAGCTGCGTTGGCGGATCCCACCACCCGGAACCGCCATCCAAGAGAACATCCCGTGTCAGAAAGCCGGAGCCATTGGCCAGTGGCTTCGGTCGCCGGACCAGATCCGTCCTGTGGGTACATTAATGGCAGCGCGACTGCAGCCCTGGCATTGGCACCACACATCCACAGACAGGCCCTGCCCCGAGTGCACGTGAGGCTGCGCTTTGTTTTGTGGGACGCCGGAGCGGCGCGCTCGTGTATCTGTATGCTCGTCAGTACGCGCTGTCTAGCTTGAGTACCTCTGCCCTCGTCCACAGGCTGATCCCCCCGTCCCCCAGTCTCTTCGACATGACTCTTCTTGCCGTCGAATTTGAGCGATGCCTGGGGACCTCCTGCAACGCCTACAAGCTGCGCAACCGCGTCGCCGTTTCGGTCACCGTGCGGACCGTATGTGGCATTTACAACGCACGTGCTCTCTCCCGCTCCTGCGACAAGTGCCGGACGCAGTACACACCGGGTATGACGACGTACAAGCCCGACTACTTTGTCAACGAGATCCAGCCGTGGGTGACATCTGCCCTCCCCATCCCTGCCGTTGACTTGGACGCCGCAGTGGGAGTCCGAGCGCACAGCCCCGTTAGAGGCCTCGTGCGCGTCTCAAACCACCATTTCGTCGAGTTGACGCTTGCTCGGTCTTGGTACCTCCAAGCCACGATGGGCCGGTCGTCAACCGAGAGCCAAGCCCTGGTGCGCGCGGCGACGGCGACGTCTGATACGCTCCTCGACAAAATGGACTGGTTCGACGGGGTGGAGGAGGAGGGGGGCCTAGGGCAGCTGATTTGGGCATCCATCGTGTTCTATGGGGCTTTTCTCTTCGAGCAGCGGCGCGGCTGCGTCAATGCGGCATGGCTGACAGTCCACGACGTGCAGCGGACGCGCAGCTCCCTCCGCACATCCCTCCATGCACTGTGCCGTCGGATGGTCGGCGTGTGGCAGCGTGTTGGGTTTTTCCACGCACGTCACGAGTGTGACAGGTGCCGTCTGTTTAACGGTATCGACTATCTTGTGGGTGACGGCGTTTCTATGGGGGGGATTGTATGCGGCATGGAAGGCTGCCTCGATCCCCCCGTCCACAATCTTCGATTTTGCGTGCATCACTCGGCGCGTGAGAACGTCTGCGCTGTCGTGCGGGTTTCGTCATCATCCGGGCCGTGCGGGGAGCCCCGGGCGCCCCGAGCTCCCTCCCATGGTCGACAGGCGTTGTGGCTGGTTTGCCGCCGGCACATCCCATTGGAGGAGGCCCACGAGCGGCGCGCGAACTCGGCGGCCACGCGGCGCAACGGGAGTGTACCTGGAAACGTTGCAGCAGATGCGGCTGCTTCTGTGGACGGGGACGGCGGGGACCAGTTTGGTGCTCATGGCGGGGGGCCTGGATCGGGGCTGCGGGCCGTGTGGCGTCGTCAACACGTCCAGCGCTATGTTGTTTTCAGCCGACCTTGTGGCGTTGTTGTCTTTGCCCAGTTTCTGTCGGGTGGGGAGGGACCCGCCACAGTTCTCTCTGCCATGGCCGGGGCGGTGCGTTGCCTTGCGCGCACCCCGTCGGCTATTGGCTACGACATGTGCTGTCGCATCCACCAGCACCTGCGTGGACCCAATGTTGTGCGGTGGGATGCCGACATCGTAGCCGGGGCTGTCTTGGTAGTGCCTCGCTTCCATGAGCGTACTCACCGACTCTGTGCGCCTCATTGCATGTCTTCGTGTCGAATGTCGTGCTATCCCGAGTTGGTCGGGCCTGATGGCAGAACGAGTCTATTCAACACCTCGCGGGCCGAGCAGCACTTCAGGTTTTTGCGTGGATGGCAAAACACAGTCCACAGCATGCACTGTGACAAGGCAGACTTCATGCTGGGTTGTGTAGAGGAGGAGCGCAACTTTGACTTGCTCCGGCGATAGTGCGCTCCTCTGTTGTTTAGGTGTAGAGTACGTGTCTGTCTTATCAATTGTAGCTTGTAATCTCTTTGCACTTGCTAATGTACAGAGCCCCGACACCTGCCCGACCACAGGTCGATGCACGCGTCTAGGAAGTGTTCTACTCATGGAAGCAACAACCAACGAACAAAAGATGGCGGGGACATTGCCTCAACGGCCCTTGTTCCAGCTCGAAAGCACATTGTCGGCCGCCACCACGTTTGCGAGAAAGAAAGCCCAGGTCAGGACGCTCACGTCGCGACAGCGACTGGTCGTCACGGTGGCCATTGTTCGCGTGGGTGGCCAGCGACAACTACATTCCCACGTCCGGCACGCTCTCTCCACTCGCGGAGGCCTTCTCGCCTCCTGCAACATAACCAGAGAAGAAAACATGGCCGGGGAGGGAGCCGTCGGATACAACTGCGGAAAGCCTGCCTGCTCGTCAGGTCAAAGGCATTGTCAGACTACATATCAAGTCTCGGAAGCCAATTCCAATGTAATGGGAATACCGATTGGAGAAAGAGACCTCATTCTTTACCATGGGCGCAGCACCGCCGAAACAGTCGACAGAGAGATTCACACCCGTCAAGCGCCGCTGAGTACAGAGCCACAGGCAAGCACTTTTTTTCTTGTAGCGGTATACTCTTCAACTCAGAACGAGACGGCACCGAACGTACTGTGCAAATAGGCTTGGCAACGGCACCTCCCAGCAACCCGACCTTCGACGCTGCCATCACTCGAAGCTCTTTCATGGAGATGAAGTGTGCCGACAGCGGTCACCTTCACGCCTCGCCACAAAGGAGAGCCGTAGTGTCTCGGTTCGCCAGTGGCAGAAAGGGTAGGAGCAACCGCAAAGTCATGTACGCTCGGCGTCACTGGGTCTGCTGGCATACCGAGGCAGGAGCCACCACATTGATGGGCGTACGCACCATTTCCGTAGCTCATACGATGAGCACAGACAGGACCACCTCCTGAAGGTCAATATTTCTCTATTTTTCCAGTCCCCGTCTGACAGCCGTGGCGGCGCGTCACTGCCGCGGCGCGGTCGCGCCCGGGGATACAAAGGCTATCTGCTTCTGCCGAAAGTGCTGTCCACTACCACGAGCAGGCGCTTCGGCGAGCACCTGCACGAAAGTGAGCTGATAGTGGTATCAGGGGTGAACGGAGGCGCATCTATGTTTACTACAAAGAAAAGATGACCGTGGCGTCACTTCTCGAGCGCACCGCGACATGAAGTAAGAGTGTGAACCTCCACGGCCGCACACAAGACAACGTCTGCTCCAGCCAGCGCCGCAAACGCACGGCGAGTCCAACGTGGAACGCAGGTGGGCGGCTGGCGAAGGCGCGCCACAAACGATGCAGCAGCCCCCACCATGGGACCTGGCTGAGCCACACCACGCGCGCTGTAACGCTGGATGTAACGCATGTGGCGGCTCAGCCTCCGCTGCTGCCAGCCTCAACCACGTGCAACATCGCCTCGAGGAACCGCAGAGCACGAAGCAGCACCGACAGACGGGGCTGCGGACGAGGACGTGCGCCGTCTGGGCGGGCGATGGCAAAATGGGGGCACCTACGTGAGAGGATTACCTGTCGTGGGACCGCAGACCGTGATGAGGGACAAGCGACATGGGGGTGTCTTGGTAGAGTGACTACCAAACGACTGGGAATAGTCGTGTCGGGGTCGCGGTCCGTACAGCTACTGCCGCGGGATAGAGCACACGCTGCTGCTGCGAGCTCGACGGAGCTCGTGCAGCTTGCACAAAGAAACAAGACTTCCGCGCACGCGACGTCTACGCTCTGGCAGGTACAGTGAGTTGCAAAAACACAAAAGGAGTAGGGACTGATGTCCCGTTCTGATGCGACCCGATTTCACTGTCAAGTAACTTGAAGCAAGCATTACGAATGTCTCCGGCGCTACGATTAGAAACTTGGTACCACGGTGTACACGACGACGGCCAACTACCCCTTGACGACTTGCGTCACTGCACCACTTGCCGCAGAACGAGTTTCACGTCGTGGGCGAATCTGGGTTACGGAGCATAGCACACCCTAATAACAGGTCTTCTCCTGCCCATCACTGGTCAGGCCACGTTAATTCTAAATCGAAGCAGACGCAATGTTTGAAACCGGGAGGATTGATAACCATTTATCGCATTCTCCTTTTTCCATCTACTGAGCGGGGCATTTTCCCACTAGGCCACGGGGACCTTTGCTGTCCGATCGCGTCTCCAAATGCAATTTATAGCATTGATTCTGTCTCCGGTCTCGGGCTCGATCTTCTCCGGTCGGAATAAAAAAAGGACCCCATCCGGGCGTACAACACCCCAGCACCCAGTTTGCTTCGATTCTTGCGCTTGTATGCTTCTTCGGGCGAATTTTCAGATCCCACCTGGTTGCGGCGCGTGTGGTAGACTATCAAGTTAGCGCCTCGGCGACCCCCCCCGCTTGCCCGCCGTCACCACCGCACCGAAGATACTGATTCTCGGGCTTCTGTTCTGTCGCAACCGCCCCAGACATGGGCGCCCCCTATTACACTAAGTGGGGCCAGCAGGCCACGGGCGTTGACTCTTTCCCTACCGATGCACCGCAACAGCCACATTGGCACGTCTGCCGCATGCTCGTAGTCTGCCCCCACAGCTCGCGGCGGCAGGAGATGCGTCGGTGCCATCAGCCCCGCCAGCGCTGGTAGCCGTCCCCGGCAGCGTAATCATAGCTGGACCGGCCGGGCCCACGGCCCGTCATGGTACGATACAAGGTTTCGCTGTCACCCAGACACACTAGCTGGACCCTTGGCGTCGGCCACGGTGTGGCGCATCACCCGAGGCCCGCCGGTGTTTCCACTTCTCTCTGCTTCTGTGTTCTGTGGTGCGTCAGAATATGTACTACCCGATACGTGAAGCGTGTGACGGACTAGACCTCGTCATCGGTCAAGAAATCCTGTGCATCGCCCCCAAAACTGCAGCACGCAGTGGGGAGCACGCTGATCATTGTGACGCCCAAAAGCGGCAGCCAAAACACTAAAGAAGGTACCGTGCCGAGTGCAGAGGTAACGTGCTCCAACCACTTGGCCCCTCTATGCGGCTTTCATGTATGCGGGCTGTGCGCGGCCAACAGGGCCTATGGCGACCCAGAAACAGAGAGAGGTGCGTGCAGTAGCAACCAGGTAAGTGACGTTGTGCCTGGCCCGCCCCTCCCAGAGGGCGCCACCGCTAACGTCGGGGGACCACATCGATGCAGTGCCCGACCGCACCAGGGACGCGTCACTCTGCGTGCCAGTCCCATAGCCGCCCAGCGTGCCACCGCGCTTCCACAGACCCAGGAATGGTGGCAGAGGCGTCCGACCCACGTCCCCACGGCCTCGCCCGGCCGCAGATCCCCCGCTTGCTACCCTCCCCGCATTGTCCTTCCCTCCCCCTGACCTGGTAGTGTCGCGCAGCTGAGACGGCTTGGCTGGATCGCTTTAGTCCTAGAAGAAGAAATGCAGTTTCAAGCACTCGGGGGGCGGCAGTGACACAGGAGGCTGTATTCCTCACGGTGCCTACCAGCGGGCCGCAGGACCCTAAAGACATGCTGGTGCCGTTTCACGCCGATGAGAAGCTTGGGGAAAGCGTGACAGGTGCCATGACGCTGGGAATCATCGAAAGAAGTGCCCCAGCGCTGGCGGGGTGCGCCCAAGCACACCCGTCAGCCGCCCAGATCGTCGACTGGCCGCCGGCGCCGAAAAGACTGCTGTGCCACCTTAATCCAGGTGCCTGGAGTGGAGAATAACCCAACGGCACATGGCGGCGCGAGCTTGTGCCCATCGCCCTCTACGACTGTGTGCACGGCGCCAGTGGCATGCCGTCTGATGGCCAACACGCGCTTGGCACCAAATATTTGCGGCGCAAGCGTCGCAATGCCTACATTGGATTTTGCTTGCGCTGGTGCCTGTGGGGACGTCAACTGGCTTACCGGAGAGTAATTTGTCAGGCCACCCCCTTCCGCAATACAATATCGCCGTCAGCATTCCTTTGGTCGGTACCCCACTTCAGCGGATCCAGGCCTACCCTTTTCATCCCTTGTGGCCGTTTCGGCGTCTGTGCTGTATCTCTAGCCCGACCATCCGACGACATAATGACAAAGAGTGGCAGACCTACGCGTGAGACACCGCAAGCCATGGCGCCCGCGCGCGCCGGGACGGTTTTCCGTTCCGCCGTGCTAAGACACCAGTCGCCTCGCCCCTTGTTTCCGGCATAAACCTCGGCGCCGCCACCTCCGTTTTCCGGAAAGAACTGTTTTGTCCGACTCGGAGCGAGGGTAGCGTCCTTCCACCGCGCCTAGACTCTCATTGTAGTGGCTTTTTACGCTACCCATCAGAGTCACTCGCATCGGCTGGGTCGCTCTTTCACATGACACACCGTCATCCGCCGCTGTGACGGCCGACCCGCTCGCGCCCACGTGACCGTCGCCGGTTGTGATAGACAGCGGAAGTTGCCATGATGCAACACTAGGTGGAAAAGGCACCTAAGAGCGCGCATGACCATCTCGTAGTCCCTATCCCTACCTATACTCTTCACCCCTGACCCTCTCCCGCAGCCTTTAGCCGCCCACAACACGGACATGGTAGCCTAGGTGGTGAGAATCTGTCTCTGCTACATGTGAGACTGTGGCCAGCGGCAGAAACACGCGGCGACGGACCTGGAGATTCCCCTGTGCCCTAACCTGTACCACATACATGAAAACAGCGGCCGCTCCCGCTCCCACCACCACTATAGGAGACGCTTCCACAATGGCTTTCGTGTACTCTGTGGCCGCCCTCGCCCCTCAGCTCCTTCTCATCGGACGGCCCGCAACCGCGCTGCCGCGGGCAGGTGGAAACGGAGTGAGGGATTTCTTCAGAAAAAAACAGAAAATGAGACAAAGGAGCTTGTGATTGGTGACGGAGGCGCGTGCGCCTGGTCAAGGAATAAATGTGCCCTGTGTCTTGGGCTGCCATACTTGAGCTAATGGAAAAAAGAAAAATAAACAGCTAGAAGGCATCGACGCTGGCGTATCACTCGGTCGCCTTCATCCACGCAACTTGATTGCGCACGGCACGAGGATGGTCAATAAAGAAAGACCAAACTTTGGCGACCCACAAAGCCGCAGTTAGGTGGCTCGCCATGGGTTGCATAGCCACCTTCTCATCATTGAGCATCAACCGCAGGGTGGCCAGGATCCACTCTTCTCCACCATCACCATCTCGGCTGGGGCGGAACCGCATCCGTAGGTCGTCAAAAGCAGATTGGGACCGAGACCGGCCAGAGCTACGAAGAGCGCGGAAGTGGCGAATGTCCTCAAAAATGACATGTGCCGGCGGCGCGGAGTGGAAAAATCCAAACAGAGCGAAACTGGTGTTGCGAGCCACCACATACATTGTAGGCAAGTCCCGGATGCGGACCAGCTCCTCCATGTACACCGCCCCGGCTGTCAGTGCACGCAACCAGGTGACCGTCACCGTGCGGGTTGTACGAAGGACAGCTGTCCCGTCGGCACCCAGGGCGTACCGCGGCCATGTGGGCATCCAAATGCGGGCGCCCTCCCGCAGAGCCCACTGGCGAGCCTCATCGCGGTTGACACGACCGATAGCGCCCTCCAAGAACACCTCGCTCGTGAAAGCACGCTCCTCCTCATCGAGACCAAATGCGGCTGCCAGGAGGTCACGTGCCGCCACGGGGGAGACGTGCTCCGACGGGTCCAAAGTGGCCGCGGGGGGCAGCTCGGCGGTAGGTGGCGGGCCAGTAGCATCCACGGGTAGTGTAGCACGGGGGGCGACCGAAGACGGAGCGGATGGAGCAGTAGACGGGTAGGCACAAGCAGGCGACGATGGGGATGGGCGACGAGTCCCAGATGATGCGGGGGCGCAGGTATTCATGGGGCGCTGATCCCGGGCGACAGCCAGAGGCGGCAGGCGGTGAGCGGTAGTCGGGTTGCCAAGCGAGGCAGCGGCCGGGAGGCGCCGCATGAGTGCCGCAGTACGGGCCGGTGTAGACGTGGCCGAGGAGCGTTGCACAGACGCCGGTGTTTGCATCACCGCTGTCAGCACATCATCGTCCTCCGAGTAGCTGTCTGGCTCAGTGGACGTGTCCGACAGAGGAAGCGCCGGTGTCCCGACAGGTGACCCAGGAAATCCACCCGTCAAGTACTTGTGCGCGGTCGTTGCAACGCTCGGCTTCGAAATTCTTCCTCAGCGCACTTGGTCCACCGTCCCACGTGAGCGCGCCGGGCGCCGGCCTCGGCAAGCCGATGCAGCCGGAGAGCTCGGTGGCATGCGCACGCTCGCTGCAACGGTAGCTGGGGGCAGCACCACCGGCTCCCCCGAAGCACCTGGCACCGGCCGCGATGGAAGGCCGACCGCAACCACGTCAGCGGCGCTCTGTGCGGCGTACGCAAACATCCCATCGGCGCCCCGTCCAGATTCCGCCTCAGCAAGAGCGCCACCACCCAGCTCTGACCACTCACCAGGTCCCACTCTCTTGGAATCCCATGCATGCGCGACAGCACGGAGCACCGCCCGCAGGGATGAGGCACTCAGAGGGGCCAAACCACCCCCGGAGAAGCATTGACGAAAGTGGTCGTCCATCTCGTCACGCGTCATCGGATTTCCGGCGAGCGTCTCGAGGAAGGTGTCTAGGTGGTCAACTCGGGCAGGACGGAGGGTGGGCGGGATGGCAGACAGGATGGAAACCTTGAGCAGCGCGAGGTTGGTCTCGTTAAAAGCCTTGCGCGGCAGCGGTACGAGAACAGCTGCAGTCCCCCCGACCTGCATGCGAGAGTTGGACGGCGAGGCGCCACAGCGACCACCACTGCGGGTACGGCGAGTAGGCGTCGCGGAGCGTGGAGAGTATGGACAAGCGGCGGCTAGGCGAGGCACGGCGGAGGTGAACAGGTGAGACGTGTCCTGGTCCGCCATGATGACTTGGAGCCGGGATTGAAGTGGGGATAGAGATGGAATGTACGTGGAAAGGGAGGGTGTGGGAGCCCGTGTCCAAGTTGGAGAAAAGTGTCGTGGGGGAAAGCGCGTGAGTGGTGGTAGGGATGTGCAGGACAGCTCGGTAGTCGACAGAGAGTGTCATAGAAGTACTCCTCGGGAGCCCCCCCCAGCCTCCCCCGAGTGCTCGACTGCCCCAGTTCAACCCCAGGTGGGCTAGCAAGGGGGATGGGCCTCGACGGTCCACTGCACGGTCGCAACAGATCCTAAGGCGGGAAAAAAGCGCGCGAACGGACTTGCTATCGACCGTGACGCCCCATGGCAACGGCACGCGACGATAACGCCCGAAGCTGGACGGAGAGCCCGGCCGGCGGCGAAGACATACGCGTCCTGGGGCAGTGTGGCGTGTTTGCCAGCCCTCGCTGGCTGGCACTCGCGCCAAACTGACCCCATGTGCTGTGGCCTGCTCCACGACTTCCAGAAACCGCCGCCCGTCCCCGCCCTCATGGCCCTGAAAGCGATGGGCTTTGCTTCATGCTAACAGCCCGAGGGCCTCGGAATCGTACAAAGAGGAAGCCGCGGTCCACCAAATGGGCTGAATCTCTCAGAGCGGGCCCCAGCCTGACAGGAAAAAGACACTGCGGCCGGCTGTGCGCAACTGCCATCTCCAACGGATCCGTTTCAGCCCCCTACGCCCACAGACGGCCCGTCCCACTTGCACAGTACCCGGTACCTGGCTGAAGGATATCGGGGACACGCACAAGAGACCAGAGCTGCACACGGGGGTTCCCCTGACTGGTCGCCAGTGCCGGGATGCACAACACAGCGCGGGATCGACCTGCGCCCGCAAGATATACGACCACTGGCTCACTCAGGACTGAAAGTACGCTCTGACACATGCAACCGTAACTCCATGCGTCACAAATGTATATGTGTATATGTGACATCCTCAGATTCTTGATCGAGGGTCAACATGATATAGGGCCACCGGTGCAGCGAGATTGGAACCCGCGTGTGTGCCACGAAGGGCTCCTGATTTCATGTTAGAGCCACATTCAGCTGCATTAGTCAAGTTCATTGCCGGGACATGCGTGATTCACACGTGTGTGCTCGAGACCCGCGGATGTTGCACGACACTCAACACAGAGCAACGGGACGGCTGCGAATCGCGCGTCTGAGATGAGAACGTCGACCCGCGCAGCGAGACGCCATTGGCCACACGCGAGGTCTGACGTCACACTGTCATGCGGATTTTCATCCACCTGATCCAACCTGATCCTGTGCATTCTATTCCGTGTATTGTGCAACGACTTCAACAAATTCAATATTACATCATTGCTATATTAATACTGTAACTCCCGCATCCTCATCAATATGAGACAGATGTTTCTACCTAGATTCCTAACGCATCAGCCGATGGAAGACGGTATGAAAAAAGAAGAAAACGAAAGGGACCAACTCCGTATGAGAGGTTCACAAACAAAAACGCTCCATATCCATGTTCTTCACAACCCAGCTTGGTACGATTTGCCAAAAATTGGAACATGATCGGCCGGTAGGAAGAGCATGAGAGGGAAAGTTGCTGGCACACTCACTAGCAGAGGTTCACTGTGAAAGTGTGCGAAAAATGTTCTCCATTTTGTCCTTAATGGCCATTGTTCCCGTAACCGGACAAGTCCCGATTCTCCCGCAGCCGCTGTGGGGTCGGTCGACTACCAAGGCCACTGGCCACCGAGCGAACGACCACGGGCGGGTGTCTCCCCCCCC
>Ga0209093_1000803_pt1 | contig 17491 bp, 17 predicted proteins | sample SidtaG_4_FD_187450 | JGI IMG/M metagenome (GOLD analysis project Ga0209093, IMG submission 187450) | Marine algal microbial communities from Sidmouth, United Kingdom - Sidmouth_Male1 metaG (SPAdes) (version 2) | ecosystem: Host-associated > Algae > Red algae > Unclassified | place: Sidmouth... | reverse complement strand
GTACAAAATGATAGCTAAACTCCTCTCCAAAGGATTCTACCATTTCGGCATCCAAAGGTTCGGGCGAGTTGCTATCTATCGCAAGTACTTCGTAGTCAAGCGATTCTACACCCCTCTGATAGGTACGAGAAAGGGTGTGAAGCGTTCTTGGTGCTTCTCTCCTACTATTGAAAAATATGACGATGACTGATAGTTTCATGGTAAATTTCAAGTGCTATCTCAAAATAAGTCTACAAACAGGCAAAAATAAAAAAAACGTTCTTGCTTACAAGCAAGAACGTTTTTTTATTTTTATTTAATTTCGGAGAAATCACTTCGCAATCACCATACGCTTTGTATCAACGATATTACCATTGATTACCAAAGAGTAGCTGTATGTACCAGCGGCAATAGTACCTGCTTTGATTTGAATTTGTCCTTCACCAGCTTGTGCAATACGCTCGCTGTGAATGAGTTGTCCTTTCGCATCAAAGATATTAACAACTGCATTGGTCACATCAGTAGGGACACTGTAATTGATGAGTGTATTGTTGTTAAACGGGTTTGGTTGGTTTTGCTCCAAATAAGCACCACTTCCGTCGAGTTGAATATTTTGGCGGTTGATGTCGGTATTTATCGTACCGGCGTTCAAAGCTGCTTCGATTTTTGCTAATCTTTCTTCCAAGGTAGCAATTTTTTCGTCTTGTGCTTCGATGACTTCTTGTTGTTCTTGGATGGCATTGACGAGCATGTATTTGATACTCGATTCGCTAATCATCAGATAGTCTTCTGATTTAGTGACTTTCGACTCTTCATTTTCTTCTTCATGGGTGAATGTAGACACCAACTCCGGAGCAACTTTTTGAAGGTCTTGTGCCACAAGTCCTACTTGGTCTTGCCCTGCATTTTTGAAACCTGCTTTGCCGTTGTATTGGAAGTTGACCGGACGAAGTTGAAGTACTTCATCAAGACCGTATTTGAAGTCATTGATGTTGGTTTTCAATCTTCTGTCAGAGGCATTGTTGAGCGAGCCATTGTAGGTGATGCTGCCGTTGACGTGGAGTGCGGTAGCCGGATTACCAACGCCAAATCCTGCCCAGCCTGTGTTTTGTCTAAATCTTAACATTAAATTTCCAGTGGAAACAAATCTGCTCAAAACATCTGCTCTGGTATTGCTGCGAAACTCCAAGTGATAGTTTTCATCAACAGTAAAACCACCGTGTACACCCGCTCCAAATGCAAAAGCGGAAAAGCCTACACGTTCACAAGAGACAGAGGCTGAACCGCCTGTTTTTTCAACAATAGCACCTTCGGTTTTGGTATCTCCTGCAACATCAAGTTTTGTTGATGGGGTATCTGTTCCCACGCCTACGTTACCATTGGGTGCTTTAACATATACTTGTGAAAAAGCGAACATTGGGGTAATAGCTAATAGAGTAATAATAAGTATTTTTTTCATCTTTATTTTTATTTTTTTGTAAATTACACAATAATTTAAGCCTATAATTTAGGGTACTTCTACTATAAATGCAAATAATTTAAAATTTATTTATTTTTACCGAGCTACATATCCAAGATATTATCTACATTGCGTTCTACGATTTCGTAAATCACAATATCGGGCTTTTCTTTCAAAATAATATCCTTATTGAGTCTTGGCTTCCAAATAAATACAACTTCTTCAAAATGTTCTTTTAAAAAGCCAACCAAGGCAGAGGAAAAAGAATCTCTGATAATAACAGCTTTTCTTTTCTTTTTGGGTGCTTTAAATCTCAATTCTGTTTTTGCATTTTTTTTATCTTTCATATTGAGTTTTGGCGTTTGTTTTTTCGAACGCATGTTCTTTATTTTGACTTCGTTGGTGGTTTCATGTATGGGGTAATCCAACATTCTCGCTAAGCCAAGCATTGTTCTTTCGTGCTTGTGCCGCTTCATATTTTTGAGTGGTACAGGTTTAAATTCACCGGGAAAATCCTCGTTAAGCACGTTCATTATTTTCCGATAGGCAAAATATGCCCCAAATGTATTCCAATGCGTATCCGTTTTGTGGTACAGTAGTCCGCGTTTTTTGGCTCGCATTAGATTTTCTTCCAACTCTATCCACGTAACATTCTTTGTATCGTTGACCATATCAGCTATCTGGTCAATTTTAGTTCGTTGGTCTGTATCTACTCTAAAGGGTAATTTTTCGGAATAAATGGTGTGTTTATTTGGTGCAACCATCATATAAAATTGAATGTTATTTTTGTTCATCCAATTTCTATTCCGCGAGATTCTCTTTTGAATTTTCTTTATCTCCTTGTCGGAAAACAAATCTAATCCAAGTGTTTCATCAATAATATTGCTCGCATTATTTCCTAAAAATAAAAAATCATCTTTTCCAACTAATACAGATTCACGCTTGGCACTTGTCCGAAATACATTGTATTTGAATCCTGATATAGCGCTATAATACATGCTTCTGCCATTAAATTTCGTACTATAATAGGTATCAAAATCACTAAAAAATTTGAAAATATTATTATTTTCTAATGTAGGAAATTTCTCTTTTGAAGGTGCTACCTTGTCTCTTTTGGGCGATATGCCTATCAGTGTAGCAATGGTCGGATATAGCAAAAATAAGAGAAACATCAATATCAAGACCCAATAACGTGTATTTTTCATATTATTAAAATCTAAAATAAATAAATGGACTATAAGTATCCGAGGATATTATGGCAATAGAAATGAAGAGCAATGCGCCAAGAAATAGGTAATATACGAATAGCGCAATAAGCCCAAAATTCATTTTACTATATGCTTCAATATGACTTCGGATTGGTTTGTACACAGGCATAGCCAAGATAAAACCAAGTATGAATATCAAGATTGTTTCTGCATCCAAATATACGCCCGCGTTCAGGATGCCTTTATTAATGCCTCCCATAGAAAGTAGGTAATCGAGTGCTTGTGATAAGTCTTCGGCTCTAAAGAACACCCAACCGACGAGGGCTATTAATAGTGCATATAAGTGTTGTACAGGTCGCCATGTTTTTTCGAGTATTTTGTCAAAACCAATTCGCTCAATAACCAAAAATAATCCGTGAAACAATCCCCATATAATGAAATTCCAACTCGAACCATGCCACATTCCGGTGATGAAAAAGACGATAAATAGGTTGATGTAAGTACGGCGCGTCCCTTTTTTGTTTCCGCCAAGCGGAATGTATAGGTAATCTCTGAACCACGTACTCAATGAGATGTGCCAACGTCGCCAAAACTCTTTGATGGAACGCGCTATGTAAGGGTAATTGAAGTTTTCGAGAATATCAAAGCCAAACATTTTTCCCAAGCCTATTGCCATATCGGAGTATGCCGAGAAGTCAAAGTAAATTTGTAACGAATAAGCGATAATCCCCAACCAAGCTGCCCCTGTGGTCAGGTCGGCAGGATTGTGCATAAAAATACCATCTGCGATATATCCGAAGGTATTGGCGAAAATCATTTTCTTTGCCAAACCAATGATGAATCGCTCTACGCCTTCGGCGAATTTGCTGACACTGACTTCTCTGGATTTGAGTTGCTCGTTGATGTCTGCATACCTGACTATCGGACCTGCGATGAGTTGGGGAAACATCGTAACATAGGCACCAAAATCAATAAAGTTTCGATTGGCTTTTACTTTTCCATAATATACATCAATGGTATAAGACATTGTTTGGAACGTATAAAAACTGATGCCTATCGGCAGGGCAATGCCGGGAAGTTGCAATAGATAGCCACTATCTACACCCAAAAGCGATAATAGTGAGTTGTAATTTTCGAAGAAAAAATCTAAGTATTTGAATACCGCCAGTAAGCCCAGATTGAATGTCAATGAGAGTATCAAGCCCAGCTTTTTTTTGCCTTGCTCTATCAGGATACCAGCACTGAAATCAATGATTGTGGAGAGTAGCATAATCACCACCAACTCTTGTTCTCCCCAAGTGTAGAAAAATAAACTGGATAGAAACAAAAGACCATTCCGCAGCTTTTTCGGTATCACATAGTATAGCAATAACAAAGCAGGCAGAAAAAGAAACAGAAAAACGGCGCTATTGAATAACATGAAATAATTAATTCATTTTCAGTGAGTTATGAGTTAAAAAAAACACCACTTGTTTATCTTATTTTTATCTTAATTGTTTCTTTCTGTTCGTAATAGGTTTTTCTATCACTAGATACTACACATAGGCTTACTTCATAATCTCCATTTTTGATTTTACTCTTAGGGATATTCGCTGTAAAGGCTACTTTGTTGTATTTTGGGTTCTTTGTATTATCCGCAAAAGCCTTGCTGGGCTGTCCATAATTAGCTTTAAAATATTGTTTTCCTATTTTTACATATACCCCTGCTGCGGCAGTTTTTCGTGGTTTGTCGATAGCTCTGCCTTTTATTGTAATATTTTTATCGGTAATGCGAAAGGGTTGTTTGCCTTTAGCGGTATTACTTCCATTGATATTGTAGATAGAACCTCTTGTTTGTTTGTCCGATTTTTTGAGCTTAGCTATCGGCGGTAGAGGCTTGGGTTTTGTGTTTTTTTTCTTATTGGCTTGTTTTTGATTGGGCTTTTTTTTCTTGTTCGCTTTTTTACGCTGCTCTGTCTTATTTTTCTTTGCCGTTTGGCTATCGCTTTGGCAGTTGGTAAATACGCTTATCGTGAAAATTATAAATAGTAGTGGAAGTAAATTCTTCATGGTATTGGATTTTTATATTTTACTGTAAAATGCTGTAATCGTATCAATTACTTTAGATTGTTGTTCATCAGTCAATTCAAAAAATAATGGGAGTCTGACTAATGTATTGGTGTATCTATCTGTATGTGGTAGTTCCCTTCCATCGTGTTTGTCGGCATAAAAAGGGCTGGTATGCAAAGATAAGTAATGAAACACAGCATGTATGTCATTTGCCCTTAAATGTTGTATCAATGCAGTTCGTTCTTTTACATCCTTACAAGTCATATAAAACATGTGTCCGTTATTGGTCGCATAATCGGGTACTACGGGCAGTCCGACATGTCCGCTTGTTTGGAGAGGGGTTAATTCTTTTTTATAGCGTTCCCATATCGCTTTTCTTTTGGTTTGTATTTCTTGTAAATGTTCTAATTGAGCATATAAAAAAGCGGCTATCATTTCGGAAGGCAAGAATGACGAACCGACATCTACCCAACCATATTTATCTACTTCTCCTCTGAAGAATGCCGACCTATTGGTGCCTTTTTCCCAAATAATTTCTGCCCTTCCATGATGTTTTTCCTTGTTGAGTGCCAACAATCCGCCTTCGCCACTGATGATATTTTTGGTTTCGTGAAATGAAAACGCACTTATATCACCAATGCTGCCAAGTGGTCTGCCTTTATAATAGGAGTCGATGGCTTGTGCTGCGTCTTCGACAACAAATAGTTTGTGCTTATCGGCGATTTCCAATATAACATCCATATTACAGGCTACTCCTGCGTAATGAACGACCACGATAGCCTTTGTTTTGGGTGTAATCAAGGCTTCTATGGTGGAGGTATCCATGTTTGGCTCATCGGGCAGGCTGTCGGCAAATACGATTTTTGCACCGCGCAATACAAAGGCATTGGCAGTAGAAACAAAGGTGTAGGAAGGCATGATGACTTCGTCACCGGGCTGAAGGCGGAGTAGTAAGGCTGCCATTTCGAGTGCGTCGGTGCAGGAAGTCGTTAGTAGTACTTTTCCGAATCCATATTTTTCCTGAAAAAAAGCATGGCATTTTTTTGTAAATGCTTGGTTGCCCGCAGTTCTACCGTTATTGATGGCTTGCGAGATGTAGTACAACTCTTTGCCGGAAAGGTAGGGCTTGTTGAAACGTATCATGTGTTTTGCTTTATTTTTGGATTAGGTATTGATTTCTTCCAAATACTCAAATCTGTATTAATGAGGTGTTCTAATTGATTAATTTCGCTTGAGTAATAATTATTAAGCTGTTCCATCACCTCCGGTAAAATAACTTGCGTTTTATTGGACGCATTTTGTCCTTCAAATGGTATTTGTATATCTTGTTGATTTATTTCAAAAAAATCAAAAATATGATTGAGGTCGTTCTGCGGATTTGCAATAAAGTTATCAAATATCAATGTTTTCACCTTATTTCGTCCAAATTTTTCTATATAAATAGGCAAATATTGGGTGTAACAGCCTCTTTTTATATAATCAAATGGCGATACAGATATATTTTTAGGGATTGAGGGCGCAGGTATTTTTTGTATAAAAACTTCCTCAAGTGTGCGAGTTTCAAGTCCATGTTGGCGTGTAAAAAAGTAGTTGGAAATAGCCCTTTCAACCGGATTACGGAGTAACATAATAATTTTAGCTTCAGGAAAATATTGTGCAATGCGTGCAGCTACTTTCGGTTTTTCATAATAACTCGTACTTTTTTCGCCATAAGCCCTTATATCCGTATTCTGAGTTGGGTGATAGTTATTTAGGTAGTCTTGTATGTTTGTTTGGGGAGTAATTTGGAGAAAAAATTTGGGTTCAGGACGTATAGGCTTTGCCATGCTAATTTGGGGATGTTTATCCAGCAAATGGTATAAGAGGGTGGTCCCGGAGCGTTGTGCGCCTATGATAAAAAAGTAATTGACTTTTTTCATTTATTCTAATATTTCGGTGATATGGTAGGGCTTGTCGCTTGACACTTGTTGTAAGGTACGAGAGATGTAAACCCCCATAACGCCTAACATGAGTATTAGTATTCCATTAAAAAATGCCAGTAAAACGATGATACTAGTCCAACCCGGTACGGCTATTCCTGTAACGACAGCTCTAATAAGTATGAGTATGCCATACAAAAAACTAATGGCTGCGGCGATAAGTCCGAAACCCGATAATAAGCGTAGTGGGTAGGAGGAATAGTTGAATAAAAGACGTGAAACGAGCGCGAGGATTTTCCAGATTGAATAGTTGGATGTGCCGATTTGTCGGGCGTGGTGTTCCGTATATACGTTGGCAATTTTGGAGGCGTGCATGAGGAGTAATCCGGGAATATACGGGTGGTTGGTTTTGTAACTAACGGCTCGTTCGGCTACTTTTCTTTTGAATATCCTGAAATTGGTCAATGTGATGTCTTTCGGTTTATTGAAGACCTTTCCGTTGATATAGTTGATGACGTTTGTTCCAAATTTGCGAAATGAGGAGTGTTTTTTCTGATGAAATTTGGCGAATACGAGGTCGTAGCCTTCATTGATTTTTTCGATGAGTTTGATCAGTTCGGCGGGCGGGTTTTGGAGATCATCGTCCATCGTAATCATATAATCGCCCTTTGCATGTGCCATTGCACAGATGACGGCGGAGTGTTGTCCGTAGTTTTTGAGTAAATTGACGGCGCGTACTTGTGGGTATTCCTCGCTGAGTTCGACGAGTTTTTCCCACGAATTATCTGGACTGCCATCGTTGACCAATACAATTTCAAATTGTAGTTCGTTTTTAGTCATTTCCGCTACGACCTGCCGAATGGTGTCCTTAACCACCCCTTCGCTATTGTAAACGGGAATGAGTATGCTGTATAGTTTAGCTTTCAATTTGATGATTGGTTTAGTGAATTACTTCTCTTTCTTTTAGGTATTTAGCCGGAACGCCTCCATGTATCTGGTACGGTGGCACATCTTTATTGACTACTGAGCCGGCAGCTATGACTGCACCTTCTCCAACGGTTACTCCTTGCAAAATACTCGTATTGGCTCCTATCCACACATTATCTTTAATTTCTATTTTGGCGGCAGTATCGGGCAGGTCTATCTGTGTGTGGTCGTGTCCGGCAGCGAGAAAGCAAACATTGGGTCCGAGTCGAATATTACTCCCTAATATAATTTCAGCTTCTTTGAAGTGATAAGACGGATAAAAGGAACATCCTCGATTGACCGATACATCGCTGCCAATACTTACACGGTTTGGATACCGAAAATAGACATTAGTATCGATGAATACACGTTTTCCCTTTTTCTTCAATATCAGTTTAAAAATAAGTGTACGAAATATCGGTGGCGATAGATTGAGTACACCATGCAAAAGATGAATCATATAAGCATAGTGCAAAAATAAAAATCGCATGAAGTTTTTATTTGCCATAATGCACAAATTTATTGAGACGAATTAGGATAAACAACAGTTTTTAATAATATAAAAGTAACTAAAATCCTGAATGGAATGGTAATCAATACAAGTATAAAATCGGAGTAGTTTACCAACTGGTCAAATATATATAAAAACACCAAACCAACGCCGAGACTGGTAAAATAAGTTGCATAGTATTTTATACCATCTTTGACGTTCGCACTTTCTTTGAAGGTGAAGCGTGAATTGAGTAGATAAGAAAAAAACACCGCAACAATGTAAACCCCAATATAAACCGGATAAAGTGGCAGGTGATAAATATCAAGAAGGATATAATAACTGAGCATGCCAAAAGTCGTGGTCAGCCCACCTACAAACCCAAATTTTGAGAGTTGGGTTATCAAGTTATTCAGCTTCGTATTTTTGGTAAACATCACTTGTACATTGCCATGACATAAATACTGTAAGGAATCCTTAAATGGTCTGTGATAAGTTCTGTTTCGACTCTATCAAACCATTCTTCCGTCAGCGTTTCGTACCCCTTCATTGTTCTTACATTTTGTCCTCTATCTTTTGAAACCAACCATTTGGAGATAGCGGATTGCCCTTCGTGGTACACGGCGTCTGCTGTCACTAAATAACCGCCTTTTTTGAGATACAAATGAGCCGTTTTAATCAGGGTAGCACAATCTTTATCACTCAAATGATGTAGTAAACCATGTGCATTTATGACATCAAAGTACCCTTTCCATTCTTCCCGAATGACCTCCCCTACCCTTTCGCAGTAAAAAACGCCCTTGCCTTCAAATTTTTCATTGAGGTATTCAATATAGTTTTCCTCTAAATCGCAACCGTGATATTCTACCCCATCCGGCAGGTTTTTCAGGAGTACACCTGTACCGCAACCAATGTCTAGCACTTTGCTGCCTTTCTCTAAGTTAAAATACTGCTCAAAGTGCTTTTCGCGCTGTTTGTTTCCCCCCGTAAGGGTATTAAATAAGTCATAAACAATCGGAACTTCCAGTATTTTACGTACTCCTTTTTGGATATGGGTGATTGTCTTTTTTTCTGTTTTCATACTTTTAATTGGACGCATAAAAAGGTAATGGTCATTAATAAAATGCCATCTTCTGCTTCGGTTTTAGCTTATATTCATATTTATCATGCTCATCTTCGTACCAAACCCTCAATGAATACTTTCCTTTAGGCAAATCCTCGTTCTTGGCAATCACACAATAATACTTATTTCGGATTTGGTAAGGCTCGAAGCTATACATTTTTTTACCTTGTTGCAATATTACACGAACATTCTTATACTCGTTTTTATTTTTGAACATAAATGACATTACACCGACTCTTTTTTCGTCTCGATATTTCATCACCATCGCGCTATGTTTATTTATTCGCTTTTCTTCTTTAGGCTCTTTTCTAAGACTGGCATTTTGAGCAATATTTTTGTACTCAAAATCATACAAATATTGATATTTTTTTTGATTTATTAATTTTTGTATTTTTTCTCCATTGGGTGTAACAAATGTAGCATATTGATACCCAAACGTATCTGATACCGTATTGGTGTAAAAACGCACAAAGAACAAAACCATAAAAAATATACCAATACCTGTTTTTATTTTCGGAGAGGTTATATGTCCATATATCAAGCCCAGCAATGATGCCATAAAAATCACCGAATAATGCTCATAACGACCTGCCACATTGGGCAACATATCTGTCCCTCCACTACGTACCACAGCCGCCAGCAAGCCTAATATCAACAGATATACACATAGATAGAAAAATGGTGAATTGATGGTTTTCTCAAATTTACGCACAAGTAGGTAAATAAATATGGCGCATATCGCAATGCCAAGAAAGATATAAACAACCGGAAAATTTTTATAATCTAACAAATACGTTGTGATGGATTGCTGAACAAACACTAACACATAAACAATATATGACGTAATAGCCTCAAGACTAAAATCGAGACTTGATGTTGTTGCCGATGTTTTGTACGAAAAAAGAAAACGCAGTATAACAAATGCTCCCACTCCATAGGCAAAAACGTAGTATAAATATTTCCTTTCTTTGATTGAATAAATAATTAGGGCTACAAAGCTGATAAAGCCTACAAACAATCCCGGTCCGGCATTAAACGCTGTCAACAAAAAAAAGAGAAAAGAAAGAGCTATTTTTTTTCGGGTCAAAAAGACAAAACACAAAAAAGCAAAAAGGATATGAAAAGGAAATCCGGTAACAAAAACAGGTCTAAAATTGAGTGCCAAAGGTACTAAAAGCAAGGAAAGTATAATTGGGCGCAGATAGGGTTCTTGATGTAGTTTTGTGGCGATGTCAGAGATTTTGTGTGCCATAAAGAGGTAGCACAAATTACCTACTATCAGCAAAAACTTGAAATTAATTACCCCAAAAATACCGTAAGAAATCAAGCCCAATACTCTTGAAGATAATTTGGTATGAATACCAAAAGCCGGCGCGAAAAAATAGGCTGCTACATCTTTTACACCTGAAATTATTAAAAATTTATCGTGTAATTGGCTTATAAAAAGAATAAAATCATCTGCCGCTGCCGGAAAATTAATTGCTTGCCAGATAGTTGTTGAAATAAAAACTACCGCCATCAAGACCGACAGACCTATCGAAATTCCTTTATGTTCAAAACTTAGCTTCATATCTTATTCTTCTCGCATTTTTTTATACGCTCTCACACAAGCCTTTGTTAGCAATTTCGCGCCTTTGTCATTGAGGTGCGCCCTATCAAACGAGTATTCTTTTTTGTAAAAATTGTTATATTTTGCAGGATTCGCCAAGTTAATTATTCGTTTATTAATTTTTGGGGAATTAATCTGTCTTGATTTTATATATATAGATTCTGCTGCTTTGGGATATAGTACAAAGTAAAGGTTAATATCCTGTTCCGCAGCCATATCTATCAACTCTTCAAATACTTCTATCGCAAATTCATCTTTCGGATACTTCGCCCTCTTAAATACCTTATTCGCACCTTGTCTCCTTTTTTTCAAAATACTTTTATCCTTTAAAAATGTCGCTCTACGTTTTAATGCTTCCTTATTTTTGGTGTTTACATATAGTGGGTTATAGCCTCGTTTGACCTTATATTTTTCACTATTCCTTTTTTGTCCATGAATCGTGCGTTCGAGTGCATCATCAAAGATACCCAAGGAAAAAGTATTTTTTATCAGAAGTGTTGTATGTGTACGCCATTTATTAAATTTATTTTTCAGGAGTCTATCACCCCCAAATATATTTTTCATTGAAAAAACATACATGCTAAAATCATAATAATACCGCCCACGCAAAGATGCAAGATTCTTATCTCCATGAAGTTCTAATAATGGCAATTCAATGAAAATATTCTGGACATCCAGGGTTTTATGTTCTATCAGATGTTTCGCCAACTCTATATTTTCCAAACCACTTGACCCAGGCGCACCGAGGTTAAAGGTTTTTGTTTTTTTTCCCAATTCAACATCAAACAATTCTGGATCAATACCGTTATTTACGCGACTTGTACCGATAAAAAAAGTATTATATTTTCTTTTTGCTTGCTCTAAATAATGTAGTTTAGCATCATAAATCTCATTGCCCCAAAAAGGCGGCAATACCCATTTGGGTATCTGTATAATGACAAAAAACAATAAAAGTAGTAATAATATTTTTTGTATAAATTTTTTCATTAAAATTGAAAATAAATGAAGGTGCTACTCCCTCCAAAATGATACAAAATAATCACTAATAGTAGTAAATATACTATCCAACGTAGCGGTTGCGCCCACTTCAAATGCTCCAAACCGTGTTCTTTTTTACGCTGTATCCACTCTATCACAATTAACAATAAAATAAAGCCTCCCAAGCCTTTCAGATTTTCTCCCGACAATTTAAGCGCATCCATATATGCCCTAAATCCATCGCCGGTCAGCGTAAACATATTGACGAGGTACTCCAGTGCATCGCTCACCGAAGCCGCCCGAAAAAAGACCCAAGCAACACAAGTCAAAAAGAAAGTAAGCAAAATTTGAAGCACCTCTTTTATGGAGGGCAACATACTATTTTGAGCCGCAATGCCCAGATTGTTCCGGTTCGTTTTCAGGAGCATTTGCGGTACAAAATAGAGCGCGTTCAAACCGCCCCATACGATAAATGTCCAATTTGCGCCATGCCAAAAACCACTCACCAAAAATATAGCAAATACATTGCGTAGCTGCATCCACTGCCCACCTCGGCTACCTCCGAGCGGAATGTACAAGTAATCTTTGAACCACGAAGATAATGAAATATGCCAGCGTCGCCAAAACTCTGCAATGTCGCGCGAAAAGTAAGGATAGGCAAAATTTCGCATCAAGTTGAAGCCAAATAAACGCGCCGTACCGATGGCAATATCTGAATAACCAGAAAAATCGCCGTAAATCTGAAAAGCAAACAACACTGCTCCGAGTAGCAATATACCACCGGAAAGCTCTGCCGAATCTGCAAATATGGCGTTGACATATATCGCACAGCTATCTGCGATGACTACTTTTTTGAAAAAGCCCCACAGGATTTGTCGCATTCCATCTATGGCTTTATTGTAGTCAAAGTTGCGTTGTGTGTAAAACTGCGGCAGTAGATTTTTCGCCCGTTCGATGGGTCCGGCTACCAATTGTGGAAAAAATGAAACGAAGGCAAAGAAGGCAAAAATATCTTTGGTGGGTTCGAGTTTTCGACGATATACATCTATGGTGTAGCTCATCGTTTGGAAAGTATAGAAGCTGATACCAACAGGCAAAAGGATATTTAAGGTCGTAAAATCGGCATTCATCCCAAAAGTCTGTAGCAGGTCTGCAAAAGAATCGGCAAAGAAATTATAATACTTGAATACTCCAAGAAAACCCAAATTGACAAGCATACTCACCCATAGCAACAACTTTCTGCGCCCTGTATGCTCTGTTTTCCCTAATTGTACGCCCAGTCCATAATCAAGAAAGGAGCTAGAAATAATGAGTGACAAAAACCGCCAATCCCACCAGCCATAGAATAGGTAACTCGCTGCAACAATTAGTACGTTTTGAATTTTTACGTCTTTTTGAAATACAAACCAATATAGCAGAAATACTGCGGGTAAAAACAGATAAAATTCTAATGAATTGAATAACATCGGTTTTGGTTAAATTGTAATGTGGTCGAAATATTTATACAATGAAGGCTTTTCCACGACTTGTCAAAATTCTAAACGTTTGTAATCACCTACTTCAAAAACCCAACGATATTTTCGGAATATGATAAGTTCTAATTCGGGTGTGATGTATTTTTCAATATCTACCTTTTTGGTCTTATTCAAATGCGGAAAATCTGGATTGCCGTTGCCATATCTTCTACCAATTTCGGTAAATTCTTCGTGCAAATTTTCAAACTTTACGATACGTACATTTTTGGGAATTTTATCGTCGATAGTGATGTATTTTCTGATATTCAAGCCGTGTCTGTGGTAAAATTTCCCTCTGACAAAATCTTCAAACGAGCCATTCAAGACGATTTCTTTACGTTTGGGTGCATTGTCAAGTATTTTGGGTTGTTTTGCTATGAGTCGTTTGTAATAATTGAATAGGGAAATTTCAAGGTTGTACGGATGCCTGATAACTGCAACAATTTCTTTGAAAGAATCAATCGTTTTATCGTATTTTTTGATAAATTGTTGTGCTTCTTCCAGCGTACCGTGCCGTTGTCCTTGTACTGTTATTTCATGTCCTATCGCTTTGCCATGCGCTCTTTCGGGTATGGCATTATATACGGGTGCAGATAGCGTGCGGCAAAGATAATCCGCTGCCGAGGTTCCGCCTGTTTTGCCGATGTGTATGAATAAAATGTCGTCGTTAAAAACCATATGCGAGTTGCGAGTTACGAGTTACGAGTTACGAGTTGTTTTATCTCTCACCTTGTATCTTCTCTCGTTTAAAATTATTTTGTCGTTACTTATTTCTTTTTAAGATGGAAGAAATATCTGTTCAATTTACTTCCTTGTTGATTGACTGATAGCTTTTTTGATTGAATGTCAAATTTACCTTTTACCATTTTTTCTATCATTTTCTGATTCGGGAAATGGCAGGGTGAGTCATCTACGCCTCTTTGGTATTTGTAAGTGTATGCCTTGTCAGCTTCGCCTTCGTAGAGTTCGATTTCGATGACCATCAGCCCATCTGCACTCATGAGGCTGTGCATGTACTCGAAGAAGTAGTCTTGTCTTTCTCTGAAATAATGAAATACAGAGGAGGCATAGACGACATCTATTTTGGTATCGGGTTTGAAGTCATAGACATCTATGTGAAAGAATTTGACGTTGGGCGATTGGTAGAATACGTTATTGTATTGGGAAGCAACGCTGACGGATACTCTTCTGACATCTATTCCATAGACTTGTTTCGCGCCCTTTCGTGCGAAGGTATTGGACATGTACCCTGCATTGCAACCTATATCGAGGACGTGTTTGCCTTTGAGGTCGGGCATGTTTGCTTTTTCTATTTTTTCGGCGGTTTTGGAGTTGAAGGATTTTTGCCCCAAGTCATCATAAAACTGATAGGTGGTACGTTTGGTGAGTTCTTCGAGTCGTCTTTTTTTATAAAATTCATAAAATGCCTTGGCATTTTCTTTATGGCTTTTGCTAAAGGTTTGCCCTCTGAATTTCAGTTTGTGGTCGGTCAATTGCATGAAAATGGGTGCGCCGTAGAGGTTCAGTATCTGCACCATTTTTTTTCTTATCAATTCGGTATTCAAAACCCAACCTTCTATAATGATAGTATTCGATTCGTTGAAAGGAATAGTGTATAGGTATTCGTTGAGAAAAAGTCGAACAAAGTCTTCTTTGTTGAACATTGGCGAATCAACATAACCCAATATGCGTTGATATGTTCCTTCCGGATAAGCATCGTTTCTGAATATCTCATCAAGCCTTAGTGTATATACGCCTTTGTATAATGTACTAAATTCGTTGGTGAAGGTCGTTTTTCCTGAGTTGGGTTGCCCACCTACTAAAAAGATATTGGGTCTATTTATTTGTCGTTTGACTAAATTCATTGGTCTTCTGCTACTAATTCTTGATGATAAATTGATGGACGGAAATTTGAATTGCCCGTCTGACGTTTGTATAAGTATTTCATCTCTACAACCACGCTCAATGAGCTGTTCTACAGAAATTCTAAATCCGTGTTTTCCTATTTTGTCTTTATTGTCGTTCTTTAATTTTCGTTGGGCAATGAAATCACGGACAACTTTGTTTTTTGAGACCAGTTGTATCCTCACAGGAAAGTCGTGGTTCTTACTTTTTATCCAACCAGATATATAAAATTTACCTTTATTAATTATCTTACCTGTGTACATTTCTAAAATTTTATGCCGCTACAAATTCTTCATTATACGTCTTCTCAAAGTATGCCAACTCGGCTTCCAAACCTTTATATTTTTTCAAAAAAGGTTTTAAGGCTTCCCCCAAACGTTCATGTCCGATTTGGTCCAGTCCTTTCAAAAACTCGCCGCGTATTTTTTCTTGCACCCTGTCCATTCCTGCATATTTGCGGAAGTTTGCAAAGTGTTTGCTGTATTTCATTTCGTGCAAGAGAATGAGTTTATCAACATATTCTATCTTCACTCGTTTGGCTTCTGCTCTATCGTCACTGCGATTTTTGTTGCTTTCTGCGCCGCCGTGTACGCGGAAGTACGCGAGTGTTTCCGGCAAAAAGACAAAGCCAGTATTGGTCGCTACTCGTATCGTAAACTCGTAATCCAACATTTGGGATAGCTCGGTGCTAAAGCTGCCGTATTGTTTCAATATTTTTTTATGAAAAAACAGTGAGGTAGGCTCGCCCAAAAAATTATTGAGTAAGCGGTCATTGACGAGGTTCGATAAATCTTGCCCACTGACGAGTTGTTGTTTTTCTATCAATTGCTCGGCTTTTACAACGTCTTTTTGAAAGAAACTGCGAATGGCAGGGTCAGCGTTGAATTCGATGATAAAATTGCGTCGGCATACAGCTATCGGCGACTCTTGGCGTATGCAAGCAGTATACATTTTCTCCAGACAGGTTGGGGTGAGAATGTCGTCTTGAAAAAGAAATTTTATCCAATCTCCACTTGCTTCCCGTATGCAGTTTTCCCAATTGCCTACTAAGCCCGCATTTTTTTTGTTCTGTACGATACGTATTCTGTCATCAAGTGCCGCATATTCTTGGGCAATTATCATCGTACCATCCGACGAGCAATCATCAACAATAAGTATTTCGGTATTATAATAGGTCTGATATAATGCTGAATCCAAACATTCTCGCAGATACTGCTCACCGTTATAAGTAGGGATACAAATACTAATTATTTCATTCATTTTAATAGACATTCTGATTCGTAATAATTGTATTTCTCACTATAAATTACTGTCAAATCAATAATTTGTCGGGTGTATTTGTTTTAGATATGTTTCTGACTCAATATCTGAAAAATGTAACTACATGAATCGTATATTTTTATTTTTATTTTTCAGTATTTTCAATTTCCTTTTTTGGAGGAGCAGGCAGTTTGTCAATATTTTCGCAATATGCCTCATACCTCAAATGAAATAGTTTTTCTGCAAACTCATACAGATACATATCAAATTTATTTATTTCTTGTATCTGTGCAATGATTTCAGGTTTTATTACACTGACCCCCTTGTTGCCTGCGTTTCTATTTTCAGTAGGAAAACCTTGCTTCCATGTTATCCATTCGGGCGAGTATCTATTCAGAATATCTAATGATTTGCCCATGTCATTCAACATACCAAAACAGGCATAATATCGCTCTAAATTATTGATAGCCAATAGGTAACGCTTTTTATTTGCTTTTCCTTTATCCGTTAGTGTATTAGTGACATAATTGACTTGCAAGTCGGCTATTGACCTGATAATTCTTGCACGTTTTACATTATCCAATTCATTGAGCGATACGCCTTTACAATTCGCATAGCCAAGTTTAAAATAAAAGAAATTATAATGCGACATAAATCGCTCCACAGGTTCTCTAAATATGGTGTAATAAAACGGTTTAGCCATCTTGAGTTTATACTTTCGATGCACACCAAATAGAGAATGGTCTGCAATAACTTTTAGTTCTTCGCCACGCAGGACATTGAGTTCTTTGGGCATAAGTTGTGGGATGTTTTTGTCGTTTTTGACACCGTTGATTCCGGGTGCATAAACTTTAGAAGGGTCGATATTACTTGCTATACAAGATTCGACTATGTGCTTTCTAAAGCTACTTCCACCACATTTAGGGATGTGTGAGAAAATAAAAGTATCATAATCTTTGATGGTCATGTGCTTTTAATTTGAGTGCTTGATATACCGGTTTTTTCGGGCAACTTTTTGATTATTTCATAGCC
>Ga0209093_1000801_pt1 | contig 17508 bp, 22 predicted proteins | sample SidtaG_4_FD_187450 | JGI IMG/M metagenome (GOLD analysis project Ga0209093, IMG submission 187450) | Marine algal microbial communities from Sidmouth, United Kingdom - Sidmouth_Male1 metaG (SPAdes) (version 2) | ecosystem: Host-associated > Algae > Red algae > Unclassified | place: Sidmouth... | reverse complement strand
GGTCGAGATCATATCTCGGTCCGGCTTACGCTCGGATTGCGGAAGCTTCCTCAAGCTTCCCGGTCCCCCCAGAGGGCCCGGATTCGGGATGACGCGTGTCTCCCTTGCGTGTGCCAGACCCCCCCATGGGGGCCCGATCGGGTGTTCCACGCCTCACGCCCCTCTAGAGGGGTCGTTTCATGTGTGGCCCTGGGGCTCCCTGGACACCCCCCCACGGGGGTTGTCCCACGCTACCCCCCTAGGGTTGTGTTGCGTGACTGTTCACGACCCGTGCCCGGCTCATGCCGGGGGGTCGTGTCACCCCTGTCAGGGGGTTTCCCCCACAGGGCGGAACGAAGCGGCGGACTCGGCGGTTCACCCAGTCCGCATGCCAGTACACCACCTGCGCCCACGACTTGCCCTCAAACCGCTCCGGCGCGACGCGCATCGCGGCCTCCGCGTCGGTCTTGTTGTAGAACATCATTGCATGCGAGAAGATACGGCTGAAGACGGGAAAAGCGCCATGGTTCTTCGGCAGGTGGCGTAGGAGGCGGTCCATTCCATACATTTTATCCCCGCGAACGCCGGATAGGAGCCCGCGAGGCAAAAAGTCCTGGGGCAAGCCCTTAGTCAGGTTGGCGTCCATGAAGTCCTCCGCAGCTGGGTCCACGTCGTCGGCCGTCTCCCCCTCTGGGTACACCAGGTCTTCACCGTCGGTGGGCCGCACGGCAGGCGTCCCCTCCACGACGCCCGACTGGATGATGGGCCGCGCCTCCTCCGTCAGCGCGGGTAGGGCGTCGTACTCCGCGTCGCCCTGCTCGAGCGCCTCGCGAACGCGCTCCAGCCGTCTGTGGTCGTCAGTGTTGCGTTGTTCCAGTGGGTGGCAAGCGTCACGGATGTGGCGGCGGGGAACAAAGAAAACCGGCTTGACGCCTTTTCTGGCTCCCTCCGCCGCCACATCGCAGAGTGACAGGCACGGCTGGCCTCCAATCTTGGGGACCGCATAGCCGGGCAGGTAGACCTCGTCCAACTCCACCTCCACCGCGTCGTCCGTAGTCGTGACGCTCGACGACATCACCGTGCAGCGCGCTACCCTCCGCATGCCGGTGGTGTCCGTCAAAAAGACGTTCATGCCAATGGGCGTTCTCCCCGGCCCTGGCGTGGCAGACGGCATCGTGCGTGCCGCCTCGTACACGGAGAACGAGGCGAAAGAGTGGAGACCAGCGTACCGCTGAGCATCGACAGACAGAGCGGTGCTCCAGTCTCCAGACCTCAGGTGGTCGCTCTTGTCAAGTTTCTTGTTCAGCAGCACTTCCACCAAGCCCGCCAGGGAGATGCCCGCGTTCGGGATAAGGTTGAACTTTTTAGCGTACATGCCCAGCTCAAACCACCCGCGCACAGGCAGACCCCACTCGCGCTAGAGCTTACCCGCGTCGCCGGCAATCATCTTGCCCGCCTTTCCGATGCCGGCGTCCCGCAGGAGCGCCCCCCGCTGGTGCGTGATGCTGCACATGCGAGAGAGGTGCAGCAAAAGCGTCTGCTCCGAGTAGGAGAGCTGCAAGACTAGCAACTTGCGAGACGCGCCGGCGGAGATGTTCCACTCAGCGTCGAGGCCAATGACTGGTGGCACACTCCGCCGCTGCGCGTCGAGAAGCAGGGCACGTCTGAAGGCGTCCAGCGCCAGCGCCGCCGCGTCGCTCGTCACCACATACTCGAAGTAGTAGGGGTTAGGAAAGTCGAGCATCTCCTTCTCGCCCAAGACGTCCGCGGCGCTCTGGCCGCCCAGGAAGTAGAGGGGACGGACGTCTTCTTCAGGCCTGGGAAGACATCCTCCAAAAACGATGCCTCCGCCGTCGGGTTGTCGGAGAAAAAGACCTCCACCTGCGCGGCCGGAACGCCCATCGCCACCATCCGCTTCTGCACGCCATCCAACAAGAACCGCAGCTCTTCCAACGACTTGCTTAGCGTCAAGACGGCAGCGATGACCTCCGTGTGCTCGTTGACAAGCGAGTAGGCAGCCATGAACAGCTGCTTGCCCTTGAAGGTGGAGTTGCACTTGATGATTTTGAAGAAGGGGTCGCCGCTCAGCAGGCATGCGGGGATGGTGGCGCTGTGCTTTTTTGACTCAGCCTCGAGATTGGCCATCTGCTTCGCGTACAGCGTGCGGAAGAAGCGCTGCGACCCGTAGCACCCGTTGTAGCCATCCTGCGTGGCAAAGAGGGAGAATCGTGGCGGCCCGCCGCGCTGCGAGTTGAGGGTCTGCTGCCCGGACGCCTCATCGGGCTTGGCCGCCGCGATCCTAGACAGGTACGCGCGCTCCGGCCGGTGGTGCGTGTGCGTGTTGTTTTCCCTGATCATGGCGGCAAAGGGCCCTGTGCCCATGCCGTTGTCGGGCATGGAGAGCATGAGGTCGAAGAGCACCTGCGAGATGCCGAGCTTGCGGGTGAGGATGACGGGCAGCAGCTGCCGGATGTGGGGCGGGGCAGCGTCGAGGAGCCGCTGGTCCCAGGCAACAAAGGTGTTGTTCGCGTGCTTGTTCTGGCAGCGGTACCGCTGGGCGATGGCAAAGAAGCAGTCCTCCAGGTCAATGATCCGCCTGAACTTCATCCAGCCGTCCCCGTGCACCCTGGATGAGCCGCAACTGGGGCACCGCTTCATGTAGCTGTTGCGCGGGTTGGACCCTGGAGCAAACACGAGAAAGCGCGGCAGATAGCCGGGGCAGCCGGGTTGTCCGGCCCCGCCATCAGCATCGGGTTGTCGGGGTAGAACATGCTCTGCCGCATGTTCTGCACAAAGCTGGGGCTGGTGGAGAGCTTGCGACGAAATCTTTCTAGGTAGGCGGCGGTGGCGCCTGCTGGCCGCGTACTGCGTCGCGGCGCCCGGGCAGAAGATGCACCACTGGGCAACGGCGCCGACAGGCATCGAATCTGCGTCTTCCTCTTCATCGACTTTGTCCGTCTCCAACACGTCCTCTCCATCGTCGCCGCCGCTGTCCTCTTCGTCACCATCATCTTCCTCTCCATCTTGTTCGTCATCGTCTCCGGCCATCCTTTCCAAGTCGAACCCCGAAAGTGACGCGTCCTCGTCGTCGTCGCAAGACAGCCCGAGAACCTCCTTGAGCCGCGGCCAGACGGCCGCGATATCGCCGGCAGTGCCGACGCCGATGTCCTCGTCCTCCTTGTTGCGCTCCAAATCTTCGTGACCATCCGCCTTCAGCACATCTCCTGTGCCGTCCACGCTGGCCGTGGATGCCCCCGCAGTGGAAGTACCCGAGTGTTGACCAGGCGTTGAGGAAGTGGCCCGCGGCCGCCTGGAAGCACGCGAGCCGCCGCCTCGACCTGACGACGACGAAGTTCGAGGGGTGCATGGTTGGCCAGAGCGGGCTGACTGCGACGCCATTTGAGTCGAATCAATGCAACTCACCGGCTGCATCGGCAGTCCGCTCCAGGCCGCTGTCGACGCCGTCGTAGGAGGTAGGGACGTTGCGGCAAACACGGGAGAGCGTGGCGTTGGCGTTGTGGTGGTAGAGCTACAGGGTGCTCCGGTAGGTGCAGTTAGTGAGCGCACCGTACCAAGGGGAGGGATAGCGGCACGACCCGAACTCGAAGGAGGGTTGAACTACGGTCGCGGTCCGCGCTTGCCCAGCACATCTGGCAGTGGATCACGAGGGGAGCGGGCGGCATTGCCCGGTGCTGAGACTGACATGGACGGAGCGCTGGGACTTGCTATGGAAGCTGGCCGGGTAGGTCGATCCGCCAACGAGACCACGGCAGCCGCCGTGGCAGCTGCCATGGCTGTGGCAGGAGTTGATGGAGCGTCTGCCGCTGGAAGCGTGGCGCGGATCACACCTCCGCCAAAAGACAATCTCGTCTGTCCCGGGGCGGCCGCGGCTCGAAGATGCTCGCTGGGGCGACCAGCATGCTCTCGGAAGCCGCCCCTGCCGCGCCCACGACCAGTACCGGAGACGCCTCTTTCCGCCTCCGCATGCTTGTCCTCCCTGTCAATGTCACCATCGGCAGCGACACAGGAGCCACTACCTCTCGCGTCCTCTCGTCCGCCCCCTCCGCCACGACCACCGCGGCGTCCACCTCCTCCCCCACGCCCGCCGCGCCCGCCACGACCCCCATGATGTTCCCCACGTCGGCTCGTCCCACCCTTTCCCATGCCAAGGAAAAGATAAGGGCAGGCGGAGCGCTCGCCCCCAGGTGCAACGACGCAACAGAAGAACCCGAGGGGTGCCTCCCTCCACGTGACGCACATTCGCACTCAGCACAAGACCCTCCGTGTTTCACGCCGCTGTCTGCCCGACGCCCTCGTCGTATTGGGCAGGTCGGACAGGGTGAGGACATCGTGCTTCTCGGTGGGTGCGCCGTAGCCACCGGTAAGGGCGCCCCCCGCACGTCCGCGCACGCGACAGTCCCGTGACCGACAACCAACAGAGGCACGGATATCGTCACCCGTGACTTGCGCCGCCGCCCGTTCTATCACCTGTGCTGGAACGCCGAGGCGTGCCGGATCAGGACGGGCGGAAGAAATCACTCAAGGTGGGTCTAAGTCTCAACAGCCACCTCCCCGGCCAGAAACCCACCCATCACCCCTTCTAAGACAGGCCCGAAGACCCCAGTTGGGACGAGGAGTGGGGTGACTCACCACCTCCCTTGGGATTGCGTTTGCTTCACAGACGACACTCCGAAAGAGTGCCGCCGCCGGTTACGGAACTGCCACGAGCGGGGAAGCACGGTGAGTACCCACCCTAGCGCTCAAGTAGGCACCAAGCATGGATGTCTCGCAGTCGCACGTACGGGCACGCGCACACTCTGTGTGCTTTGTCGTCGGCAATGCGCATTGTGTGACAGAACACGGCGTCAGGGCTTCTAGGCTGATCGACCCCCCGCTTGCCCGTGCGGATCGCCCCTGAATGCCACACATGCGCGTGTGGCACACACGGGCCACACACGCGACGCCTGGAACCTTCTAGAAGGATGTTTAGCGCCTCCATTGCCCGCGTGCAACCGCCCCGAGTTCAATGGGAGACGGGTGAGATTCCGGAAGGGTGAGCTGGTCGATATGTCAAAAGAATTGTGGAGCCAATCATTACGAATCCAAACTTCGAGAGGATCCCGCTCCGAGTCCACTTACAGTTGACTTCTGGAGGGCTACTATGTAGGTTGATTTCCATTCTTTCCGAATTGGTGGTCTCAGAGGGCGGCTCACCATTGGTGCAGCAGTACACAGCCGTTCCTCGTTCCGGCACTTCATTGGCCCATCGGTCCACTATAGTGCACTATAGTGTACTATCTCGGCGCGTCATTGGTCCTCCCAATCGGAAAGACCCCCAACCCATGGAGGGTTGGCCGCCGCCGCGCCCGGAGCATGCATGTATGGTGGTTTTCCCAATTTTGGCCACGCCGAGTGAGGAGTAGTTTGCCTAAACTATCATGGACCACTTATTCTCGATTGAGCTGTGAAATGACCTCGACCTTCGGCACAGCCAATATTATTTGAGGACCGCGGGATCAAGACATCATTAATCAGTTTCCGATGTGCGTATCCCGTTTCGACACGTTGCCTGCACGCCCTGTTTCCGTCACAGCCATCTGATCCTACCGCCTGTTCCTAGCTGGCCACCACGCGAGGCCGCACAGTTCGAGAAACGATCCTTCCAGCGCCGCCTCACGAGAGTCATTCCCCAACCCGCTGTTTTTGCCAAACCGGGTGGGCGTAGTGTGGACCAGTGATTGGAGCGCGGTAATCGGAGGCCATAGCACGGCAGGGCGACGACGGTCACCGCGGCGCGCGGATCGCGGGCGCGTAGTCGCCGTGACAGACGGCAGCGACTGTGGCGACGGCGGCGACGGCGGCGGTGACCGCGGCTGGTGGCGCGGCGACGGCGGCGACGGCGGCGACGGCGGCGACGGCGGCGACGGCGGCGACGGCGGCAACGGCGGCGACGGCGGCGACGGCCACGCCTAAATTTAGTCAAGGTGGCCCTTTTGGATTTGAAAAGCAAGATGCCATTACAGAAGTTTCCTGAACCCGCCGCGAGTCTGGTGTTGCCTCCAGTGGCTCTGGTCGACACTCTCGTGTCGGAGCGGCGATTTGGCAGCCCGTCTTGCTCGCCATCACGTCCGCCCGTCGCCGGATCATCCCGCACCGTGCTCTTGATCGCTGTGCCGCCATCCTGCCGCCTCTTCTTTCGCCATGTTGTTTTTAAGCACCTTGAGGGCCGGCCCTGGACTTCAATAACTATATGGTAAAGGAGGATCTGCATACAACCATGATTTGCGGTCAGCAGGACCGGACAACAGCAGCTCTGCCGTCAAAGAAGGCAGTCCAATTACTCTGGGTTCTTTTTTTGATAGTCTTGGGTGGACGGTATGTTTTCGGCATCATCGTGATCAGCGCTCTGAGTTGAATCCAATGGCATGAAGAGAACCCACCCGACCGCTATCGGCTCGGGCAGCAATCTGCATCTTCTTCGAACTGGGCTCGTCGGATGTCATCTCTTTCGCATGAGAGCCGAAGACAGATCAGAGTCCGGCCTTCACACTGGGAGTCGACTCAAGGGCATCTCGCCTGCTGAGTAGGTGTCATGCGCTGATTGGCCCACATCCACTTCCGCAGGAGAAGCTGAGGACGTGGAGGCAGTAAGTGCGTTTTTTTCCAACCCCACTGCCGGCCACCGCAACCGCTAATAGAGAGCCGAAATTGTTGGACCAATCCAATCAGGTGGCTTCCTGGGTCCTGAAATGCAAAAGAACCGCTGGAGGCGGTCTTAACTAGGCGTGCGGCGGCGACGTCGGCGACGGCGGCTGGTGGCGACAGCGGCCGGTGGCGACGGCGGCGACGTTTGCGCGTCGGGCGTCATGACGAGGTGCAGCATTTTCCAATTTGCTAGCAACGCGAACGGGCCGACGCACAACGCGCGGACGTGTCCTCTCAAGCAGACAAAGTGCCGGCGGTCGCTGCCTGAAGGGCACCCATTCCATGAGCCCGGGCAGTGCGTGAGCGCAACATGTGTCCATAAGCAGAAATGTAACACCTGTGGTTTGTTTAGTCATCTCTACGGCACCCAGGCGCTCACCGTCGAGCGGTGGCTGTTCAACAAAAACGGCCGCTTGGTGCGGAAACCTACCAAGCGGGCCCTCTGCAAGAACGACTTTGTCTGCGCCCTCATGACCGACATCTCTATCCAAATCATGGTCGACAACTCCGTCAGCGTGTCCATGGCGGCGGGGCAGGACGCGCACACGTGGCGGGTGGCGACGTCGCGCCTGCGTGGCAACACAAACGTTGAACGCCTGGATATTGACGAGACGGTCAACGTCATGGAGGGGCTTAAAAGCGACGCCGCTGTCCTCCAGAAGGAGAACAAGACGAAAATTAAGACGTTGTACAATGACATCCACCTCGGCGCCGTGGCGGCGAACCGCCCGGCCGCTTCGGCGGCCGAAAGCAGCCTCGACCAGGCGACGCCGTCTCCCTCCGAGAGTGAGAACGGTGCAGATATCCTGAGCACGTCATCTGGTACCGAAGCGGCGGCGGCAACTGCCGGTGCCAGGCGAAGCCGTAGCCGAGGGCGCACAGCCCGGGGATCCGGCAGCAGAGGGACTGGGCGCAGTGGCGGCGGCGGCGGCGGCGGCGGCGGCGGCGGCGGTGGCGGCGGCGATTGCAGGGGCAGCGCCGGCGGCGGCAAAAAAAAGATGGAGCTGAAATCGACGCGGGTGCACCACGCCGGGCGGCAGAGCCGGACAGACCGCTACGCGGCCGCGGTGGCGAAAGGGCAGAGGGCGTCTTCATAGAAGAAATGCGGCACTGGAAAAGGCAAGAGCGTGTCTCGAAAGGGGTCGCTGGCGGCGACACCGATTGATGTCGACAATCTTGTTGACAAGGGTCTGTCGGCGTCTCTGACAGATGGGTGGCCACCGGGGACGCGCGCACCGTTTGAAGCCCGCCTCTCTGAGTTCTTCTCGCCGCGGTTTGGCGGCAACCCCCCTGCGCGCATTGCGCAAGCCGTCGTGGTCCAGCTATATCAGTGCCCCATCGAGGAAGTAGAGGCTGAGATGGCGGGGGTGGTCGTCAAGGGGGCGTCGGCCTCGCAATTGCGGGGTTACATGCTAACCTCCGGCACTTTGCCCACGGCGCAGGTTTCGAAGTGGCTGTGCAGCGCCATGGGCGCAGCCCTCCGCTGCGCGACGCTGCCGAGCATGGCCATGGCTCTTGAGCGCGTCTTCAACGCGGCGGCCGCCGAGGCTGCAAACTCGTATGGCTTTGGGGTGGCTTCAGCCGCCGCTTGGGCGGCCGCCAGACAGCCAGTCTCTACTGCGCCACATGGCGGTGGCGCACGCCCGGCAACCGCAGCAGATGCTGCTGCCGTGCCTCCTGTGCTACGCATGCCTCCCGTGCTGCCCGTTCCTCCCGTCCTGCCCGTGCCTGCCGCGCTGCCCGTAGCCACCGTTGTGCTGACATTGCCAGCTGTGGCCGCCGCGGCAGCCGGCTCGACTCCGGCGTTTGCTGCCGTCCCCTCGGCGGCTGCCACTATGCCAGCGGTCGCGATCGGGGCCGGAGCGCGAGCCCCCTTAGTCACTCGTGCAGAGACGCTCGTGCCGAGGTGGGTCACAGAGGGCAATTCCAGTTGATCAAGACTGTCGATAGCGGGTTGTGCGGGACAGAGAGCCGAGTGCCAGGCGGTTCCAGCCCGGAGGAGTAGCATAGAGCGGGCGGGGTAGGCCCCGTGTAGTGGGTGCAAGAGGCAGGAACGCGGGGACTAGCCCCGTAAAATAAGCATCGGAACACACGAACCGTGCTCGCTCCGACACTTTTCTGCCTGGGGTTTGTTCTCCTTTTCTTTGTGTTGGTTTCGCTCCATGGTGGGGCATCCCCACGCACTCCCTTCAGTCCACTCCACTCTGCTATTGCTGAGTAGGTGCGGTGCGCCCCTCTCAACCGCCCTAGACAGCAGCTCCTCTGCTTGCCTCCCCAACCGCACCCATGGCCGCTTTGGCCGCCAGGGTCCCACGGCCCCTTTCACCCCCGCACCCACACGCCGCCACTGCGAGAATTGTTAGCAAAGTCACCGCAGGCAGCCGGCGCGGTGCAAAGTCGCACAATTCTGGGCGAAGTCGGCGCTGTAAACGCCACTATTATATGGGTGCATCTTTCCCTCGCACCAAGTCGAAGTGGGACTTAGCCGCGGAAAGGCGCGGTTGCGCGCTGCGGAAGAATGCCCGAAGACAGTTCCCTGCAGTGTTGTGGCCCGCGAGGAAAGACTGTGGGACGACGGCACCAGCAGAACACTGTCCAAGCGGCCAGCTGTTTGAAATGTCATCTGCCAATAAACTGGTGTTTCGGGTATCAAAATTGAGCAATGGCAAAGATCCGCTGACTGCTCACCAATGGGCAGGGCAGCAATCACCGGTGCCAGCAATGGCCCCTGAAGCCGTAGATATCATCGGATGAGCGGCGACGACAGACGGCATCGCCACCGGCCTCGCCGTCGAACGTCGCCGGCGAACCCATCGTCGTTCCCTCGTCGCTGGCGGCCCGGTGTGCGTGCTCGCTCCCGGTCTACGCCCCGCATTCTTTTTGCCTGTTGGAGGCGGCGCAGTGCGTGTGCTCGTGCTCCCTGCCATTCTTTGCTGTGCTCACCTGCTCGGACCGTTGCTCAGGTCGTGGTCTCAGCCCCCCTTTTTGTGTCCGTCGCCCCTGTGACCTTGCGTATGTTGGCCAGGATCCTGCACCAGACTGATGTCCCTTCGGCGATCGCCCCCCAGCGTCGCCTGCCGCCCCGTAGGGGCTTCCGCAGCCACCAAGAACGAGCCAGATGCCCCATGGACTGCATCTTTGGCGCCCCGCTACCGTGGGATCGCACTCGCCACAGTACAGAATCCCAACTGCCGGCTTCTCCACATGCGAGGGGGGGAGCTACGGGCCGCACAAGTTCAGTCCATCTACCCAGTGGTCGCACAGAGACGTTGGAAACCGGGAGAGGAACTCGACCCTGTTGCTGCGATCTCTCTGGTGTCTCGCCTTGGCCGTGTGCACGCGGTGCGCGCCTGATGCTCCAATCACGGTATCTGTGTTCTCGACTGGAGCTCGACGGAAACGATGTACACCAGGCCTTTTCTGGCGACTTGGGACACAAAGACCCATCCTTGATCCTCTTCCGGCGGTGAGTGGTGCGCTGCCGCCGACATTGACCCCGCGAACAACCGCGCGGCCGCCGCTACACCCACTTCCATCATTGTCGTCGCTGTTGAATTGGATTCAGAAACTCCTCAGGACCAGTCACACCGGTCTTGAGGCGTAGTTGGTTTTTGACCTCAACAGTCGCAAAGCCCAAGATCCAGCACCAAGCTCCGTGACAGGGCGCGTTGGCCCTACACGAAACCAACAAAACGGAATAGCGCCCCTTGCGGTGAATTTTCCGGGTCCCAATGAACCATCTGGCCCCACGCCGCCGCCGTCGCCGCTAGCGCCGGCGCCTTCGGTGCCAGCGGCGGGGCCGGCCGCGCAGCCAAGCGCGTCGCCATCGCCGCCACCGGCAACGCCTCATCCGACGCTTCGGGCGCTGCCATCGCCGCCGCCGCCGCCGCCGCGAGCGCCGGAGCTGTCCGCGCTAGCGGCGGGGCCGTCGGCGCAGCCGAGTGCGTCAGCGCCGTCACCACCGCAAGCAGCGACGCCGCGCCCTCGGCGGCGTTCTTTGTTTCGGTCTGCCGATGGACATGCTGGACGCAGTATTCCAGTGATTTTGCTCATCACACCATCGGCGTCTCCCGAGGAGGCCGGTGCCGCACGTACTCGTCAACCCTCTCCAAGTCGGCCATTACCCGCGTCGCAAGAGGTGGCATCCCCTCGCCCACGCCCTTCCGCACCACGACGCCCTTCGCGTCGGGACCCCTCTCCCGTTCGTCATCGTGCACGCCGTCGGTCTCCTACGGAAAAGTCACGACGGTGGCCGTTTGCCCCCTCGCAGACCCTCTCGTTGGGGTACTCCTCCGAGGAGGTTGAGGACGGAATACCCTCCTCAATGTGACGGCCGGGCACCTGGCCCCCACACTCGGGGAACCAGTTCCCTCCCAGTCAAGAGGGGACACGTGGATTCGCGTCAGGGGCGGTCGGATCCAGTCAGTCCGAAACGGCCGCCGGCTCTCGCAAGGGAAATATGTCCTACTGACGCATATATCGAATCATTCCGGTGGCGATCCACTTGTGATCGCCCCGTGACTCACCAACCACAACCGCGATCTCGAGACTTCCCTGGGACTAGTAAATCCCCGGGCAGGCCCCCAGTTAAGGGCCTAATTTTGTGTAAACCCGACTTGGACCATTGACCAGTATTACACCGCGCCCCTGACACCGGGGTGCCGCAAGGGTGTCACGTAGCACCCTTCCCCCGCCTCTACTCAAGGCGGTGTCCGAAGCTTCAACCGCCCTCCGCTGAGACTGGCCCCATGTGCCCTGAGGGGAGGGTTTTCTGAGGTTCATTTGAAAGTGTCCGAGAGGGGGTTTTCGGAGGGTTTTCTGAGGGTCCCTTGAGGGTGTCTGAGGGGGGGTTTTAGGAGGGTCTGAGGGAAACGGACGGGATAAGAGGGCGAGTCGGGAGTGTTGCCTCGAGGCCTTCGACGCGGGCAAGTAAACTTCCGGTCACACAACTCGTGTTTGTCGCTCCGGGCGTCTTCCTCCGGTCGACGCCGGGCGTTTGTGCTCATCGGGGTTTCCTTCCGGGGCGAGTATTCCCCGACAGGACTACCCGGCGACACGGCCTGGCTCGCCTTCCCCCGGACTGGGTGGGGTTGGCTGGGTGTGTTGTCACATTTGGTGGAGCAGCAGGGAAGGAAGGCGACTCAACCTTCCTCGGGGTGGTGGCGGTGCGCCAACCCGCCTCGGGGGGAACCTAGTTGGTCCTCCTCCCCTTGGTGCCTAGCGCTGCGGGCGGCGCCCCGCAACGCCAGGTTCGGCTGAGTCCGGCCGGGTCGATGGCCGATGGGGGGGCGCATGGAGACCCCCCTGGTGTCGACGTGCCTGGTGTCTGGGGGGATGGGTCTTCCCCCCCAGGAGGCGGAGCGTCGGTGGACGATCGCTGTAGTACTACGGGAGCCCGCCGGCGGCGGTGGCGCGGCCGGTGGAGCACCAGTGGTGCGGCGGACGCGGGGGGCGGGTCGGCGGTGCCGACGAGGTCGGGCTCGGGCGGAACGGGGACGGCGGGCCCGCCTATGAGTGCAGGTGCGACCCCGCGAACGGACGCGCCTGGCCCAGACGCCCGCCGCGGGGTCCGAGTGGCCGCGGCCGGAGGGCGCGGCAGGCGCCAACCGACCGGGCGCCACGCGGCGGTTGCAGCGCGTTGCGCGCGGAACGGTCACTCCCCCTCGTCTGTAATGATCGCTTCGGGGGACTTTGTATTTATGGAGGGAATTATCTGCGTTGGTTGGTGACGGCCCGGGTCAAGTCACTATCGGGGAATTGGGCCCGGGCGACGGTCTCCGCCCGTTCAGGACGAAGGGCGACGACGGTGGGAGGCACCGTCGTCGACGGCAAGTAAACCGTGTCTTCATGTCTTGGCGTTTCGATCGGCCCGACTTCCTGGACCTCGGGTCCCATAGCGGGTGTCGCGCGAGCGGCCCAGACGGCCGTTACTTCCCTCCTACGGAGGTAACCCCCCTGATCGTGGTACTAAATTTGGCGCTCCGGGTGAGACCCGCTGTGTGCACGCGGTGCGTGTTGCGGTTCGACACCTCTTGCGGTATCAAGGTCGGCGGACCCCCGTGGGGTGTATTGCGGTGCGGTGACCGAGGACAACCGATCGATACGCGGGCCCCGCTTCCATGGCTCGCGGATCTTCCTCATCTTCCCCGCTCGACGGGGGCGCTCCTCCGGTCGAGATTCCTGGCACTAGCCGGGTGACGGACGCGCCACCGGCGGGAAACTCCGGGGCCCTGCGGGCGTTGGGCGCCGTTGCCCTCGTTGGGGGTGGAAGGGCGGTCCCGGCTGGCGGCGGCGGTACGGTGGCGGGTGAGTCGAACTCCCCGCCCGAGGATCCCGGCCGCACGCCGACCACCGGGGCTCTTCCTTTTCCCGGCGCGGGACGGACGTCTACGCTAGCGGAGTCCCAGCGTGGGGGCGCAGGGGCTCGCCCCTCGCCCCTGGATGGGCAGCGCCCGGACGGGGCGCCGCCCTTTGGCCCGCCCCGTGTGGCCGCAGTGGGCAGCTCGTCGGGGGCCCCGGCCGGAGGGATACGCACTGGCCCGGGTTAGAGCCGATCAGTGGATGCGCTGTCGCTGGAGGAGGAGGAGCGACAGCGCCGGGATATACAGAGAGCAATCGGGGTTACCCCGGAGGAGGTCGCCCTGGCCCAGTGGCAGCGTTCCACCCGGGACCATTGGTCCCTGGATCCGCCGTCGGCGGCGGGCGGGTCGGGACGCAGCCTACACGGGATCGGTGGCGGTGCCACCCACGGGCTGTCGCGGCCCGCGGCCGACACCGCACGCCTACGCCAAGTGGCCCAGGTGTTCCGAGATGCGGCGGAGGAGGCGTCAACCGCGGCCTCGGATGGCACCCCGGCGCCGGGGCGCAGTGCGGCCGTTGTGTCGGCGCTCGCGGCGGACCAAGGGCCATCGCCGCTGTCGGCGAGCGCGGGCGAGACGGCTGCCCCGGGCCCCGGCTCGGATACATTCGGGAGGTCGTCCCGGGATGCGGGTGGCGCCGGGGCGGCGCCTGCCCTGGCGGAGGCCGCCACCCTTCGCGGACGGTCTCCGCGATCGCGCTCGCTGCAGGCGCCCGCAGCGCGTACGCCGAGGGACAGGGCTCGTCAGGAGCAGCGCCGTCGGCGCTCCTAGCGACGTGAAAAGTCACCCCCATCATCGGGGCCCTCCTCCTCAACGGAGAGCGAGCACAGCCCGCCGGGCTCGTCTTCCGACCCCAGTGGGACGGACTCGACCAAGAGCAGCCGCAGCTCCACCTCAACCGACGACAGCGGTAGCGACCACGGGGCGCCACGCCGTCGACAACGGGCTCGCGCGGCCGACGAGCGCCCGCAGCGCGCCCTGGTGCAGGAGGCGCGGCGTGCCTTCCGACGGGAGCAGCGGGAGGACACCGTGGTGGACCCCCGTTTCAAGGGGCTCCTGTCACCGGCACGGTACCGTCTCGCGCTGCGGGGGGGATGCGTGCACCTCCCCCGCGGCAACTCCGTGCGCGGCATCCGCGCAGACGTCAAGGCCTTGATGCACACCTCGTGGCTGTTCGCGGGCGACACCCCGCTCGGGCTGGTGACGTTCCTCGTGAACTTCCAGACGGCTTGCGACGGCAGCGGCTTGAATGAGGGGACGGCAGTGACATTGCTGCAGTACTTCGTCACGAGCGAGGTGCTCGGGGTGCTCCAGTGCGCTAAGGACACCCACGCCACGCGGCAGCTCACGTACAAACGCGCGGTCCGCGCCCTACTCAACGAGTACCTCGATGGCGACGATTTGGTGGACCACCTGCAGTCGCTCATGCAAGTGACTCAAGAGAAGTGGGAGGACGAGCACGAGTTTTCGAGCCGCATCCTCGATGCTAACCGTGCCCTGGGTTCGGTCCTGCAAGAGGCCGAACTCAAGAGTATCCTACTCAAAGGCGTCGGACGAGAGGTCCGGGCGCTGGGCCGGAACTTCAACACCCAGGGTAGGACCTTTCCCAAGCTGCGCAAGTTCCTTGCAGAGACGGGCGCCGCCACTCGTGATGCTCGGGGGGTCAAGCTCCAAGCCAAGCCCAAGGGGAGCAACTCCCGGTCCGCCGGGGGCGGAGAGCGGGGGCCCCGACGTGCCCGGACGGCCGCATCGGTGGCCCTCCCAGTGGGAGCCGCCTCGGCCGCCGCGGCCCTGGCCGTCACGGACTACGGGACGGAGGCGGAACGCGCTGAGTGGGCCGCCGTCCTCGCCGCGTCGGTGACGCCCCCCGAACACGGTCCGGTCGGGGACGCCCCAGTACTGCCTGTCGACAGCCTGCCGCCCGCGTCGGGGTGGCAACAACAACCCGCGTGGGGTGGACGTCCGGAGATGTACACCGTCCACACCGGGGTGGGCCGCGGCAGGGGCACTCTGGCGCCGGGTACCCCGGTCCCGCCGCGTGCCGGAACCGTGTTTCCGTACTGCGACCGGCCGCCCCGGTTCCCGCGCGGCGGGGCGCCCGCGCCATGAGGTGGTGGAGGCGCCAGTCCGTCCGCGTCGACACCGGCGCCGCGTCGGCCGGGGGCCTGCTCTTTTTGGGGCCACTTAGGGCACTGGGTGTGGGAGTGCCCCGCCCAGTCCCCCAAAGTCCGGGCGCACGGGCGCGCGTTGCGCGAGGCCGTGGCGGCGCACCGGAGCGGGCGCGGTCCCGCGCCGCCCCCGCCCCTTCCTCTGGGCGCGGGTCCGCCGGTCGCGCCTCCGCCGCCGGGCGCGGCCGCATCCGGAGGCACTCCGCCGGGCACCGCCTCGCTCGTCCACGCCGTGGAAACCGACGACCGGGCCTACCCGGAAGGCCCAGCCGAAGACGACGGGAACTCCTCCGAGGAGTGCTCCGCCGGGGACGGTGACGGCGGGCACCCCGGCCACGCTCAGAGAAACGCGTAAGGGGCAGCCCCTTAAGTGGGCTACCCACGGACGTTGTCCGCCTCAAGGCACACCGACACTGTTACATCATGGCTAGCCGCCTGCGCCAGGTCCGCAAGAGGCGGGCCGCAGCGGGTTTTCCGCCAGCGCCCGCCTTCTGCCCGCGGGTCTTGGCGCGGCCGGGGGGGGCCCCCCGCGCATCGTCCGAGGGCCCGAACGGGGCCCCGGTCCGGGCGCTTTCCACGGACGGTCCGGGCCCCTACCTGATGCCACCGGTTGCCGCGTCGGTCCTGGCCCTGGGCCACTCCGCCCCCCGGCCGTGGTGCGGTGGGGATGGCTTTCCGGCCGATCCCCCCGCCAACGGGGCGCGCGTGGGCGGCGGGCGCCGGCACCGCCTCGGTGGCCGCTCCCGCCGGGAGCGTACCCGCTTCCGCTGCCATGCAGCCGCAGTGGCGGCTTCCCCGCGTCTGCCAGGTGCCCCGACGGGGGAGGAGGAGGTGTTGCTGTTCGGCCTGCACAACTACCGCATCGTGGCCCCGTTGGGCCTGGACAAGCTGTCCCTGGTCGCAGTCGGCGTCGTCGTGGACACCGGGGCGGGGCCCAACCTGGTCCGACGGAGCGCCCTTGCCCCTGACTGGATCGGCCAGGTCGTCACCTCTAAGGAAGAGGAGCTGGTCCGCCTTAGGGACGCCAACAACGCGCGGCTACTTACCAGCGGTACCGTCACGCTGTGGCTCCAGACGGGGGCACGGATCGTCCCTGTGACCTTCCTCGTCGTCGACGACTTGTCAGTGCCGGTCATCCTGGGCTGCACATTCATCGACGGCAACGCGCACGCCATCCTGCCCCAGGACCGGTCCATCCGTTGGACTGACGGCTCCGTCACCGCAATCTTGCGGGGGCCGCTGGACGACGGCGACCGCTCGATGGGTGTCTCATGCGTGCTGCGCTTCACCTGCAAGACACGGCTACCGCCGTCGGCGGCCTCGGTCGTCTGAGTGCGGACCATTTGGTAAGGCCTGGGCCAGGTGTTCGGCGCCTCGCGCCTGTTCACGACGCATGGTATAACCATTGCCAATGGTGTCCACGACATTGTGCCAGGACTCTCCTTACCGGTCATCGTGACCAACTTCGGCACTCGGGAGGTCGTCCTCCGGCAGCGAGCCAACGTCGGCTATGTCGAACTGCTCTCGACGGGCGTTGTGCAAATTCCCCTGGCGGCGCAACCCGGGCCGTCGGCCGTCCCGGCCTTTACCTCGCCGACCCCTGCGGAGAGCGTGGTGGGAGCGGTGTCCGCCTGCCGGGATCCCCCGAGACCCAGGCAGGACCCGGCGTCGGCCGTACTGGCAAAGGGAGGAGTAGCGACCCCATCGCGGCTCCGGGACCCGGCGAAGCGGGCCCCTCTCCGGGTGGCGCACCGCCCGTGGCCTCGGTCCACGTGGAGGACGTGGACCTCCCGGATGCCGACCCGGCACTGCACACCCGGATTCGACGCATGCTGGGCCAGCACCAAGCGATGTGGTCGGGCCAGGCGCTGGGCGTCACCAAAGCCACCCAATACCGCATCGACCTCAACGCCGGAGCCCGGCCCGTCCGGTTCGCGCCTCACCGTGCGGGGCACACCGCACGGGAGGCCGAGACGGCCGAAATCAAGCGGCAGTTGGAAGCGGACGTCATCGAACCTACATCGTCGGAATGGGGTTTCCCGGTCGTGCTCGTCCCCAAGAAGGACGGCACCCTCCGCTTCTGCGTCGATTATCGACTGCTGAACGTCGCCCAGCACCCCGCGTTGCGGACGGCCCGCTCCTTCCATGGGTGTGAAGTCGGTGTGGTCAAGTGGGTGCGTTGCTTTACTATGGCAGAGGTCCTGGGCCGTGTCCAGCCACCTAATGTACCCCAGGCGGCCCCACGACAGGTCGTCGGGAAGCCCGCTCTCGGAGCACACCCACGTGCCTCAGTTCTC
>Ga0209093_1000799_pt1 | contig 17565 bp, 18 predicted proteins | sample SidtaG_4_FD_187450 | JGI IMG/M metagenome (GOLD analysis project Ga0209093, IMG submission 187450) | Marine algal microbial communities from Sidmouth, United Kingdom - Sidmouth_Male1 metaG (SPAdes) (version 2) | ecosystem: Host-associated > Algae > Red algae > Unclassified | place: Sidmouth... | reverse complement strand
GGGGGGGGGGGGGGGGGGGGGGGGGGGGGGCGGCCACAGCAGCGGCGTCCCGGCGGCGGGCGGGAGGCGCATCGGGTCTGCGGGGACACGGACCTTCCACCACCCGCAACGAGCGGCGGTCGTGATCCGATGAAAGGCCAGACGCAGTAAAAACTAGGGATGAATTTTGAACCGACCCCCCCAGAAAACGAGCCAAACTGGTCTTTTTCACTCTTTGCCATACACCCGGTTGGTCGCCTCCGCGGGCTGCGCCTGGCGTTGGCGTACACGGGGCAACGACGCCGTTGCCGCGCCACGCCGCGGAAAAACCGCACGACACATTGAGCAAGAGGCCCCGCTGCAACTGTGGACGCGGCCACAAGGAGCAGCAAATGGGGCGGTGGCGAAGAAGGGGGGAGCAGGGGGCGTGCCCAGGGTGCGTACGTAGGCCACGTATGGGGGCCTCTTGTGGAGTCTGCTGGCGGGGTCGGCGGGGAAAAGAGAGCCCAGTTTGGTGACAGAGGCGAGCTGTGAGGCCCGAGTGCACCAACAGGACGAGGTGGGCGAGTTGGGATGACGCATCATGCCTCATGGTACACTACGGGGAGGTGGGTGCGCGCGTGTTTTTTTTGTTAGGTACCTCCTATTTTTCGTCAGAGCAGGGGAAGTGGGTGGTCGGCACAGTCAAAATTCAACAGGTCGAGACACACAGAATGGTGTGGCTGTCTCCCATCCCGAACGGCCGCCCAGCAGCCACCGCCTCTCTCGCTCCAGACGACCAGCTAGCGCCGGCGACCAGGCCGCGCCGCCGCCTCGGAGCCTCTCCCACCGACACCGCTGCCGCCGATGCGCTCCACCCCGCCCCTCCAAGCACGACGGGTCGACGGCCGGCGAGCGGGTTGTCCACCCGCCACCCCCCGCGCGGGCGGTCGGGGTGCTCGGCGTCGCCCCCTTTGGCCACCGTCCGTGACCATCGTTGGGGGTGGGGGTGTGGACCCGCTGCGGGCGGCGTGGGCGGGAGGGCGCCGCTTTGCTTTTCTGCCGCCTGTCCGTCGTTGTGTGCTGTAACGTGCTCTGCCACCCGCATGCCCGCCGTCCAGCCTCGGGCGGGCGGCGGAGCCGGTCGGCACCAGCCATCGTGCGGGGCGCAGCAACACGTGTGGAAATGTTGTTTCCCATCGCCCGTAGCAACGGGTTAATCAAAACACGGCGAAAGCGCGGCGCGCCCGTGTCGGCGGGCATGATGGCGGGCGCGCGTCAGTCAACGGCGTGAGCGGGTGGCGGTACCCTCGTTGCCATAGCGGCCGCAACGGGAGGGTACCAAGCGCCTACAGGCACCGCATTCCCACCACCGTCAGAATAGTGGGCACTGGAACGGGAGTCTGAACGGGAGTTTCCTTGTCGGTTGCCCTGAACAAGCGATTTCCCGTCCAGGGTTTTGTGCAGTAACGAACCCCTGGACAAGAGCGACTCCCGTCCAGGGCTGGGTTGCCAGGCTCTGTTTTTCCGCCTTGCAGCACCCGGATCATCACGAGGTCGACCTCTCGCTCAGTGCTAGTATCGGCCAATCAGAGGCTTAATTGGCGAGGATCACCCACAAGAGATGATCGTTGAGCACGCTGCACGATTCTACTCTGCTGGCCCTCTTCTCCGCGCCGCTCCAGCGCCTTCCTCAGGCCCTGACTATCTGTGACACCGTACCAGTCTCGCCCGGAACGCCGTGTGCGGCCGAGGCGGCGGCACGAGGTCGGTTCCTCAGATATTGCAACAAAACTTACGCATTTTATAGAAAAAGGGGTCTAGGTCGAGTAGTTCGCTTCCGCCTCGTCGTCGTCACGACCAAATCGGCGCTCGTCTTCTTCACGCCGGCGGACGCCGTCACCACCTCTGACTGGGTCGTGAATATCGCGCGAAGTCAGCGACGGAGCAACAAGCCGTGCTGCACGTACCGCGTCTCCATTCGCTTCGCGAGTGGAAATTTTGCGTTTCTTGCACAGTGTCTGTCGAGGGGTCGCACGCTTCCGTGACGCGGCGCCCTCTTCGCGGGCTTCTGACGTCCTCACTCGCAGCGGCTTCACATCATCGGATGTGGATGGAGTCCATCGTGACGACGGCGGGCCGCAGCCACAGAGTATGCAATTGACACGCAGCATTTTGAAGAGTACTCAATGTAACAGACGTGCAGGCAGGTCTTAACGTCGTCCATGGCTTAACCGTGCACAGCGATCCTAAGAGCACCTCGTGATCTGCCTTGCGTTTCCACTCGTGACGGGGACCATGCACCTGGACGGGATTGGAACAGGAAATCGCTTGTTCAGGCCTTGTGCAGTGACGAAACCCTGCACGGGATTTCCTCCCGTCCAGCCGGCAGGATATTCTGACGACGGTGTCGCGGGCGCCCGAAGAGCGTCTCGGGGCCCACCGTGTCGGCCGCGCGCCCGACCGCCCATGTCAGAGAGCCCACGAGGTTGAGGTCACGCGCGGGGCCGGCGAACCCAAATCGTCTCTAAAGACCGCAGTGCCAACAGATTGGATTTCCGTGCAGGGTGTGTCACTCAACTTGATACCGAACAAATCGGTGTGCGTCCAGATGAGTTCAGGTGCAAGATCCTGATGCATGGTCCTGGCACGCTCGTCAGTGAGCAACCCTGCTTTCTCTGTTCCCTCTGCTTCCTTAGCAAGCCTTAGTCTCTCACTATGAAGGACGCTATTCAAGTTTGCCGCGTCCGCTGAATCAGGCCAAATACTTTGTCGCTTGCGTATGTTGATGTTGAGAACTGTACGTATCGCCTCGGTGCCACGAACCGGGTTGAAGAAGAGGAAAAAACAACAATCTACGAGGGGACCACGGCACGAAATACTACGAGAGCCAGACCTAAACGATTCCTACTCACGGCGGACAGGTGCAATACCGAATGTCCCCTCCTCCACATCTTCTTCCTCGAGCACATCATCAGCGGCCGCCGCCGCCGCAGATGCGGCGGGGGGAAGACCCACAGGCACCATGTAGAGAACGGGGGCGTTGGACTGGGCAGCCAGTGGCTGCCCAGGGGCAACAGGCTGGGGCGGCGCCTCCTCCATAGGGGCAGCCGACTCAGCCGGCGTGTCGCGGCTCCCGCTCGCCCGCACCGGACTAGCACCATCCGTCAGCTGGAGACCGTTTGCGACCTCGTTGTGCGGGGGAAGCAGCACCTTGAGGATCAGCAGCTCCTCCAACCATGGGGCGCGCAGCCCCTCGTTCAATGGCGACTGGACTTGGCCGACCGGGCAGACACCAGCACGAGCTCGCAGATAGGAGCGAATCTGCATCAACGACATGCAAAGCGAACGGAAGGATCGAAGGTGCGCACCATCTAGGATACAGCACATGTCAGTATCGGGACGCTACGGGCAGCATAGGATAGGCATGGACCCAGATACAGCCTAGCCATGCACATAAGAACGCAAGAACACACACCAAGAGAATGAGACGGAGACAAACGTACGCGGAAAGTCACGTTAGCGACATGGGCGAGCAGGCAGCGGATCAGGCGAGTCGTCTTGCTCGGGCCCGTCCACACGACCATTGTGCTCGGGACCTGCATGTACTCGAACACTTTTGCCAGTGCGTCGAGGGTTGCCATGCGGGGCAGGCCGGAGACGATAAACGCGTTGCCCGTCAACAGGTGAGAGGACTCCGCACCAGAAAGGACAAGCTCCTTCCGAGCTTGGCTGCTGCCCGCCGCCTCCCAGTGTCCGACGTTGCAGTAGTGGTGCAGACGCTTGAGGAACGTAGAAACTGCCAGCGTCGTAATCTTGCTGTTCGTATGGGCTGGTGCACGCTTGATGTACTGGTAGACGACCAGCCGACCGAAGCCCTTAGCCGGCTTGCGCACCGGGAACAGTCGCTTCTGCTGCAGGCGCTCGGTAGCAACTTCCTTTGTCTCAGCCAGAACCTCGGCGGTGAGGTCGACGAGGAGCACGTTGAGGTCGTCCGTGCTTAGGTACACGTCCGCGGCGACCGTCGCAGACCCGTACAGAGCGAAAATCTTCTCAACCAGCCGGACCTGTGCAGTGACCAAGCAGGCCAGAGAGAAGCAAGCAAAGTGAGGAAGCGCACGTACTCAGCAGCACCACGGCAAGCGAGTAAGAATCATTGCAATCGAGACTCATGCTGGTGTGAGAAGCCAGCGAAAAGGACCCCCCGTACCATACACAGCATTCCATGTCAGAGCCGCGTTACACATACCTTCACCGTCATCACCCACTCGTTATCATCCGCAGCAGGAGCGGCAGAGCCGTCGCCATCACCCTTGTCAAGGGACGTGAAGATACGGTCCGCCTTGGCGACAAGTGCATCCAGGCGCCCCGCCTTCTCTCCTTTCGCGGCAACGGCCGCGTCTGTGTCGTCGTTGAGGGCGTTCATCTTCTCCATGGTCGTTGCCTGCTGTGCCTTCACGACGACGAGTTGCGCCTTGACGAGGGTGAGCTCCTTCCGCAGCGATGAGAAGCCTTCCTTGACGCTCTTCATCATCATGTCCGACAGCGTCGGTGTCTTCTTGGGCGCCCTGGTTGTAGCGACCGCCTCCGCCCGGGACCGCTTCGGAGACGCCGAGCGCGACCGATTCGAAGAGGGTGAGAAAGACAGTGGCATGTCGCTGTCGCCATCACCTTGCGTCTGCGAGGAGCCGATGCCCGTGTCAGTGTTGGTCGCCTCGGATGCCGAGGCCGCAAAAGCCATGGGCAGTTCGCTTCGACGGCGTGTAACGCCACGGCCGCGGCTGCCGACCGTTACATCTGCCGAAGGGCTCCTCTGAGCGCGCGGACGAGCAGCACCCCGGTGGGCGAGCGGAGGAAGCGCGCTGCCCGTGGCAGCCGGAGGAGTTTGCAGTGCCGGCGCGGCCGCCATCGCGCGGCGACGCGGAGGGGCTTGCGGCCGCCGCCGAGCTGGGGGTGCTGGCGGAAGGTCCCGATGTGGCGCTTCAACGGGAAGACCGTTCAAGCCGACTCGGGACGACGACTCGGTTGGCGCCCTGTGTACTCCAGGGACCGATGTGAAGAGCGAGGTCGACGGGAACAGCGGCGCCGTGACAGGAAAGTCGCTGTTGACGCTAGATCCGTCGAGCTCCCTGACCTGCGACGGCCAAATGTCATAGCCGTTGCCGTCCCCGCAGTGAGTACCGGTCGGCTGAGAGTAGCCGGGCGTCGGCGCAGCAAGGTTGGGAGCTCCTCCGACGTAGCCTTCCACTACCGCCCCGTGGCGTACGGCACCCAAAGGAGCGGCATTGTTGACCACAGAGGCCACGGCAGTACGAGGAGCACGAGCCGCGGTCGAAGGAGCGTGGGCGTCAGACGGACCGCCACGAGCCATGATTGGAGAGTGGAGAGGTAACAGGGGAGCGAGATGAAAACGGGCGAGAAGGTCCGACTTGTGTGTGTGAAGTGAGGAAGAGAAGATGACAAGGAGGATGCATGAAAGGGTGCGGGAGAGGCTTGTTCTGGCTGCATCAAAAGGGGCTGAGTTATATACCATGCGTTCTACAGCCAGCCCCTCTCACAGCTGCCTAGCGTTCGCTGGCCGCGAGGGCCGCCCTTCGCAGCGAGCGACACGTGGGCTACACAACACCACCCCCATGCACACACCACCGCCGCGATACGTGTTCACATGCGCCTCGACACCGTGTGTTAGAGAGCGTTTGTGCTCCACACGCTACGCGCGAGATAGAAAAATCACACAACGTACGCAGCATACCAAGAACGTGCGGTCAGCTTCAGTGGCGTCCTTGAACGTACCACAATACCCGAGGCCGTCTCCGCGGCGCCCCACAGTCCATGACACGTAACACTACCCAGGCAAACAGGCAATACGGTGGGGGGGGGAAGGATGGTATCCACCTGAACGTGGGGTGTGCACCGAAGTAAGCCACGAGAGACGAGTTGTGACCACACGAACACGCCGTGGAAGCGGGGCTTGCAATAGCTGGAGATCACGGCCAGGGGGGAAAGTGAAGTAGTCGAACGGTCGCATACGACATGCTCCAGTGAACGGCTCGCCATAGCGAGCAAAATGGGAGGCAACGGAGCAGCGAGCCTTCAGGATGCGGTCATGGCGACGGCTGGGAAGGAAGTGTGTGTCTGCGGTGTGGCAGACACGACAGTCCGCAGTGATCATTGCGAAGCAACCGATACCCTCGCCATCGCCGAAAACAACCAGCATTCCTTTTTGGGGGCTACTACTGTGAGCGGTACGCGGCTTTCGCGCAAAATGCTCTTCTTGTAAAGTTGTTTTCCGAGAGCTTTTCATGACACATCCAGAAAGATGACAGTCCGAAACGGCGGGAAGTCCTGGGAAAGGACCTCTAATGGCCCCACAGACTCCTTCGGACGGACTTGTCGACACAGAAGTTAGTTCTTTTGTTCGTGGAAACTCGGTCCCAGACTCCAAGATTCTTCGAAAGTAGTCACGTGCGGCTCGTTGCCGGATTCGTCGGACAGGGAGCACAGCTGTTGATCGCGTTTTGGTCGAAAGTCCCGTCGGTGACGGTACACATTGGTAGCAGTAGCGTTCTTCACGATCCCATGCGCCCGTGAGGCATGGTGGCGGGTTGCTGTTCAGGTGTCCGTTCGGCCTGTATCCAGAGCCAGATGCTACACGGCTCTCCAACATCTTTTGTGCCATGAGTCCATCGCCCCATCTACGGCAATCACGCTATCTCCGTGGACCTGCAGGTCAGAGGCGTGCTCCTCGCGTCCTTGGTTTGGGCCTTAGAAGTCTAGAAGCACTGTGACGTTGACCCTCGCGAGGCTGCATCCTTCACGATCAATTCACATGCTTGGCGTCGTGCTCCTTCGGTGAGCGGTGGACACCGTCCAGCGCACGCTGTAGCTGTCACAGACACTTGCGGTACGTGGAGTTTGCCCTGCTTCCTTGAGCAGGGCTGGGCGTGATTCTTGTTGCACTGTGTCGATGGCTCTGCTCCACAGTTCTTTTTTGCACCCTAGCCCAGCCCAGAGGCTGAGAGGGGGTGTAGCGTGATGGGCATTCCTGGACAGACAGACTGATGATTGCACCGCACCGCCCGACATTTTGCGTGTGCGGAGCGGGACAGTCAGCGAGAGGGAATGGATGGGAGGTACCTGCTGATGTGGGAGCTGTACCTTTGTGTAGCTTATATATGCAGGGGTCAGCACCTATTTCTTCCGAGTTGTCCTTTCATTGCCCTCCTTTCTTCTTGTATCTGTTCTTCTTTGCGCCTGCTTGGTCGTGTATCCTCGCAATGCTGCCTTCTACGCCACCTCCTGCGGCATCCCCTGGTACGGCGGCAAGACCCAATGAGCCCTCGGAGGCTGGGTTTCTTCCATCAATGTCCCCATCGGGAGCGATTCTGTGCGTCCTGTGCCCGCCACACCACCGACACGTACGCACCATCACTTCCCAGCTGGTCGGACCGTTCCCCAACTTCCAACCGCCCATGATCCTTCACGTTCATCTTATATGCGGCATGTGGGCGCCCGAGGTGTACTGGGAGCGCGGCCACGACCGCCTCATCAATGTGCATGCGGCCTACGCTCGGGGTCAGAAGACGAAGTGCTCAGTCTGCAGCTGTATCGGCGCGACCATCAAGTGCCACGTGCTGAGCTGCACCAAGAACTTTCAAATTGCGTGCCTTGCTACCGGTGGCTGCGTGACGCAAGAATCACGCTTCCTTGCGACCTGTTCTCTACACGCGAAGGAGGCGGAAGGGAAGCAGCCAGAGCGCCTTCCCAGACCCGAGGCGGGTGGTTGTCGTACCGCTCGTTACGCAGACGCTGAGAAAGACGACGCCGAGGTGGGGCTCGACACTCCGCATGGGAACATCACAGGTCTTCGCCGGAACGCCACCGAGACCATCTGCGCAGCTGCCTGGCGCGTCGCGTCTGAACCTCCTGCTTCCGGCAGTGCCATGCGTACCGGGGAGGTGCACTGTGCCGCTTTCCCTGCGGCTGCCGCTCTTGCTGCTGCTTCGGTTATATGCCGCGAGGCTCCGTCGCGCCGCGAGAAGGCGGTGGTCGCTGACTACCCTGTCACCCGCATCAAAAAACCGAGTGCCCGTGCGTCGGCCGCTGCAGGGCCAAAAGCACCCTCTGCCTTGCCATCAGACCCAGATGGGGGGACGGCAGGCGAGAAACGTGGCGCCGTTCTTCTGCTTCGCAACCTGCGGCACGCCCCTTTGTTTGCGCCAGGCCACTTTCGCAAGGTGGCCCCGACCGTGCCTTCCTCCTTCATATACACCGACGTGGTCGGCGTTTTGAACGTACCGAGGGCACGTCCTGCGGCCAGCTCGGCCGTGGCTCCGTCGTCACGGAAGGGAGCGGATGCCGTCGGAGGACCCAGTACTGGATTGGACTCGAGGGGGGTGGTAGCGGGGATGCTCCGCCGCATGGCGTCTAACCAGGGCAAGCGGGAGCGCAACGAGAGCGATGAGGAGGATGACGCCGACAACGGGTGGGAACCCCCAACATCCATGCGCCCGCAGCGGCCTCGGCTTGGCGACGCGCGGCGAGATTCTTCACCGATGGTAACCCGGCTGCAACGCCAGCAGGCCCTTCGCAAGTCGACCGCAGGTGGCTCATTGTCTCGGTTCCAGTCAACTGAGCCCATCCAACTTGACCTCACACCCCCCGAGGACCCGAACAAACCTTGTGCGCCATCCGCGCTACCTGCGACAGAGCCTCCCAAGACGATGGGTGTAGCGAGTGGTGACGACACCATTGCGTTTGATGTCTCAGGACATGGAGACGACGTGGTGACTGAACCTGCCGCTGCGGATAAGCCCACAACCGTTGGTGCAGAACAAGCTGCAGCAGGCGCGATTGGATCATCATCTGCAGGTCCCCCCATGCCAAACGCCCGGACGAGGGCTCATCTGGCGGCCACAGCTGCAGAGAAGCGGTTAGGGCAATCGGTGGCGAAGGCTGCTGCTTCTATAGCAGTGAGGCCGCCGCGTCCTCCCGCCACACGACAGCCGCCAGTCTCCGCCCTCCGGTTGGCCTTGCCCACGCCGTCCGCACCTGCATCTGCAGAGTCATCAAGATGTCCCACAAGCTCGAGCTCACCAATACCGGCGGCGCCTTCGTGTCGACGACGGACCTGCAAGTCCGTACTACCGCCGCGACAACAGCCGACCATGGCGGCCAGGTACTCCGCTATTCGGGGTGGCGGGGATTCTGCGGCGCAAGGGCTGCTCAACGTTGGGGGAGGAGAAGGGGCAGACGGAGCCGAGGGCAACGTCGCAGCAGCTATTGACGGCGAGGCAGCCGACGCATGCGTTGACGACGACGCGGGAGCGGGGTTGAAAAAGGGCGTGAAGGCGGGAGAGAAGGCGGGTGGCAAGAACGTGACGATTGAGGAGCCGGTTGGCGGCACGGGTAACCTCGGCTCACCCACTAACCATGGCGAGCCTGGCGACAGACGCACTGACGACGATGCGGCCGCGAAGGTGGACACGAGCCTGAAAGGGGGCCAGATGGTGGGTGCGACCAGTGCCGGCGGCGCACGTGCCACCAAGCACGAGCCTGACAAGGACGTCGCCGATAACGACGCGCTGAACGATGAAGATGAAGAGATCTTGGCCGAAGGCAACGCTGCACCATACATCCCGTTGATGCAAAGCAATGCGGAGGGTGACGGAGTGCCCGACGCCAACCACGCACCCCAAGGTAACCGGCAGAACAAGAAGGGTACCGACGCTGCGAGTGCTGTCAATGATGAGGTGGAGGTCATTGTTATCGACTCGGACTGATTAGATGCAGTACAACAAAAAAAGAAGTGGCAGAAAGCTAGAGCATCTGTTCGACTCGTTTCCAGCAAGCGCATGAGGAGATGACACAGAGGCAGGGACAGAGGGGCGAGAGCGACAGAGGGCGAGAGCGACACTGCACAAGAAAGGCAACCAGCAATGCACGTGACAATTCAGAGATGGCACATGGCTGCCCCCAGCACATGGCCGCTCCCCAGCCAAACACATGCGGTGCATCTCCTCCCTCCACCAGGCTCAAAAGAACTCGATCGTCCATGTTGATCCTCTTTTCCCTCACGGCCTCGGAAGCGGAAGATCCCGTCGGAACACCATCGAGACAGCGCGCGATAGGAAAAGAAAACGATGGACGTGGACCATGGGGGATACGGAGGTGCACGACGTGGGTCAGGTCCGGTGCAGGTTTCGATCAGTTCCGGCGCTCTCGCACGTGAAGACGACGGGATGAAGACTGGGTCCGGTGCAGACCGGGGACGGGTACTCGTGTTCCACCGGAAGACGTCGCTTCAAAAAGAATCCTAGAAGACACCTTTTTCAATCTTCAACGGAAGAAAAGGCGACGGATGTGCTCGAAAGATCTGGCTCGTACTTTGAGCAACTGCTCTGAAGTAGCTTGTGGAACATTATCCGAAAGATCGGGAAATATCGGACTGGTCTAGGGGTGCTGGTCTTCTATTGGCGCTCGAGGAAACTGAGGGGAAAAGGATATGGCCTGTTTTCCGGCCTGCTCAGTGTAGCCCCCACTCCCTGAGCTGGTCCGGTCACGACAATTTGATCGCTCTCGCCTCGAGGATGGTGGACTCGCTCCACATATGCGTGTACCCTGTGTCCTTCGCCGCGTTTCTGACTGACTCTCACTTCGGTTCTACAAGCGTCAAGCTGCACCAGGCCATCAAGGGACCTACAGGCCATCCCGTCCAGGTGATGCTAATCTGCAAAACTCATCGGCAGACCCAGGTCGGAACGCGCTCTCGAGCAGTACGTGCATGTGGGGCTTTCGTCTTTCACCCGTTGTCAAACAGGCCCGTCACTTGCACGTCGAGCAGGCTTGGCTCATTGTGTTTTCCTGGTCTGCTCAAACGCTGCATGCGCTCGTTGCTCGATGCACCATTACTTATCCGCTTCCTATTTCCGTACCATCTCTTTCTTTTCTACTGTCGTAGACGGCGCCGGATGTCTCTGCATCATGAGCAGCGGGAACGGACTCTTCAAGGCGAAGCAGTGGAAGTGCTTTTACTGTCGCAGTAGATTTGCTGCCCAGGGCACGCGCTCCAACCACATGGCTCGCATGCACCCACTGCGCAGTCGCCTGCTTCCACCCCCTGGCGTCAACATCTTTGGTGAGCAGGTCCTCGCCAACACACTGGCTGCCGCTCCTGTTCCGGGTGGGTCCACTGCCACGACTCTTGCAGGGGAGCTGCAGCAAACAACTTCCCTAGACGTGGAATTCGTGTCTACGCCTTCACCAGCTGGGAGACTGAGCGGAGCTGCTCGAGGTTCCAGTCCAGCGCGGCGGACGAGACATGTGTTTTCGGGCTCAACTGCCGCAAAGGTGCGCGCCTACTACGAGCGCAAGCCTGAGGCGCGCCTGACGACACCATGCGTACCTCCTTCCTGCGCCGACATACCGAGTAAGTTCAACTGTGGCGCCCTTACGGGCCTGCTTCGCTTCGCCCTGAGCGCTGGTGGAAGTGGCTTATCAATGGCTCACCAGCAGCAGTTCTCCAAAGTCGTCCTCGACGTGGAGATGGCGGCGACGGGGGGCAGGCTTGGTGTGGTTGGCACGGCCTTCCCGACGCCCAGTGCTTTCTTGTCCGCGGTCCGTGAGGAGCAGAACCGGTGTTTGGCCAAGCGCATGTGGGAGCAGACGCCCATCCGCATCAACGGCGTGACCTACATGTTCTACTCCAGAGACCTCTGGCTCGTTGCAAAGGAGTTGTTACTAAAAGCAGACCACATCCAGTTGACCGGCGAGGCCCTACCTGCCGGACCGGATGGCACGAGGATGCGGTCTGGGAGCATGGACAGCAACTACTTTTTGCGGGAGGAGGCCAACGTGAGGCGCTTGCACCCCGGCGCTTTTATGCTCGGGGTACAGCTGTATCTGGACGAGGCGTTGGTGTCTTGGTCCGGGGCCCACTACATCTTCCCTATCCGTGCCCGAGTGGTCAACATCAAAGATGACGGCGGCATGTGGGTGACAGTGGGCTATCTGTCTCACGTGCCCAAACCGGTTGGCCAGACGGAGGCAGACCGGTTGAGGGCAAGCGACGCTCGCAACGATCTTCTGCAGAGGAGCCTCGCCATCCTTTTGCGTCGGTTCAACGGTGTCAGTCAACACGGAGAGCAGGTGCAACTCAGCGGCAACAAGTCGGCGCTGGCCGTGTCACGGCTTGTCGGCCTCATGATGGACCAGCCTCAAGAGAGAAGCTTAATGTGCCTGATGGGCAACGGATGCCAATTGCCTTGCTCCTTCTGCTCTGTGCATCGGGACAAGGCCGGCGTCGCTACGGCAGGCCAAGCAAAGCCTCGAGACGTCATTGCTATCGTAGAGGCGCAGCTGGCAGCGGCTGAGCTCCGAGACCGTGACCCTCGAGTATCGCTGCGGAGTTCTTTGAAGCGAGAGCACAGCAGCTTGGCATTTGTGCCTGCCGTTGCGGCCGTGCACGGCTTAGCTACCGGGGACCTCATGCTCTACAAGATTGTGTCGTTTGACCTCTTGCACGTATGGAAGCTAGGCATCCTGCGGCTCCTGGGGGAGCGGTTTCCAGACTTCATGGTCAGCGTCTGTCACGGTTATGTCGGCGGGCAGGTTAGGTCGCGCGCAACACCTGACATCTTGAACAAGCGGGGCTGGGAGCTCGGCCGGCGCTGCGTTCCAGCACCAACACCACCTGGGTACGTTAGCTTTCGCTGCATTTCCGCTTGTTTATTTTCCGCGCGCAACGGTGCGATGGAGCGGATGTCCTTGCCGCAACTGTCGACAGCGCGTACACGCACTGTGGCTGTCCGGAAGCTGACCCAGCCTTCTCCTTCTGTGCTATCACACGTATTGGCGAGTGAAATCTGCCATGCTACTGGCCTGCCCCTCCACGTGGTCATCGCCATCCCCGACTTCCAGATGCTTTGTACGGAGCACCGTCAAGCAGACTCAGATGACAGGCCGGCAATGGCGACACGCTTCACTGCAATGGCCTCTCACTATGGCGGGTTTGGATATTCCATCTCCACTTCCACGACTCGCAGCGCCTGGATTCCGCGCGCCAACCAACGGTGACGCTACGACGACATGTGCTGCTGCACAGGCTGTTACAGCCGCCGAGCTGGCGGATGTCTTCGACGACGGCTTTGGTGATGGTCACGGTGACATTGCCGGCGACGTCCACGAGGAGCCTGCTGAGCCCCCGGCTCCCCAGATGGGTACTTCTGCTGAGTACAAGGCGTTGTTTGGTGACGCATCCATGCAGGATGCTGTCTTAGAACTGTACTGCCGTGCCGCCGAGCTCACCAACAATTTGTTTGGCGACAATGTTGCCGACTGCACGGCCATGTCCGAGAAGGAGATGCGACGGCTGGCGGACGAGGCCTACACCTTCATTGTCGACTTCCTACAGGTCCTTTTGGGACCCACCCACACAACGAAGGCGCACCGTCTCGCCTTCCACCTGCTACAGGAGCTCCTCGGTCGAGGAAACCTGTGGGAGGGCGACACTTCTGAGAACGAGACGCTGCATGGCAATTGCAAGCGTATGTACAAACGATGCAATAAGAACGGCCCCGGACTACTGCTCCAAATGATACGATGCGCGGAGCTGCAGGAAGAAGTACTCCGCGAGCTGGTGGAAGAAGACCTCGCTGGCTGCCCCGACGGAGATTCACCCTTGCTCGCACCTTCCCCCGTTGTGGGAAACCACGTGCCCCTGCAGGGTGAAGACGACGATGACGAGCACGAAGCAGAGGCTTATCTTCTGTCCCCGCGCGTGGACGTGCCGAGGCCACAGTCGGGGTTTCGTCGGTCTGTCGCGTGCTTCTCTTCCATGTCGCCCGGAATGAAGACTCTGGGGAAGGCGCTTGGCGCATCCTCGGACATGGCCATCACCGTGGCGGCCTCCGTCGCGTTCTTTGCAACTTTCGAGTGGGGCGCACCCAGTGCCGTGCAGACGGGCAAGGCGACGGAGTCCTTTCGCGGTGCGCCTTGGTTCGATGTCGTGCGGTACCGTGACGCCGCGGGTGATACGCACTACGGCGAGCTCCGGCTTGTCGTCCGGGCGGTCCAGGGCGAGCGGCGCGATGTCGTCATTGTGCGCCGCCTGCGTCGAGTCCCGTCACGGGAGAACTGCGTCCTCACGCGGTACAAGTGTCAGCGCCTGGGCTGGTACTTTGAGGACCCCAGCGACGACTGGCCCGCTTTGGAGAGCATCCCCATGTCCAACCTCCTGCGTCTTGAGCACATGGTCTGTGACTGGGGTGACCTCGTTGCGCGTCATGGCTTGCGAGCGATGCCGTCCACCACTCCTCGTACTGCAGCAGAGCGTCGACGAGAGCGGTTCTTCATCAACGCCTTTTACTCATGGACGAGTCGTACTGTGCATCCTATGTAGCTAGTTTTTTGACTCTACCCAGCGTACATGATTGCTGCCGACTGGGTCATTTTCTAGCCTGTGCCCTCGACCATACCATGCGCGCGCTCCTTGTTCTATGCCAAGGTCAGACCATTCTTAGAGGTTCTATTTCTTGCCCCTGCCCATGTCGGGTCTTGTGCGGGATGTGGGGGAGCAAGTCGCAGGTCGTGCAGTTGCCCCGAAAACTGCAAGGGTAGTGATGCTGGTGAAGCCAACCCAATGCGCATGACGTTGAGTCAGGTTCGAAGCGGCTCTCATCAGCAACAGGTGGCCCACATGCGAGTAAGAAGTGGCCTACATGTCAAATGTTAAGTAGGGATGGAGGCTTCCACTTAGAGGGGTCTCGCGACGCGATTTCAAAAACATCGGCAGATCAGGTCACATTGCAACGTCCCATCAGCAGACTGGGAATACGGCTACCGAACGAAATGGGGTGCCCGTTCAGGGCTTGTTGCCTCAACCGCTCCCCTCAACAACCTGGGTCATGTTCGCAGGTTTCTCAACGTGCCTGTCTGTTCGGTCAGACCATTGAGTGTTGAGCAACGGAGACGATCGCATGCACCCAGTGGCACCGATCCCGCGCAGCCGCGCCGTGGTGTGTCAGTGTCGTCCGAGCGCCGTCAGGATGGCACGATGTGCCGGTGCCGTCTGAATCCCGTCGGGACGAACCTCGGAGAGCACCCACACACGGCGTGGGAGCGGCGGTGGTGGGCGCGCGATTAGTTGTCCAGTCGTGTGAGCGGGAATGATGGCCGGCGCGCGCCAGTCAACGGCGTGAGCGGGTGGCGGTACCCTCGTTGCCATAGCGGCCGCAACGGGAGGGTACCTAGCGCCTACAGGCACCGCATTCCCACCAGGGTGTCGCGGGCGCCCGAAGAGCGTCTCGGGGCCCGCAGTGTCGGCCGCGCGCCCGACCGCCCATGTCAGCGCTGTGCTCCTTAAATGGGGTAGGACCACAATGGCTGCTTTGGGTGTTGTGGACCCCGCATTTTTTTTGCGGAACCCCCCTGATGAGCCATCAGATGCTGGTTTTGCCCGCAATATTTTGTGCAGAGGTTTCGGGCGGCCGTTGGCGAGAGTCCTTTATACAGTTGTAACCGCCATCACATCACGAGTATGGATACGGTGTGTCCAGATGCCAACGAGCGCCCCAAGTGCGCTTCACAAAGCGTTGCGCCATAGCCGCATTGCGGGTCCGGCGAGAGACGCAAGAGCTGTAACCTTCTGTGGCGTACACGGCCAGGGCCTGGGGAAAATCTCCTGCAGTAAGCAGTATCGTCTGGGTACCCCCCCCCCCTCCGTGCCGCCCCCCGATTTCAAGGAGGATGTCTCCAGCATGGAGGATTGTACCATTTAACCTCGAGGAGAGCGTTCATTGGCCTGCTAGTCACCAACATCTGCTCTTCCATTGGCCTGTTCACGACTGTCAGGGAATTCCCGTTTCGGAGATATCTCTCGCTTACATGCTTTGGCTCTGCCCACAGGCATTGCAACAGACTTTTGTGGTCCAAACTTACAATGTGGACCACAATCCCACAATGTGGGAACACCCCACGACGCCTTTCCACAGGACAAACTGGGTTTGTGGTCCTACCCCGTTTGAGGAGCACAGAGCAGAAAGCACACGATGTCGAGGTCACGCGCAGTGGCGGGGAACCGAAAGCGCACGCACCCAGGGGCATCGAGTCTCGCGCAGTCGCGCCGCGGTGTGTCAGTGTCGTCCGAGCGCCGTCAGGATGGCACGCTGTGCCGGTGCCGTCAGAGTCCCGTCTGGACGGCACTCGGAGAGCACCCACACACCGCGCGGGAGCGGCGGTGGTGGGCGCGCGACTAGATGTCCAGTCGTGTCGGCGGTAATGATGGTCGGCGCGCACCAGTCAGCGGCGCGAGCGGGGGGCGGTATCTTCGTTGCCACTGGAGCGGCAGCGGGAGGGTACCAGAGCATCGAAAAACACTCCCAGCATTATAGGCTGTTTCCAACGTCCATAAGGGGTTGAAGCGATCCGCATTACCCCCCTCAATTTCCCATCTGGACGTCGCGCGGTCGCGATACTGGAAGCGATTGTGGTACGTGCGCACATGTGCCTGCTCGCTCATGAGCCCTCGGGCCGCATGGTCTACTTCTTTTCCATAGAAGGTCACTTTGGATACATCGCAGGTACTGATCAGCACATGTTCGGCCCGCCGTGCGGCACCGCGGGCCCAAGGTTTTTGGCGCGGCCCCGCACGGGCGCATCGGCGATACTCGCCGCTACGGGGCGCGTGCGCGATGGGCACCTGTAGCTCGGCCTGCGCCTCTCGCCCGCCTTTTTGCGGGCTACGGACCGGTGCCGCACCCTGCCGTAGCTCTGTAGTTGCTGAGGCGCGCTGGGGGCAGGGGGGGGGAGGCGGGATGCGCTTCCGGGCGTGGCCGCACCACGTCAGCGGCCGGGACCCCCTGGGTGTGGGGGCCGCTATTTGGGACGGGCGGCCTGGTGGGCGTTGCCACATCAGGCTATGCGCTTCGGCGTCTTACAGACGTCCGTGGTGCGCTGCGGTACGTTCGTGGCAAGATCCGCGGTGCACCCCGGGATGACCTGGTCACAGCCTGACAGTGGCGGTGGTGGGGGAGCGTGGGGCAGGCCGGCGTCGGTCTGTGACTCGCAGGACCCCACGGGGTTGCAGGGATGGTCGCGCGCGCCGCACGGAGCCTACGGCCTTGGGAGCCAGGGGGAGAAGCCGCTTCAACCGACTGTTTCCCTCACGTCGCTGCCGACAGCGGCGCTAGATTTCGCGCCTGGGATGGTGGCCGCGGCGCCGGCGCGTGGGCCTCTGAGTGCTGGAGCTGAGCGTGCGGTCTGCCCCCCCCCTGGACTACTTCCCCTACCCCCTCTGTTTCCCTCTCTTTGTGCTACTGGGCCCCCCCCTCATCCAGTGCGCCACACGGGGATGCCCGCCCTCCCGGCCCCAACCGGCACATTTGGGGCGGAAGCCAGGGGTTGGACCGCCTACGCACCCGTCCCTACGCTGCTCCCAATTGGATTGTTGCGAGATGACCTCGTGCTGCCACAACTCTCGCTCCCATCCCCGCCGCCGCGGCAGCTGTCCCCGCCCCCGCCACGACGGTCGCTGCCACCACCACGACCGTCCCTTCCCCCACCACCACTTTCCCCGCCCCCACCACCACGGTCCCCGTCCCCGCCCCCACG
>Ga0209093_1000798_pt1 | contig 17567 bp, 7 predicted proteins | sample SidtaG_4_FD_187450 | JGI IMG/M metagenome (GOLD analysis project Ga0209093, IMG submission 187450) | Marine algal microbial communities from Sidmouth, United Kingdom - Sidmouth_Male1 metaG (SPAdes) (version 2) | ecosystem: Host-associated > Algae > Red algae > Unclassified | place: Sidmouth... | reverse complement strand
CACGTTCGCCCGCGGCGGTCGGGGCGCCGGGCGCGTGTTGCTGGGGGGGCTCTGGGTGACGCTTCTGCGGGGGTGTGGGCGCGGGTTTCTGCTTGCCGTGCTCGCGGCGTCCGCGGTGGCTCCTTTGCTGGGGGCTCTTGGGGGGCCCTGCGTGCCTTCTGGGTTACGATGCGTGGCGCAGGTTTGGCTGGCGCCCCACCGGAGATCCGCCACCAGTTGATTCCAGGCCGTTCTGGGTGGGTGCGTTTTTGGCGTGTGGGGCGCCGCGGACGTCCGGTGCCATCTTGCGGTGCGCCGCCACCGCTGGTCACTGTGGGCCCTGGGTCTATGTTTGTGGCGTTTGCTTTTGTTTCTTGTTCGCGCGCGCGCTGGGCCACCACTGGGCGCTTCACGGGCGCCAACGGCTCTGGAGGGGTGGGGGGGGCTTCCGCGCTCTTTTTTTCGGCGCTTCTTCCGGCCGCAGCGCTGGTGAGCCGGCGCCCTGCGGGGTGGCCGGTCTTGCTTTTGGCGGGGTCGCTGCGTGGCGCCACCAGGGTCGTTGGGGAGCTCCTCTTTCTTTGGCGCGGCGGAGGTGAACACCCCCACCTCGTCCGGCGTGCGCTGGGGCACGGCTATCGCTTGGCTGCAGTCCCGGCACACCGCCGGTTGTCGCTGACATGGAGCTCGATTCCCTGCTGCCGGCTGCGCCAGTCCGCGTGCGTCCGACGCCCTTTATAGGTGGCATGCGCGGCCACCATCGTCGCATCCTCGGACCGGCAACCCATCCCTCTCTTTCGTGGCATTCTCCCCCGTACTGCTCCATTACCTCCTCCACCGGCGCTCTCCACGACTCTACCCCCTCCTTTCGACGCCCCTTCCGGTTGCTGTGCGCCTCGCCCTCGTCATGGCTTCGTCGGTGAATGTGGTACACGCTTCCACGGTGGCGGGCACCGTCGACGACTCCTGTGCGGGCTCCTTTGCTGTGGTGGCGGACCGGACGGCTGGCGTTCCAACTTTGAGGACGGGCAGCTCGGCTGCCACTGCAACCTTTCAGTCGGTGGCGACGCTGGTGGACTCCCCGACGGTCACGGTGGCCGGCGTCGCCGCCACCAACGCGGCGGCCACCCCGGCGGTGCCCCCCTCGACGGCGGCGGTGGTGGTGACGCCGGCGGCGACGATGGCGGGCGCCTCTGCGGCTGTGCCGACGGTCACGGCGGCCAGCGTCGCCGCCACCAACGCGGCGGCCACCCCGGCGGTGCCCCCCTCGACGGCGGCAGTGGTGGTGACGCCGGCGGCGACGATGGCGGGCGCCTCTGCGGCTGTGCCGACGGTCACGGCGGCCGACGTCGCCGCCACCAACGCGGCGGCCACCCCGGCGGTGCCCCCGTCGACGGCGGCGGTGGTGGTGACGCCGGCGGCGACGATGGCGGGCGCCTCTGCGGCTGTGCCGACGGTCACGGCGGCCGACGTCGCCGCCACCAACGCGGCGGCCACCCCGGCGGTGCCCCCCTCGACGGCGGCGGTGGTGGTGACGCCGGCGGCGACGATGGCGGGCGCCTCTGCGGCTGTGCCGACGGTCACGGCGGCCGGCGTCGCCGCCACCAACGCGGCGGCCACCCCGGCGGTGCCCCCCTCGACGGCGGCGGTGGTGGTGACGCCGGCGGCGACGATGGCGGGCGCCTCTGCGGCTGTGCCGACGGTCACCGCGGCCGACGTCGCCGCCACCAACGCGGCGGCCACCCCGGCGGTGTCGCCTCAGTCAGGCACAGTGGCACCGACGGCCGCCGCCTTTGTCGCTTCTGCCTCCGTGGCGGCAACACAAGCGCGTGCTCGCGCGGCCAACGTCGCCCAGTCGCTACCACTGCAGAGGTTGCGTCGATACGCGGTGGCGGTGAACGGCGGAAAGGTAGCGGACAAGACCGTGTCGGACCTGGCGTCGCTGATGGTTTTCTCCGGCCAGGTGCAGGACGCTCATCCGGGGCTGCGGGTGCTCATCCATCTTTCGGGCGTGTCGGCTGGAGGAGAGCTCAGCTGGGCAAGCCTGTTTGGTGATGGCTGTTACGTGGACCCGGACGTGCTGCGTGTGTTTGGCCAAGCGCACCAGTTTTGTAGGGGCCGCGACCTGCTGACAAGCGCTGGAAATGCTTCGTCGTGCCTGCCGGCGCGACTCGTGGGCACCCATCACCGCGGCGGCGTGCAGCCTATGGCAGCTGCAGACCCCCCTCCGTCGCCTTCCAGCGACGACCTTGCCTTCCTCGACGCGATGGTCGCGCCGCAGCTCGACAACCACTCCCCGTCGCCGATTGAGCTCCAGCGCCTTGCCCGCATGGCCGCCCGTGCGGAGGCGGCGTCACGCTCGCCGAGCCCGCCGTCAGACGGCATCCCACCGCGTGTGAACGCTGGACGCGACAGCGATGGTGCTGGTGCTGCTGGGAGCGGGGATGCGGTTGGCGGCGGCGACGGTGACGGTAGCGGTGGCTCGACCAACGGTAGCAGCGCGAGCGGTTCGCCGGTGCCCCGTCTACTGGCGGGCTTCAACACCCCTGGCGTCTTGCCCTTTGTGTTTGAGTCGGTCAGGCCACCCGCCAGGCACGTGCCGAGCACGCCATCCCTCTACTTTATGGAGAACGTACTCGACCGCAAGCGCCGCGGCCCCATCTTGCTGCTGCGCAACGTCCTCAGGGCGGCCGTTCTGTTTTTTTCCATGACCTTCAACCAGCGGGGAATCCAGGAGGGCTTCTCCCGCTGGTGGGCGTACCAGCTGATCATCGCCCAGGAGGCGTCGGGGGAGCTGCCCAAGAGGTGCCAGTGGCCGCTGAGCGTCGTGGTGCCCACCCGCTTCCTGACGCCCAAGACCGCCAAGAAGCTACCCGCCGCCACCATGCTGACGAAGACGCTGCAGGACGGCCGCGAGGAGGAGCCGGCCGACGACCACGCCGAGGACGACGCGGAAATCACGCCCATTCCCAAGAAGGCCGTCGATCCCGCCGTCCTCGTTGAGTTGCGTGCAATCCCCACCAACGAAACCCACTGCAAGCAGGAGGAAGCAGTGGCGGCGATCCTGCTGCTGTGGGACAAGGAGCCGCGGTCGCGTTCTTGCATGATGTCGGAGGTGTTCCGAGTGGACCAGCAGACGGGCAAGCGCAAGCAGCAGCAGGGGCGGCGCAAGTCAGCGGCCACGAGCACCGGTGCCTCGGCACGTGGGGCGGTCGCTCTGGCGCCCCGCACAGGGGGCGGCGACGGCGGTGGCGGCGCTGGACGTGCAAATGCCGCCGCCGGTGCAGCGCCACCCGGACTTGGATCTGCCGCCGCTGCGCGGGCGCATGCTCGCCGAGCCGCATCTGGCATCGCGGCCACTGACAAGCGCGCGCTCGAGACGCCTGCCGCGGGGTGCCCCGCCAAGCGTACTCGCCTCTCTGGTGGTGGCGTCAATGGCGCTGGAGCAGGCCTGCCGGCCGTCATCGACGGGCCGTGCGACCTGTTGGATGAGCGAGGCATCACGGTCGCCACCGGCGTGGCCGACGTTGGCCGCCGGGTGCTGCACACGCGCGCGGTGCCCTCCGAGTTTCTCGTCATCGAGGTGAAGGAGGTGGCGCCATCGTGCGCGTCCAGCACCTACCCCTACGAGCAGCAGTTCCCTGTCGAGCCGCCCTCCGTGCCCCTGCGGTTGATGCGTGACACGGTGGGAACCTTCATTGTTTGGAACCGTGCCTCTGTTATTTCTGTGTAGTGCATTCTCTCTTCACTGTGCTTGTGTTTTTCTGCGTGAGTCGCGGTGCAAAGGTGTCATAGGAAGCCTCCTTGCTTCTTACCCGTTGCACTTTTCTTTCTGCTTTGCCGATATCCCGTGCTCTTCAATAGTTGTACTTAATATGTCGCTTAGATCGTATACGACACTTGAGGGGATTTCTTTGACGACGAACAGTCGGCTTTGGTTCGATTTTACTAAGAAGCACCATGCTGATGGGAGAACAAACGCCCCACCGCTGACGGCCATGCCGTATCAGTAGGATGGCCGACGGCCCAAATGGGTTCTTTGGCAGAGAGGTGGCGTCAAGGGGTCGTTGGACCGCTTTACCATGGAATGGGTGGCTCGAAAGAAGGACAGTGGGAGGGGCGCGGGCCGGGTGGGCTGTGCCCGTGGAAATAAACGGGGGCCGTCACGTCAAACTGTACTGTTTGTGCGACTGTCGAGATGTTATTGATAGGTCGGGGATCGCAGCTATGGCTGGCCGGGCGTGGTGCGGCTACACGTTCAAACCACCCCCTCAGCCCGCCTGAAAAGAGCAGCCCCTTCCGAGGCATATCTCTAGCTCGGAGCGCCCCTCTCTTGCACGATTGACGGTCAGAGTGGCGTCTGAGCCGTCTGAGTACGAGCCACCAGCTGCGAGGGGGGGGGACGCTGACTTATCGACTGTCACTGAGGCACTTGCCAGCAGCGTGTTCTGCGTGGCGCACACCGGCCTGCCGACGCAGCACAGCATGGGGGAGGCGGCGGCAGTCTCCCATACCGCCCACAGCTGGAACGGACGCCTCGGAAAGTGGGTGACCGCCGGAGCCACACGTGAGAAGGCTTCATTCGGGTGCTATTCGGCATGTGCCGTTGGCTAGCTGTGTGTGTCCAGCGTTCTTTGTAACTGACGCGACTGGTAGGGCGGGGATTCCTTGCACGAGAATACCCGCGCGCGGGCTCGACCAGGTGCCACGCGGCCGGTTGACAGCAATGGCCGTTTGTGCGCAGAAGCAGAGGGATCTGCGGAGGGGCCTCCCCCTGGGTCAATCGTCGCGTGGAGTGTGGCAGATTTTCATGTCGCTTGAGGCCGTTGGAAGGATCACAGGCACCTGATTGGACTATCGCATCAACCGTTGCGACGCTTCGTCCGTTGACTTCCGCGTGCATTGTCATCCCTCGATTTGGCCATCGCCCTCAGCAGTGCACACGGCGCCTCCCACAGAGGCCAGCTAGGCCTCCCTTGCTACTGTCTATTCCTGCGGGCGTGAAGCCCACCGACGCCAGTCTCGCTATGGAAAGAGGCGCCAGCCCCCCCATGGCCGCCAGCGCTCCAACCGCATGTGGGACCGCCAGCGAGCGCCGCGCCCGACAGGTGGAGATAAACCCCGCCCGCGACGCACGGCGACTGCCCGCCGCTGACACTTGGTGAATCGCGCCAGGATAGTGACGTGGGAAAGGCCGGGGGTGCGGGAAAGAGGGGGGAGAAAGGGCACCCGCCATGCTGAGGTGCTCGCAGCAAGTGCCGTAGCGCCTCCTCTGACTGTCACGTCTATGGCGGCAGAGGCCCCACCCCCCGCGCAACTCTTCCGCCCGTCACCTGAAGCTTCTCATCTCGCCTTCTCTGTTTTCTGTGCTCACCCAACCTGGCGCGCCATGGGAGCCCAGGTAGGCCATCTCCCCCCACGAGCAGCCTGCAAATGGCATCCGTCTGGAGTTCCTGACTGGGGCCCCAAACAGCCCCTCACTGCTGCCGACCGCCAGCGCCGCCGCGGATGTGGCGACGCCCTCTGCCGGCGCCCCCAAAAGGCCGCCGCTGCCGGACGGTGTCGTGGCCAACGCGGACGCGCCCAGGCCGAGGCGTAGCCTCCTGGCGCCCGCCAAGGGGCCACTGCCGCTCCCTCTCGCGGCCACTGCCAGCGCCGGCAATGAATCCAGCGTGGCACCGGCAGCTGCCTCCCTTCGTGGTGGGGCCTGTCCCGCAGTCGCGATGTGGGCGACCGGGGCGGCGGGTCTGGGGGCGCCTCACCACACTGAAGTGGCTATGGAAACCGGAACCAGTGTCAGTGGTTCAGGAGTCCCCACCTCCAGGCCGTTGCAATGTGGGCTGTCATGGCAATCTGATGCTATCATCCGCAAAAAGCGGCGCTCTCCGTGTCCGCTGAGTGCCATCTCACTACGCATGTACGCCCATTGCGAGCTTCTTACCAACCTACCCACTGACCGCTGCGCGATTGTCTCTAGTACATGGATCCGGATCTATCAGCGCGTACGCACACACACTACGCTGTCAATTGAGTAACACGCGCAAAGAGATACTGACGCTGGGCTGGGGAGATTCTCATCAGACCAGGTCGAGTGGACAGAGAAATTGTACTTTCACGGCGCCTTCCACGTCACTGTTCATTCTGTCCGCGGTGTGGGGAGACAGGGTTACGCATACTGGCACTAGTTATGGATCCTGTCTTTGTGCTTGTAGGTTGATCCGCAACGCTACCTCAGGACTGAGACCCGACAGCTGCATGATTGCGTTTCTCGCGAACGACGACACGCCCGCAGTTGTCCGCATGCACATAGACGGGTGAATCTCCACGCGCGCGTGCAGCCACGTGCATATCTGTCGTTGTCTCTGGACGCCCTGCTTCCTGATGGAGGTGTGTGCATCAGAGAAACGCGCACGGTACCCCATTGCACGCACACCGACTGTTCGAAAATAGCGCGATGCCCAGCCGCATTGATACTGTCACTCGCACCTTTCTCCGGACGCATCAACCGCCTTGCTCTCATGCAGAGAAACTTTCGGTCAACATCAGGGAGCATGAGGCCTGCTCCGCATGGCATGCGCCAACGCGGTTGTGGCGCGGGGCGTGCGCTGCCCCTTCCCTTCCGCAGAAAGGGTTGTGGTCAGGGTCACTGTTTCATCGTTAGGGTTCGCTGTATCACAAACTGCAATCCCAATCTGCGCCAAGCTTGCGTCAAGCGGTATTTGGAGGCATCACACCAGCGTAGTTGCACCCTAAAGCAGACTGCTGTCTCGCCTCAAGTCGGAGTTACAGTCGAGATATCACCGGCATTCCATCTGATGGTGGCGGTTTGTGTGGCTTAGCGCAGTCGATCTCCGCCTGCCTCATCGTCGTCCGGCACCCCCTTCCGACCGCCACTGTCGCGCCAACCAACGCCGTGACCTCCACGCGCTTGGCCTCCCCGGTCACGCGCCGTTGCTCCCCCCTCTTGGCGCCTCGCTGCTCCACCCCCGCGCCGCCTTTTCTCCCTTTTCCGCGGCCGCGGTGTCCTTTTCACTCGTGTCGCGTTGCTGTTTTGCCGGGGCGCCCGGTCGTGGGCTCCCATCGCCTATTTCCGTCTGCTCCACCACCCCCCCCCCCGCCTCCTCCCTCTTTTCCGTGCCCCCCTGCCTATGTTTTGGCGGGACACGCGATGGCCTCGGAGGACGGCGACGACGACGGCTCCGTGATGCCCGACTCCCCCCTTGAACGGCGCCTGCGCCACCTCCGCCTGTATGAGTGCCGGATACCGGCGCCCGTTGTCGTGCCGTCGGAGCTGAGTGCCGCTCTTGCCTCCCTCTCAGGCGTTGTCGACCCCCCGGTGACCCCGACTAGCAACAGACGACGGCGGACGCGCGCCCGCGCGCCGTCCACGGCCGCAGAGGCCGCACGCGCGGGCGGCGGCGGCGGCCGGCGGGCGAAGCGGCGCCGCGTCCCCGGCGTACGCGACGCCCCGGAGGGCTCCTCGGACTCATCCCTGCCCCCCGCCATCCTCGAGGACATCTTCGCCGCGGACACCGACGGCTCCACGGACTCGGGCGCGGAGCAGCTGGACGAGGGGCCGCGGGCGTTGCAGCTAATAGAGTACTACAAGAAGCGGATCGTGCGCGTGCTGGTGTCGGCTATCGACGACGCCGTTCCGTCGGACGACAGCGCGGGCACGCTGTTCCGCGTCGTCTCCGTCGCTGACGGGGCGGCAGTTCTGCTCTCGGAGGGGGAGAGGGCATACGTCTCGTGGGCGTGGCTCGAGAACGACGCGGTCTCCTACCTCTGCACGTGCGGCGGCAAGGGCGGCGCCGAGGCGGTGCAGCTGCGGGCCTGGCTGGGCTCGTCCTCGTCCTGCTGCCACGCCCGCGGGCTCAAGGCGTCCTTCGAGGAGCTGGCTACTTCTGGCGGGTTGCCGAGTGATGTGGCCCTGCTGCAGCACTACCCCAAGTTGGACAATGCGTCCTCGCCGCCCGCCGCAGAGTGCCAAGTCTTTTATGCCACGAAGACGGCCAAGAGGAAGGGCGTCTTTGCCGTCCTGTTTGAGTCGACGTGGGCGGCCGTCGTCATCCGCAACAAGCTCAACAAGACGCGCAGCCGGAAGCGGGTGCAGCGGCGCCCGGCCTGCACGCTGTTGAGCTGCCAGAAGGACCACTGGACCTGTCCGCACGCCGCCGCGACCGCCGTGTGGTGCGCGGACATGCGGTTGGCGGCGGCCGCCGGCGGCTTTGACGACCCCTTGAAGAACGTCCTGCTGCCGACGGCGCCGCCCGTGTCCCAACCGGGGCGCTCGGCTGCCGCGCAGGCGGCGGAGTGGGCGGCCTTCGCAGACGAGAGTCGCGGGCGGTGCTCGCGGAACTTGCTTCCGTGCGCGGGGGAGGTGTCCGACTGCCTGCTGTTCGACCAGCTCGCTGACGCGGGACGCGAGGGTGAGGCGCCGTCCGTGTTGCCGCACGTGCTGTGCGAGGCGGTCTGCTTTTCCTGCGGCGCGGCGTACAACAACATGGGGATCAAGAACACCGGAGCCATCATCCACACGCTACGTGGGCGCGTGGCCGTGACGCTGCGGCGGTGGACGTGCGGCTGCGGGGAGATGGTGCCCTACGACGGGGCGCACGACGGCCTCTTCGCGTCGAGCAAGGAGACGGTTTTCACGCGTGTCTTCCTCGACGTCATGACCCAGATGGTCTTCACGGGTCACGGGACCTTGTCGTCCGCCGCGTCGGTTATGTGCTTCTTGCTGGAGTCGACGAAGTCGTTCTCGGGCTCCTCCTCCAGCCTGGCGCGGCAGACGTTGATCACTTCCGTGCACCGGTACTCTCGCACGCTGATTGTGCCCGCCTCGCTCTTCCGCTGCAAGAAATGCAGGAAGCGTGGGGAGCGGCCGTACCTGGCCATCATCGCCGACGGCCAGGTGCTGTCGATCCTGCGGAACCAGTCCCAGCCGCTCGTCCGCTCGACGCAGGACCTGGTCGGCGTGGCCTTGGACGCCGGCCACGGGGCGTGCCTGGCGTCGGCGCCAATGCGCTCGGCCATACGCAAGCGTATGACGGCCGAGAAGCAGGCTGTCGTGCGGATCACCAAGGACGAGAAGGCGACGCTTGAGCGCCTGTCGGAGGAGTTGGCGGTCGAGCCGGAGCCGCACACGGTCGGTGCAATCGCCTCCAACCCCAACAACCTGTCCTGGGCGGCAGCCTTCCTTTTCTTTTCGTTCTACACTAACGAGGTCACCGACGTCAACCCCGCCGCCGCCGACGAGACCGCCGAGGAGCTCGACGCCCCCGACCTCGACAATCACGACGGTAGCGCTCCCGCAGTTGAGCAAGGAGCCGCCGCCGGCGACGACGCCCCACCCATCCCTGGAGGTGGCGGCGGCGCTGCCGCTCCCGCCGCAGGGCAACTGGGGGCATTGTTTTGCGTCAGCAGACAGGTCGATGGGGCGGTCGGCGAGGGCTTGAGCGTGACGGAGACGCGCGAGCGGTGGCGCGTTGTGCGCCGATTTTTGCTGACCTTCCTCGGGCACCCTGTCATCGGGGCTTTTGTCGGCTTGCCAAGGAAGCGCATCAAACGTTTGGCCAAGAAGCTGGCCCTAGGCGTCCCCGTCGACGGCTGGAAGCCGTACGCCACTGCGGTGGAGTCGGTTGGCATTGTGTGGCCCTTCCTACGGTTGATAGGCATGTCGGACGGTGTCGATCCGCTGATGACACGTGCCATCGGGGAGGTGCTCCTCTTCACCTGCGACGTGGACGCCCACTGGGAGACGCTGTGGCGCACGCAAGTGCAGGCGGTACCGGGAGCGGCGGCCTTCCAGGAGCAGTGGCTTCGCACGTCACCGGAAAAGTATTCCGAGTGGGCGGCTACCCGCGAGGCGCCCCTCCCCGCGTCCTCCCCCCTCCTGTGCAGTGATTTCTCAAAGGTGCGCGGCATGGCGCAGCTGCGGGAGGTGTTGAGCGGCCAAGTTTGGCCGGACCTGGACCCAGTCCGCCCCTTCATCACCGACAGCAAGGCGGAGGCGGTCAACGCGTCGCGCGCCGAGCGGGTCAAGGCTGGGCGGGACGCGCTCGTGGACATGATGAACAAGGAGCTGGGTGCGGATGACTGCCGGCACGCCTTCCTCCTGTCGCAGACGTTCATGCCCGGGGTGGAGAACTTTTTGTGCCCGTGCGGGCTCCTGATCGGCTTTGACTTCCTCGACCGCGCGGAGAGCCCGGCGCACGTGCTCGCATCCATCGTGCAGCGGTTCACGCTGCTACCTTTGGTCGTGTATTTTGACACGGCTTGTCAGATGGCGCGGAACGCGTCTCGCCGGCTCCCGTGGCTGGTCAACCGATCGTCGATGGCGGCAAGCATTGACCGCGCGCACCGCATCAAGAACCAACACGGATGCTCTCCGGTGTATGACGCTGACGCCTACCCGTCGCGTTCCGTGCGTCATCGCACGGCTTGCGCTGAGACACGCCATTCCATCAACAAGGCGCTGAAGGCGCACCTCGTCCACCTCCGCCAAGATCACTTCATGGTGCAAATGCGGCTGCTGGGTGCCTTTGTGAACCTGCGCGTCAAGATGAGGCATGAGCTCGGTCGGGAGACCAACCATCGGCCCGTCAGTGCCTTCTTCCACCGCAACGTGCAAACGTACTGCGACAGGAGGAGCTGTACGTGCGACCACGGGCGTCGGCAAGCAGCACAAGCTGCCGCAGCCGCCGCGGCCGCCGCCGCCGCCAACGCCGCCGCCGTTGATGCGGCCGCTACCGATGAGCTCATCGCCGATGACAATGGCGCTCCCGCCCCCGTCGCCGTGGGTGCGGCCAACAACGGGGCGGTCGCCACGGGTGCGGCCAACGCCGCTCCTGCCGCCGCTGGTGCGGCCAACACGGGTCCGGCTGCCGCCGGTGCGGCCATCATCCCGCCCGCCGCCTTGGCTCCCGCAAACGCCGCGCCGGTCGCCCCGGGTGCCGCAGTTGCCGCCCCTGTCGCCGAGGCCATGCACGTCGTTGTCGACGCGGCGTTGCAGCTGTACCGCACCGTCAAGGGTGCTGTCGTCGCAGCCGTTGCTCCTGCTGTTTCTGCCGCGGCTGCCAGCGCCGTCGACGACGCTGCCTCCCGCGCCGCGGCTGCGGTTGGCACCCTTATTGGTGCGGCCGGCGGCCAGGCCGCAGTTCGTGCAGCCTATGAGTCTGCCGCCGGTGCCGGCTCCCGTCTAAGTTGTGCCGCTGTTGGCCGCGCAGCGGGCGACGCGGCGGGGTACGCGGCGGCCCTCTCCCCCGTACAAACCGCCTTGTCGGGCACCGTCGGTGCCGCTGTGCAAGTGGCGGTCCAAGACGCTACTCGCGCAAGCATTGCCGCGCCGTCAATCGTTGCCGGCCTTGCAGCAGGCTCGGCCGCTGGTCATGCCGCAGGGGTGGCTGCTGTTCGTGCTGCTGGTCTGCAGCCGCCGGCCGCCGCTTTTGCCGTCGATGGTGGTGAGGGTGAGGAGGACGGGAGGCCAGCAATTGGACAAGCTGCCGTTCGGGCGGCGCTGCGCGGGGCGCTTCTTGCTGCTGGGATTGTGGTCAAGCCTGAACCTGACGTTGAGGTCAAGGTGGATTATGGACGTGAAGGAGGCGGCGAGGGCGATGTTGATGAGGGAGGTGGCGAGGGCGAAGGGGATGGGGGAGGCGGCGAGGTCTATGAGGGTGAAGGTGGGTCTCAGGGTGATGGTGATGGTGGCGATGGCGAGGATGTTGTTGATCTCCCTGTGGGGGTGGTCGTTGACGACTCCTCTTCTTCCGAGCTCTCTTCGCTTTCGGTCGTCTCCGATGACGTCTCGGATAGCGACGATGCTTGAGGAAGGGTGTTGTATTCTGCTGCTCGACATGTTTCTGCTCTCCTTTTTTTAAAAGTGTCTTCCAGACCTCTTTGCCTTTGTCACAAAAAGGACTCTCTACATCTACATGTGCGGTTTGAGTGACTTCATCCATGAGCGTCGGATCCCACACATTTAGCCAAGTCATGGAGCGCAATCGCTGAGGGGACTGCGGATAGGTCGCAGTGCAAACCCAAGTTGCTCGTTTCCGTATCTAACGTGCGGCTGGCGCAAACAGCGTGTACAAAAGGATACCGCACCCCAGAATACATAGCAAGTGCAGACGGGCACGTCGACAAAGTCGCGGCGTTCAAAACGCACCCTCGCCCCCCCCCCGCAGCAGCCACCCAACGACGATCTAACGCCAGCCGACGGGCCCATTGCCCGAAACACCACGCAGCCCCCAGAGAAGAAGCCATCCAGGGCGTCCAGCGACCGGCCAGCCGCGGCGCAACCTAAAGAACGCCACGCACCCCCGGCCAAGATCAGCCATACTCGGCCGCCAGCAGCCCGCTCGCAACAGCGCGCAGCGGTGCGGAGCGGGCATGGGGAGCGTGCGGGGGTAGGGAAGGCGCGGGGGCGGTGGCGGTGGGCGGGGCGACAGCGGCGGCCGCGGGGGCCGGGGCCCACCGCGGCAGCGGCCGCGGGCGGCAGAAAAACGCGCGACGCCGACCACATCGGTGGCAGAAAAGGGGAGATAGAGGGGCGGGAGCCCCGCAGCCCGGGGGCCACGACGCCGCCGCCGCCGCGGAGCGGCGGGCGGCGGCGGCGGGAGCGGGGCCGGGGGCAGGGGCGGCGGCGGCGGCGGGGCGGGGGCGGGGGCGGGGCCGTGGCCGCTGCCGCGGCAGCAGCCGTGTCCAGAAAAGAAACGCACGACGCAGACCACAGCGGTGGCAGCGAAGGGGAGGACGAGGGCGGAAGCCCCGCAGCCCGGAGGCGGCGGCCGCCGCCGCCGCCGCGGGGCGGCGGGCGGTGGCGGTGGCGGCGGCGGCGGCGGCGGCGGCGGCGGCGGGCGCCACGACCGCCACCGCGGGGCGAAATCGGGCGCCACGGCAGCGGACAGGTGGACCACCAGACCGGCATATCGGCTGGCCGCCCAGGCCGGGTCGTTCTCAAAGGGCCTCTCAGCACCCCGAATCCTGGGAAGAAACAGGGCCCCCATTGGTGCACGTTTCGCATCATACTCAGGTGCTGTCCAGGACAAGCCGGAAATAAGAGCGGCACAGGAGCCCCGTGACGTTGAGTACGAGCGCTTCATTCTCGCAGCAGGAGGATCTGGTGGCGGTTTGTGGTGCGCGCCCACCCCCAATGATCGACCGGCCGTGCCGTCGATTGCGATTGTTTCAGCTGACGAGGCGCACAGCCTGTCCTAATTTGCACATTCAATTCAGCTGAGAAGGCGCTGTCCTCGTTCCGCCTCCGCGCCCTCCCATTGGACGCTGAAGCACTTGAAGATTGTCGAGTGGGCGGGGTCAGTTACTCCATGCACCAACCCAAGCGTCTGTGCCTTTCAATTTTTAGAGGGTGCCCCGCAACCTCTTCAGCCACCTCGCCACCAGCCACGGTGAAGGGCCCGCAGGGGCCTTCGAGAACGGCCAAACAAAAATCCAGCTGTAGATTTTGGTCGGGCACATCCAAGGTACTGTAAACGCCCCCCTCCACGGCGAAAAACTGAGGGGCAGGTGGTGGAGCGTCACCTGGCCGAGAAGGGCCCTCCGGCGTGACGGTGCGTCCCCGAGCCCATAGTCGCTGGCCGCTGAAAGCGACTCCCTCAGGCATCCCCCGAGCGCGTGCCGTTTGCCTCGGATCAATCCGTTGGCGAGGCCGTTGGTGTCGGCGGCACCTACGCGACGCTGTAGCCCCGGATCTCCAGCTCTGCAGGCCTGTGCCGATTGCAGCCACCCGCCGCAGTGTCAATGCCCCCCCGCGCCGCGGTCGCACGGCAGTGCCGCAGCCCTTTTAGGAACCGTTGTGTCGGCGGCGGCGTATGCTGCCGAGCCCGTGCGGGGACCCTCGCCCTCTGACAGTCCGTCCGGCCCAAACGGCCGGCTGCCGTGGCGGGCGCCCGCGCAGACGCGTGGCGCGCACGAATCCGCCTGTTGGGGCACACTGAGACCCTGTCGGCCACCGCTCGTCGCCAGCCGGGACGCGCCAGGCCCTAGAGTATCATACTATCATGATGATAACGGTGGACGGGCGCGTGCGCACCAATGATGCGCGGCGCCGGCTCCCAGACCGCGCGAGTTTGGCGGCGCATGCCCGCTGCCGCCACCGTGCCTCCTCAATCACGATAAGAAGGTGGATGCCGGCTTCAAACGGCGTCGCTTGGCCGAACGTCCCCGCCCTCCGCCACGCCCACACCCCCACCACGGACCACCCCCGCCGGTGGTGCACGCCGCGTCCAGCACCTGTGCGTCGTCGCCGCGCGTTCCCCCACCGACCATGAAGCGTCACACGCTGTCGGCGGCGGCCGCGTCCGTCGCGGCCGCCGCCGCGATCGCCGCCCTGGCCTCGATCGCCGCCGCCGCCGCCGATGACGACCTCGTCTCCAACCTCGGCGGCGTCTACACGCGCACCGCCGGCGACGCCGCCATGTGCCCCCCGACGGTCGTCCACGAGGCGAGCCGCAACGGCTTGCAGACGGGCATCTTTTACATTGACCACGCCAACATTACGATGAACGGGTCGGATTGCGCGGTCGGCGGGCGTGCCACGCTCTTCACCCCGTCGTTGCTCGCCAACCAGTCGGCCATCACGGACTTGGAGGCGTCGGCGCGCAACGACGCGGAGCAGCTGCTTGGCAACCCGTTTGCGGCGGGCATCATGGCCGCCCTGCGGGCAGACGAGGACGACGAAGGGTGGCTCGGTGGCTACGAGGAGCAGGAGCGCGTCTGTGGGGGCTACCGCTGGCCCGCCGCCCTCACCTTCCTCCTCTACACGGACGCCGTGGATGCGGTGGACGTGGGGTTTTCGGCCGACGAGGGCGGCATGGTCGCCGTGCTGCCGGGCAACAAAACGTGCGTCTATGCCATTGATGACGATTCGCGGACCGAGGTGGACGTCCTCCCGGCGGTCGGCGAGACGGCCGGCCCCGAGGAGGAGATTGAGGGCGAAGGCGACGCGACGCCGACGCCGACGCCGACGCAGGCACCCTCCCCGAGCGCCGACGCGGACGACGCGTCGGACGACAATGACGAGGCCACGTGCTTCCCCGCCGACGCGCGCGTGGCCACCCCCGCCGGCCCCGTGCGCGTCGACGCGCTCGCGATTGGCGACACGGTCACCGCGCCCGGCGGCGGCACGACGACGGTCTACCTCTTTACGCACGCGGCGCCGCCGTCGCCTACAGAAATGTGGGTGTATGTCGAGTTGACGACCGCCGGCGGGCGGTCGCTGACGGTCACCCCCTCCCACTACATTTACGCCAATGGCCGCCGCGTGCCCGCCGGCACCGTGGCGGTGGGCGACAGCCTCGACGGCGCCGAGGGCGCGTGCCACCCAATCACCGCCGTGCGGCGGCTGCGCGCGGCGCGGGGGGTGTACAACCCTCAGACGCTCGACGGGGATTTGGTCGTGGACGGCTTTCGGGTGTCGACCTACACGACGGCCGTGGCGCCGGCGGCGGCGCACGGGCTGCTCGCGCCCGTGCGGGCGGCGTGGCGGGTGGCGGCGGCGGTGGTCGGGGCGGCGAGCGCTTGAGGATGGGGGGGGGGGGGGGGGGGGGCGGGGGGGGGGGGGCGAGACATGGGGGTTGCGTGGCGCGCAGGGTGCGGCTTTGGGGAATGCAAGCGGTGGGAGGGGTGGACAGGATCCCGGGTGCGCAGCGGGCAATGTTTTTTTTTCCATAAATGTACCTGATGTGCAAACCGCTGTAATAACAAGGAGCGCACGTGAACACAACGCATGTGGACACAGGGGAGTGCCATGAAACAACGATGGAGGGCATGCCAAGTGCAGAGGCGCTTAGCACACGACGCACGTCACGTGACGTCCCAAAGCAACCTTCCTTGGCACTCACTACACGCACACCGCAAGTGCTGCAAGTACCGAGAGAGCTTCCGCGAGTGCTGCGAGTGCTGCGTCTGTGCTGCGTCTGTCGCTGTTGACGAGCACCACCTGTCGCCATGCACCCCAGCGTCCAGTACTGCGCAACAACAGATCGACCGTCAGACGACAGAGCAACATGAAGGCGGCACCAGATCAGACACCAAAGCACAAAGCAAAAGCACGCAGAGAAAGCGGTCAGCCTGACGCTCTCCCACGAGGGCCCAAGTTCAACGACTAGCCGTGCCGGCGCGTCCAGTGTTTCAGTACCACTTGCCTAGGAACTGGTCCGAAGACCGGGTCGTCAATGCTGCCCGCTTGGCGAGAGCTCCATGTTAGCGTGATTTCATCAGTTCACTTGCGTGCCGACGAGGGGGAGAGAGGATGGGAGGGGGGGGGGCGCTCCACAGGCAACAGGCAAACCACGTACCCTCACGCTGGCCATTGACGTCAACCGTCGCGCACCATCCCGCGGCAAACAGCAGCGCCAAGCACTGTGATGCAACTGCGCAGTACAGCACAACAAAAGGATTGGCAGCAGACAAACACCGCACGGGATCTCAAGTCAGAAACCCGCTCGGGGGGAACAACCTGCTGGCGCCAAATCGGCAGCCTCACCCGACACGGGGTGCCGTGTGTGTGCATCAGGTAATACATGTTAAAGCGTCCTACCCGGCAAAAACCAGAATCACCGGTATTCCGATAGAGCTATTGTCATCACTGCAAACACACGCGGCCTCGCCGCCGGCTCGGAGGCGGTCGGCGTTGGTGGTCGCAAACGTACCCGGTACGTGCGTGGAAGCAGGGCCACGGCCGAGGCGTGACGTCGTGGGGGGCACAAACCGTCAGCTGCCACGTGCACAGATGGTACTCGCCTCCCCTGCGCGGACCGGGTGCATCCAGAGCCGGCAAGGATGACAAAAAGACGAGGTGGCAACGCAGATAACACGCGTCAGTGCCCGTTGGCGATCACAAGGACAGTATGAGCCCACAATGGCGCAAAGGCGGAGCGCAGGGCACGCGCAACAAAAAAGTGTGTACTCAGTCTTAGGTTGGTGAGAGGTGGTAAAACCTCAATGGTCGTCCTGGCCCTTGGTGTGGGCGTACGCCGTTGATACTTGATATAAAGCGGTTCGTCATTGCACACGGGTTGTCATAAAGCAGAGGCACAGATAGCTGCACCGAGACATCCAATAAAAGGGACAGAACAAGAACGCCCCCACGTACCTCGAAGGGACGGCATCGCGACGATGAGGATCTAGGACGGCATGGAACCGAGGCGGGAAGGGCGTGCCGTCACATCATAGTAGTGGCTACATGGTGATTGACCACCACAGTGCCTGGGGGGGGACGCGGTGGAGACCGCGGTCGCAGAGGCGCGCCGATCAATGGGGCCGCCGACGACCACGGGCGCGGCGCCTTCGACGGCTGCAACGGCGCTGCGGATCCCTGCTTGAGCCGAATAGAGCGGGACTTGTGGCAGTTGGACCGCTGATCCGGAATTTCCGAGCTCAGCTCGCCAACAGTTTTCACTGAATCGATCAACGTCTCGAAACATTTTAGAAAATGATGGCACCTCCACCGGCAAAAGGGATGAAGACGCACGCGTCGCTCCGCCTCTGTTGATCCCTGCGCCCGCTTGCCCTGCAACGCTGTGCCCCCCCCCCCCCCCCCCCCCCCCCCCCCCCCCCCCCCCCCCCCC
>Ga0209093_1000796_pt1 | contig 17580 bp, 29 predicted proteins | sample SidtaG_4_FD_187450 | JGI IMG/M metagenome (GOLD analysis project Ga0209093, IMG submission 187450) | Marine algal microbial communities from Sidmouth, United Kingdom - Sidmouth_Male1 metaG (SPAdes) (version 2) | ecosystem: Host-associated > Algae > Red algae > Unclassified | place: Sidmouth... | reverse complement strand
TTCCCCCCCCACTCTTGGGCACCGCGCTACCACCTCCGCTGCGCCGCTATCCGCGCGTGACAGCGGCCGCAGAGGTGGCGGCGGCGGCGGCTATGGCTGCGGCGGCGGCGGCTGGCGCGGCTGCAGGGACGGCGGTAGGCGCGGCGGCGGCCGAGTCGGCGGCGGCGGCGGCGGCGGCGACGACGTTGCCATTTGCAAAACACTTCATGCCAACGACGCACGCGGGGGCGCCGGCAGGGACAAACAGGCGCCGCCGCCCGTAGGGGCTGGCGCGCCCGCCCCACAGCCTGCCGATGAGCGGCACGAAGAGGCCCGTCAGCGGGCCGAGCGCCCACAGCGCGTGCGCCACACTTTTCACACAGCGGCAAGGCCATGTGAAGGGCGTAGTCGCGGTGCGGACGGCTCGTACACACTGCAAGCATGACGTCGATGCATTTGCGCAGCCGCCGCTTCTTCTCGATTCCGTCCCCTGCGTGCAGAAGGTCGCCCCGGACTAGCAAACAGCCACGTTCCGGGACTGCCGTTGCCTTGAAGAATGGCAGGCTCAAAGTCACAGGGGCAGCGGCGCTTCCAGAGTGGTCAGGCAAGACATGGTCGATGGTGTGCTTTTCAAAGCTTTAGTAGGCCACCACCAGCTCCGGCATCTCGCCAAATGCCGGCAGGTGGCCCATTGCCGCCTGTGGCGTCTGTCGCGCGGTACCAGGTTTGGCAATGATAACGTGCTTGTCTAGAACGTCGTAGTGCGCGCCGAAAGCATTGCAGAGTAGCTTATCGACTGTGGAAATGGCAGCGGCCACAGCATGGCCCAGCGCGCCCCGACCACCAACGACGATTTGTCGCCTCTTGTCGTCGGTGTCCGACCCTTGCCGCCCCATCTCCGACACTGTCTGAGTGTTGACAATGGGGTCTGCCCTGCCGCGACACAATCTTTCCAAGCATGCCTTCGCCGGCATCAGGTACGCCTCAGGTATGAGATCCTCGATCAGGAAGTGCCTCTCGCCAGAGGTCAGGGCCAGTCGGATTTCCGTGTCCGAGCCGAGGATTGGCGTCGATTGAGAGATCCTTTCATGATTTTATCGAGGATTGGGCAGCAACGCGGGCAAGCCGAATTGGCGGGTGCTCCCTCCGCCACCATCCTCGCCGCCGTGGCCCTTGCGGCGCCCACGAGAGGCGGAAAAGGAGAAGAGGGGGCGCCCAGCGGCAGCTGCGCGCTGCCATTGCGGCTGCGCTCGCCGCCACCGTCGCCGCCGCCAGCACCAGCAACGGCTGGCGGGGGGGGGGGGCGGTGGAAGTAGCAGCCTGCATTGCCAGGAGCATGTCCCCATGGCAGATTCTCCCGCAGCCACCATCCCCGCCGCCGTCGCCCGATGGGGCGCCCACAAGGGGCGGCAGAGAAAAAGAGGGGGCGCCCGGCGGCAGGTTCGAGCTGCCCTTGCGGCCGCGCTCGCCGCCGCCGTCGCCGCCGCCAACACCAGCCGCGGCAGGCGGAGGGGGGGGCGTGGTAGAAGCAAGAGCCTGCAGCGGCGGCGAAGTGGAGTGGGAGGGCAGCGGTCGGTGGGCAGCCGCAGAGGGTACCGCGGCTCTCCTACCGCGCTTTACACAAAGGTTCTTTCCAGGCCGACGCACCATACCTCCTGCTCCCCCTTGGCGCGCCCCAGACATTAAGGAGGGGGTTGAGTGCGTCGTTGGTGCGGCAGAAGTTTCGCGGTTGCCGCCGCCGCTTCTCTGCTTCTTACAAAGACGGGAAGCGTCAGAAGCGGCGTCCTGGAGTCCGTCAATGAGGTAGGCGTCCCACGGAAGGTTCATCGAACAACTCACTCCCAAACCCCTCCAGGACGCCTGGTGGGAGGTCACACCGTACAGAGAAGAGAGAGGCGTGTGCGGGAGGAGCGGTGGGTGCGGGGGAGAGTGGCACCGTAGATTTTCACAGAGATTGCGGCGGCGAATGGCAGCAGCTGAACACAGAGCAGCGCGAGAAGAAGACTGGTAGTTATTCAGGGAACCTGAGCTCCTGCAGGTGCCCAGGTATTGGAGCAGCGGATCTGCCGAGACTTTGTTTGAGACAAACACACGTGAATATATTGCAACCTGCGAGCGCAACAGGTGCGCTGCCGCTGCATTATATTAACAACAGAAATGTTCCCCCCCTTGCGTGAGACGGGCCAGTGCCACTTGAGCAGCAAGTGCAGCGCTGAAACAGCGATCCGTGTCTTGCATCAGAGACGGGTCAGCGCCGCTTGGGCTGCGACCAGCGTAGCGCTGCAATGGCGATCCACGTCTCGCATCATGTCGGACAACCGACGGGAGGAGGAGATGTGAACGCTCCCTTTGCTCGTCGGTGAGATGGTTGGTCTCTATGTTTCATCATCGCTTCCCCTTTGGTGTGACTCGACGACGAACACACAGGATACTTAATTTGTTGAGGATTGTCCATCAAATATGGCACAAAGCGCTGCCGCTCTTCGACGAGCACGCATCCAACGCAGACGATGCATCGCCGCCGTAGCGCGCACTGGCGGGAGCGGCCGGCGCCCCCACCCCCGCCCCCTCCCCCCCGACACCCCCGCCCGCCCCCCCCACCCGCGGCGGCGGGCCGACGCCCTCCTCCGTCCGCCGCCGCCGCGGCGACCACGCGGCGGCGAGGGCGCCGACGGGCGGCGCAGCGGGCATGCCCCGCCGGCCGGACGCTTGGGAGGGCGTCAGGTGGTTCCCCACGCCGACCTCTGCGGCGGCCGGGGCGGCTCTCCCCGACTGCGACGGCGGCCCGTCGGGGTCGACGCGGCCCTAGGACTCGCGCCACATGGCCGCCCAGGCAGTGGCCGTCATGCCCCCGCCCGCCGCTCCAGAGACAGCTACAGCAGCCGCGAGACGGGCCGGGGTGGAGGCGCCAGACCCGGGAGCGCCTCCGGCCGGAAGGATTCAGGGGAGGGATCTTGGAAGAGCACCGGCGCCGGGAGGGGGGGGGAGGACTCGGCACCCGCGGCTGCTGTCACGGCGCATGTCGTGATAGCTCGGACAGAGCTGCTGTCGCGGCTCGTGGTGGTGACATGAACGAACGGGCATGAAAGAATATTTGCACATGTACGTACGGACGATACAACTGCGAGACGTCTGGCAGGCGAAAACACACAGCCGTTGACGCATCCGACCACGCTACAAACAACCACAAAACACATCGTTACAATGATAAAGGAGCCGTAACGGCGTCCACTTCTGTCTGTGCTCGCCCCTGCAAGGCCACGAGGCAACTTACTATCACACTAGAAGCTTCTACCACGGCAGACTTGGCAGCCCACGACGCAAAAGCATACGTCTTGGAGCGCATCAGGAAAAGACGCAAAACAATGATGTGCTCGCTGATAATGGAAACCCGGGCGGCGTCGGTCGTTGGAACCGCATCTACCACCCGGAGGGACGGCAACAGCGTCGAGAAGAGGTCTGCGCCAGTAAACAGCTCTGCAAGTAGCCACACCGGCGGCATGTGGCCGGGCACGCCCGCAACGATGGCGTCCCTTCTCGCCTTCGAGGAGGAGACTCGAGGCACAGCTGACCGCCCGCTCGTTGTCGACGCGCCATCAACAGACCTATCGATCCTTGGTCCGCTGGTGAATAGCGCACCCCGCCCTCCTAGCGCGTCAACCAGGGTCGACACCGACATGGGAGCCACGCCGCTGGTCCCCGTGGTCTGCCCATTCGCCAACTGCCCGATGGATGCTGTGGCGGCCGAGGAGGTCAAGGCGGCTCCCGTCGTTTGCCATGGGGTCGCCATGCCTCCCTGCTAGGTACGGTCCTTCTCCATCGCGGCCTTGCGAGCGATGGCAACGCGATTGTCCGCCACCAGCTGCATCAAGGCGCTAGGATTTCCACCTGGCAACGGACAACAGAAGCAGGCAACTATTGTGGCTTGTTTGATGCGCAATGACCGTCGGAGTGCCTTCTTCTTTCCAATAACGGGACTGCCGTCCGCCTGTCGGCGGCGGGTCCCATTGTCCTCCATGTGGTCGCGCAGAGGAAGGTTGAACACGAGGTCCTTTCCGTCATTGCGCTCTTTCAGCTCCAGCTCCGGGTCGTCGGGGCCGAATGCAGAAATAGCGTCGAAGTCGACGCGGCCCGATTCACTCGGGCGCCGCCAGCACTCACACAAGTTAATCGTCTTCGTGAAGATGAGGGAGGAAGAATGAGAGCGCGGGGTGCTAGAGTTAAGGCTGGCCTGCTGCAATCCTGTGAAGTCCGCAAAAAGAGCTGCGTGCGGGGCGTTGTTGCCGTGGTTGTGGAGGAAGCGACCAATGCATCGGAGGTGCCCCTCAATTTGTCGTCGGTCACGAACGCCACATCCGTCCGGTTGTCGCCCACCTGGTCATGGAGGTGAGAAATTGGGGTGTGCAAGTAGAGGCTACGGACGTTGGTATCCTTGGTAACAGGGTCCAGCGGCTTGACCACGTCATAAAGTGGGCCCATGATGCAGGCGGCCAGGCGCGTATTGGATGCTGCGCCCCTCCGTGCGCGCGCCGTTTTGTCGGTCAAGAAAGACCGCCCGGACGCATTCATCAGCTGCGTGAGCTGAAACAAGGTAGAAAACACCACGTCCAAGTCGTCGGAGAAGACATCGGGGCAGGGGATGACCGCCGCGACCAGCTCACGGAACTCACGCATATAGAAATTGTCCATCTGCCCTTTTGTCTTCAGCGCCAGCAGGATGGTCTTGGCTCTTGCCTCTAGCTCATCCTAGAGCGAGGACAAGATGAGAATTATGACCCACTTAGCGTTTGTTCCAGAGCAGTGCAGCACGGGGGACAGCATGCGCGTCTCGATGCCGCGTAGCATGGGGTAGCCGCGTACACCACCCGCCTCCCGAAGAGCAGAGTTTACACCTTCCGTGAAGTTTGTGGCGGCAATGTCCGTAACGAAGTTCACAGGTTTGTCGGCGCCTGCACAGCTTGCGTCTCGACAGTAGACGACACAGGTGTCCTCTGTCAGCTCGGCGTTGAACGGGATAGGGCGGCGACATGCCGGGCAAGAGACGTAAGCTTCACACCCGCGGCAAGTGACCTTGTCCTCGTACCGTGCAGACCACTACGCTAGCGGAAAAACAGCAAGCTCCCACTCCCCACTGATCACCTCCATTGTACGCTCGACGCCACCGGAAGCGCACCCGCTCAGGCGGATGAAAGAGCGCACGTTCCAGCGCACTCTGAAGGTGCACCGGCCCGCGTCGCCTGCCCCGGTCAAACCAGACGCGACATGCAACATGGAGAAGTCGCCTAGAAAGGTGCAGGTAGGAATCTGAGACGGAGACGCCGCATGGATAAGATTGTACAGTCAGCAATGGCTCGGGACAGTTTCTCACACACAACCGGAACAGTGGGACCGGAATGAGGCACTCGCACAAGCGCGACAAGAGCAAAAAGCCCGCACACACAAGTACGAGGACCAACTCCTCCCATGAAACGTATCACATATTCACACCACTTGGTCTAACACGCGTGGTGTCCGGGCGCTTGGAGCTGCAGATGTGTCAGAGACCATGGCAGCCACGACGGAAATAGAAAAAGCCGCCGCCATCACCTTCGAAATCATTTCCCGGATGTAGTTCTTGACAGCGCGGTCCACCTTCTTTTCACCAGCCAAAACATACACAATTGGCGTCAGGCTTGTGCAGCAATTGTCGCGGTTCGGGCTGGACAGCGACAGGCAAAACGCCGTCAGGTCCTGGCGCCTCACGCTTCTGCCGTCCGCTGCAAAGGTGATCACGACAGCAGGCTCCTTTTCCACGTCCTCAGTAGTGATGCCTGGCATCACCGCAGCATCGACGGCGTTTTGCAGAGCCGAGATGACGTCGTAGCCGACAGCGACGGCAGGGATGGGATCTCCAGCATCGCCGTCCTCCAACAATGAGCTCGTGCACACGAGGAGCTCCTTGAGGCGCGCTGGGTCGGTCTCCACCGGCGCGTACTTGCCATTGTGCTTGGTGTTGGCGTTGTTGAAAAAAATGCCGTTGTCTTCGGGCTCCGACGTGTCCTCCTCGTCCGCCTGCGCCTGCCTACGTGCGTCCCAGTACCGGTTGGTGTGCGCCAGGAGGCGCTTCATCCTGCCGTCGGCCGCCATGTAGCGACGGATCCCTTCCGAGCTCGAGCCGACAACATTCTCCCAGCGCTCGAGTTCTCCGAGAAACGTCTTTGTACAGAGGAAGTGTCGCGTTCAACCAGGATCTTCAACGTCCTTACGCCGCACGCGTCGCACCTGCTCGCGGGTGGGCAGTAGTCGCATCTGAGACAGGCCCCTCGAGATGCGGATTCGTAGCGACCCCCGTCCGTCGTGCCTATCCTCGAGCTCCAGCAGTCTTCGCTAGCGAACGATGGCCCCTGCACGCACGCCCTCGAGTAGATTGACTCTCCTTGACGCCAGCTTGATGTAAACCTTTCGCCTCAAGTCGTTTAGGGCCCTCACCGACCGCTGCCGCTTCGCCGCGCGTACGGCAGTCTTGTGCACATTGTCCGCGCGCGTGTCCGTAATGCTCAGCAACGATACATGGCCGTTGACATGCTGGGACCTTCTTTTGGCGACCGTCACAGCTGCGCGTCTGAGGATGCCTTTGACGACTTTGTCGTCAAGCCGCTCCGTCCTGTCGAAGACACGGAATGCCAGGCCCGAGTCCCAAGTGGCGTCATCAACCGATGCGGCGAGAGCCACAAACCGCACAGACTGGTATGCCATCGTGGTACTGCTGTACGCCTTTCCGACCAAGTGAGGCAGTTCCCGCACGTACACATCGTGCCTAGCCACGTCGGTAGCCGCCCTGACCGCCGCCACGGTGGTGAGGAACTCGAAGTCTGTGGACACGCCCATCACGGGGCCCCTCATCCGCCACTCGGTGCACCGCGTGCCACCGTGCACGCCGCAGCGCACGCGGGTGCGGCACGCGGTCGTGTCCGCCGTCGAGCTGTCAGTTTCTCGGCCGCCGCAGTCGAGGGCCTCCGTGTGGATCGCCTCTTCCACCAAAAACGCCGGCGTCTGCTGCTTGGGCCGCTGACGTGATGCACCGACTAACACGCCCTTTTCGTTGCGGCGACTGTGGCGGGAGCTGGAGGCAGTAGGCGCGCTGGACGACTGCCCGCTACCGGCACCGCCGACAGAGGCCGTCCCACTGAAGCCACGGCCGGCTTCCTTGTGTTTCCCGCTGGAAGCCCCTCCCCCCCCCGCTTCGTCGTCCGCGTGGTCGACGAAAAAAAACGAGAAGAGTTTGGAGTACTAGCGGCCCATCGAGGAATCTGTGCCGTCAAACACCGGCGACAAGCCGTCAGAGTCAGATTCCGAGTCACTGGCAGCGGCCGCGCTCAACGCGTCGTTGCGGCCGTACTCAAGAAACTCAGGATCATCGTCGTCTGAGCACTCCACAAAAGGAGGACGGCTGTCCAACTCCTCGTCGTCCTCATGAAGCACAGGAGGGCAGTAGACCCCCACATCGTCTCCCACCGGTGACGGCAGCACTTCATGGCCGAACTGCCCAGCTGCCGGCTTGCCCCCCGCTGCTGGCGTGGAGATCACGGGGAAAACGAAAAGAGGGCGGGGGGGGAACCCCAAGGGCATGATGACGGCATGAGTCTGGAGACAGCGGCGAGGACAGCCGCAGACCCTCAGCCGCACGAGCGCAGGGACAGCGGCAGCGCGACGAAGGCACCGCGACAGCGGCGGCGGCGCGGCGGCCGCGAAATCGCGGCGGCACAGGAGGCACCGCCAAAAAGGCAGCGCGGCAACGGCAGCGGCGTGGCGACGGCGGCCGTGTGGCGACAATGGCAGCTCGAAGGAGATGGCAGAGCAGCGACAGCAGCAGCACGGTGGCGGCGGCAGCTAGATGAGGGCGGCAGCCCGACGACGCTGGGGACAGGTCGGCGCTGTCCGCGAAGGCGGTGGCGGCGCAGCGGCCACGGCGGCGCGGCAGCCACGTCGGCGCGGCGACCACGGCGGCGGGGAGGCGTCGGCGGCGGCGGCGGCGCGGGTGCAGCGAGATCGGAACCGAGATGGCGGCAGAACGGCAGAGGCGGCATCGCGGCCGCTGCAGCGACAACAGCGCGGCGGCGGCAGCAGCGCGGCGGCAGCAGCAGCGTCGCCACAGCGCGGTGTCCATGGCGGCCGCAGCGGTTGCGGCGCGGAGACGGAAGAATCGCATGAAGGGAGAACGTGCACAACGCGATGTCGGCGGGGGGCGCTGCTGCTGCATGCTGGCTGTGGCAAAGATGAGGGCGGTCGGTACCCCACATTTGGTGACATCACAGGAGGTGTCCGTCTGTAAGGCGAGCATGGGGGTGCCGATGGTCAGCGGTCCGCGGACAGGAGGCCACGGTCGTTACTGTCACAGCAGCGCCATCCACTCCACTCGGGACCACCGCAGACACACTCGGACAGTACAGCTTCCGGATGGCCTTGTTTCCCAGCCAGCCTCGAGACACATTGGGAAGCTTGCGTGAAGGACAGTGCAGGAGATTTTCAATCTCGACTGGTTCGCATGCCGAGCCAGAATTGTCGACGGATCTTGCCTGATCGTGGAAACTTGACCGGATTTCAATTCCGCATGTCGACGACCAAACCACGTTGGCGCCAACCGAAATATGTTCGCTCGTGAGCTATTGCTGGCCCCTCAATTTTGTCCTGGCGGCCAGGGACTGGGACTGACTGCGTTTTCACAGCGGCGGCGAAAGTTATTAAACATTCAAGTATTCCATATCGGATGCAAACAAGTTGGAAACGAATACAATAGAAGGCATGCAAGTACTTCGATCTCGCTAGTAAGCCTTATGTGCCCTGTGGTAACAGGGTACGTGCCTTCGTTGCGAGCCGAATGGGCGTCTCCCGACACATTGTGTCCCACCTGATCAGGAAGCCACTGTTTCTCACTTTTAGGACCCTTTTTCTGTGCCTAGATCCCGCTCGTTGCCTGCAACAGGCCAACATCCACAGATTCTTCAGTCTTTCTTAGCATTTCTTCCGGTGCATGGCTCTGGTCTGATGAATAATTTGCCACTCATGGGCCTCACAATTGCCGCTCGGGTTCGCTCGAACAAGTGTGACAACTTGTCTTGCACGATTCGCGCCATGCAGACGTCCCGTCGTCTGGCGTACCGCTTGTGACGACACGATGAGGTCAGCGCCAATGCGACGGCTTGCTGTGTCGCTGCACCTCAATGAATGGCAGAGCCTAGAGACGGCAGCTCGTGACACGCGAATGTCCCGCAGGACACTCACTCGCTCTTTGGCATACGTCGAGGACACGGGGGAGGTTCACTATGCCCCCGAGAAGTAGAACACTCACGCTGACAGCTTCTTTAAGTGCCCAGATCTGCGCTCTGCGGTGCTCTTTGCTGTTGAGCAATGCCCAGAGGCTTTTCTGGACGAGGTATCGGACTTTGTCACTAACCTTCATCAACTGCTTGGCGGGGATGTGGTCATTTCTCCCTCCTCCGTGTCTCGTATACTCGCTGCCAATGGATTGACGCGTAAGGTGATCGAGACTGCCTTTATTACGCGAAACGAGCTTGACCGCGCGCGCTGGGTCCTTGATCAGTGGGATATTCCTCTGCGCGCGAGAGTTTACGTGGATGAGGCGAATAATGTCGCTGCGTGGCTGCTGGAGCCTTCATCTCCAACGAAATCGTGACTTCCGAGCTTCACAGACATGCATCAAGACGAAGACAAGTATCCAAGCCCACCCTTGGCGGTTGGTCCAGCACCGTTCACGGTGTGACTGAGAAGTTCCTATCTGTCGTCGAGAGTCGCGGAATGTCCCGCTGGAAGCGGCATTTCATTTTCAGCAGGAATGGAGGTGGGGCAACGGTCGTCCTCCATCGCATCTGGCTGCATCCCACGCTCGCATGCAACGTCGTCGCCGGTATGTCCTGCAGCGGTCTCCTACGTACTCCCCGTCTTGTCGGTGCCGCCGCCACCGTCGGCCGACGTTGCCGGCTCCGAGGTGCAGCCGACCGCCGGGCAGCGACGGCCGTCGGCCCCGATGCTCACCACCTCGCTGTTGCGCACCGGCGGACGCCGGATGCGGGCCACTGCTGCTCCCCCGGCGGCTGTCCGTCGCGGCTGTCGGCGGTGGGGCACACCCTCGTTCACAACCTCGCTGTAGCGCAGCGGTGGACGCCGGCTGCACGTCGCTGCTGCTGCCCCGGCGGAACATGGTCGAGGTGGTTGGTGGCGGGGCGCCGCACTGTTCACCACCTCTCTGTTGCGCAACGGCGGACGCCGTCTGCGCGTCGCCGCTGCTGCCCCGGCGGCTGTCAGTCGCGGCTGTTGGCGGGGGGAGCCCCCTTGTTCACCACCTCGCTGGGTCGGCGTGGCGGACACCAATTTCGTGTTCCAGCTGCTGACCCGGTGGCTGTCGGCCGCGGCGGTCGGCGACCTCCTGGTGGCGGCGGCGGTGTGAAGCTCTTTCTGTGGTGACGCAGATGCGCCGCGTAGTCGCCGGGGGTTTCACGCCCACCGCCCGTCTCACATCACCGTTCTGGCGACGAAACAGGGAGACATTGCTTCCTGGTGGGGCGACAGATGAGGGGGGGGGCACCGACGGGGGTGGGGAGGTCCTTGCTGCCGCACTCGGTTCTGACGGTGGGACGTCCTCTCCGTTGGAGGACATTTAATAGCGCATGGACTGTGCCCTATTTAAAAGATGTTCATCCTTTCACACTTCTGTCCGCTCGCCGCCGCGGGTTTTTGCCTCAACGGTGCTTCACCTGCACGTCGCGGGTTTGCGTCCCAACTGTATTTGGGGCACTCAAGCCTCCATCCATGCGCACACCGGCAGCCCAAACCGTCTGCCCGCGCCGTCCGACCCGCGGCCGTATGCAAAAGTGTGTATCTATTCTTCCCGCAACGGATATCCCCGTGCACGCTGCACGCAGCTGCGCCTGCTGGCTCTACTTCGAGTGATGTTACTATATGGCCGTGTTCATGGGAAAAAATATTCTAAACAGACCACAGTGAACAACAAAAAGGGTACCAACGTCACCCGCGTGTCACAGTCGATAAATGAACAATGCAAATATCTCCGAGTTGCCAACTAGCCAGTGAGAACAACAACAGGAACAGGATACTCTAGCCCGTGCGTCACGGCCGATATCTGATCACTGCACGTCGCCCAGCACCACGCCGCTTGCCGATGCCGTCCTTGCCACCATAGAGACACTTCACACCACCTAGCCGCCGCGAAACGCCGTGTTGCCGACGATCGAGTCGCAGCTCATCACTATGTCGCCAAAGTGATCAGCTGGATGACTTCGGCTTCTTGCGTTCTTGTGGCAGGTGGCCCGCCCGCTTCTTGGCGGACGACCGTGAATCCTTTTGGTACCACCCTTCTCGACAAGCGTTGAAGTGGCTTGTAAAGAACTTCCCCGTAGGGAAGAGCACATCGCAAATTGGGCAGTGGCATAGGCAACTGCGAAATAGGGGATTACGCACCAGGCTGAGCACCTTCCGCTTGGGTGGAGGAGCAGAGCTCGCGGGCATTGTTGACCAGGTGAGAGCGGGTCACGCACAGGAGATCACGCACAAAAAAGTAAGACGCAATGTTCTGGTCCGCTCAACAACCGCGTTCGGCCAGACCCGACCGGTTAGGGCGTCGTGTACGAGCAGGCGGTGGATGGGGTACCACCGGACGACGATGGGATGCAGTCAGGTGGATGGGGTGACGCCGGACGACGATGAGGATGCCCGCACCGTCACCGCGACCTCGACCGCGGTGGTACCCCTCTAAAGCTGCATCGGCAGACTGTAGCTGCTGCCACTGTCTCTTTCCTGGTCTGTTGGGAACTGTCCCCGGAACTTTCACCTTTTCGGGTACCGGTTGAAAATTCTCCGTCTACGAAAGATCAGGCCAGAACATTTCAGCTACTGAGAGTCACTGACGTGTGAGGACCCTCGTTTTCTTGTAAAGGGAGGAAATCCTCCGTATCAGGTCAAGGGAGGGTCTTGTAGACGAAAAACAGCCCCTGATGTGGTCTTCAAATCGAGGAAAGCTTGACGGAGCGTACATCATCGCCTGTAACTAATCCGTTTCCCATGCTCGGAAATACAGAGGGTGGACGGATGACTTCTGGACTCACTGTCGTTTGCCAGCGAGCTGTACGCCGTGGGCACAGCTTTGATCACGGCGTGTCCACTCGTCCTCTGGAACGTGACCAGAGGGACCGGTCGCGCGCATGTACGCCGTGCGCGCCACCTCGGAAGAGACCAGGACCCCACAAGCGACAGTAATGTTTCATGAAGGGCCGCTACGGAGCGATTGACTGGAGGACACTACGCGGATTCAGCCTATGGGCGGCTTGTGGCCTTCAGTAGTTCTGATGGCCCCTGCAGTTGCAACGAATTTGGCTGTTGGCCGCGGACCTGAACCCGGCCCGGGCAGTCCCTGCTGCCACAGCAGCGGTCGTTGCGCAGATGGCCAGCCGAAGTCCCCTGTCGTGGGCACCAACGCTGCGAGTCGGGCCTCTCTCAATCAACACGCCCATCAGTTCCATTTCCAACAAGCCCCTGACCGCTCCTCCAAACCTCATCCCCTCCCCCGCTGTCCTTCTTACAAACCTTCACCTCCTTTGCAATGGGCCCTGCGGCGCTGGCTCACTTCTTCTTCCTTGTGGTCCTGGAGAACGGGCGGTCTATCCTTGTTCTTCTGGAGGAGCCCCTCTCCTCCGCGGGCGGCACAGCAGCACCAGCAGCGCCCGACCGGTACCACACTGCGACACGTTCGCAACTGACGGGTGTGGCTCTTCCCACCGTTACCAAGGGCGCGGCTGGACCGGCCGCTTCGAGGTGTGTGTCCCCCCTGGCCGCTGACGCGATTCCTGTCGCACCTATGGCACCTGCAACGAGGACGTAATCCGGGCGGCAGTGCGATCGCTGCGGAACGGTGTGGGGTTTCCCGCCGTCGCCGAGCGTGTGGCCGCGGCCGAACCGGCCGTCGCGCCGCGTGCGGCCTTCCCTGCAGGGCCAGCTCTTGATCAGCGCGCGGCCTTCCTTGCTGGGCCCGCCGTCGCGCGGAGCTCAGCCTTCACTTCCGGGCCGGCCGTTTCGCGGAGCTCGGCCTTCCCTGCCGGGCCGGCCTTCGCGCGGCGAGCGCCATTCCCTGCCAGGCCGGCCGTGGCGCGGGCCTCGTCCTCTTCGGCCTCGTTTGATTCATCTTCGTCTTCGGGCCCATCGTTGAGCATTCCACGGACTCTGTGTGCCACTGGGTGCTCCACGGGTGCGCCAGCCGCGTCGACACCCACATCTTCGACATCTACTGCAGCGCCCTACACAACGGCATCTTCAACGACGAGCAGCTCTGAAGCAAATAAGGGAACGTCTGTTCTACCGAGCACGCACGAGGGGATGGTGGAAACTGATGGACAAGAGGAGCCTGAGCAGCGAGATGATCTGTCGGCTGGTCACAAGGAGACCGCTGCTGGGCCCGCTTCCGCCATGTTTCGTCCCATTCACTGCACTGCGTGGCCCACAACACACGTCTTTCAATCGTAGAAGAAGAATAAACAGTGCATGTGACAGTCTTAAAAAGCGTGTTATTCTCGCTCTCTTGGCGCATCGCATGGGTTCCCACTTTAAGGTGGCACAAGGAAAAGTTGATTGAGACGCGTGCACGTTCTGTGCGATTTTCTTGCTGAGCTGTCCTAGAAAGGTGCAGCGAAATTTTCCTCTGAGCGAGTCTTGCGCACAGCATCATTGGTGCGCGATGAGCTCTTACAAACGATTCTGGCCCGGCGAGGGCTTGCGGTGGATCCAAAGAAGAGCAGTGGTGATGTGCGTCGGACCTGTAGCTGGCAGCCCCACTGTGCAATTGGATTGAGAGGAGGGTTCGACTTTCGCGGTGCCGTCCGTGGACCGTGGCCGTGGTGTCTCTCCAAAAGCGAACGCGGTCGCGGACTGCTGCAGGTCCCGGGCGCGACGTCGGTCCGCCGCGGTGGACCGAGCGGCCGCGGCTGTACTGTTAGTCCCCGTCCCCCCCCCCCCCCCCCCCCCCCCCCCCCCCCCCCCCCCCCCCCCCCTGGGGGGGGGGGGGGGGGGGGCACCGTCGCTGAAAGCTTCTGGGTTGCCAGAACACCCCTCGCCTTCGCCCCCCCTCTCGCCTCATGTACGTGTTGAGAGCCCTTCGACCCTACCCGGCCCCCCCCCCCCCCCCCCCCCCCCCCCCCCCCCCCCCCCCCCGCCTTCGACGCGAGCGTCTGGGACCAGTCGTCTGTGAGAAGGCCGCACGCCACCGCGACGGTCGGTATCATCAACTGACTCGGCCACACCAGTGTGGCGCGGGACGTAAAACTTTGTATCTGCCCTTTGCATGCTGGGCTGGCATTTGTGCTGTCGCACGAGTGCACGGCAACGTTATACTTATGTCTCGCTACCGCAGCTGCAGTGTCGCCCGTCGGACGAACCGTTTGTGTCGCCCGTTGGACCAACCGTCGCTGCCCTCCCATCCCCGCCGAAGTTTCTCGGTTCTCTCTTCACGCTGGTTGTCGTGCACCCCCACCCCAGTGGCTTCTTGCAATTCCCCACCCCTCCGGCTTTCCGCGGCTCCCTGCTTCACCTCTTAGGCCCCGCTCCCCTCCGCGCGCCCAAGGTGCGTTGAGTGGGCCCCCGTGTCTCCCCCCGACCCTCGTCGCCCCATCTTACCCCATCTTGCCCTGCTTTTGCAGCAGCTCTCCGTCATGAGTCCGTAAAACGTTGTGCGCATGGTGCTTGGCATCTGTGCTACTGTCATCTCTGGCGGTCCTCGGGGCTCTGCCTCGCCACCTTATGTGCCTGTCCTCCTGCTCGTCCACATCATCGTTGTTCTGCGCAACGTGGTCTTTTGGCACAACGAGGCCGACGCTACCGCGCTTCGAAACTACCTCTTGCTCGAGCTGCAGAGCGCCTCGGCCGCGGACGTGGCTCAGTTCCTGAACAAGGCCATGGGGGTGGCCGAAGACGACAATGCAAAGGTTGGCGTCAAGGAGCGTATCAATGTACGTTGTTGCTCTTCTCCGTTTGGTCAGCAGAATGTGGGTTGCTGCGTCTAGGCTGCAGTCTGTGTCGGAAGGGGACCACATTTCTAACATTTCCGCTGGCGATACCTCCATTGTTACTTGCATTATTTCTTACTCTCTTCTGAAATCACACCGCCCAGATCAAGAAGAATCTTCAATGTCAGCCGCCGCAGCTCAATGGTGCGCTCGTCAGCACCTTCCTCAACCCGAACAAATTCCGCTCTTCAATGCTAGCGAGCTACCTGGAGCGGCGGAGCGAGGTCGTGCTGGCGACCGCGAGCGCTGCGGCACCGCTGCACTATGTCCCAGTCTCTCCTGACGCGACGACCGTGATGACCAGCTTGCAATGCGTTGGGCGCACGGCGGGCCAGAAAGTGCCGAGCCTTTGTCGCCCGCGCTACGCCAACGAGGACGTGGAAAGAAGAGTTACCAGCTTCCTCATCGCCTGGTCAAGTGTTCACGTCCCCGACGCATCTTCCCAGCCCCTGATCGACGCTTTCTCGTCGCACTTTCGTTTGGGAAAGCCTACGGATGCCGCCTCGCCGAACGGGTCAGGGTCGGGCAGGCCGTCATCGGCGTCCTCGCCAACCACGACGTGCCGTACCAGGCCGCTGGTGTCACCGACTCGTGTCATCTCCAAGAGGACGTCACGAGGCTCGCGCAGTGCCGCTCCCGTCGGCTCGGGCGCCGCTTCCGGCCCTACGTCCGTGCGCACGCTGCGGCCTGGGAAGCTGCAAAGCAAGCTTGACCAGGCGCACACCGCTGCTGTTAACGCCATTCTCGAGATTGACGCACAAGCAGTTGTGGTCCAGCCACCCTATCTCGTTAATGTCGTCGAGTCCACTGTGGCGTAGTCTCACGGTGGCATTTCCGTGTTCGTCCAGCTGCCGTTCCTGCTCGACAACTCCTGGCATAACCTCAACAATTACGTGGTGCACTGCCAGAAAAGCATCTGCAATGCCGACGATGCTGAAAGACAAGGCGGCGTGTACGAGTTCTTCCTGACGCTGAAGGGTCCGGAGGACGACTCTCCGGCAAGCGTTGAGGGCAACACCGCACCTTCGAGTTTATCGACCGCATCTACAGATATGCCTGTGCTGCCGAGCGTGCCAACCATTTTTGATGGGATCGGCGGCGCGGCATCGAGTGCATCTGGGACAGGGCACCCCCCGCGGCGCATGGAGCGCCGTCGCTCGACTCCTGCGTCGGCAGAGGGCTCCGAGTCGGCCTATGGGGCAGATGATGTGACCCCTGCAGCGCCTGCGGTGACTCCCGCTGGACAAGCGGCAGCGCAAATAGGGACTGCGGCTACTGCAGAAACATGGCGGCCACGCACTGTTCGTGCTTCAATCTGTGAAGGGCTCGCCTATTTTTCATGTCAAGCGAAGCTGGCATGAGGGAACATTATGTGTTCGACATTAAACATCTTGCGCCGCGTGACGAACCTACATGACACTACATCTGTTGGCAAGAGCGAGATAAATGTTCGAGATTTACATCTTGCCTGCAGAATGGGCCAAAAAACAGAAAACCGCGCAAGGATGTCAGGCCGTGCGACACAAGCGCGACAGCCGTGCGCGCACGCATTTAGCACAAAATCACGAATCGGTAAGGTACCCGGGTTTGGCCCCACTGCGCCGGCACCACGTTCGCGGGAGATCCCTCGCCGCCCCCCGCCCGCGCCAGCTGGCCACGCACCGCCGTTCGTGGCAGCCCGTACGTCGCTTGTACCAGCCGGCGCGCGGGGGGGCAGCGGCAGGCCTGCACCTATGACGTAGACGGGATTTTGGCAACCGTGTGCGGCAACGAGCTGGGGGGCTGGGCGGGGATACTGTTGGCCTGTGCAGGGGGCGGGGATCCCGCACGCTTACAAACTGGATGGTGGCAGTGGTAAATGCCTCAAGTCTATCTCACTTTATTAGACGCATGTATAGATACCCAACTTGTTCTGCCCATGGTCTTGCCTCTACATGTACGATTGAGCTGAAACTTGTTGCAGAGTGAATTAAACGCCACACACTTCTATTCTGTAGAAGATGGTGTACATCGCGTGCCGGGAACGTTTGTGAAGATTCACGTAGGTGAAGAAAAGTAGAGAAGATGAGGATGCGCTTCTGCCCTTGTCGCGCTCTTGTGGCTCGACGTCTGGTCGACACGCCCGGGTTTCTTCACTGCTTATGCCAAAGGATCACAAGGAAGTTTCGAAGGCTGTGTGGTGACGTAGCCATAGCTTCAACATGGCGGGGGAGCAACAGATAAGAGGAGAGAAAAAGAGAAGGTCATTTATTGCATCGTGGTTCAAGTCGTGCACAATTTGGGAAGGACTCTACTTACTCAGGATTTGATCTACATTGCTTGTTCTGTTGCCCGCCTTTTTTGTCTGGATGGCGACAGATCTGATGGCGCGCGCGCGCACGCTTAGTGCCCTGGATCGTCAACTGTGCGTAGTGATACCCCACGACGACTCCAGCTGGCAGCGTGGCCTTGCTGACTCGGGATCGGCACCCAGTCCACGTCGTTCCGCGCGGCTTCCCCCCTCACCCACCTCCTTGCCTGCCCCCACCACCCATCA
>Ga0209093_1000795_pt1 | contig 17584 bp, 21 predicted proteins | sample SidtaG_4_FD_187450 | JGI IMG/M metagenome (GOLD analysis project Ga0209093, IMG submission 187450) | Marine algal microbial communities from Sidmouth, United Kingdom - Sidmouth_Male1 metaG (SPAdes) (version 2) | ecosystem: Host-associated > Algae > Red algae > Unclassified | place: Sidmouth... | reverse complement strand
GGGGGGGGGGGGGGGGGGGGGGGGGGATGGGCGGGGGGGGTGATGGGCGACGGGGCGATGGGTGTAGGGCGCCGGGAGGGAGGCGCAGATGGTGCGGGAGGGGAGGGGGAACGGTGCCAGGGAGGGGGACGGGGCCGCGCCACGCGCGCACTTCGACTTAGCGCGTTGGGGGCGGATGCGTGGCGCGCGTGTGGCGTGGGGTGTGGCGATTCTCGCTGGAAGATTTCTCAGGGTGCACGGCGCTGTCGCGTGATCGGGTGTGTTTCTTTACACCGCCGATCTCGCGATGCGCGCCGCGTTTCTCAGATTGCATCCGCCGATATGGTGCCACCCATCAGATGACAAATAAAGTTGAAACCAACCAATAAATATGGCAAGCAGACAAATGCGCAATGCGGCTGCGTATGTGTATGGCAGGGTGCTTCTTTGCTGCGCCCGTCTGCGATTCGAAGTGGCTCCTTGGGCGACTTCGTGGTTACCCACGACGTGTCGGTGTCGCCTCGAAATGGCCGAGAAGTAACCAAAAAAAGCGAAAGGGCAGAACCGCCGACGATGTCGGTATAGCAGAAGGGCGCTGGGAGGTCCATTTCTTGCGCACTAGCGCCAAAAGTGGACTTTCCGACGCCCCCCCCCCACCAGATATCGGCGACACAACATTGCGGCGCGCGAAGTGGCGCTCGGTGTACTCTGAGCGCGCTAGAGCTTGAGCGCGCACGAGCATCCCGGCAGCCGTTCTCTCAGGCAGCCATGAAATATAAACTTGTCGGCGATTCCAATTTTCAATCTGCTCTCGAGCGCAACGTGCGGGCTCCCGCATCAGTAGATAACCCATCTGCTGCTGACCACTGCTGGCTGGGAAGCATCTGGTGTGTTGTGCGCAGACGACCTTACCCAGAGGGATTGGTTGGACCTTTCCCGCCGTTGGCGGGACTTTTCCCACGGTGGTTTGTGAGAGAACATTCGTTTGGGGGAAGATTCCTTGGGGAGACGGCGAGAGAGCTCTGACGGCCCACGTGTCCCTGATAATTCATCCTCAAAGGCCCTTGTAGGGGGTTCGGTAGGCTAGGACTAACCACAAGGCCTAAAGAGCACTAGAGAGAACCTTCCTCCAGCAGAAGAACTTGAGCAACCATGGCGCAGCGCCGTGTCACCTGTTCGCCTGTCTTTCAGCCCCTTAACCCCTGCAGGTTCCACTTGGCCGCAGCGGCCGGAAAGATCTTCCACCCACAACATTCCGGAAAAGCGGCGATGTCTCCTGATTGCATCTTCGGGTGACACTTGGCTCCATCAAAGAACCTCTCGGACGTTTGGCGTGTTCTGGTACATGGCTTGCGTAGATAGGGACTTTTTTCGCGGCCTGCCAAGCTGTTGTTGGACTTAATGTGGTCACGTACACTTTGGTGCACGGGCTGCTGTATCTTGGCTAGGAGAGAACAAAATACGAGTCGCTCTGCCTTTTGACGCGCGTGCGGCCTTTGACAGGACCGCAGACGAAAGCGCGGACCATCGACGCCACACGCACTGCCCTCCAATCGTTTTGTACAGATTCTTTTTCTTCGCATACTCACTTGTCGTTTCAAAGCCAGCTCCTCTTTTTGTCCCCCTCCACAATATGGCCGCTCTGCGCGCCCGGATGCTGAAGGACCGCTTCCAGATATTCTTGAGCCGCTTTGTGGACACCCTGGGGGCTGATTCCCTTGCGGACCTGTCATTGATTACCATCTACGACCTCTTTGAGATTGGGTTCAAGCCCATCCACCACCGTCGTTCCGAGCAGCTAAGGTCCGCGGACGCTTCTCCCCCTGTTACTGCTCCGCCCATGAAGGCACCCCCGTACCCTCAGATGGCTTCATCGACCACGTTCCCGCTCGCTCTTTGCGTCGGGTCACCGGAGAGCGAAGAGTTTCGGGGCCTGTGCGTCCAGACGAGCCATGGAGCACTCGTCCCGATGATTGGATTTCGCGCTCGAACTCCTATTGGCTTGACACCTGCTCTCTCGTCGGCATCCGCCGGTGAGCCTGGGCAGTAGCCCACGCAGAGCTCTACGGGAGGCCTGGATCTGCATAGCGACGACCAGAGTGGTGACTCTGATTACGACGCCATGCTAGCCACTGACAAAATGAACAGCGACAGCGCCGCCGATGGTGCCAACTATACAATGAGGTCGGCAAAGAGACTTTGGCGCACGCAGTCGGTGTCGAGTCGTCGGCAGCTGAGCGATAATATGGCTGCTGGCGTGGGCCGAGTGCGCCGTCCCGACACGCTTCCGAACCGGATGGCGGCGGGCTGATCCTAGGGGAGTGCCACCACCGGCACAGGGAATATTACGCGAAATGCCGACGGAACTGGTACGTGCGCAGCTGTGATGGTATTCTGTGATCAGCGGCTGACTGCGGCCAAGCGCTCAGCTTTGGAGCTTCAAAAAAACCGGGAGACGGGCGACAGCAAAGGCGGCCAGACGACATGAAATTGTGTGCGCCTTGCGGCCATTGTTGTCAATCTTCCATTCAACGGGCGCGGGAACTGACCGGTTCACGAGTGATGTGCCCGCACTTTCCTCGCGGTCTCCGACTAGTTGATGACCTCCCAGCACAAGAACGCCATGCGGGTGGCCAAGGCGCCAAACATCTTCCCCACTAAGTCGCAGATTGCGGCCAGCCCAAGCTCGGAACGCCTCATATCCCGCATCATCCGCCCCAACTCGTGCCTACTCTTTACCATGAAACAGTACAAGAGCAGCTCGGTCACCACTCTATTAGAGCTAGTTGCCGCGTACGAGCACGGGCTGAATGGCAGGCGGTCCAACCACATCAATTAGACTGAGCGGGAGCTCTTTGTTGACAATGTGAGGGCAAATCCGTCGCCAAAGGTCCGAACGTCTTACGCGCACGGGCGCCACCACGGGGCAACATTCTACCTGGACGGCACGTGGAGCGTCCTACGTCACACTCAGCCAACATTCGAACTAAAGCGAGTCAACCTCTCCTTTTCGGGCGGATTCAACGCGGCGTTGATCTCGACCGGGAACTCTGCAGTCATCTCCATGACGGCCTTGCGCTCGTTGTCCCTCTTTTTTGGCGCTTCTGAGCGACATGAAGACTAACTAGAGCTCTCAGACGATCAAACGACCACCTACCCTTACGATACCGACGCGTGCTCCACATGTGAGTTCTACCGCGCCGACTTGGCCTTTGACAGCCAGGCGCTCAAGCGCCATGACCAGCAGGCCGACAAAGGCACGCTGCCGCGCCAGCAGTCCATCAAAGAGACGCAGCAGATCAATGAAGACATCATGGCGGCGACGGAAATGCGCAAGACCGAGGACACCAGCGATATCCAGCACCACCTTGAGTGCTTCAAGAACGGGGCAAATCGCTACAGCACCATCGTGGACATTTACAAAGAGCTCATTGGCGGCGTGGAGAGGGATCAGTCACGGAAGGTCGCTGCATCGGCTGATGCGGTATTTGTGCTCTCGGCAAGCGATGAATGGTTTGACATCTCTTCAGATAACCAGCAGGACAAGATGCTGCCCGCGTGGAAGCATTAGCCCCAGCCTGGGCCCACTTACTGAATGAGCGCTGAGACCCACTACGTCCAAATCTTCTTTGTGGAGAGCTGTGGGCCGCCTGTTGGGCCATTAGGCCTTTCTCGTAGCATTGTGTACACCCGTAGTGAGTGTGCTGGAGAGAAAGTCTTCGGACGACACTCTCTCGACGTTTTGTGATCTGCTGCGTGTAGGAGTCAACATTGTCGTGAATGACCCGCTATTTTACGGTACTGGTTATGGTCTAGAGTGGTGCTAGACCATACAAAACGATTTCCTGTAGTTGAACATGACCACAGAAAGAACAAATCGCATCGCAAACAAGCCACGTAAAGCTCCTTGGCCATGGCCTTGACGTGCCGCTTGATCGTGCTCACTTTCCGCTCGTTGCTCTCGCTTGTTGGCATGTGGGAGCAGAGGTCCAGCCATTTCTTGGGAGACTGCGGTAGCTGACCGTTTCCTGGCGGCTGAAGAAGCAGTGCCTACAGAGCCTTGGAGTGCTCAATCCGCCGTCACCTCATCTTCAGTGGCGTCTGCTCATGTGAGGGTGCCGCTTCGTCGTCTTCCTGGCCACAAGCGCTCGCGCAGTCTCTTGTTTTCGCCGAGGTCTCAGCTCCCGGTGTCTACGAATTCAGAGTGGCGGCTGTGAGCAGTTGCAACTGCCGCCAAACCCCCCCCGCCAATCCACTCGCCCCAGTGTCAAGCACGGCGTACTTTTTAGGCATGAAGTGACACGGCACGAAGTGCTCGTACATGTTGGCTATTGAATTGGCCTGGGAGCCGTCAGGCAGCTTGAAATGGAACGGGCTGTACGGAAAGATGACGGCCTGCACCTCCTTGACCCACTCAATATCTGTGGTGATCTTCCACCCGACGGGCTCCCTTCAGACCTTTTTGACGGTAGAGCGGCGAGTGAAGAGGCTCACAGACCTGCAACTAGAAGCTGAGAAGGGAACTAAGTGGCCGCCCCGGGCCGCGCCTTTGTCATTCTCTACGGTCCCCTCGCCAACCCCGCGGTACACCCTCGCGGACGGCAGGCAGCACACGGTTCTGCAACTCGCGAGCCGCCAACCTGCTACACTCGCGCTGTAGCATGTCGTCTGAAACCAGCGGCCCAGGATCGGAAGAGTCCACGAATCCAGCCGGGGGGGTGGTCATGGGGGCGCCGAGATCTATCTGCCCGTCGTCCGTGAGCAAGAAGATGCACCGATACGAGATTTTGCGCGGGGTTGGCGTGAAGAGTTTCTTGGTGCCCTCTAGCCATATATGCAGCGCATCCTCGTCGTAAGCTGCTGACATTGCGTACGTCCGACACAGCCGCACTGGCTGCTAATGAAGAAGCGAAGCGTGAAGGCGTCCGAACGATTGAAGCCACCGGCGAGGGACAGCGCCACCACGTCCGGCCCGAACTGTTTATGACCCAAGATCATGTAGAGCACCATGGCGCAGTCTAACAGGTCACAGGAAAGCAGGAGCCCCAAATTTCCGTAGAAGAACTGCGAATTGTTTGTTGCAGTGGAGCAGTCCATATGGAGACGCAGTTTCCGCACGAATGGTCGTGGCTGCTGGATCTTTAAATCCGAAGAGGGTCTAGGAAGGCCCATTCTCGTTAGGACGCCTGCGGCTGCCGGCCAGCCACGCCGTCGTTCATCATGGGCGGTACTGGCTCCAGCCGCAGGTAGCATACCAGAACGTCCACGGCCACCGACCAACGGCACGTCTGCAGCGTCCTCCATGCCATCTATTGCGCGATAGCGGAGAGCGAAAGCCTCGCCCGGTACAAGGCGCCAGGATCTCGCGGCGTTCTCCTTCGCCGCGACGTGAACGTCACGTCCCAGCCGCTACCCGTCATCACCATTCGATCTTGAATCTCTCCGAGCACCCTACATCACCCCCCTCCCCTTCCCCCTGCCTCTTATTTCTTGTATTGACACCCCTCGACTATCCACCCCCATTTCCCAAGCCTCATCCCCAGCTCAACCGCAGCGGCTGGGAATCTCGGTGTCGCCGCGTCGGACCCATTAAGGATGGACCGGCGGCGCAACTGGCGGACAGCCACGGGCCTTCCTCTGACGCTCGGACAGGCACCTGGCTGTATGTAGACCTTGAAAGTACGCCTGGCAAGATGTCGTGTCGGGGACGAGGTTGCACGTGGAGAATCAAGATCAATAAGACGAGAGCGCGGGACCACCTAGCTCATTGTAAACACGCTCGATGTGAATTCCCATCTATGATGGCTCACGTGCGCCCCGCCCCTGACGCATCAACTGATGGACCAGGACCCGTGACGACCGCTGAGCGCCACCATTGGCGCCTTCTTTGGACCGAGGCGATGTGTGAGTCGTGCCTACCCCTCGGCTTTTTCGACACGTCGGAGTGGGCGGCGGCGCTGGGAGCTGCTTCAATCGGGCGGTTTACAGGTCCTGGAGACCGCCGTGTGCTGGCGTCAACGTATGTGCCTCTCGTGACGGCCAAGTCGAACAGTCGGACGGTGGCACATCTCCAGTCGGCGCCGTCAGCTGCTGTGTCCATGGACCGGGCGACGGTCAGCCGTCAAGGGGTTTACAACTTTGTGGTCAGCACCCCACGGGCCTTGCTGTATGACACCAGGCGACTCGGTGCAGAGACCCCGACAGAGGCAAATCTCCTCAGCGCCCTCAAGGCCTCCTTGCACCAGCCAATCATTGCAGCGTCACGGATGGGGAGCAGCGCTGGGGTTGGTGCCGCGGGTCAGGCCCCGCGCTCGCGGCGGCTCTGCGAGGAGCGGATTCCTGCAGTGTTGTCCGACTTCTACAGCGCAATGGTCCGCATGCGCCGCGATGGAGCGGCTGACGGCACTTGTGTTTTTTGGGCACGGCTGCGCCGCACACGCTGTACACCTGGTCGCTCAAGACGCGGCGCGGCTCAATCCGTTCTCCACGGCTTTGTGGCACGCGCTCAGCGCAACTATTTTTTTTATGCGGTGTGGTCGGGCACGTGCCCTGCACGTATCGACGGTGGCAGTAATGTCGAACCCGGGGCAACGTATTGGGTGCCTCAAGTCGTACAGTCGGCCACGGTGGGCTGGCGAGGCCGTAACCGTATCGGCGGCTGAAGAGAATCTACCCGCGATGCGGCACACCCTCCTGTCGAAGGCCAACTCAGACAACCCGTTTCCTGTCCCCGACAGTGTGACAGCTGCTCTGGAGGCAACCAGTCGGCACTCTATTCACCAATCCACGCCCTCTCTCAAGGTGCTGGCGGCAGCGGTGGCCTTGCTCGAGGCCGACGCGGCACCTCTGTCGTCCTATGCCGGCCTCTTCGCCACATTACGATCCGCATTGGATACATTCTCCCTCGAGCTCCCTCTGGCGGCGCGGGTGGGGCTGCAGAGCAGCCTATCCGCACGGTTTGCCGCATTTTCGGACCCGATGGTGGCGCTCGCATTGTACTTGGACGGGTTTTGGGGTCCCGCCCGGGGGCGTGTGGCGGGGCTCCTGTGGACGGCACTGGCGAGAGAGGAGGGGCAGTCTCTACCAGACCTGCGGGATGCCGCCATCACATCATTGGCGGACGGTGACGCCCCTCTGGCAGCACGACTGCAATCTGAGCTGAGCGAGTTTCTGGCCTTTGCGGCCCAGCCCGCGCGCGCTGAGGTCTGGACGCGGCTCCACCCGCTGGCGTGGTGGCGTCTACACGGAGAGCGCTTTACGCTGTGGTATCCCAGCTGCCTGCGCTTGTTTTGTTATCCTGCATCGGCGGCTGGCGGGGAACGGGTGTTTAAGCGCCTCCACCAAGTGCTTACCCCCAGGCGCAACCGTCTGTCCCCAGACCTGGTGGACCATCGCACTCGCATTGCCTTCAATGCAGCACAACTTCGGCGTCCGGACCCAATCACTCCGTTTTCGCGTTCTCCCACCGAGCTGAAGCTGCGTGCTTTTTTTATCCTCAGGGTGGCGAGGAGGGCATTGGAATGGGGGAGGATGGGGGTGACATTGGTGCGGCCGTCGACGAGGAGGCCGTCGGTGGCGCTGGTGACGACGGAGATGGGTTGTGGAAACAAGAGGTGGAAGATCCCCTTCCTGACCTGGTTGCCTGGGACGTAGACGCCATAGTTGCTGAACTGCTGTCGTGATAGATAAACGAAAGGCCGCTCCGTTCTTTTTTTATGACCACACCACACCGGCGCACACGGGTGGGGACGGCAGCAGCAATCAATCTCTTGTCGTCTCCAGTCGAGAACAACAGCCAGTGAATGGTCGGAACAGCTTCCCGGGATTTTCTTTCTTCGCAAATTTTCAATCGAAACGACGACATCACTATTCCATATTGTCGTTGCGCCAAAAAGTGGAGAGTCCAGGCCTAACAAAGAGGCACTTTTCTGCGTTTGATTGGCTCAGACGGCGATTGGCTTGACTGGGGTCTCTCCAGCTTTTGACGGAACGACCATACACTAGAGACTTTTGGCGACCGCTTTATGGTAGGCATTTGCGGCTACTTTGCAGCATCGCGACAGCGCTACCATCATTGAAATAACAGTTGGATCATGACTTTTGGCATCCCATTTAACGTATCTTTGTGGGAAGTCGAGAGAACTCGTCAGAGTGGCATGTAAGTCACCTGTCCAGCCAACCAGCAATCCTGTTTCCTGGCCGACCTTCTGCGCCTGTGTGCACGTGCAGCACGACGCTATCCCCGAAAGCACCATGGTTGCCATTGAGGACTACTCCATCGGCCGCGGCGGACAGAAAAAAAGTGGTCGGCGCCGCCTACGCGGCCACCGTCTTGATGACCGCCACCGAAAACGTCCACCCGAAAACCGCAAACAGCAGCAGCAACGCCCACGCGCCCGGCGCGAGCACGTCCACGTCCCCGAACGCGTGGGGGTGAGGGGTGGCGACCACAGAGCCGTGCCGTCCGACACAACGAGGTCCGGTGGCTGCAGCCTCGCTGTGTGCAAGATCACGCGTGGGCGTGTGTGTGAACACCGCCGCGTGCCGAGCGACTGAAAAGAAAAATGCGGGCGTCGTCACAGCTCCGCCGTCACCGCGTACACCAGCCCGCGCAAAGAGACTGCAAAATACAGCGTAGTGGGGAAGCTAGAAGCAGCGGGGGCAGGGAGAAGAGGTGCGTGCGTCGTCAGGATCGGTCCAGTGCTGCTCAGTCCCCCGCTGATGCAACTAAGTCCGCTGCAGAGCGCCACGTTGCAGGACTCAAGCCCACACGTCTGCTGCCGCAACGGCTTTTCTCTCCCGTGAAGGCACGGCAAGAGAGGCCGATCCTGCAAGAAATGAGATCCCAATGGCGGCAAGCAGGGCCGTTCGTGGTTAACGTGGCATACGTGGCGGTCAGATATCCCGCAAACGGTACAGTGTGTTCTCGTTATAAGAGACAGTTGATTCAGCTCAATATGAATAAAAAGTGGCCTACATATCCTAGAATCGACGACTCGAGACCCATATTCTCTTGTTCACGATTCTCTTATAACGAGAACACACTGTACCAAACTGATTGCCAAAAGTCTCTACTGGCGAGAGCGAGGTGGACACTTGCACTGGTGATCGTTGGCATTGGACAGCTGACCTCTGGTACCGGCCGCCAACGCACGGACTGGCTCCTTGCTGCACCCTCGTAGAGCTCTCACAGCTGTCGCCCCGCCCGAAGCCGCGTGCCATAATGATGGAGCGGGCCCGACGTGTTGCTTCAGAGGGCGCCGGTGTGTCTGGCGTCGCCCGGCAAGACGACGCCTCTCGTCCGCGCATAAGAGCGCACCGCCAGCGGACACGAGGGCAGTGGCGCCTCTATCCTCCCCGCCTTCACCCCAGTGCCCCCCCACTCTCCTGCCCCCCCTTCATCCACTTGGTGCTTGTACGTGCTGGCAGCTCGTCTACGGGTGCCCTGCTGTGGCCTCCCTCCGACCACAATTGGCGCTGCTCTCTCGGACCTGCCTGCCCTTCCTCACCGCCCGTCGTTTGGCGAGAATGGGCCCGTGGACAAAGAGCTCCGCCCCCCCGGCTGCGACACAGACGGTCGTGACCGCCGCTCCGCCGGCGGCTTCGTCGTCCAAGACGCCGCAGAAGTCCCACTTTTGCATCATTGCCTGGGGGCGCGGCCTGCTGTCCTCGGGGTCCTCCAAGGCGGCGCCCAAGCGCGTCGAGTATTGACTCCCGCTGCAGGCGACAAGACCGCCGCGCAAGGGACGCGCTGCGCACCGGAAAGTGGCCTCGCCACCCCTCCTATCACGGCAAGGGTTGCGGTCGTGGCCACCGTCTTCAAGGGGGATGATGCTGAGCACGTTGATGCGGTGCACTGTGTGTGACATGCTCCATGAACAGTGTGTATTGTAAAAAAGCATGTTGCATTGCGAACTAAACGCATTGTCTGCTGTGTGGGCTCTCTCAACCGCTGTCCACGCCGCACCCCTACGCCCACAGCCACCGTGCGCCCGCCAGCCCCCCCCACACAGCCAGAACCCCCCCACACAACACCGCCGCGCGGCGGCGCTCCGCCACCACCGCCGCCGGCAGCGAGCCGAGCCACCAATCAAAGCGGCGACCGACGTGCGTCCAGAGGCGCCCGCGCCCCACGTGGCCGACGAGGCGCCCGCCGTCGACCGCCCACAGCACGGCAGCGGCTTCGACCGCCGCCGCCACGGTGCCGACCCAGCCACTCGGCGGCAGCCGCACGCGGCCGTCGGCCACCGCGGCGCGACGGGGGCGCGCGGTCACGGCGCCCGCCAGGGCCACGTCGACGGCCACCACGGCGGCGGCGGCGGAGAGCGCCTCCACCACCCCACCACCACCGCGGGCGGCCACCCACACGGGCGCCGCGGCCGCCACCAGCAGCAGCAGCTCGGGCCCATTCGGCAACGACCGGTACGTGTGGGCGGGCAGCAGGTCGGCCAGCCGCCCGTCCCCCGCCGACCACCCTGCAAAGTGGCGGTAGCAGCGGCGTCCGCCCTCCCACCACGGGTGGACGACCACCGCCGCCGGCACGGATAGCAGCGGCCACGCGGCGCCGTCGGCCGCCGACGCCAGCCGGGCACACACGAGGACGTCCTCCCCGCCCCCCCCCGCCGGCGCGTCCGTGTCAAACGGGTCCTCCCCGAGCGCCGCGGCGGGTAACAGCAGGTTGGCGGTCACGCCCCACGGGACGGTCGGCGAGTCGGCGGCGGCGCCGAAAAAGTAGACGAGGCGGGTGACGACGAGCGCCGCCGCAAAGGCGGTGGTGGCCGGCGGGAACCGGACGAGACCCGCAAACGCGCGGCGGGGTGGCGGCGCTCCCCCCCGCGCCGCCGACGGCGGCGCGTCGGCGGCCGACGCGGCGAGCGCGTCGGCATAGGCGTGCAGCAGGCCCGCGTCGGGGATGACGTCATCGTCCAAAAACAGCACGTGTGGGGCGGTCGCCTCGCGGAGCCCCCGGTTGCGCGACGCGCTCACCCCCACGTTGCGGTCATTGACGCGCACGCGCACGCGGCGGCGGGCCGTCGCCCACAACTCGGCCTCGAGGGCGACGACCGCCGGCACGCGTGGGTGGTCGGGGTTGTCGACAATGATGATAAAGGTGGTGGCGGCCGCCCGCGGCGGTAGGGGCAGGGTGCAAATGCGGCGGATAAACGCCGGGTCGACCCGCCAGCAGGGCACGACCACGTCCATGCGCGGCACGGGGGGTGGCGGCACCCCGTCGCGGGCCGACAGGTAGGAGCGCAGGGCGGCCTCGTCCCGGTCGAGCGCGGCCACCGTGCCGCAGCGGCCACCGGCCGGGCCACGGCGGGCGTAGCGCGGCGGCGCCGCATCGGCACTGACGGCGTTGCCCCCAACCGTGTTGGCGACCGTAAAGTCTGTCGCAAAGGTCGCCGCGCCGAGGCGCGCGTACAGCTCCCACAGGTACGGGTCCCCGCCTTGGTTGGCGCCGTCAAACTCGGGCGGCAGGAGGCGCCCCCCAAACGCACCCACGTGCGACGCGTGGAGGACGGGGAAGGTGGGGAAGCCCGGGAAGGTCTCGTCGACGGCCGCCACGACGCCAGCGTCACGGGGGGCCCCCGCCGCGGCGGCCGCCGCAAAGTCGGCAACGAGGGAGTCCCCCCAGCCGGCGGCGGGGCCCCGCAACACCACATCGTCGCCCAAGAGCAGGAGGTACGTGGGCGGCGGCGGGGCGACTTCGGCGAGCGCCGGCAGAGGGGGCGCCTCCACGGCGGCGGCCGCGAGCGCATTCCACATGGCACAGAGGCGGCCGGTCAGGGGCGGCGCAAAGGTCAGGCGCGACGCGGGCAAACCGACCGACGCAAAGGGCGCCAACGCCGCGTCGCCGCCGAGCGCCCCGTCGTCGGCGTCGAGGCCGACCGTCACGGTGACGGTGTGGTCCGCACCGACGGCGGCCAGGCCGGCCGCCAGGGTGTCGAGGCGGCCCACCAGCGCGTCGACGGCGGCGGCGCCGGGTGGGGCGTAGGGCGCGCCCGCCGCCGGGCGGGAGGTGACCGGGAGGAGGATGGCAAAGACGGCCATGGCGCGCCGCCGCCGCGTGACGTCCAAAGGGGGAGGGGGGAGTGGGAAGGATGGCGACAAGAAAGACAGCGGCGGACGCGACGGCCACAGGTGCCGGCCTTCTTGTACTGTGGCGTGTCCGGGAGAGGGGGTCGGTCAGGCCGCCACCCGACGCAGCCACGCGAAGACGGCCGGCCATGGCTGGACGGCCAGCCGCCGCCGGTCCATTCGTATGTCCAACTGCATGGGTGCAGGGGGTATGGAGAGCGGCAATCGTAGGGCCTTCAATCGTACGGGTCTCCCAGCTTCTCCCGGAGCGACCAGCGCCGATAGCGTCTGCACCTGGCGGACACCGTGGCAGAGACGACTGGAGGTGTGTTTTTCAGTGGCGAATCCGCAGCGGATCCAGACCTTGCAACGAAAATTGTCCTCCTACTGTTTGGATTGATCCTCCGTGCGAAAGTCTTTCCGCTGTGCTTTGTTTTTTGGCACTCGAATCGGCGGGAGTGCCAACGGTTTCCCCACGACATCGTCAGAGTGGGACGTTGTCCCCACCGCCGCTGTGCCTGACAATCGCCGGCTACCTGCAGCGGGGAGCAAGATTGCGACTCTGACACGAGCGCAACCCAGCAAAGTCATTAGATCTCAGCGTTTGGGCCATGTCGTGAGAACAAGAGTTGAATACAAACGGACCAGGGCAGTGGGGGGGCACCGGGGGGGCAGCGAGGGGGCAACAATGTGAGGGGTGTCCTGGGGGACAACCGAAGTAGGTCCAAAGGAGAGCCACAAAAAACGGGGCTTGTTCTTGCGTAGCTCCTATTCCAAGTCGATCTCGGTAGTGAAAACGTGATGTCGAGTTACGGCATAGTTGTCTCGAAACTCCCATCATATATGATAGTATCGGCACAAAGGTCAAGGCTGTCAAGTTGCTGGTGCCGAACCGAGTATTGTACTTATCATCAAGTCTTGACGCAGACAGACGCCAGCGGGACTGTTGGATGCATCGCTGCTTGCCACATTCAGACCGCGGCCGTTGCTTTGACGAGGTGCTGTTTTGCAATATCACTCCCAGCGCAGTCAACCCCTGTTGCCGTGCGTGCCGCGCGTCCTGTTGTGCGCTTCGGGCGCTCCGGGGCTCTCTTTTGTGCTGCTCTAGCTGCCGCCCGTTGCGATCGACGTCAATCTTGCTTGACCCGCTTCTGGTGGCGGCGCTATGTCCAAGCGCAAGGGCTTGTCGCTGGACGAAAAGCGGGAGAAAATGGTAGAGCTGCTGCAAGAGTCGGTACGTTGATGGTCTTCTCCAGTGGTTTATGACATGTGATGTTTGAATGTGCGTGCATCGTTTTTGGTGTCAGGTGTCACTTTTCCTGGCGCGCACTGACACACGGTACGTGCTTCCATTGCTTGTTGCTTGTTGCTCGTCCCACGTTTTATTGTCGTGTCTTGGCATGCCCGTGTTGTACCTGCGTCTTGGATGCAGTCTGAGTTTTTTACACTGAAGGAGCTGGAGAAAATCGCGCCCAAGCGGAAAGGCATTGGTACGCTCATCCCCCCCCTGTCCCCACCCCCGTCATGTTGTTGGTCTGCATTGTCCAGTCTGGGCGGGTGGTGGCGCTTTCGCCGCATTCGCCATTGGGTTTGGCACTCTTTCTTACTTGTTTCGTGCATTCTCTTCTTGCCAATGTTCGCCTCGTGGCTTTCCCCCGCCAATTCTCCCGACCGCCCCCTGGCTGTGCTGACCCCCGTCACGTACAGTCTCCCAAACGGTTAAGGATGTGGTGCAGTCCCTTGTTGACGATGGGATTGTGTCGTCCGACAAGTGCGGTGTGCAAACCGTTTTCTGGTGTCTTCCCAGTGCAGAGGTTCAAAAGGTTTGTTTGTATGCAGGTCTAGTTCGTTGTTCCTGTGCACGCATGCTTACGATTCCTGTTCTTGCAGTCAGGACCCTATTCCTCTGTTCTGCGGTGGTGGGCAATGGTGTTGGTCGCGTATACGTTCGTTGTGGACCGGTCACTGACTGTCCCGTTAACCACGTTTGGACGGCTGGGTAGGCCGCCCGTCGTGTTCATTTTCCCGTGTTTTGGTCGTTGGACTTCCGGATATCCTCTTCTCTGCCTCAGAAACGTGCTCGGATTGCCGTTTTGGAGGACGATGTCAAAGCCAACGAGTCGACTCGTCAACGCCTCGAGTCGCAGCTGTCTTCCCTAAAGGCCGCGCGGACAGGGAACGGCCTCACAAACGGGCGGGACACCTTTCTGACGCAGCTTGCCGCGGATGAGCAAGCGGTGGTTGCCTTAACGGCGCAAGTGGCCGAACAAGCCGCATCCGACCCTGAGCGGCTTCAGCGCCTTGCGGAGGCCACTAAGACGGCTAGGGAGGCGGCTAACCGTTGGACGGACAACGTCGACACGCTGCGGAGGTACGTGAGTGACAAGTTTGGGATGAGCAGTGCGGACTTTGCGCGGCAGTTTGGTGTGCCTGCTGACCTTGAGTACTTGGAAGAGGAGGCGCCACCACAGAAAGCGTAGCTTCTGGTGGGAGATGTGGTAGAATGGAGTCTGCATGCATGCAGTAAACCCAGGTTCCTACAGTGCTTGCCTGTTCTTTGTTTCTTCTGTGGTTTGAGGTGGTTTGGCATCGCCCGATTTGGTACTCATCCTCACACGGCGGTGCTACTTGTGCGTCGACGTGACCGATGCGGCTCCATCCAATTCTTGCATCCCAATTGACCACGCCTCACCGAGCTGCAGGTTGGCACACCTCGCCAGCCAAGTCTGTTCAAGACGGAGGCGGACGCAATCGCTCTCGCACACGGCACTCCGCCAGCCTTGCACACGGATCCTGCCAGTTGTAGCACACGTCTCCCCCACCCTTCCCTCATCGACGCTGTCGCGCTCTGCTCATTCCCACGGCTGCCGTGGCGATGCTGCTGTTCGCGTCCCCCTGTGGGTCGCCACGCTTCTCTGGCAGCTGGACATTTGCTGCCGGTGCCCGCTTCTCGTCGACGCGTCCCCAGCTACGCCGCCCTGCCCTCGCTGCCATCACCTGTGACATCCGGGAGTCCCAGTCGACTGTTCCCCCGTTTGACAAGGCCGCAGCGGACAAGCTGTCAGACAGCACCCTGAACGTGTCGGTAGAGCCGTCCCCCTTTGTAGACGGTATCAAGGCGGTGGCGGTCGGCAAGTTTGGCACCCGCCCGCTGCCAGAGGAGCTGGTTCCCCAGTTACTACATGCGCTAACGGCCGTACCGGCGGCCCGCGATGGGGATGAGCCGCACCCAGACTTCTTGCGGCGGTCGGCATTCCTCGGCGCCTTGTTCGTCAAGGCCAGTGTCTTGCCCCACGAGGCACCATTGCTTGGCGCGTGTGCCGCAGCGCCATGGGCATCGGGACCCGACCGCGGGGCCGGCACCTGTACTGCCGGGGAAGTGCTGGCGTTTGCATGCACGGGCGGAGCGTCGCTGCCAAACGAGGACGTGGAGAAGCTGCGGTCGTCTCCGCTCTTCGCATTTGCGCTCGACCTCCTGGCGGGGAAGCCCCTCTCTACCCCTGAGGCGAAGCGGCTGGGCGCCCTGCTCTTCTCCTCTCCTTCCCCTGACGTGCAGCCGTGCCTCCTTCCACTGAAGTGCCTCATCGCGCACGTGATGCGCATCCGCCACGAGACGTCGGCGGAGCTGATTGGGCTGAACCAGGCCATCGCGGCGCGGACGGTGGCGCCAGTGCTCTCTTCCCAAGAACATCACACGCGTCGGGTCATCCAGCTCTCTGAGCCTTTTGACGGCATCCGTGCGTGCGGCAGCGAGCTGCTTACGCCTTTGCTGGCTATGCGGATGGCAGCTCGACACGACGCTGCCGTCGTCATGGCGGTCGGGGCGTCAGGCGGCCCCAAGTACGGCCCCAACTTAGCAGCTGTCTGTGCGGCGCTCGGCGTGCTCGCGTTGGGCGACGCGCAGTTGCTGCCTGGCACCGTCCGGTGTCTGTCGCTGGAGGAGTCAGCACCTGATGTGGCCGCGTGGACACCCCTGCGCCGCGCCATCGTCAAGCGCCCCGCGTTGGCAACGCTGGAGAAGTTCATAGGCGTGACGCCGCGGCCGCTTGCCGGCGCTGCGGTGTCCGAGGCGCCATCTAACGGCGCCGTACGTGGCGCGGGTGTGCTGTTTGTCGGCTCTGCCTTCCACCAAAGTTACGTCAGCAAAATGCAAGATGTGGCTGAGGCGGCCGGCTACGTCGGCTACGTCATTGTGCAGCGGGGCGCGGAGGGCTCGGTCGGTGCTGCCCTCTCAGCACGTGCACCAGCGCATGTGCTGGTCGGTCGCCGCCGATTGGGTGCGTCGTCGGCGGCCGATGGAGGGGGTGATGCAACGTCGGCCTACGAGCACCGCTCCTTCACCTGCGGCCTGTCGTCCGCAGGCTTTGACGACTTTGACGTGGCGGCCTTGGCAGCCACTCGCGAGCGGCTGAACAAGACCACCACGAGCGTGGAGCAAAACGTGGCGCTCATTCGCGATTGGGAGGCGTCGCTTGGGCGCCGGGCGTCGGAGGTGACCGACGAGCAGATGGTCTTCAACGCGCGGGTGCGGACAACCAATGTGTACCTGGACGCGGCAGTGTCGTGGGCGTATGGCGCGGATGATTCAGTCTTACCCTTTGATGCCAAGGCTTGACCGTCCGGCCGCTGGCCGCGCATAGAAAGTTGCCGGCGACGCCGGCTGTTCCTCTTTTCTCACCGTCAGCTTGAGAGCCACGAGCACCAGGCTTTGCAACACGCCGCCGCTGCGCATGGGGTTGGAGTACGACAGCACCCCGGCCACGGTCTCCCGCCAGCGTCGACGCCGTTGGCAGCAGCGTCTTCACACCTTGCATCGGCCGGCCGTGCCCGGCACCGGTGGGCACAACCGTGGTGGAGCGGTCGCGGGGCGTGGCGTGGCACAGCGCAACCCCCGGCGCGCCCGACCCGTCGTGCCTTATTGTCGTCTGCTGCCACCGCCTCCCGCCTTGCCGCCGTCCTTGTCGTTGCCGACCGACGACGCGACGGCGGGCGGGGCGGTGCGCCATCAACGGCGACGCGAGGTGGGGAGGCCGCGTCCGCCGCCGCCTTGCGGCGGTGCTGGAGGAACGGGGTTTGGGCGCCGAGCAGCGCCAGCCGGCCGCCACCGCCGCGGCCGTCGCCGCCACTCTCGACGCCGCCGCCACAGCCGTCGGGCGCGTCGGCAGCGTTCGGGGTTTGTCTCTTACGCGCCGGCTGCGGGCGTCTCGCGCACCCGCGTCCCCGGTGCTGCCAGCGACGGACAGGGACGGCATCGCCGTCAGTATCGACAACGCCGCAGACACAGCATGCCGTGTCCTTTTCACCCGCTTTCCATCTGCGCTCCGTCTGGGTGCCCTGTCTTCCTGACGTGTTGCTGCAGTCCCAACCCCCCACCCCCACCCCCCCCCTTCCCCAGTTCACGCCACCAGCGTCACCAAAAGCGGCTCGTGTACGCGACCTCGGCGCATCCCCATCCGATGGCGGCACCACTTCCAACCCGCCACTCAGCAGCGCGCCGAGCCCCCCCCCCCCCCCCCCCCCCCCCCCC
>Ga0209093_1000794_pt1 | contig 17588 bp, 18 predicted proteins | sample SidtaG_4_FD_187450 | JGI IMG/M metagenome (GOLD analysis project Ga0209093, IMG submission 187450) | Marine algal microbial communities from Sidmouth, United Kingdom - Sidmouth_Male1 metaG (SPAdes) (version 2) | ecosystem: Host-associated > Algae > Red algae > Unclassified | place: Sidmouth... | reverse complement strand
GCCGCGGCCGCCGACCGCCGTATCGCTGCCGCCCCTTGCCACCGCCGCCGCCTTGTGCATTGGCGGCGGCGGCGACGATGCGTGGCGGCGGCGACCGACGCCGCCGCAACGACCGACACCGCCACGGCTTGTAGCCGCCGCCGCCGACACCGCGCACCCCCCCCGCACGTCCGCCCCCCCCGGCCCCCCCGCGGCGGGTGGCCGCGGACGCGATCCTGCTCCTTGCCACCGCCGCTACTTGCCGCCTAGTCGCAGCCGGCGGCGGACGGCGCCGGCACTCTGAGTCGCGGCAACCGCACGGGCGGCGGGGGCGGGGGATGGCCACGGGCCGCCAGGGGTGCCCTTCGCGGCCGCCGGTGGTGGCGGTTGGAGCCTCTCCCGCCCCCCCAAGTGCTCTGGGGGCATTTATTGTAGAAGATGTCACCGCCAACCAATCATATTGCTGGAAACACAAGGGTAAACGAGCAGAACAATGAGGACATGGATCTTATCCAATGAAAATCGTCTCAGCGCACCTCGCCGCAGGGCAAAATCACGGTCAGCGTCAGAGTCCCTCTGATACTGTCATCGCAGCGCGGCACCAGCCAATCAGAGGCAGAATTCACCGGCACTATTGCTATGATAGACGGCGGAGGCCGGTCTGCTGCTGTCCTCACCATTCCGTGCTGACAGTGATCTCGCCTGAGTGCACCAGGAGCGAGGCCCCTCCTGAATTCGTGAAATTGCATCATTAAAGTGATACACAAGCCTGGGACTTGGCCGTGTCAGCTTGATTCTCGTTGTCTTAGCCGTTGGACATGCCATCCAAACCGTATAATTGTGTCGCCAGATCCCCGACCGGCCATTCCAAGTCGTAGGCTGCGGTTTCGATCGTCGGGAATGTGTACCACCCTACTTGGGGGGTACTGGGGCGTACTGGGGCCCGACTTCCGTACTGTGGGGCCGAAACGGAGGCCCGGAGCCCAAAATGGAGCCCGGCCGCAGCCCGGCCTGTGCCAGGGCGGCCGAAACGTGGGCTACAAGTCTGCATGTCACGTACTCGAGCCGGCTCGAGACGGCTCGAGACGGCGACCGGATTCCGCGTCTTGTAGCCCACCTCTGAAGCAGGCTACAAGTCGATCAAAACCCAGGCAAATCGAGGCCTCAGGGGCCATGTCATCGGCACTCTGGACACCCTTGCCATTCCCAGACGGCTCCCAAGTTCTACGACTTGTGGCCCGCCTGAAATCAGGCTACAAGTGGAGCGATTCGGCCCATTTTCAGCAACCGCTGGGCAGCTTGGCGCGGGAAGGCGGCTCCGGGTCACAAGTCAGAGATGATCAGCGTCGCTGGAAGGCCCGGCGGCCTGTTCCCTGAACACGTGCGCAGCTGACAGATTCGTGGCTGCCAAATGTCACACATCATGCCTGGTGTACAGTGTGTGGTTCCTTTGTCAGCCGACTCAGATGGAGGAGCCAATAACAAGACGTGCTGAAGCACGAACGTCGTGCTGGGATGTGCCAAATGACACGGGCTCACACGCTGTGAGCAGTGGTGGTCCGCGCCAATACGTATGTCATGCCATCTTTGTCCCCGGGTTGTTTTCCGGTGGCACGACACGGCCGCACGAAAACACCGCCTTCCAGACTACGAGCGAATGGCGTCCCGTTCAATCTCACGCAGAGGCTCCTACCCGCGGGGGGTGATCTCAGGCCAGTTACGTGGCAGTCCGACGCTGTGGATGGAGGCCACCGCAAGCCTGATCCACGGGCGCGACCTTCGCGAGCACGCGCCGACAGCAAAGTCGGAACATGAAGGCTCCCGTGGCATGCGACCTTACAATCGCACCCACCGTCTTCCTCACCCCCGCCTCCTCCCGCCTCCCTCCTCGCCGACTCGCCCATGGGTTCCCCGGCTCTACTCTGATAGTTTTCAGGCATGCGCACGCACGAGATCTCTTTTGACGTGAACGGTGCAGTGCACTGCGCGGGTCACGGTTGGCACTTGAAGGTCCTAGGCGTTGCGCCTCTTTCGCGTGTGTTCCTCTTTTTTGTGCGTAAGTGACATACGAGACTACCATTAACTGCCTGCGCTCATGTGGTTCACTTCCTTGGAATACCGTGCGCTGCCGACAGAGAGAGTGCTGACCGATTCTCCTTTTCCCTGCTCCTCTCGTGCCTGTCTTGGATTTTGTGATCGCCTCTCGTCTGCTTGTCCTGTGTCACTGTGATCTGCTGCCTGACGTCATGTCATTTCTCGAGTTGGTGGTGGCTTGGGGGGCCTGCTTGTTATCGTATTCGCGTTCCGCCTCTGCTCTCTGCCGTCTGCTCTGGTTGTTTCTTCTTTTTTCCTGCCTGTTATCCGTTTTCTTGGCGTCCTGGGTGGTGCGCAGGTGTATGCATGCCTTCAATTGTGGTAGTCTCGGCGTGTATGTGGTTGTGGGAAGTAGGGCTGATGAAGCGTAGGAAAAAAACAGCCCGGACGCAGTGTCAGCAATCCTCTAGAACGCCTGCCGGCAGGCCCGAAGCGTAGCGCCCACAAATTCGGCAGGACGCAACTCTGCGAGACACATACCGTTGTCGGCGCGCGATACGTTTCAATGGAATGGTCGGCTACGCTTCAAGTCCTGTGCATTTGCATTCCGTTTGGACAGGGCCCCCACACAGCCCTTGAGGAGGGGGTGTATGATAACCACCCCCCCTCCCAGAGGCATCATTGGCCAGTGTCGCAGTACATGCACGTCTTAAAACGCGAATAATCGCTGGTGTACTAGTTTGGAAGAACACTGTGGGAAACGAGGCAAGTACACCCGCGAATATCTGTACTGGGCCCATTTCACCTCAATCTGAAATGCGACGCGCTGTACTGGCCAGTACGCTGAAGTAAAGTGGTACACTTTCCCGACGATGGGGCACCACACTGTGTCGCCCTCAAATCGCTTGAAAGTAACCAAAGAAGCGCGATGGCAGAACCGCCGACGACTGTGCACCGTTCTCAGAGCCTGACTATATCCGAGGCGGTGCTCGACATTGGTGCGGCGTTTGGACCAGGCATGGTGAATGCCGCCATCATTCGGGTAGGCGACAAGACGCGTATGCATGTCAGGACGTTTAGTGCGTGTCGGTTCTTTGCCAACCCCGCTGCGTTGGCCTTTTACAAAGAGGGAGTCCGTCTGTGATAGCATCCATTGTCTGTTGTTTCGTGTGCCGTCTTTTCTTGTATACCCTTCTCTTTGGTCGAGGAAAAGACTGGTAGATTCATGCGCACAATGCACTCCAACGTTTGGGCACGGCGGAAGAGACAGACTGCTGATGGTAGAGATGCCGGGGCCCAGCAAGGACTGGCACTACTACAAGAAAACAACCACATATCTAGCAAGCACACACCCATCTACACATCATCGTCGTCCCGCCCCGTGGATGCCGTCAGTGGTGAGAACTGCAGGAACTCAGACCCTCTTCGTGTTGAGGTTGAGCTCGATGGAGGCGCCCCGGCAGATGGATGGCGCGTGGCTAACAATGCCGCCATGGACGACTGGGACTCCTGCACTGCAGCTGCCACAGCGGTCCACTGCTGTTCCCGTTCGTGAGACAGTGGGAGCCGCGCAACCGCAGTTGGCGCAGCAGTGGACGTCTCGGCGGTGGGCTCGTCATCCACACGGTCTTCGTGTTCGGCCGGCTTTTCGGTCGTCCAGCCACCATGCTCGTTGCCAGCGACACCGGCTCCGGCGCGTGCCTTGGGAGTGCCGCCTTGTCCCACAATAGCCGCCGGTGCAACTGCTTTTGCTCGTGGGGCCGGCCGACGGGATGGAGCGGCTGGTGGTGGACGCGGTGGACGGCGAGGGGGGCACATGGCAATAAAAGCCAAGCCGCTTTTCCAGGGTTGCCCGACGGGACGGCTAGCGCCAGCACCACCCCCACTTGGAGACGCTTGTGCGACTCGGCGGCGCTTGACAGCAGGAGCACCCACTCCTTGTACAGACCCGGTGGCCTTCGACGGCGGGCGGGCGGCGGTACAGCCGGTTCCCGTGGGGCCCTCTTGCACAGCAGCGACAGGCGGTGCCGGCGCCCGAGCGACGCGACGAGCGGCGACGCGGCAGGCGCGACTGGCACCAGTTGTGGCCGTTTTCTCCTCAGCCAGAAAAAGGTCCATCTCCTCGTAGCGCTGTTCGAGCGTCATGCCGGATGTGGAGGACGCGTCCTCAGTGGTCGTAGATGAGGCAGCTGCTGACTGCTCCCGATCCACACCCAACGGCACAGCAGTTTCTTCCACCTCGTTCTCAGCAGCTGCCGCATCGTCAATAGTTGGCGTACGTGCACTGCTCGGGGGCGTCATGTCCTCCACCGCACCGAGACCGTCCGACTCAAACACATGGCACGCGGCCGCCAAAAGGGGGACGACCGTCGGCACTCGAGGTCGCCCGACTGACGCAAGGTCCGCCAGCACGGAACAAAAATGTTCTTTTTGTGTGGCGACGAGCAGCATAGTAGCCAGCGCCACACCAACCGGGTATATCATACCAGGCCCCACGCGCGCGACCCCGACGACATCTAGCAGGTCCTTCTTGAAATGCCGACGGCACGTGGCCGTCGTGCGCAGCAGCACGGGGTTGATGGTGGTCCTGTCGACGATCATAATCCACTTGCTCGAAAGCGACTGCCGTGTGGGGTGCGCCTTGGCCGCCAAGGTCCCAGGGGCGGGGATGGCCGGGGGCTCGTCGGGCGGCACCTCCCAGACGGGCCACCACTTCTGCATAATCCGCCGCACGCCGGGCCACGACAATTCCAAGTCCGCTGGAAGAACACCCGCCGAGTACTGAGCTGTCGCCCCGCCGAGGAACCGAGCCAAGCACAGAAGGCTGTCATTGACCAGCTGCTGCAGAGCGTCCCGCAAGTCCTCGCGCTTGGCCAGCCCCTCCAACACCCCGGTGATGCACTCAACGGCCGCCGCGCTCGGTGTCACAACGGGTTGAACAGCCGACACCAACTTGGTCACGTCCGTGTTGACCACCTCCGTGACCTTGAGCTCGTCCCTTGCGCCGTTGCCGGCGCTCTCAACGCCGGACTGTGCGCCGCCGTCGGTTGATTTGCCGTCGGCAGCTGCCAATGCCGCACCGCCTTGACGACTTGGTGCGACGACCATGCCGCCGTCTTGCACAAAGGCCGCATCGCCAGCGGACGGGTGAAGTGAACCAGCAGCCAGTCCACCAGCCGCAGGTGGGGATACATCGGCGCCTGGTCCGCGGACGGTCAGGCCCCCGGGGGGCACTTCGGCGCCCTGCTCCCGAAACAGGCCACTGCCGGCGCCGTCGGCGTGCCGACCATGAGCTCCAACACCATCCGCGCAAGCGTCCTTGTTGGCGTCATCCGCCGCCCCTGTCGCTCCTGGGGGACGTCAAGCCACGACGACAACCCCACTGGGGATCAAGGCTGGGTCGGTAATCGTGGTGTCGCGGCCGTTGTCGTTGGCCACCGATAGCCGCAGCTCCCGCAGCCGCAGGGCGGTGGCCTCAGACATAACGTCGAGCTCCTTGTGCCGGTAGGCGTAGGACAGCCCCACGTTGATGACACGACTTGTATGGTCGTCCTCGGCACCAAAAAAGCCCAGACGATCAATGATCCGAATCCAGCGGTGTTGCGGCGCGTGGGTGGGGTTGTCGGCCTCACACATGCGGCTGACCGCCACATGTAGCGTTGCGCCAACCGGGGAAAGGTGGCCGTCCAGCTTGACCGCCACGCTGACGAACGCCTGTAGCAGCCGACCAAGAAACACCTCTTTCTGGGCGTCTCCAATGCTGAGCGACTGGAAGAAGCGCACGTACTCCGCCCTCACCTTGGCCGTCCCGGCGTCGTTGTTATCCTCATTCGTTGTCTGTGGAGAACGAGCATCATGCAGAAACAGGCGAAGACTGACGAAAAACGAGATGTCAGAAGACGATCACAAGAAAACACAGACGCAACCTTGCGCGGTGAAGCCGTCTCCACGTGAAGATAGAGCAGTGGCGCTTGCAGAACCCCCCGTACAGCAACCAAGGTGCAAGGAAGAGCAACGCACGCGCCCTTCGCATGCAGGTTGTCCCAAAATGCACAACATCGGGAGCGGCAAACGTACAAAGAGTGACAGAGTGAGCAGCAAGGACGCTTCCACCGAGGAGAGGGGGCGGGGGAGGGAGGGGAGGAGCAGCAAAAAGGAAGGTTGGAGACGAAGACGGCGCTGAGGACGAAGACAGTCGCATGGCGCCGACAAAAAAGGCGCGCAAACGGATCGGAGAGACCGAGGTGGGTTCTGCACCGGCAGTGCGAGAGCGGGATCGGCACGCGAGTCGAGGTGGACCGGCGCCAACGGAATCGGACCGCGCGCGCTTTCGTGAAGCGATCTGCCGACTCCAAGCTGCCACGCTTTTCTCATGCATGGCCCTCCTGGGCCTGTGATCAATCGTCTTCCCGGTGAACTGTGTCCATGATGCCCCGAAATCAGCAGGCAGAGATTTCGATGATGATATCCAACACAAAATCGCCTGCGTATCCAGTGCCGCCGAAACCCGGTGGCGGGCGAGCGAAGCGCGCCCGCTACCCCCCCCCCACATTCACAAGCGTATTCACTCGAATTTGTGTGAATGCGGATCCGGGCGATTCCTACCTCGACATGACCGGCCCGCCCTTGAGAGGGTGTACAGTCAATATCCGCTTATATGGCACCCTTGTGCATTTTGTAGCCCACCTTGTGTTTCAAGAAGTAAATTCTTTGACGACGGCTACTTCCTGTCGTTTCCTGGATCGGGCCAATGAGATGCGTTCTTTCCGCACGATCGTCCGCTGCTGCTCTCTGGTGCGTCCTCAGCGATCGCGATCCTCCCAGATATATGGCAGGGTGCCATATAACTGGGACGCATATAACCGGATATTGACTGTACAGAACCGGATACGTGCCAGACATGAACTGGGCCGCCAGACATCAGCGACGAGGAATGGCCCGAGCGGGGCCACAGACACCAGGGCCTGTCCTGGTCAGTCGTCGTGTCTGCGGCCGACGACACATGTCAGTGCCCTGGAGCACCGAAAAAAGGTCCTCGCAGACCGACAGCAAAATGAGATACCGATGTGTCTGCCGCCCTCAGCCGCCCTGTCTGGCGGTACATATGTTTCCAGGACCACTGGGCGCCCCCACAATGGCGAGATATTGCTGTCTTCCCAGTTTTGGCCGATGTGGTCGAAGTCAAGACAGGGTTTCGGTTAACTGCCCATTGGCGGATCCACTTTATCCGTTCGAATGGATGGCTGGGAAACAGTTTCGCACAGATGATCACTCTTCTCGACATCGACGGGATCGGCCAAAATTGGGAAGGCAGCAATATTATCACAACAAATCCACAAGGTAACTAGGGGTGTCCATCTGGTTGATTGAAATCGGTTCAAATCGGTGGATTGGCCCGTGAATGGCGATCGATATAAAACCGGTACCGTGAGACGAAAATCGGCAGTTCCGATTTTGTATTTGAATGCATGAAAATCCGAATGGATCATTCAATTGTGCGTGTGCAATGGATCAGCTCCAACATTTATAGCCGTTTCTCCTCAAACAGTTCAAACGACTGGCGGTCTCAAACTCACCTGTCCAAACGTCTCGCAGTCTGGATTCGTCGCCTGCTGTCGTTCTGGCCGCTTCTCCGCGCTGACGTCGCGCCAGTCCTCTCGGAAGTGATCCACTCCACGAGCCCCGCCGGGCATGGTCACCCTACCTCTCACTACCACCGCCCACGCGGACACCACCTCACCCCCTGATCCTCCGTCGACCTGAGGGGTTGCTCCCTTGTCTTCGGTATGCCCCCCGCTGCCAGCACGTGCCGGTACCGCCCCACCGATCTCTGATGGGGCAGATGTCGAGACCAGCGAGCTTCCGCTGGCGCCTCGCTCCAGCTGGCGGCCGGGTACCGGGATCAAGTGGGGGGCGGTTCCTGCAGGCAAGCGGCGGAGCCCTGCGTACGCGTACTTTCGGTCGGATTTTAAAGTGCCAATGGGAGGTATGGTCAACCCCTGCCAGTATATTTGCGTGCACAAGGACTACAAGGGCCTCCCGTCGCGCGCGTCGCGCGTGACCCATTCAAGCGGGACGACCAATCTACTCCGACATCTCCAGGACCACCATGGCGTGGACCTGACGACGGCGCCGACCACCCGCCCGGCTGCAAGCGTCCCGGGCATGGTGAGTGGCGAGCCTACTCGGGCATTTCAAGGCCCCATTGCGGGCCAAGGGCAGCTGCCAATGTTCTCCAAGTCGCAAAAGATTTCCACCCGACGCACCCTGTTCAGAAGGCCTTCAATGAGCGACAAGTGGACATGGTCATCTCAACGCTGTGCCCTGAATCTATAGTCGATGACGAAGCCTACGTGTCCATGGTTTTTGCGGCCAACCCTCGTTGACCGTGGCGTCCCGCTCAACTCTCTCGCGCGCCGTCACCTCCCGCTTCAAGCGCCACTAACTACGAGTACGGACCTTCCTCAAGGACTTGGACATATGCCATGTCAACTCAGACATGTGGACGTCCATGGCAAACGACGCCTATGGCTCCATTGTAGTGTCGTTTGTAAGCGGCGGATGGGAGCTGGAGACGTGCGTGCTGCGATGCTGCATCGTGGAAGGCAGGCACACTGCACTTGCCATCGCCGCCTTCTTGCTGCAGATTGCCCGCAACTTTGGGCTGAGCAGCAAGATTGGCGTGGTTCGGACGGACGGGGCGAGCAACTGCGTTGCGGATGGGGGTGTGCTTGGCGACGTCGGCGGTCGCCAAGATTTGGAAGCTGGTCACGTGGAAGGGGCTGATGGACTCGCGATGGGTCTCGAGATTGGGGGCGACTGTGGAGGCGCCGCTGCAGTCCGCGGAGGCGCGGCTGCCAGTGCTTCGGCGAGCACAACTGCGCGAGGCAGCAGCAGCTTGGACGGTGCCGATGCCGCGCATGGTGTCGCAGGTGGTGGGGCGGGGCCCGAATTTGACTCCCACGACGACGAAGGCGGCGCCGGGGATGATCTACCGAACGTTAGGTCGGACCGCGAAGACGGCGCAGGCGGGGGGGGTGCGGCTGGCCAGTCTCGAGAGATGTCCACTGGTGGCGAACACGAGAGCGCGGCCGCCGCGGATGTGCGCGCCGATGCGTTTTGTGCCGAAATCCCGGCCGCACTGCACGGCGGTGCGTGGCTGGCGGGTGGCGCGACGAGCGCCTCGTCCCTGACGTGGCGACACGCCAGATTTGCCACGCACACGCTGCAGCTATCGGTGCGCGCCGGCCTGTCCATCCCGCTGGTGCGGACCATCTTGGCCAAGGTGCGGCTTGTGTCCGAACTTTGTCGCAAAAGCACAAACTTCCAGCGCGAGATGTCGGTGGCCGTGGACGTGAAGGAGGCGGGTGCAGCTTTGCGGGACGGGCGGGAGCGGATACCTGCGGCAAATCTTGTGTCACGGCTGATTGTCGACTGTCCCACGAGGTGGGGGTCCACCCTTGCCATGGTACGCCGCTTCTTGCGTGTCGGGCCCGCCGTTCCGTCGGCACTGTCCGCCTACTACCAATAAACGGCGCTGTCGCGGGAAAAGGTGCGGGTCGAGTGCCCCAATAGGCACGAGTTGGCAGCGCTGTCGGAGATGGTCGACTTTTTGAAGCTCGTTGAGTACGCGTCGACAAGCATCGGTGCGGAGACAATCCCCACGAGCCCTATGAAGGAGACGCTCTACTGGTATGTGCGGCAGGAAAGGGCGCTCAGCAGCGGGGACAGTGATTCCCTGTCAGCGCTGAAGGGCACCGTGCTGAGGGACATGCACACGCGCCGCGAGGCGGAGCGCCGAGGCGGTCCGAACCCGGACTGGTTTCGTATTCGGGTTGCTGCTGTTCTACTGAACCCATTCTACAAATGTTCATCTTTTGGCAACGAGGTGTCCACTGCTGCAATCGCACGAGCGACGGCGTTTGCCATTATTCTCTGGATGATGGCCAAGGACCCGGCGGCCGGCGCCGAAGATGCCCCGGGGTTGGTGGGGGACGCTGGCGCCCCCTCCGTCAAGCGCCGTCGCACCTTTGAGGGACGCATGCGGTCTTTCTGTGCACCAGAGGGGGCGGCGGCTGCAGGTGCGGAGGCGAGTGGCGCTGAAGGTGCGGGGGCGGGCAGGGCTCGGCCGTTTGGGGCGGGGTCACTCGCGACGCGCACGTTGGAGCAGGAGTGGGGCGCGTACCTTGCTCTGCCTGTCGACCCCAACTCTGACGTCCCAGTCCTCGACTGGTGGCGTCACCATGAGAGATTCTTCCCTCGTGTTGCATTGGGGGCACGTTATCTACTTGCTATCCCTGCCACCAGCGTGACGTCTGAACGTGCTTTTTCCAAGGCAGGCAGAACGATATCCAACCTTAGAGCTCGGATGACTGGACCAAACGTCGAGAAGTTTATTGTGCTTCATGACGAGATGAGGAGCCGCCGGCGCGTGGAGAGAGCACAGGCTACCCGAGAATGACAGGGGGTTTCCTGCTCTTGGTGTGAGGCGGCGGGTGAGACGTTATGCTGTACACGTTTGGTTGGGTAGGCGGGATGATTGTTCTGTCGTAAAAGAGGCAGGCGGGGTGTTTCTCCATCTTGGATGGCAGGCAGGGTGATTGTGTTAGTGCGAGGGGGGTTGTAAGAACCTTCGACGAGTGGTTGACATCTCGTCTCTGGCTCCCGTCACACACCGTAGAGAACACTCCTCCCGCGCACGCTTGAGCCACCCCCCTTCTTCTCGCCACTCAGGCGTCGCCAACTCAGTCGGTGCCACAGACGTTGACACAATCGCTGCCAGTGGAGACACCACTTGAATGCAACTCCAGCAAGTGCAAGTGGACGCAAACATCACGCTTCCCCTCCCTATTTGTTCGGCGCCTCCACTCCCCCTGTTCTACACAGCCAACCCACCCCTCTTCGTCCAAGCCCATCGCCGTAACCCCTGTCCTCTACCTCGGCGACAAGCTCAACTCCTTGCGCTGCCGCCCTCATGCCGACCTGCCACGTTGCACGGCACGGTCCCCGCAATTGCCCATTGCCATGCATGGCACGATAAAAAAGTGGCCATCAAAAAGCACCTGGTTTGCCTCCGCCTTGTGGTAAATCCGCTGTTCTTTTGCTAGACTGCAGTGAACAGTGCATGACGGCGCAGAAGAGCAACGACACAGAAAGAACATCGACCAACAAAACTTCATGCAGCTTGGTCCATGATGCAAAAGGGGAGCAGCAGAAAGACAGGTGAGGCGAGCAAGGTTAGTCAGAACAAGTGCATGCGACGGACAAGTTACAAGAGAAACACTGCGCTACGAAAACCACGGGTGTACAGTGCGGTGTACAAGTGAGATGCAGAGGAAGAGTACCTGTGAAAACAAGATTGGTTTAGAACAGAGCACCTCGGTGTGTTCGCATACAGAAGAACCCACCAACACTCACCTCAATTTGACATGCTGCACGGGTATCCTTGGCCACACGCCACCAGGCAGCGCACCTGCATCGGCGCACGGCTCACGTACTCGCTCCCACGACACTCGCTACCAACGACCCTCGCCACGTACGGCATGCACTCAAACATCTTGTACAGACCTGGCGAGAGGGCACATTGAGGAGGGAGTGAAGGGCAAGCAGGAACAAGACCAGAAGAAGACAGGTACATTTCGAGTTCAGGCGGGCGCATCACATTAGAAAAACGAACAGAAAATGAACGCAATGCGCGCTGCTATACCCTGACACCCGGCTCCGGTAGACAGACAGGCACCCAACAGAAGAAAAGGAGCCGGACAGCCAAAGCCGAGTCCCGCAAGTAACATCCTCCCATAGAGCGTACCAGAACCGCTGTGCGGTGCTCAAGCAATGCGAAAAGGAAACCAGTCGCTGGGTGGCCACGATCGTTGCCGTAAGCAATCAACCCGACGGCACGTCGACGACAAGGGCATGGATGATGGCGAAGAAAACTAAGTGGTGCTCCATGTATCCCCACAGGGAGGTGACCGACGCGGTATTGTCGCACGAAAGACGCGGGGGATCGTCGGGGAGGAACGTCGGGGAGGGAGGGGATGGGGGAGGGAGAGAGAAAGGAGGTCGGGTACGGGGAGGGTGCATGGCGCTTGAGCAGATGTGAGTGCGGGCCTGGACGGGGCCTCGAACAGACCCGAGAGCGCAGGTCAACCCCACACTTGCCTTTCGATACCGCAGGAGCACCCTGTGGACACCTGAGTGCAGGCGTGCATGCGGGGGCATCGTGAACGAAATCGGTTGAAAACCGATGATTGCTTTGTAAAAATCGAATCGATCGGTTCCGCTCGGCCATCCGATTGGACACCCCTACAGGTAACAACCCTCCGAATGGAGCCAATTTCAGTGGCCAGGACGCCGCCTTCGCGTCCGCCACTTGGCCAATCAGCGATCTGATATGTTTGGGTGCGCTTTGTGGCCGCTTTGGGGCACCCCCTGCACGGTACCTGTGGCGGGGGTGGGGCCACGCGAATCTCGGGGGCCACGCACGGGGTCGCTGGGGGCCCCTGGCGTTGGCGGGGGCTTTTCTTGTGGTTAAAAAGACGCTGCCGATTCCGCCGCCCTGGCAATCATCGGTCAGAAATGCTCGGGTGCGCTTTGTGGCCCCTTTGGAGCACCCCCTGCACGGTACCTGTGGCGCGGGTGCGCGCCGGGAAATCTCGGGGGCCGTGCACGGGGTCTCTGGGGGCCCCTGGCGCACCGGTACAAATTTCTTGCGGCCAAGATGCCGCCTTCGTTTCCGCCACATAGCCAATCAGCGGTCTGAAATGTTTGTGCGCGCTTTGTAGCCCCTTTGGGGCACCCCGCGCACGGTATCTGTGGTGGGGGTGGGGCCCTGCCAATCTCGGGAGCTGCGCATGGGGTCGCTGGAAGCCCCTGTCGTGCGGGGGGGCACTTCTTGCGGTCAGAACGACGCTCGCAATGCAGCCGCCCGCCAATCATCGGTCCGAAATGTTTGGGTGCGCTTTGTGGCCCCTCCTGGGCACCACCTGCACTGTACCTTCAGCGAGGGTGCGAGCTGCTCCCTCTTGGGTGGCCTGAACAGGGTCGCTATGCCGCATCCGATCTGCTCTGCTAACAGGTTTTGTCTGTGGGCGCGCCTCACTGTCATCCTCCACTGTACGTGCTCGCTGATGGGGTCTACGGGAGGCCCGTTGCAGCGGACTCTGTGCAGGCACTGTCACGCCCTTCCCCGAGCTCTTTTATCGACGCGGGCCCATCGTTGCCGGCATCCTCGTCGTCAACCGCCGCTTCCCCTGCCCATGCGTCCCGCTGCGCCCGGCCGTTGCCGAAGCGGCGGGTGCTCCCACGCGCCCATTGCTGGTGGCCTCCCCCGCCCGGGCGGCCGTGCGTTGATTGTGGTGTTGGCCAGGTCTCGGCCTTCACCCTGCCTCACGGCTGTATGGGCGCTGTCGTTCTCAACCGCCGCCTGCGGGGCTTCGCTGCCGTCTATGCACCACCTTCCTTTTCCGTCGACAGCGGTGCACCGCCTGTGCCGTTCATTGAGCCGCGGGTGGCGCTGTTATCGGTCGTGCCGGGGCGCGGCCCCTGTTTATGGCCGCCCAGCGTGCCCCGCGCTAGCCGCGCTTCCACGCGCCAGTCACGGCGCCGTACGTGGGTGATGCTGCTGACATTCCCGCACTGGTATCCCATTTGGCGGCGTTGCCCTCGAGTCGCGTCGGCTGTGCTGGGCACGCCGGCACACCGGGCTCCCGCGCCGCGGCGGTGGACCCGCTTTGGAGTGAGTGGGTGCGAGCTGGCCGTCGACTCCGGCCTGACTCTGCCGCCGCGCCGCTGTTTGCGACTGGGGCAGCCAATGACGCGGCACGCGATAAGGCGCGCGCGGGCGCGCGTCATCGGGCCGCTACGCGAGCAGCGGCCGCCCTGCCGGGTGGCAGTCCTGAGGATGAGGACGGGATGGAGGACCCGCAAGCTCAGAGTGCTCCCCCACCACGCAGGCCGTCATAACGTCGGCCGCGCGGGCCTCCTGTTGATGCGCGGTTGATGGGGGTGCTATCGGGTTGCGTGCGCAAGGCGTGTGGGCTGCTGTCATCCACTCTGATCGGCAAGGGCACGTCCCATTCCAGCGCCATGGTGGTGGGGGACCCCAACTCCCGGTCTAGGGTCATCGTGTTACGCGTCGGTGGCGGCAAGTCGGACAGTGCTGTTCTATGGTTGTTAAGTCGGGGCGGCATCCTTTGCTCCTGCTTCGCGCGTACGCAAAACGCGCTCTTCCTTTCGGCCTCAGCGCGCAGCTGCGTCTGCAAGCACACTGTTGCATTGCGCAGGTGTTTAGCCAAGGACAATATACCGGCGGACAGATTTTGGCAGCGCATGCATTTGAGCTCTGCGCCTGCCGACTTTATGTGCGCGCAGCCGTACGGGCCGATGCGCTTTTGGGTCGTCCTTTACCGTTCGGTGTACTCGCTGGTGTCGTTCTCGGCTGCAAATGCGGCAACTTGCATTGCGCCTAGCTGCCGACGCTTCCGAACGCGGTGCGGCCATGTGGCCCTGGCTCGCCCACTCAACGGGGCGCGGAGAGCTGCTGCCTCCGAACTCAAGCCGGCCGTCGCGGCCAAGCCAAAGGTCAAGGCCGCCACAACCAGCGACGGGCGCGGGGTGCCGGCCGACCTTCCCGAGGAGGACGCGGGTATTGAGACGGAGCCGTGCGACACAGCTCGGGGAAGCGCTGACGCGGCGGAGGCGAATGTCGCTGCGCGTGTGCGACGCAACATTTTGCCTTGCGTTGCGGAGATATCTGCCGGGGAGGTTTGGGCGCGAACGGCGGATTGGCGTGGCATGTCTGAACGACGATGCGCGACGCACGAAGACGAGCGTGCGGACAAGTTGCAGACTATGAGCAACATCATGGCCGCGGGCGTTGGAAACGGCCTCGTGCACGAGCGCAGCTTCGTGCCGGTCGAGCCCTATTGCGCCAGCTGCGGGCAGAAAAGGGACGACAAGAACACCATCATCAAGGAGCGAGCTGTCTTGTACACGCATCACCCCACTGCGCCAGCTATACAGGTACGGGTCTGTCGGTCTTTGGCTCGTGTGGTTGCCTGAGAGTTGTAGAGCTGGTTTTGATTTGTGTTGGAGTCCACCGGCTTGCACCTTGTGCTCGTGTCGTGCTCTTGTGTTGTTCATCTCTGACTTTATCGTTGGTCTGCTCCTTGTGCTCGCTGTTGCACGTCGTATGTGTACCATATCTCCTTAGTATTCAGATATTGGGCCCGGTAGCCCCCCTGACTGGTCAGTATTCACGTGGAGGATTGAACTGACTTGTGGCTCGCCCTTTGGGAGGTTACTTCCGTCTTGTATATCTGTCCCTTCTTTTATCGTCTCTATTTTGGTGGTTTTTCGATCTTTATGATTGCTCGGTCGATCGACCCCGCCTCTTTACCGTCTGATAATAAAAGCATCATGGGACCGGGGTTCGCCGTCGTCGGCACCCCCGGCTCCCCATCGGATGTTGCACGAACAAAGGTTCTTCTTCCTCTCCTCTAAGGCGATAGCGTTCGCTTTATCGCGCGTCTACGGTCGGTCGCCATTTACTGGCTATTTAACCCACGTCAATAATCCCACATTTGGTGGAGCAGCAGGGGATACTCTTGCCTGCCGCGTGCATCTGCACGCGGTGCCCGACAGCTGTCTCTTGTTGCCAAGTGGCACGGTGACGGGTATTGCACCCATTGGCTTGACGCGCAGGGCGCGTCTCCCACTTGTGTGCGCCACGAAGCTGGGCGTCGTGGGTGGTGATCTCCAATTGGAGCGCGGGGCGCTTCTGTTGGCACTTTGCCGGTTGAGCAATGACCCCTGGTAGTGCCGACGGGCACGTGGCAATGGGAAGGGTAAGGGCAACGCCCTGCCTTCCGACTACGTCCTGCCGGGAGGCGTTCGTACGAACACGCGAGACGCGAACACCCTAGGTGGTAAATCCACCAGCGTCCGCCGGACCGTCTTCCCGTTACTCCGGGAGGAGGAGTCACTCGAGGAAGACCGGGGGCGACGACGCCGATGGCTGCGCCGGCTTCAGCGCGACTGACGGTCCCGGAGAGAGTCCTCACTGGTACTCCCGTCCGGTCCCCCGTCGTCACCTCCGCCTCCACCCGTCACCGCCCGGTTCCCTGACGGCCCCATTCGAGCGCTGGGGAAAGCCAGCCTTCCGGGTGTTCGCCACGCGGTCAGCGTCTCTACCGCCCCAGCGATATCCTCCCGGAACTCCTCGCGGAGGGATTCCAGGAAATACATACCGGCCGGAGAGGAAGCGACGTCCGGGGGGACACCGCTCGCATCACGTCGGCCTGGGCTAGCGGGAGTCGGGACCCACTCCTGCTTTCCCTTGGACGTGCCGGTGCCCGCCACCGTGGGTCTCGGCATCTCGGTCTTGACAGTCGTTTTCACCCGGGAGGAACCATCAGGACCCGCCACGTCAGCCGGCGTCGGCGGGGGCGGAACCAAACCCGAAGAAACAGGTATCCCAGCCCCAGCCGGAGCCGGGGGCGTGTCCGTCGACGTACGCCGAGGTGCCGTCTCCCCCGGAGAGGACGTCGGGGTCGGCACAATGGTCCCGGGCGCTCAACAACCGGGCGAACCGGGCGACACGTACGACCAAGATAAAAGGAGTGGCAACGAGGTACAAGGTTGGAATCCCGACACGAGTTGGGAGATTGTAGTCCCGTCCGGGCAAGGCCACACACAAGAGAGCTCACCCGTTCCACGGGAGAGATCTCACGTTACACGCGTACCGGCACCGGATGTCAGCCACAAAATACCCAGCTGATCCAACAATTTTTCGCATAAATCGCCGTGTCACCCCGGCCCACAGAAACGTATAGGGCACCTGCCCAGCTGAGAGAACCCACCCGCCCACCCTTGCTCTACTCTCGCCCGGTGACGCGGTCACCTAGGAAAACACCCGAAGGCGCGAAGAGGGGGGAAGGAGGTGAAAACGCAGCTATTTTTTTGTGGGGAAGCCGGGCTACGGGCGCCCCGCTGTCCCCTTGAGCCCATCGAGCAAGCGGGCCCAAATCCCCCCGAATCTCACGCAGTACCCTCCCCGTGGGGAGATCTGGGGATCCATACCAGTGAACCCCCCTACTGTAAAGCTGATAATTCAAGTAATTGACATTTAAATGCAAAGGACCCACAATCAATCAAGATCTCCAAAAGCACCGACAGCGCAACCTCTCCGAACCGGGGCGTGACACGTCATCCGCGTCGCCCGGCGCGCCATCGACCTCCTGGCCAGCCAAGGGGCGTGGGCCGGGACGCGAAATGCGACACTTTTGCGGGACCTGGGGGAGGCCTGCGGAAACGTGAACGGCGAGGGCCGAATCAAGATGGCGTTCATCTAGGGGCTCCGAAAACACTTGCATGTGGACGCACCGCAGTACAACCTCCAGTTGACAGAGACCACCCTGCAGCAGCTCGTGTCTGTAGCGGTCGGGGGTCCCACGGCTGGAAGGGGCGCGGCCCCTCAGCTGTGGACAGCGCACCCTCGAGACGGCCCCAAAATATCCCGACCCGGGCCAGCAAGGGAATGACCTGTCCGAATCTCAGGGAGATCGGATCTGGTC
>Ga0209093_1000793_pt1 | contig 17598 bp, 23 predicted proteins | sample SidtaG_4_FD_187450 | JGI IMG/M metagenome (GOLD analysis project Ga0209093, IMG submission 187450) | Marine algal microbial communities from Sidmouth, United Kingdom - Sidmouth_Male1 metaG (SPAdes) (version 2) | ecosystem: Host-associated > Algae > Red algae > Unclassified | place: Sidmouth... | reverse complement strand
GAGGAAGCTTCCGCAATCCGAGCGTAAGCCGGACCGAGATATGATCTCGACCAGGGATAAAATCCCACCGGAATTCTATCCGGGAAAATTGAAAAATCTTGGGATAAGTCCCGAGGTATTGGTTTTTGGTAAATCCTGAAATCTAGGAAGTCTTAGTGGCTTTCCTGCTTCCGCCCGAGACGGGCGGGGGTCCCCTTCCGGTGGAAGGGCTGTCAGGGATGCTGGGAAGGGGCCACTAGAGGCCCGGGCCTGAGACCGTGGCCCGTTGGGTACCGGTCCCCCCATGGTAGCGCCAGGGGGTCGGAATTGTGCACGTCCTGCGTCTTGTTTCTGAGGGTATATGAGAGTATGCTTTGGGGTCATCGTGCGTGTTCGAATAAATCATCGTTGCGTTTGCGTTGCTTCCGTCGTTTTTGTGCGCTTCGCGCCCAGTGATCCCGGCGTTCGCGTTGTGACTCTGGCGTAGCGATCCGCATCCTGTGCTGGGTTTTCTGACGGGGTTATACCCCATTGGCTTTCAGGGCAGGATCCACTACAGTCTTGAAGACGAGCTTGCCCACCTGGTTCTCGAGTGACTTCACGTAGACCCGGTCTTCATTTCGGAGTGACTCGCGACGTGGCCGTACGCGCTTGTGGAAAGCTCGCTTGTACAGAGCTTGAGCCTTCTCCATGGTCTCCCGCACTAAGGGGACCAAGGAATCCAGGTGTTGGAGGAACTTCTCCTTTGCTTGGCAGGGACTTACTACTTCCCCGGCCTCCCGGTCCTTCGTAAGTCGTTCGATGGCGGCTGGACTTAGTCGCATCGGACTTACAAAGGCAAATGGAACTTGACCAGTACTTCCATGGACTCGTGAGTTATAAGCCGTTACTACCATACTTAAGTACCGCGACCACGTCACTACATGTTCACTCACGTAGTGACGCAATTGCTTGACTAACGTCGTATTAAACCGTTCAACCTGACCATTAGTCTTGGGGTGATATGGGGTTGCATAGTTGGTGTCAATACCCAGGACCTTCAGCACGCCTTGCCATAGCACGGCTGCGAACGGCGGTCAGTTTTCCGACAGCACTGAGTCGGGTAACCCATAACTGGCGACCCACGTGCCAGGGAACGCGCTGAGAACATCCAGAGCCGTGATGTCTCGAAGCGGGACCGCCCGAGTGACATTAGTAAATCGGTCACAGATAACAAGGATGTACTCATATCCTTCGGGGATCCGGGGCAGGGGGCCAAGTAAGTCAATGGCCGACGCCGCGAAGGGTTCCGTCGCGAGGAGCAGCCTCATGAACGCTTTACTCTGCGTACCCATGAGTCAGTTCTTTGCACAGGTGCGGCAAGCTGCCACCCACCCGAACACATCCACCGCTAGCGAGGGCCAGTAGTAATGGTCTCGCAGGGTCTGGTACATGCGGGTCCTACCTGGATGCGCAGCCAAGGGGGATGAGTGCTCCGCCCTTAGCACGTCCTTGTCTAGAGAATGTGGGACCAGTAACTGCTGGGTCCCCTCTCGGTGCCCTCGACGGCACAACAACCCGTCCGCGTTCTCATAGAAGCGCGTGGGCGTAGGGGTGTCAAGTAACTTCTTGACCCCCTGGAAGAACTCATCTGTCGCCTGCTTCCGGGATAGCTCGCTTAGAGGGATACGGGCGGTCTCCCTGTTCTCTGGGAGCCGGAGTTCGAGTAATGCCCCCGACTGCGTGGCCACTTTAACTGTGGGGATCGCCTGGGAGGTTGGTCCTTCGTCCAACCCCTCAGTCGGGATGCGGGACAGCGCGTTGGCCACCGTGTGTTGGGGGCCTGGCTTGTACTCCACATCATAGTCGAACTCCGATAGGAGGATGCGCCAACGATTGAGTCGATTGTTGGTGCAGGCCTTCGTGGTTAGTATCCACTTCAGTGCCTTATGGTCACACCAGACGAGGAACTTGGTGCCTTCAATGTACGGGCGTAGTAAATCGACAGCCCACACGACACCCAGTCCCTCAATCTCGGTGACGGCGTAGTTCTTCTCCGCCGGTAGGAGACCTTTACTGAAGTATCCTACCGGGAGGTAAGACCCGTCGGTCTGTTGCTGTAGTAGGCAACACCCCATCTGGTCATAGCTGGCATCAAAATCGATGATGTACTTGCCACCCTTTCCGGGTATGGCAAGGATGGGTGGTTGGCATAGCTATTCGCGTAGTGTGTCGAACGCTGCCTGCTCCTCCGGACCAGGGGGAGCCGACCGCTTCGGAAGCTTGAAGCTGTTCAACTCGTTCAGTGGCTTCGCGGTCTTGGCGAAGTCTACCGTGAACTGGCGGTAGACATTGCACATGCCCAGGAAACTCCTCAGTTGGGTTTGCGTCTTGGGGAAGACGGCCTTCTTGATGGCTTTGAGGCTCTTCTCGTTTACACTCAAGCGTTCTGGCCGCACCACATGGCCGAGGTACTCCACCTCGTTACTAAAGAGGTGGCACTTCTGCGCCTTGAGGGTGACCCCATGCTTCCAAAGTAGGGAGAGGACCGTGTCCAAGTGGGACCGATGCGACTCTGCATCAGAAGAGAATATGATGAGGTCGTCTAAGTAGACGAGCACCTTCTGCCACTTGGCTCTGGACAGGATCATGTCAATTGCCCGCTGGAAAGCGGCAGGGGCACTGCAAAGGCCAAAGGGCAGACGGGTACATTGGTAAGGCCCACAGTGGCAGGTGGACGCCGTCTTGGGTTTAACCTCCTCGGCTATGGGGATTTTCCAGTACTCTGCGTTGCAGTCCAACGTGGAGAAGAACTGGGCATCCTCTAGGGAGTCGAGACAGTCGTCCATCCAGGGTAAAGGACACGAGTCGCGTACTGTGCGCTCGTTCAACTGCCGATAGCCGATGCAGAACCGGGGACTCCCGTCGGGTTTCTGGATGAGGACCACCGGGCTAGCCCATTCACTCTGGCTGGGCTCAATGACTGCGAGATTGAGCATTCGGTCTACCTGGGCCTTGATGCGTTCCCTAATTCGGGGACCCATTCCATAGAGGTTTAGCCGGACGGGCTTAGAGCCAGGCTTGAACTCGATCCGGTGCTCCGTGGCCTTGATAGAGCCCAAGTGCCCACTCCATATGGCCCGGTGCTTCTCTAGTAGGGAGAGCACCTGGGGACGAAACCCTTCAGGCACGTTTGAAGTATGAACGTAAGGCTCCTCCACGGGATCAGTCGCGTCCGGCGCGGTGGCCGGACTGGGACTCATGGCAGCCCATTCGTCTCGGGATATGGCGGCCACCGTGCCGGAGTAGGCCGACATATTCACCAGGACCATTCCTTTGGGGAGACGCTTACTCCTACTCCCCGTGTGGGTCACTTCGACCCACCAGGCTTGGTCGGACGTGCAGTCCATGGTTTCTGTCGCCACATGTAATAGGTGGCGCTCATACACTTGATGGCGCTGGGTAATAACCTCATTCCCTTGGAATGGCGTCTGCACTGGGACGTACCCCCGGGACCGCGGGGACAGGACCACCTCGCGGGCCAGACGCACCTTGGCGTCTGCCTCACTAGCGGCACCAGTCTTGTTGGGTTGGTCCGCCTTGGCATTCGACACCGTCTTACCCCGACAGAGGATGGGGACCTTACATCCATTTAGTACCTGGATATACCCCTTGGGCCCGCAGATGTTGAGGACGTAGACGTCGGTGTAGTCGGTCCCTAGAAGTAGGAGGACCGACATGCCGCCCACTTCTCCACACGTAACCCGTGTCTTGTGGGTGCCTACTCGCAGCATAAGAGTCACAGTGCCCGTGATGGGTAAGAGTCCCCCATTCACGTCAAACAACTGGGCGGTCGTCGCGTCCAAGGGCTCCACTTTCATCTCCGGTCGGAGTAGCGATTCTTGTACTAGAGAGACGCCGGACCCCGTTTCGACAATGACGCGGAGGGCTAACTCGCGCCCCGCGTCTAACCAGATGCGGCTGGCCACTTGATAGTTAGACCGCGTCAGGATGGCCACCACATTACGGCCGTCCTGCCCCTACGTGAGGGGTGCGTCCCGAGAGCGGATCCCCTTGTGTCGGGATTGGATGCGTACTGGCATCACATCCGTGCCCCGGGTTGGGTCCACCGGTCGCCGCGGGGACGTCCCAACACCGGTGGTTACTCGTTTCCCTTCTCGGACTCCGAGGAGGTAGCCGGTCCGCACTCGGGCCCTGCCGGCGGTTCCCCCTTCTCAAGCGGCGTCGACTCATCTCCGCTTGAGCTGGAGTCCTCGTTGGGGATGGCGACGGCTGCCCGCCGGCCCATCCGCTGGATGCCTCGAGAGCCCGAGTGATCCCCGAGAGGGGACCAGCAAGTGGCAATCGCCAATCAGTCATGTAGGCGTGCGTCCAAAGTTGTGCAAACCTCGGCCCAATGTCCCACCTTGCCAAACTGCCAGCACGGCAGCTCTCGCGTCCTGGGTTTGGGACGGGGAGTGTCATCTCTCGGTCGGAGCCGGCATCATGAGTTGTCGCCGCCGCCGGGAGTCGATCCGTCCGGTGCCCCGGGTCGGGACGCATCGCGCCGTGCGCCGGCGCCTGGAGTTGAGGCGTCCACGGCCCCGACGAACCGAACGGGGGCGTCTCACGGTTGGTAACCCCGAGCCCCCCCCGAGACCCGGAGAAGCGCGGCCGCACGGGCTTGCCGCCGGAGCCCGGCCTCCTCCGAGAGCACCTCTCGCTCCTTGGTCCGCTCCTTAAGCTGCTCAAGTCGTAGCCAGCGGTGTTTGTCGCCCTTAGTCGGGGCGACGCGAGCCAACTCCGCCATAGTCATGCGGCGGGTGTTTCGCGCACGAACAGTGGCGCGCGCGGCGCGGTGGACACCTTCCACAAAGCGCCCCTTGAGCGCGCCCTCCCCGAACATGAACCCGCTCTCTGTGTTGAGGCGGCGGAGCCGTTCGGCGACGGACAACTCGTCTTCGTCGTCCCGTTGGACCGCGACGTCAAGGGTCCCGACTAGGGTTGCCACTGACGCCTCGTCGACGTGCCGTTGGAGCATACCGTTCATGAGCTCCAAGTAGGCCGTGACCTCGCCGGGGTTGCCCTCCCGGCGAGTTGGCGTTACCATCATTACCTCCGACTTGAGAGGTTCCTTCATAAACACTTGAAAAACGTAGAAAGCCTCGCCTTCGGAGATGTCTTTCTCGTCACAGGCCTTGGCGAACTTACGCAAGAATTGGAAGACCTTGGCAGGGGGAGAGCCTTCCCTTTCGTCGTGTAACCCGAAGGACTGAGCAACGTCCCTCTTGCGCCGACCCAGAGTATAGGCCTGGCGCCGCGTTTAGGCAACCGACTCGTTGTTCAACGCGTAGGTCTCGCAATCGAAAATGATACGGTAGTACGGGTGGTTCACCACGATCTTGGGCGGCACCACCCGAGTAGGTGGCATCGCGGTTGCTCTAGTCGGCCACCCCTCCGCGTCCGTACCGGTTGCGAGGGAGAGTTGCGTCGGGAACCCCGGGTCAGTACCCCGGGGTAACTCTCGCGGCCCCCCCCCGCCTCGCTACCCCCTCTCCGAGCCCGGAGTTGGTTGGGTCCTCGGGTCAATACTCAGAGTACCGTCCCTCACCGTTGACGGCAAGGAGGTAGCGCGGACTGCACCTAGTAGGGCCGCAACGGCCGACTCGTCCCCGGAGCTGGGGATGTCCGAGGTTGACGAAGACGACGAGTCGCCGCGTCAACGCCGACGGGAAGAGCGCCGGGCTCTTCCCCGGCATTCAGCGGGTCTGGACGAAGTGCCCCTCAACATAGAAACAAACAAACGGGCAAATTCAGACCGAGCGACCTCGGCCACGGCGCCTCGCCACTAGAGACCCCGGCCTTCCCGGGAACCCCGTGAGCATGGGGGAGCACGACTAGAGCTCCGACCCGCAGGCTCCCGTGCCGAGTCTGGCATCTGCCCTCCCTCCCAAGCACCGAGAGGGGATCTCCCACCGGGCCCGAGGGCCGGGGGACCGATACCGTGGGACCCGGCGCTGTGCTCGCGCGTCGGGGCACCCTTGGCACTCCGTGAACGTAGGGGAGCACGACTAGAGCTCCCACCCGCAGGTTCCCGTGCCGGTTGTCGCACAGACCAACCGACCCACGTGGTTACGTCGGGCGGCTGTCCTCCGCCGAAGTGAGTGCCAGCACCCGGCGGGGCCGCCTCGGGGGGAGTTCTACCCGAGGAGGTGCCTTCCGGGGGGCGAGTCCCAGTCGGATCGAGGCCCGAGGTCGAGGGCTTGAACAAAGTCCGCTGCCCGCGCGCACCCGCATCCGTGGTACCTGCACTGGTGTGGCGATCGTCCACCGACGATCCGCCTCCGGGGGGGGAAGACGCATCCCCCCCGGCACCAGGCACGTCGACACCAGGGGGGTCTCCATGCCCCCCCCCATCTGCCATTGACCCGGCTGGACTCAGCCAACTCTGGCGTTGCGGGGCTCCGCCCGCAGCGCTAGGAACCAACGGGATGAGTACCAACTAGGTTCCCCCCGAGGCGGGTTGGCGCACCCCCACCGCCCCGAGGAAGGTTGAGTTGCCTTCCTCCCCTGCTGCTCCACCAAAAGTGACATCGCACCCAGCCAACCCCGCCCAGTTGGGGGGAAGGCGAGCCAGACCGTGTCGCCGGGTATTCCTGTCGGGTAATACCCGCCCCGGAAGGAAACCCCTAAGAGCACACGCGCACGGCGTCGACCGGGGGAAGACGCCCCGGGCGGCAAACACGAGTTAAATGACCGGAAGTTTACTTGCCCGCGTCGAAGGCCTCGAGGCGGCACTCACGCCTCGACTTGTTATCCTCTCCATACTCCGTCCGTCCCCCTCCAACCCCCCAGAAAAAAACCCTCAGACACCCTCAAGGAACCCTCAGAAACCCTCCCCTCAGAGCCCATGGGAGCAGTCTCAGTGGAGGACGGTCAAAGCTTCGAACACCGCCTTGATTTGGGGCGGGGGAAGGATGCTACGGGACACCGTTGCGGCGCCCCGACGTCGGGCGCGTGGTGTGATGCTGGTCATTGTCCTCAGTCGGATTTACACAACATTAGGCCCTTAACTGGCGGCCCGCCCATTTTGCTAGTCCCAGAGATGTCTCTAGATCGCGGTTGTGGTTGGTGAGCCACGGGGTGATCACAAGTGGATCGCCACCGGAACGACTCGGAATATGCGGAACTTGGGTATATTCGCCCTGAACGGGTTCGACGTCGCTCGAGATTGGATTAGATCCTGACCGACCAGTTTCCCGGATCGGCGGACCCCGTCGTGTCTGGAAGAGGGCCCTTTGCCGAGGCCTGACACAAAGTAATGCTGTCACACGAGCTACGGCGCGGCAGGCCGACCCTCCGTCTGGCATCCCAACACTTGCGTCTCCTGCTCTGTCGACCCCGTCCTGGGAGCGTCTTTCTTCAGCCCGACTTGGATTCTTGTTTTCTTCCTGTGTCCACCTCGCCTCAAAGGATATGTCTCCCATTTCCCTTCCCTCCCTCCCCCGCTCAAGTGACTTCGCATCAGAATGGTAGGCGTCGCCCCCCCCCCCGTTTGCCGGCGATGACAGCCTCTGCGGTGGCCAAATCGCATGTGCGGATTCATCTTCGGTGCCCAAGGTGTCTAAAGACGACCCCAATAGCGTCGGCCCCATCTCATTTGCGTAACACGTTGCGCCACGTTGTAGAAACGTGTCTCTGTATTAAGGAAATGGGGCCTCAAGGCTTTTCTGTCAGCGCGATCGACCCCGTTCAGGTCTTCAATGGTCATGATGGAATCCTGAAAGGAGGAATCATCTCCGAAGCTCCGAAATGGTGCCGGCGTCGGTGTAGCATATCTTCTTAATACTGGATATTGGGCCCGGTAGCCCTCCTGACTGGTCAGAATTCAAGTGGAGGATTGAACTGACTTGGGGCTTGCTTTTTGGGAGGTTACTTCCGTCCTGTATATCTGTCCTTCCTTGTATCGTCTCTTTTTTGGTGGTCGTTTGATCTGTATGATCGCTCGGTCGATCGACCCCGCCTTTTTACAGTCTGAAAATAAAAGCACCATGGGACCGAGGCTCGCCGTCGTTGGCACCCCCGGCTTCCCATCGGATGTCGCACGAACAAAAGTTCTTCTTCCTTGCTTCTTGGGCGATAGCTGTCGCTTTATCGTGCGTCTACGGTCGGTCGCTACTTACTGGTTAGTGAACCAACGTCGTTAATACCACATTTGGTGGAGCAGCATGGGATACTCTTGCCCGACGCGTGCATCTGCACGCGGTGCCTAAAAGCTGTTTTTTGTTTCCAAGTGGCACGGTGACGGGTATTGCACCAATTGGCATGACTCGCAGGGCGCGTCTCCCACTTGTGTAGGGATGGTGCGCACGTCCCATACGTGCTCACGCCCCGGCACGGGGCGTGCTTTAATTCGTGATTTAGGGCGTGTCACGCCCTCACGTCCAGCATTCAAAGGGCGTGCGTAGGGTGTGCTTCATTATTATCGAACTGAAAATCCAATAATTCGTAGAGGATCCCGCATCAGACAGGTGTAGGTAGTTGGATTTCGTATGGGACACCCATCTTGAGAGATGGACGAATATGTGCATGACATTGGCACGATGTACACATTGTGCGCATCATGCCGACGCCCAGACGGCATGGTCACCTCTGATGGTGTACATTCTATGCTAAGAGCCAAGCTCAATTCGGCAAAGAGAGATCCACATGCGCCTTCAGTGATGCAGAAGCCCCGCGTCATAGACACATGGGGCGGTCCCAAGGTCACGCTCATTTGGAATAGAGGCCAGTAGAAACCAGGTGCAGCCGCCGTGTCCGTGTGGCATGACGGCCGAAACATGGAACCGATGTGGTGACTGGATTTCATAAATCCATGGAAAAGGGGGCCTATGAATCGATCCTTAGGGGAACTAATTCGGGCGTAATGGGCGTGCTGATCAAAAAAAGGGCGTGTTTGGGCGTTATTTAACGTGATTTAGCGTGTCAGGCCCTCACGCCGGCCAAAATTGCTCGTGCTCGCCAACCCTACACTTGTGTGTGCCACGACGCTGGGCGTCGTGGATTGTGACCTCGAATTGGAGTGCCGGGCGCTTCGTTTGGCACTGTGCCGGTTGAGCAATGACCCCTGGTTGTGCCGATGGGCAACGTGGCAATGGGATGGGTAAGGTCAACGCCCTTCCTTCCGACTACGTCCCGCCGGGAGGCGCTCGTACAAACATGCGCGACGCCAACATCCTAAGCGGTTCCCTCGAGGGATCACCTGCGTTGAATGCGGCGGCCTCTGGCCAACCACTCTATGCGGAGAGCCTTAAGCAGAAGGTGGAGACACATCGTCTCGGTCTGACGGCCCATCGAGCGACTAACCGCTCGTTAGCGCAAGCAAACGACAACCTGATCGCAAACGTGGAGGCTATGCGCCAGGAGGACATCGAGTGCGATACCCGGGTGGCAAAGTCGCGTCGCAAGACGAAGAGCAAGACTAAAGTCAAGATCGACCCCAAGGGGGGCGAGTCGTTTTCCTCTCGTCCAGAGCCAGTTGGCCAAGCGACCGAGCGTCGGGATCGAGAGCGTAAGCCTCGCAAGAAGTTGCTTAAGATACGCGAGAAGACCAAGCTGTCCCGCTCACTATCCTCAGTTGAGAACGCCAACGTGTCGGCCGTGAATGAGGCAAGCTCGTCCAGTGGGACGACTTCATCTTCGTCTTCCGACTCCGGAGAATCCCCGGGTTTCCCGTCTGCTCCGTCGTTGAGCTCAAGCTCCGAGTCCCCGGACACGTCATCGGATGCCGCGTCTCGAAGATGGCGCACGGGTCCGTACAAGAGTCGCCCTGACTCTAAGAAGCGGTCGGAGAAAGCCGATCGGCAAAAGGTCATTCCACCCTCCAACAGTCGCTTCAAGTCCCTATTGGACTATCGCACTTACTTCCTGATCCGAAGTGATCTGTCTGTGCCCCCCTCCCTAGTGGAGAAAACCCATAAGATGAACCGCCGCCTTGACGGCGCATTCCAAGGGCGAGAGCCGTTTACGGGCACTAGCCCCCTCGGTGTATTTACCTTCTTGGCGACATTTCAGCGTGCATATGACGCAGCCGGCTTGACGCATGGGCAAGCTCTCCCTCTCTTGGCCTTTTGCCTGTCAGGCGCTGCTAAAAGAGCCTTCTCGAGCGCTCTGAACTCGAAAGCCGGACACCGCACTCATGCAATTCGCACCTATGGTGCCGCTATTAACTGGATTCTACGCAAGTATGACACCCACGCCGTAATGGCCTCCGCATACCACGGCACTATCACAATGCGTCAACCCTATAGTGAGTGGCCCACAGCCTTTGGGCTTCGCGTTGAGACGCAGTGTGACAGCCTAGATGGCCTCTTCCTCGCCCAAGATGTGAAGGATGTATTCATCAGTGGCTTGTCCGAGATTATCCAATCTCATGTCCGGGTCTTGGACGGGCAGCTCCCCAAGCGCACACTGGTGGATGCTATATCCGCCGCGCAGATGTATTGGGAAGGGACAAACAAGCTTCGGCTGTCTCTTAGGCTGCCTCGTCTTCAGACGACTAGGGTGGCATATGCCTCGCCCATGCCAATCCGGCACCCCAATGTCGACCGTCACTTGCCGGTTACCCAACCGCGGGCCCGGTCCCGTTCCCCTCCTCTGAAGGAGTCGCCTCAGGCGAGAACCGATATCTGTTTCAACTGTAGCAAGCCCGGTCACTTCGCTGCTCAATGCGCTAAGCCGCATTTGCCACGTGAACGCCGCAATCCCGTAGTTTCCGTGACCTTTGTAACGGAGGATACCAAACCAGCCGCTAGAAGCGATAGCAGCAAGTCCACCGACCCGAAAAGCGAGTGAGCCGGGCGCCCCTTGGCGGGTTGCCCGGCGCAGCATCACCAACTGGCGAAAGACGCAAGGTCACATGGACTATAAGCCCTGCACATCGGCACTATGAGATCGCGGCCACCATTGGCCCTTTCCAACGGTCAAGGCACAGGTGGCGCCCTGTCTTGGACACTGGGGCCGGCATTAACGTGGTCTGACCTAATGTCTCACCTGCCAACTGGAATAGTTATGCTGAACAGCTCGAGCGAACACCCCGCATCAAAGATGTACACAACAACCGCCACATAGCACACTACGCTATACATCTGTATATAAAGGTCGGATACGCCAAGGTCTTCGACCGATTCCTGGTCGCCCAGCACCTATCGGTGCCATGTATTCCCGGTACCGAGTTCATGGATAACCATGTCAAAGCCATCTTCACCCGCCGAAAGAAGATATTGTGAAAAGACCACGTCGGTGATGTCACGAGGAACCTAAGGCGAAGTCCTATCCTCGCCACCCCACTTTCCAATAAGTGGGGACGGTCATGGGAAGACCAACCTGCTAAGGCAAGAGCATGGCGCCAAGTTCGCGTCAAAGGACAAATGGAAGAATTGGTTGTGGCAACCTGTGCCACCTCCGGCCTAGTCACCATCTCTCCCAACATCCGCCTATGCCGGCACAAGTCAGTGACAGTCGCCCGTGGCGTTGCGCTCGTAAAGCCTAATAAACTATTGTTGGTCAAGGTCTGAAACTTCGGGCTCGACCAGGCCATAGTTCGTAAGAGCTGCATCCTCGGGTTCGCCGAACCATTCCAAGGGCCCATGTTGGCAGGCATAGCCGAGGAAAAGGCAACCCAAGACACACCAACTGGTGATGACACATCGTTTTCCGACGACCTTGTCGAGGATGTGGACCTCAGTGAAGCACCGGAGCATTTGCACAAGCAAATCCGGGAAATGCTACGCACGCATTCTGCGATGTGGGATGGTACCCTTCGTACTATACACGCCACTAAGCATGCCATCGTCACCCCAACGGATGCCGTACCCATCCGGGCACAACTGTATCGCACGGGTCCATTCAAACGACAGATCATTGCTGATCAATTAAACAAGATGTTGAAGCTCAATGTTATAAAACCTAGCCATAGTGCATGGGAAAGCCCCGTCGTCATCGTACCAAAAAAGAATGGCAAAGCCCGCTTCTGTGTCGATTACCGATGACTCCACGACATCACCAACAAGGACGCCTATCCCCTTCCCCGAATGAAGGATTTTCTGAACTCCCTAGGAGATGCAAAGGTCTTCACCTCCCTAGACTGTACGGCCGGCTACTGGAAAGGGCCCTACGCCCGGCCGACAGAGAGAAGACTGCGTTTACAACGCATGCTGGTATTTACCATTGGCGGTCCATGCCATTCGGACTTACCAGCGCCCCTGCTAATTTTCAGCGTGCCCTCGACATCATATTTCCTGGCCTCAAGTGGCATCTTTGCCTCGTCTACCTAGACGATGTCGTCATCTTCTCTGCATCCGCATAACAGCACGTCAAGGACATCGACGTGGTCTTAACTGGGCTGCGTGAAGCCAGTGTCACTCTCAACATTGAGAAGTGCACCTGGTTCTTCGACGAAGTCAAGTATCTTGGACATATTGTCCGACCGGGTCAGCCCCATGTTCATAATAAGAGTGTGGACGCGTTGAAACACGCTTCGTTCTCCACCACCAAGACCCAGCTGAAAAGCTTCTTGGAGATGTGTTGGGCGAGGAGCGGGGGTGACAGGGTCACTTCTGACGCGCTTTTCCTCGCTGTCGATGTCAATGACAAACGTGGATGCGTCCGCGTCACGTATCGAGAAGGGGCCTATGTTTTTGCTTTGCCGATCATTTCTACAATCGTGCTTTGTCGTCTAGACGTAGTCGCGAACTTTGACGTCCGCGTTGCGGTTCGCCACCATGTTGGCGAAATTGCGTTTGTAATGTTGCTGCGTCTTACGCAAGGCCTCGACTACCGCGAGGATTCTCCGGCGTAGGAGAGCCACTCATTCGCGTTTGCGAGCCAGGGGGGACCCGTCGTTGAGGGTACCCTTGTTGTTCAGGGGTGTGCCCGGCGGCAAGCTGCGAACCGTGAGGTTGGGAATCTGTTTTGGGATAACGAGTTCAAAGGGGGAAATGCCCGTCTAGTGGTGGGGTTGGCCCTTTTATGCCATGGTTAGTACCGGGAGTAAGTCATTCCATCGTAGTGGGTCGTCGGCAACGTATTGCGGCAACTGGGTTTCCATGCCACGGTTGTACCGTTCGACTTGCCGCTCATTTGGGGATGATACGCCGTCGTATGGACTGTTTCGAAGCCCAGCCTCTTCATCATGGCAGTGAAGAAGTTCTACATGTACTGAGGCCCTCGTTCGGACAGGATACGGTCCAGAGGCCGGCATGGGGATACTCACGCTTCGATCATGGCAGACGCCACGGACCTGGCCGTGATCCGCCGTAAGACGACGCACGTCGTACGCTTGGTGAAGCGGTCGGTGATATTTAAGATGAGGCCATTGCCGCCTTGGAGGCCGGTATTGGCCCAAAGATGTCGACGGACACTTCCGCGAGTGGCTCCGTGGCGGGGAACAAAGGAAAAGGAGTCGAGTGTCGCCGCAACGAAAGGCGGTTTTGCGCACACGTCGTGCATTTGGTGATGGTAGTATGGATGTCCGTTACAATTGATGGCCAATAATATGCCTGATGCATGGTGTCATACATTCGGTATATACCAGGGTTGGCTGCCACGGTTGCCTGATGCTCGAGGGTCAAGACGCATTTGCGTGAAAACTTGGAAATAACGAGTTGGTTGCCGTAAGGCGCTCGTCGGTTCAGAGCGTGATGATGACTTCGGAAGGTCTTTGACGTTGCTAGTTCGACTGGCTTGGTCATTTTGGCATAGTAGTCGTCTGCTTTTTGGGCTTCGACGACTTCTTAGAATTGCAGAGGTTTGGGTGTGTCGGTACCCATGTACCTCCTCGTCATCAAGCCGTTGGCCGTTTCGTACAATGCACGACAATGGATGTAGTCGTGGATATCGTCGGTCGGCGCCACTGTGGTCGCGGGCGACAAGAAGTCAAGCAGGTGGTGCGATGCACCCGGCTTGTAATACCATGGCGAATGCAAAATTCGAGAGGCGAATTTCCCATCTCATGAAGCGTCCGTTTGAGTCGGTGGCGCTGTAGATCCATCTTATAATTTGGTAATCCGTTTGGAAAAAAAGCCGTTCACCATCGAGGACGTGCCTCAGTTTCAGGACAGGGCATACAACCCCGAGGCATTCACGTGCGGTTCGAGAGTAGTTCTGTGCGGCAGCAGGGAGTCCTCGGCTCCAATACCTGACAGTGAAGTATGTCACCCGGTTCCTCTTGTAGGGTGGTGCATCAAATGTTGTCGGCGCACACTTCCCCGTCGAAGACGAGTCTCCTACTTTCCTTGGCCAATGCCAACATGGGGGGGCATAACTGGGCGTTGCGCAGGTCCTCAAACGAGGCAGCCGCGGCGTCTGTAGGCATCGGTGAATCCGGTGGGACTTCGGCTGTTGTCAGGGCGTTTAACAGCTTTTCCCATTCGGAGACGTCCTCGAAAAATCGTGTATGGACGTTGCACATACCCATGAAGCGTTTCAGCTGTGTCTTGGTGGATGAGAACTTTGCGTGCTTCAAAGAATCTTGCAAAGAGCACTTACGTGCACGACACGTGCACGAGTCGTGCACACGCAATTGCCCAGGGCGGACGATGTGTCCAGATTATTCGACCTCGTCGGAGAACCATGTGTACGTGTTAATTTTAAGGGTGACCCCGGTATCGCGTAGGTTTTGTAGGTATGTATAGACATCTTTGAAGTGTCCCTACGCGTTTGCGAAAAACATGATGACAACGTCCAAGTAGACGATGCATATCTGCCACTGCAAGCCAGATAAAATGATATCGAATGCTCGCTGGAGGGTCGCTGGTGCGTTTGTCAAGCCGAATGGCATAGACAACCAGTGTGACATACCACAATGCGTAGTGAACGCCGTCTTCTTTTGGTCCTCCTTTCGGATTGGCACCTGCCAATATCACGCGCAGCATTCGAAATCCGTAAACAATTGGGCATCTCCCAAAGAATCAAGGCAATCTTCCATTCGAGGCAAAGGATACGCAATCTTCTGAGTAATGTTTTTCATTTGACGATAGTCGACTCAGAATAGGGCCTTGCCAATCTTCTTGGGTCGGATGACAACGGGGCTTGCCCAAGAACTATGGATAGGTGCAGTGACCTTGAGCTTCAACATTTTGTTGATCTGATCAGCGATGATCCTCCGTGTAAATGGCCCGGATCTGTATGGTCGGGCCCGTATAGGCTATGCGTCTGGCGGAGTGACAACGGCATGATCTGTTGCACGGATGACTCCGAGAGTTCCGTCCCACATAGACGAATGGGTCTTGAGCATGTCCCGAATCTGCATGTGCATGTGCTCCGGCGCCTCACTGAGGTCGAGGTCGTCTAGGGGGTCACGACTGGGGTCCGTGGACCGGGGCTCGCCCCCTTCCTTTGGGACTCTGTCCTCCAGGACTGCCGATACCATGGGTCCTTGGTAGTGTTCCGCAAACCTGAGCGTAGAGCTCCTACGAGCGATGACGTGATCGATACTGAAGTTGCGTAACTTAACCAAGAACGGTTCGTCGGGCTTGAAGATGGCGGCGCTACGGGAGACTGCCATGGACTTGTGTCGGAAACACCGAACATTCGGTGTGATAGTGACCATACACGGGGTGTCACACGTCTCTTTGATCCATTCCTCTTGGTGACCCTGGACACGCAATTTTTCACGGGCCAGAACTCGTGCGGGTTTGTCCTGCCAGTTGTGCTCCCAGGCGCTCTCGTTTAGACAGGCCAAGATCGGCGTTGGCCGAATCAGTTCTGCTGTGCAGCGCAAGTGGTCCTGCCAGACGCGCCTGAGAAGTCGTGGCAGTATCGCTTCAATAATTTGTTTGATGAACTCCGTGCCAAGGATGCACGGGACTGACAAGCTGTCAGCAAGAAGGAAATGATCGAAGATGCGCACTCTTCATGTGTAAACATACTCCTGAATGACGTACTTGGTGACGATTGGATTATTGCTCGCGTCTCGGACACGCGGAAGCGGGATCAATTTCTCGCCGTAAGCAGTCCAGTTCTTGGAGACTGGATCTGTCCGCACTATATTTCTTCCGGCGCCCGCTTCTAGCGCAGGGCGGCAACCAGGCATGACTCGAAGGCACGGGCCTGGAGTTTCGGCGATCTCTTCTATGTATATAAGCCTGGTGGTGGTCCACATGCCCGTCCGTTATTTGCGTTTCGGAACTGCCCAAGCGCGACGCCGCACGGGGCCTCGGCAGTACATTCGCGGGGCGCCCCAGATTTTAAGGGCATTACACCTCCAAACATTCTAAGGACACGCAGGAGCGGCCCGGATCAATTCCATACAGATTCGCCTGGCAATCGGGCTGCGCACACGGGCTACATGGACAAAGAAATCGATTGCAGCACGCGCCAGATTTTCGGCACATTCCGCTGGCAGACATTGGAAGGACCAGCTTGCATGTCCGGATCAAATCCATTCAGATCACGGAGCGGCGCATCGGAAGGGTGTCGAAAACGAATGCCTGCATTTCCTCTATCCAAATTGGTTCTCGGGCTCGAGGCGCGGTGTCAGGTCTGAAATTCTCAGCGTTCGCATGTGGCCCCCGTGGTACGCTTCGGCAAGCAGCGCAGCGCGAGGGCGTCGACACGACCGTCGACCACAGGCTCGGCAGGCACACAAGCGATATGTCCATATGCATCCGCCTGTGGTGGGCTCTTTCAGCCGAAGCGGGTCCTATCTAATCATGTGGCCCCAGTGCTTCGCTCCGGCGAGCAGCGCAGCGCGAGGGCGTCGACACAACCGGCGGCTACACGCGCAATTCGCACATATGCGCACATGCTTACGCGGCGCTTCACGCCGCGCGACGGCCTCCATTTTTTAGTTCGTGCATATGCCTTCACCGAAACGCTCCGGCGAGCAGCGCAGCGCGAGGGCGTCGGCAGGACCGCCTGTCACGGGCTCGGTGTCTACATAGGCGGATGCGGTCGTTCTGTATCACCCTACGGTGGGCTTCCTGAGCCCAAGCGTCTCCTACGTATTCTATTTCTTCGACGCTCTGTATCTCCGGAATGGCTGCCCTACGGACAAATCTGAGCAGCCCAAACGGGGGAAGGGGGGGGGGATGTGCAATTATTTGCAAGCTATCGATTGGGCTGGGTCCCGTAGGCGTCCGGCCATTTTCAGAAATCGCGTCTGTGTGGGACACATCTCGCCGAAATATTGCGGGCGCCTGGGGCCCGTGGGTACCGACTAGTCCCTTTATATAAAGCTGATGGTGGGCCACATGTCTGTCCGTTATTCGCGTTTCGGAACTGCCCAATCGCGACGCCGCATGGGGCCTCGGAAGTACATTCGCAGGGCGTCCCAGATTTTAACGGCATTGCACCTCCAAACATTCTAAGGACACGCCGAAGCGGACCGGATCAATTCCCCAGATGACCCTCAGCTCACACAAAGGCCGGTGGTCGCACATCGGAGGCATTGAGTGCCAGTGGAAGCAAGCGCTTTGCGTGCTTGCATGTCCAACGTGTGAAAGGAAGCGCGGTGCGTGCATGCGTGACCAGCTGGCGGACCGAAGCGCGTTGCGCGCATGCATGCCCAGCAGGCGGACCGAAGCGCGCTGCGTGCATGCATGCCCCGCGCGATTTCCCAGCACACCACACCGCACAGAG
>Ga0209093_1000790_pt1 | contig 17603 bp, 24 predicted proteins | sample SidtaG_4_FD_187450 | JGI IMG/M metagenome (GOLD analysis project Ga0209093, IMG submission 187450) | Marine algal microbial communities from Sidmouth, United Kingdom - Sidmouth_Male1 metaG (SPAdes) (version 2) | ecosystem: Host-associated > Algae > Red algae > Unclassified | place: Sidmouth... | reverse complement strand
CAGGTTGGCGTGTGGCGCTCTGAAGCAGACGAGGGGGGGAAGAGCTGCAGTCAGAGCGGCAGGAAAGGGTGCGCGGTGCGCCGATTTGTCCTGCTGCAGCCCTTTGTAAACGGTCGCGCCCGGCGGGTGCTGGCCGATGAGCGGCGACACTGCCCTCTGCCACTCATGCGCATCGCTCGGGCGAAGCAGTCGCCGTAGCTGATGCGCACAGCGCGGAGGGAAGCCGGGTTAGTCGCTGAGGGGGAGCGGTATGAGCCGAGCATCCCGCTGGTGTAGGTGTAGGCGGCGGCCGCGGCGTTGCTGACAGCCAGCTGATCGTGCGCATCGTGCCAAAACGAAATGGCTGGGTGCGTGGCTCCAGCAGGGGCGGGGGAAAGCGTGAGTGGGTGGGCGAGGGGGGTTCGGGGACGAGTGTAGGTGGGTGCCAAAAGCGATGGTCGAGGCGCTTTCCGCAAGGGCGGGCAAACGCTCGCCCGGTGCGTACTTCGTGCATGAAAATCATTAACGGATTAGACAATTGTAGATGGCCGAGGTACTTTCAATGATCCGTGGATGTGTGGCTTGATCGGCTAGTCCGCGAAACAGACACCTCGTGTGACGTCACAAACTCTGGCGCAGAGTTGCTTGGAATGACCCTCAACCAAGTGCCCGGGCGTGATTTTGACGAGACGTGGGCGCCAGTGCCCAGCTCGGCTGCAACACGCGCACTATTCGCGGTGGCCGCGGCCAGGGACTGGGAGGTTCACCACGTGGACGTCAAGACGGCTTTCCTCAACGCCAAGATGGACAAGGAGATTTACATCAAGATTCCGGACGGCACCGAGCCGGAAGAGGCAGATGAGGTCTTCCGCCTCAACCTAGCTCTGTATGGGACAAAGCAGGCAGGGGCCTGTGGGGCATTAAGCTCCAAAAAGAGCTCAAGGCTATGGGAGCGGTCCGGTCCAAGGTGGATCCGTGCCTCTACACGTGGAGCCACCAGGTGCACGGGCTGGTTTACATCCTTGTCTACATGGACGATCTCATCGTTGCCGGCAGGAGCCTCGACGGGGTTCCTGCGGTCAAGAACTCGGTGTCGGCGACGTTCGACGTGCGCGACATGGGGGAGGTCAAGGACTTCATCGGCATGAAGGTAATGCGAGACCGGGCGGCCAAGATGCTCACCCTAAGCAATCCGGGGCATGTCATCGCACTCCTTGAGGCGTTTGGGATGTCCAACTCCACGCCCAACAAGACCCCAGTGGTGTCGGGGGCCAAGCTCGCCAAGACGGGGGAGAACCTCTTGGCCGAGGGCAACCGGCATGCCGAACTTGTCGGCCACCTGCTCTATCTGTCTACAATGACGAGGACGGACACAGCCTTTGCCGTGGGCGTGCTGTCGCGCTACATGGCCTGCCCCGAGGAGGACCACATGCGCGCGGCCGAGGGGGTGCTTCGGTACCTTCGCGGGGCAACACGCCTTGGGGTCGCGTACGGCGCCGACAAGCCTCTCCAAGGGTACGTCGACGCCGACTGTGCGGGCGACGTTGACGCTCGTCGGTCCACGACGGGTTTCATCTTCACCCTCAACGGCGGGCCGGTCTCGTGGGGGAGCAAGCGCCAGTCGACGGTGGCGACGTCGACGGCTGAGGCCGAGTACGTGGCCGCCGCCATGGCGACCAAGGAGACCCTTTGGCTCAGCAAGCTTTCATCGACGCTTGGTGTCGACGGCGGCGCCGTTCCCATCGGGGAAGATAATCAGGCGTGCCTAGCGCTCGTCAACAATCCCGAGGCACCGGGGCGCACCAAGCGCGTGGACGTTGCGTACCACATGTTGCGCGATTACGTGGCGCGCCGCAACGTGACCTTCTACTTGCTCCCGAGCGCTGAGATGCCCGCCGACGGGCTCACCAAGGCGCTGCCGGGGCCGGCGTTCAAGGCCATCCGTGACGCAGCTGGGGTCGGGCCCGACTTGGGCATGGCGGCGGGGGCGCTTGAGCCGGACCCGGCGTGCTAAGGCACGTCATCACAATGCCCGGCTTTGGGGCGCTAAAGGGCATTAGCGCACCCAGGTGGGCGGGCCCGGGCGCCGATTTTCAAGATTTCGGGCCCTGCTGTCGCGGCCTGGAATATCACTCCGGGCCCGACATGTGGTTGAGACGTGGCGGCGACGTGGCGGTCTCGGTGCCATGTGGCGCCGTTGCAACAAGTGGCGCCGTTGCAACACGTGGAGCCGTTGCAACACGTGGCGCAGGGGCTCAAGGGCTTTAGGCCCTACTCCGATGGTGCCCGACGGACCGGATGTGGTCGTACGGGCACCCGGACGGGTTGGGCGTGCTCCAGGCACCCGCCCGGACCTCCCTGGCCCTATCCGAGGTCTGTTGAAAAACCGACTTTTGGAAGGGGTCGAAAGGGCTTTAGCCCCGCGCCAGATGTGCCATTGTGGGGGGTGGTGCCCGATGGACCGGCTGGGGTCGTACGGGCACCAGGAAGGTCCGGGGGTGCCTCTGGCTCCCTCGTAGGCCTCCTTTGGCCCCATCCGAGGGCGGTTGAAAGACCGACTATCGGAAGGGGTGAGAAAGGCTTTAGACCCCCGGCCAGAACGGTCATTTTGGGGGTGGTGCCCGATGGACCGGATGGGGTCCTACGGGCACCAGGGAGGCCAGGAGGTGCCTCTGGAATTCTCGCGGGCCTGTTTTGGCCCCATCCGAGGTCGGTTGGAAAACCGACCTCTGGACATGGGGCTAAAGGGCTTCAGACCCCCTGCACGAAGGGTGTCTAAAGGGCTTTAGACCCCTCGGTCGGTTCGCCCTCGGAATGCCTCGCACGGACTTTCGACGACGGGAATTCGACGGGGTGGCTGCAATTATCCCTGCGGTACTGGGGGGAGTGTGAAGTGTACTTTCGCAGTCCCCCCGGGACAACTGGCCCTTGCGTACTTCGTAAGTCGTTGTATTTGTCTGGTGACACTGCATGTACTTGTTTGTAGATCTTTCGGCGGAGAACCCATTAGGGGTTGAGCTCCGGGGGAGATTTGTGTGGGGAGCGGTGTCTTGAGTGTGAGGCTGTGGGCGCCCGCCTAAAACGCGGGAGCTGCCCTGGGAGGTGCAGTGCGGGCCTTGTGGGCCACTCCATTGGGGGTGCCTGGGAAGGTGCTGCGGCAGAGGTGGCCTGGGGGATATCAGGCGCGCCGTCGCAGGCCTGGGAACGCCGTGCCTAGTAAAAACACGCACCCACTCAATATCATCGACATCACAGGAGCAGCAGGGGATACTCTTGCCCACTGTCGTGCACCTGCACGCGGTGACCAAGGGCTGTCCCTTGTTGGCGAGTGGCACTGTGACGGGTATCTCGCCGGTTGGCTTGGCGCGCTGGGCGTGGCCTGCCAATTGGGCGTGCCGCGACGCGAGGCGTCGCGGGTTGAGATCTCTGACGAATAGCGCGGGGCGCTTTCGGTTGGCAACTTTGCCGGTTGAGATGACCCTGGTCGTGCCGACGGGCCACGTGGAGATGGTAAGGGCAAGGGCAACGTCCTACCTGCCGACTACTGCCCGCCGGGCGGCGTGCGCGTTAACACGAGCAGCGCCCATGCCACTGGAGCAGCCCTACATACTCGACCTGCGTCGTCACCGGACGTGACACCGCCGCTGCGCGACGTGAAGCGCCTCAAGGCGGAGGTGGAGACACTTCGTCTCGGCCTGACGGCCCAAGAGGTGACTAACAAGTCGTTGGCCACAACCACTGACGAGTTGGTCTCCGACCTGGAAACTTTGCGCAACGCTGTTCCCTATGGGGAATCTGACGAGCCTAAGTCGCGTCGCAAGACGAAGGACGACTACAAGAGCCGCCCCAAACGGGATGAGCTGTCGACCTATCGCGACCTGCCATTTTGCAGCGCGACGAACCGTCGCGATCGCGCTCGTATTCTCCTCAAGGAGCTGCGACGGATCGATAATGAGACCAAGTTGGCCCGCTCCGTAGCTTCCCGCGCGGGGAACGCCGCCGAGTCCGACTCTAATGCGAATAGCTCGTCCAGCGGGACGACTACGTCATCCGGTCCAAATGGACCCTCGGGTCCCCCCTCGCCCCCTTCTTCCGATCCTGGGAATGTGTCCTCCGACACTGACTCAAACACGGAGACGCATCGGTCGCGCCTTGGACCGTACAAGGGCCGAACCAAGACGAAGCAGCAGTCGGAGAATGCCGATCGGCTTAAGGTCATCCGACCAGCCAACAGCCGTTTCGCGTCCCTCATGGACTATCACACGTACTTCCTGGTCCGACGTGACCTCTCTTTCCCTCCCTCCCTGGTGGAGAAGGCCCACAAGATAAACCGCCGCCTCGAAGGCGCGTTCCAAGGCCAAGAACAGTTCACGGGTGCTAGCCCGCTAGGTGTTTCACCTTCCTCACTACCTTCCGTCGCGCATGTGACGCGGCCGGGCCGACCCATGGTCAAGCCCTCCCACTCTTGACGTTCCGTCTTTCCGGCGCTGCTCAACGTTCGTTCTCAAGCGCACTTAATACCCGATCGGGTGACCGCAAGTATGCGCTACGCACCTACGGTGACGCCATCAACTGGTTGCTAGCTAAGTATGCTACCCACGCGGTAATGGCTACAGCCTACCACGACATCATTACGATGCGACAACCCGAGAATGAGTCCCCGACTGCCTTTGGGCTCCGCGTGGAGACCCAGTGTGACCGTCTCGACAGCCCGTTCCACGTCCAAGACGTGAAGGATGTCTTCATAAATTGCTTGTCCGAGATTATCCAATCTCATGTTCGCGTCCTGGACGGGCAGTTCCCGGACCGTACGCTGGCCGACACGGTCTCGGCTGCCCAGATGTGTTGGGACGGGACCAACAAGCTTCGGCTTTCCCTTAAGCCGATCCGTCCTCAGACGACCAAGGTATCCTATGCATCACCGATGCCAACACGCCCGGTCAACATGGACCGACCGTTTCTGGTTACCCAACCGCCGGCCCGGTCGCGCTCGCCGCCACCCCCGGCGCACTCTGACATCTGTTACAATTGTAACAAGCCTGGACACTTCTCGGCGCAATGCAGCGAACCTCACCGATCACGTGAACGTCGTCCGACGCCGACTCACATGGTACATGCCGTCACCAACGACGAAGCAACAAGTGCCGACCAGTCAACTGACTCGAAAAACGAGTGAGCCGGGAGCCCCAACTCGGGCTGCCCGGCGTCCTCAAGGCCCATGGCACCAAGTGCAAAGTCTCGCGGATCTTGAGCCCGGCGAGTCGCCACTATGAGATCGCGGCGACTGTTGGCCCTTGCCAACGTGCTATGCACCGCTGCCGTCCTGTCTTGGACACCGGCGCAGGTATAAATTTAGCAAGATCAAACGTGCTCCCTGCCAATTGGCGCAGTTCTGCTGAAAAGCTCAACCGCATGCCCCGCATCAAAGATGCAAACAATAATCGACTTGTTGTACAGTATGCAATAGGGCTGTTAACATAAGGCTGTTACGCCTCCTTATTCGCTAAAATGCCTCATAAGCGAAATGCATCGCCGCGCTGTTAACTTAAGACTTAAACGCAATAAAAGAAGTTCTTGGTACTTCTAGATTTGTTGTCATGGCGCCGGACTGAAACTCTTCGATCTCAACTAGATCTCGGGTGCATGCCGAGCTGTTTGGACGGAATACACAAAATCCTTGTGTATTCTGATACGGTCTTCGGCGGTCGTTGTGCTCTGCAGTTTTTCCACCGCCGCACAGCTGCGAGGGCAGCGCGGCGAAGTCCATTGCGAAGCCCCCGCCGCTTTCTCGTTCGTGACGTTGTCTTTCCACATGAGCGACAACCGTGGCTTTGCTGGCGCGCCACGCCCCCGCGTGAGCGACTCCACGCGGAGATTCATGCTGTTGAATTCCTTTTTGGAGACGCAGCGCACGTCGCGCTCTGCCCTCGCCACCATCCAACACTTTTCTTCGCTCACCCACCCCCTCCCAGTTGCTGATGCCGCACCCACGGCCAATGATGACGGTGACCCCGGCCGTGGTGTTGCCCTTGTCGGCATGCGGCGACCCCAAACTCGCGTTGGGGGTCGTCAGCAGTACGCCGCCGTGCGTGGTCACCACGACCCCACGCTGTTTAAGACGTTATGTAGCTTTACGCGCGAAGAGTTTGACGCTATCGTGGAGCTTGCTCGGCAGCGCGTCGAGATGCCTATGGATCCGCGGTTGTGCTACTTGGAGGAGAACAACCAGGCGCGCCGCCCTCGTCGCCGGGTGTGCTCCACTGTTGAAATAATTTTATTGACATTGGTGCTCTTGCGGGGGGGCGACTAGGGGGCGCTCTCTCTCCGACTTGTTGCCTTTGAATTTGGTGTGTCGGTGGCCACAGTGAGTAATTATTTTTCCCACTGCGTGTTTGCCCTGCATGACACACTTATGGTTGCTTGTCCCATCGTGTGGCCGTCTTCGGCGGAGCGGAAGGAAATGGAGGGCCTGGTGAATGAGTTCCCTTCAGGCATCATTTTTGTGGACGGCACTAAAGTGCGTCGATGGCGCCCTTCGGACGCTCAGGAGCAGCTCCGAGCTTACGACGGGCACCACCACATCCATTGCTTTTCGGTTTGGTATGGGTGGATGTGTTTGGCTTGATTGTGCGGGTGGACGTCTACGCTCCGGGTTCTTGCCACGACCGGCGGCTGTTCACCCAAACAAGTCCGCAGCTGTCTCCAGCGACTTACTTCGACGGCGAGCAGCACGCCATTGGTGACACGGGCTTTATTGGCTCCAGTCGGGTGCTGGTCTTCCCTTTTCGTAGGAACACTGATGAGACGGGTGTGGATCGGGATGCGTGGAACACTGACATCCGCCGAAGTCGCATCCGCAACGAGTGGGGCATTGGTGATGTGAAGAACCGTTTTCGTTTGTTTTTGGGTCGGTGGTCGTACGAGCCTGAGCTCTTTGCACCCACTTTTGAGTTGTGCTGCATGCTCTGTAACTGGCGGTGGAAGCAAAGCGGTGACAGAATCGTGCCGCTACACCGCCAGCTCGCAAACCTTGACGACTACAATACCGCCCGCCTTCTTTTCTCGTAATGTTAAAGCATCCTTCCTTGTCACTACCGTGCTAGTCGCAATCCAAAACACGACGGTCACAAGAACAACCATACCACATCAGGTCCTGTCCCGCTATATTCTATCCCACAGCGCGCGGGCGGCAATGAAGCCGCCAAAAGACTCAAACATCCACAGTGTTTGTTTGTCCAGGTGCCCCTCATTCAAAGCCGCGTGCATACCAGAAGTAGAACAGGCGTCGACCACGACCTATCTTCCTTCTGCGAGCTATTTTTTCTCACCTGTTTGTATAATGTGATTTGCATCAGCGAGCGCTACAGATTGCGCCCATGAACATCTCAAACGGACAAACACAGCCAGAGTTATGGTCATTTATCTCTTTTTATGACCGTCGAACAAACATGAAACGTGGGAGGGGGGGTCAGTCTGCAAAAAGACACCAAGCTGGGAGCTTCCCCGAGACTTTTATGGGTGGCACAGGGCCGTCGAGCATGATTCTGTTGTCAGAAAACGATTTTGAGCTGGTCCCCCCGTTTTACAGCCGCATGCATGTCGGACATAAAAGAGGCGTTGACCGCAACCTATCTTCTTTCTGCGCAATTGTTTTGCTCAACTGGTTTGACTCTGCGATGCGTGTCTGCTTGCGTAAAACGTCGAGGTCATGCTCGATATCAGCGCACAGGGTGAGTTGCAGGTTTTTCCAGTGACCACTTTGTGTTTGTTGTGTCGGCTGGCACAGCAGCTACATGTTCTTTTGCTTTTGGGTGTGCACATTGTTGCCTGGAGCATCATTCCCAGGCTCACTTTGAGGCAGTCCGTTCTTACCAGATGATCACATCGGATCGCTAGCTCGAACCCGAGCTCGCCCCTGCCTCCGCCCCAGCTTCAGCTCCCGTCCCTGCTCCCGCTCCCGCACCTGCTCCCGCTCCCGCCCCTGCTCCAGCTCCCGCTCCCGCCCCCGCCCCACCACCTGCACCCACCCCCACTCCTTCTCCCGCCCCGCCGTTGCCGGCGCTTGAGCTTGCCGATGAGGTTGAGCCTTCGTCGCTGCTGTCGTCCGATATCTGCAAAAACACAGGAGGCGTGGGGGGCGGGGCTGCATCGTGCACCACCGGGATTGACGCCATCATGACATCAATCTCCACCTGCGGCGTGCCGATAGACTTGGCGAACAGGCTCGTCAGCACCCACCCGTGCTGAGCCGAAGCGGTTGCGGTGTGCTGGCCTTGGTACATCTGCTGGTGCGCCCAATACTGGTGCCGAAGCGTCTCGATGCGAGCGCGTCGCGCCTCCTTTTTGGCCTTCTTCTTGCGGTTGTTGTACAAGTCCTGCTTCTTGCCTTGCTCCGTCTTGCGTGTTTTCTTGGCCTTCAGGGTGTTGGCGCGTAGTTTCTCGCGCGTCGACTCACTTGCGGTGCGCACGTCTGCCTGCAGCGAGCGTGTAATCGCATCCACGTTCTTCCAGTGCGCCACCTGCTCCTCGTCCGCGGCGTCGTACTCACCGCCGTCGGATCGACACACCTTGGCGGCCTCCTTGTGGTTGCTTTCCACGAGCGCCTTACGCTTTTCGCCCGTGTACTGGTTGCGGATGACTTGGCGTAGATGCGGCAGGACCATAATGCACAGCTCGCTGTAGGTCTTCGACTGTGCGTCCCCGCGCAGCTGCCAGGGAGCTGCCTCCTCGGACTCCTCCTCGTACTTGACCAAGACGGCGTAAACGGCCATCCGCTCCCTGTTGGTGAGGCGGATACGCACGGTAGGCTGCTGCTTGGGCTCCATGGTGTTGTCGCACAGAGCAGGAAGGAGGAGGCGAGGATGGGCAGGAATGGAGAAAACACCGATGAACGCGCAGTGACAACACGCTGCGGCGCGTGACAACCGACGAGAAGCCATCGTCTCTGAGAAAGCACGAAGTGACGACACAAGGGCTGCACTTGGCGAGAAAACTTGATCACACAAGACTTTGCACTGGTTTCACACTTGTAACAAGGAATTGCACTTGAATGTCTGGGGCCTATAAGGATAAGGATAACAGAGCCTTCCAAGGTGCGATCTTATGTCAGGCGGATAAGAGCTCTTATCTCAGAAAACGTAAGAGCTTATGTTAACAGCCCTAATATACCTCTACGTCGATGTCGGACGTGTGAAGGTCTTTGACGGCTTCTTCGTTGCCGACAAACTTTCGGTCCCATAAATTCTGGGTACCGCGTTCATGGAATGACACGTGGAAGCCATCCTCATCTGCCTCAAGAAGGTCGTGTGGCAACACCACTGTGATGGTTGTAGCGCCAGGGGGGGGTCCCAGTTGGCAACCGCTGGAGAGCAACACCTTTGGGCACCGTCCGTATGGTGACACTGACCCATCAGCCGGAACCAGTGGGCCGGGGCACCCGGTTGGGGTCACGTGACCCGCCGTGATCCCCGACCGTGGGGGCCCCCGGCAGCTCCCCTGGTGATTTGTTCCAGGGGGGGCTACGTCCTTGAGTTTACCCTGAATTGGATCGTGTCCTGACACACCTTTTTCCCCACTGGGTTTTTTTTGGTGTCAGTGACATTTGCGTGTGGGATTGCACGTTTTCGCGGTGTCCGGCTTTTACCGGCCGCCGTGTGCGCCCGGCTGTCGATGCTGGCCCGGCTGGCCCCGGGCCCCGGGTGGGCGTTCTTAGGGGGTGGTCCGTGGGCCTCCCCCATCGTCTGGTTGGTTTATTCACAGACGTGAATAAACCAACCGTGCTTTGGCCTTCTTCTTCCCTCCTGGGTTTGTGCCTTTAATCCTGTGCTCCTGTGGGGCGGGCAGGCGTGCGGAGAGTTTCCTGGGCCGTTCCCTCGTGGTCTTGTTGAGAGGTCTGGGATTTCCACGTGCTCGAGAGGTTTCGTGCGGGGAGGATGTCCGGTTGAGTGTCTTGGAGTGGTGATTTTGACGGGAGCCATACCTCGGGGTGTACCCCGTTTCAGCCATGTGCCCCTGGGGGATGGCTCTCCTGTTACGGCAACCCAGATGACTCCCGGTGGGGGCGTCATCTCGGGTCAGGATGGTGGAACTGGGGGGGAACCAGCGGCGGCCCTGGGAGTGGCCGGCCGTGTAGACAGCGCTGGTGGGAGCGCTAGCAATTTCGCGGGTAGTGGGACGCCCCCTTGGGTGCCTCCCCGTGTTTTGTTCCCTCAGGGTCCCAGAGTGTCTCTTGCGGGGGTAGCCCCACCTGTTCCGCCGACCGGACCGATAGCTACCCAACTTTGCGGAATGGTGAGGGGCGTGGTCTCAGAGGTCTTGTCAGAGATGATTGGATCGGAGAATGCTTCCACACCGGGAGCGCAGAGCCCCTCTCTCTCCCCTGGGCGCGACGACCAATCGGTTCAGGGCCGTCACTCCCACCGGGACCGATCGAGCTCCTTCCGGAAGAATCCCACTCGTTCATCCGCCAAGAAGAAATCCCATAGCGCCCAGCAGTCCCGCCGAGTCCGGGCAGCCACAGGGAGCGAAACCACCGGGCGCAGTACGGATCCCTCGTCCAGCGACCCCTCGGGTGACAGTTTGTCCTCTACGTCTACGATTGACAGCACGACTTCCCCTAGCAGCACCGGTAGTGAAGGCAGGCTGCATTTCCCAGCCGCCAAGAGATTTCGGTAGCTCAACCGGGCGGAGCAATTCTTCCTGGGTTGGGAACTTGTCTGTGGCCAGATCCAAATTGGACTGCCCGACACGACCGTTGGCGGTGGATTGCGTGGGAGCCGCAACACCGGGGGTCGTCGGGGAAGAGCCGCGTGGCGACTGCCGCCACTCTGGCGCTACGTGAGAGCAAGAGCGTAGGAGGGGGCGCCAGCGCAACGGGCGCTGAGGGGCACGTCGCGGAGCCGCGTGCAAGCGGGGGCGCGCGGGGCGCGCCGTCAGGTCTGGGCGTTTGGGGCCAGCCGGGGCGACAGGCTGGCACACGCGCGGGCGAGAGCCAAAGAGCCGACCACGGGGCCGTCGATAGGTGGATAAGCGGTGGAAAGCAAGGCCAGGGAGAAGAGAGAGAGAGAAGCAAGAAACACACCGCCACAACCCCACCCACGTTCCCAGCACGGAACATGCCGGGGTGGTTGCGGACGACCACGCCGCCATGGCGGTCGCCGACGGTAGCGGCGCGGCACCCGGCGCGCCAAAGGAGGCGGCGGCGGCGGCAGCGGACACGGCGGCGGCCACGGCGGCCGACCGGCTGGCGGCGGACGCGCCGCGTGCTGAAGGCCGCGGCGGGGGGCGCATCGTGGCGGCGGCGGCCGCCGTTTCGAGCGCCGCAGGCAGCGGCGGGCAGCGGCCGGCCGCGGCGCGGCCTGCCGCCGCCTCGAAGTCCCGGCCACCGACGAGCATCGTGCCGACGGCGGCGGCAGACGCAGCCGGCTGCGGTAAGCACCGGCGCGCGTGCGCCCGGCGCGGTGGCGGCGGCCACAGCAGCGGGCGCGCCCCGTTGGTTCTTGTACTCTTGTATATATTCTTGTGAATGCGCTGCTCTGCACGCAAAACAATGTTGCCGTTCGTCGTAACGTGCCCCGCTCAATGCAGAACTCACATGATATTCCCTGGCCTTTAGGAAAGAGTGCTGGAAAGGTTCAGTGTCACCAAGAAGGAGTTATAATCACAACATATGCCACCTTTTCGGAGAAAAGAGCTCCGAAGCGCCGTCCTGATGCCGTGGGGCGGGATGGAAGCTAGCCCATCTGAAACACCAATATACGTACAACGTAGTTTAAATGTTTTCACTTGGGACCTACGATGGGTGGCGAGGCAAGGGGTCATTGCGATGTCAGCTTGCGCCTCTGCGACCAGGACAACGTCATGCAGAGCAGGGTGAAGGTTGCGTCACGTTGAGCGAGTCTGGGAGGCTGCGCCCTGCGCCTGGGGTACGTGCGTCGGAGCCCCGCAGTGCTCTCCTCAATGTGTTGAGCGATCGTCTCAGTTGTGTTCTTGGGCACGTGCACATGGCCTGTGCCGCCAAGTGGCTGCAACCGCTGGGTTTTCTGCCTCTGCCGCCCGTCTCCAAGCCCCCATATGTTGCGCTCCTGATAACCATCTATCTTTGAGTTGCTATGCTTATCAGGCCAGGTCATTGCGCGCACGTGCCTCGTATTGCTGCCTTCCCAATTTTTGCCGATCCCGTCGATATCGAGGGATAATCAAGAGTGGGAAAATGTCTCTCGGACATCCATTCAGCCGGATAAAGTGGATTGACCAATAGGTAGTTGACCCGCACACTGTCTTGACTTCGACCATATCGGCCAAAAATGGGAAGGCAGCAATACATACAATGGGTAGCCCCCCGAGGACAGGTGGGCTGGTAACCCAGCTTCTGTCAACTTTGTGAGGGAAGTGTTCTGAGCCAAAGTTCGTTGAGAACATTTTCCGCGGGGCGGTACAGTATGGGAGCGGGCGCGATGGCCGCGTCCGCAGAAAAGACGTCGCACGCCGGATCGTCCTACCCAAGCACTCCTCAGGGACGGAATTCTGGGATTTGTTGTTTGACTCGCTGTTGATTCCCAGGCCCCTTGAAAACCCCACACGATCGATGAAAGCGGCCACGAACTTCAACGACACAACGCACTACACCAGCAGTGCACTCTGAGATAAATGAACACTCCAACAGATAGAGAGAACGTGAACTAAAGCATACCAACAGCTTACCAGTTCGGCGAGCGTAGCCGCCGCGTCGCCGTCGAAGCCGTCGGCCGTCTCCAGGGCCGTCGCCGTCGCCGCGTCGACGAGCCCCCGGAGAGCCCCCAGGTGGGCGGCCGCGCCGTCGCCGTCCACGCATTGCCGTCCGCCCTGCCGCCGCGCGCCGCCGCCGACGCCGGCTCACCTGCCGGCAGTGTCGCCGCTTCAACGGCCAGGTGAAACGGGTCGCGGAGCACCCCCCGCACCCCCCCGGCGGACAGCCGCCCGACCAGCGAGGGTTGGGCCTCGAGTGCGAGCGGCGTGGCCGCAAACGCGGCGACCGCCGCGTCGGGCCGTGCCGGCGGCGGCGGCTTTTCTGGTCGTCCTTGGCGGCCGCCGGCCGCCGCCGCGCGCCGCGGGCGCCCAGACGCGGCTGGCCGGCCGGCCGAGAAGGGCGGTTCCGCGCTCCGTCGGCGGCGTGCGCCGCCGCCTACAGTATGTAGAACCCCTGTCTCGCGTTGCCCACGCCCAGTCCACGAGTGCACCGAGCAGCAGCGGCGGAGGCATCGGCGCCGCCGCTCCGCTTTGCGAACCCTTGAAGGAGACCCAGCCACGTGTCTGCACAAAGCTGGAGACAGGGTGACAATTCTGTGCCAGCCGACATCCAATACTTTTAAACATTCGGGCCAGCCTCTGCGCCAATCAGCGTGTGCCATCCGGGGGTAAATCACCAAGTGTTCACCGGGATGTATAGAAGCTTTGCTGTCAATAACAACAAACAGAAGCGTCTTCTCAACCACCATCACTCGTCGGTTCTCTGTTACATCCATGGCAGGACTTGTCACATTTACGAAGCACTTTTTTGTTGTTGTTCAATGTTCCAAAGATTGCGTTTTGTCTGTGAAAAGTCTACACACATGTGGTGGTGAGCACAGGCGGTTTTGGCCATTGTGACAAGTACATCCGAGCGCCCTGGCGTGATTGAAGCCATGAAGTTTGTTTTCTTGTGTACACAGCCCCCAGAATGAGTGCTCGATGAAGTCGCATCCAAGCAAGAGCCGTACGGACATGCTGACACGATGGACAGAGAAAAACAAGGTCTGCTAAAGTCGTTCCGCCAAAAAGGGGAGAGTCCAGGCCTGTCAAAGAGGCCCTTTTCTACGTTTGCTTGGTACAGGCGGCGATCAGCTCCTCTGAGGCCTCTCCAGCTTTCACCGCAACGAACATATAGATTTGAGACAGCGCGGTTGAGCTAGAATGTCTGCCATGTTTATGATGAAGCCCAGCATTCCATGATGATCAGGGCTCCGTATTCGTTAGTCCACAACGGCCAATACCGACGTCGTTGCACCATGCGGTGAAATTAGAGTCAGAGCCGCTATGCTCTCAACCAAAGAGAGACTTGGTCCCAGAGGAGATGCGCAGGAAGGTACGAAGGTAACCGAGCGTACGCTTAGCAAAGGTATGGCACAATGTAGTTGGCTCACGATACAGACGCGGTGTGGCGAGCGTTCTGGTGACGCATGGCCGAAAGAATATTCTTGGTTTTCCTTATTATTCAACGGATATCGTTTCTGCGAATTCAAAAATAAAACTATGTGTGTCCATGGTTCTCGGGCCTTGGGGAAACCCTGCCTCTAACATATGTCCAACCTGGAGAGCATAGAATCAGAGACTCTTGATCCGAGCAGATACACGTACCCACGAAGGGGCCACGATCGGGCCACGAACCGCCCACGCCGCTCCGGCAGAAGCCCTATAATGCCCTTGCATGTTTTCATTTGTAAACCCTCGAACATGATGAGACTCCCTTGATTTCGGAAACAATGTTTCGGCCGGCGAGCTTGGAGCGGTAACTCACAGTAATGATGCTTGCAGACTTACCCTTAATCAGAAGCACAGCAAGTGTCACACTGCGCAATGGAAACCTCATTTGCAGCAGAAAGACCCTCTTTTTTTATAGAGTTTCAGCGCCAGAAGGATACAGTGTGTTCTCGTTATAAGAGACAGCTGATTCAGCTCAATATGAAGGAAAAGTGGCCTGCACGGCCTAAAAGCGATGACTCGAGACCCATCGTCGCGATTACGTACCACGCTACTTGTTGCCTTACCCCGGCGGTTTTCAGATTGGTGCCAGTACGTCGGAAGCACCTGTACTGGGCCATATTCGACCCCGCTTTTCCACAGTGTCTACTCAATCAGTATATCTGGCATATTCGCATTTAAGAGCTACAGTACGCGGCCAGCACGGTTCTGACACTGTTCAACGACATGTCTGGGAGCCGCCCCCGCCCCCCGCACAGCTCCAATTGGGGGCATCACCGCACCTGCTGAGACAAGCCACATGTCCCCCCTTGGTGCCTCGATTGCGAGCGTGCCTGGGCTGGATTCGTATTCAACCAGCAGGTCGCTACGTTGTGCATACCGACCGTTATACGCATCGAACTGTAGAGAGCTGTCGTATGGGGCCTCTGCGGCGCCACGTCGTCCCACGCTGGCGGCATACGTTACAGGCGGAAAGATGCGTTTTAAAGGATGCTCCAGCGCCTCCTGGGGGGGGGGGGGGGGGGGGGGGGGGGGGGGGGCAGTACGCTCCTACCCCAAACCCCCCGTGCCCGCCTCGCTCCCCACCACCGGGGCAGTGCGCTCCTCCTCCCGCGCCCCCCGCTCCCCCCCCCCACCCCCCGCCCACCAAGCAAAACAGAAAAGAGAGAAACAGAGCAGACTAAACCGAACGAAGTACACACAAGACACAAGCATACGACTAAGACAAGTTGCTCGGCGTCGCGACGTCATCTGGCGCAAACTCAGAGTCCGACCCCATACTGTTGCTCACCCCCCGAGCCCCCGAAGTGCGCCGCCGGGACTACAACTGCTTGCGTGGCCGCCGGACGACGTCGTCCTTCTCTTCCGAGCTGTCAATCGGGTGACGCTACCACGACGGCAGGCGCCCCGTCTTCGACGGAAATGCGTCCCTGCCGCCGGCAGCGTCGTCGCTCGCCCCCGCCTCCCCCCCACCCCTCCCCCCGCCCACTGCTGCACCACCACAGGGGTGCTGGACACGGCAGGGGTGTGCCGCCGTGCCGTCGCCAGCCGCCATGCCGCCGCCAGCCGCCGCGCCGCCGCCGGTGCCAGTACCGCTGCCGCGCCTGCGACGGCCGTCCGCCGCGTTGCCACCCCCACCCCCCCCGTCCCCATCCCCGCCTCCCCCGCCTCCCTCGCCTCCGCCCCGCTCATCCCCATCCCCATCCGAACCCCCATCGCCACTTCCCCCGGCTCCGCCTCCGCCGCCCTCGTGTCCCCCCCCCCGTCCCTCTTCTCCATCCTCGTCAGCATCCAGGTCGACCACTGCCGCCGCGTCCTCCTTGCGCTCAGCGATCCAAGAGTCGACCATCTCCCGCAGGGTCTTAATCTCTTCGTCCGTCACGTCCTTGTCCGCAGGGAGCCTGGCGTCGTCCACGAAGACGCCGGCAAGCTGGGCGACGTCGTTGGTGGGGTACGGCGGGGGCTGCGGGATTGTCCCGCGGTTGTCCTCGTCTTGGTTCGTTTGGAATAGCCTTGCCCAGTAGTCGCCGGCCTCGTCGATGCAGACGTTCAGGTACCGCAGCTCCTTGGCCCCCACGTTACGCCCATACTTGGCCCTGCCGCCGTGTAGCGCAATACAATCCATGCCCTTACCAACGGCCTCCAGGTAGTCGACCTCGAGTGATACCCGAAACTGGGGAAGGAGCAACAGCAGCGAAGACCAGACAGCCAGTACACACATTCCACACCAAAACCGCGACGCCAAGACAGCGGCCACCAACGCAACACAACACAACCCAGGACAACGACACAAATGACACCAAGGCAGTACTCGTCAGTAGGCACTCCTTGGCAGGAACACCCACAGTCCCCCCGCTCTCTCCTACTGAATCACCGTCCCCGTCTCGGAGAGTACAAACACGATCACGAGGCACAGTACAACAAACACAGTCCCAGAAACGTACTTTGCTGAGAACAAACGCCAAGGTGGACAGCCAGGTAGAGATAAGGGTGTCGCTCGTCTTGCCGTCGGGGAAGGTATTCTCTTCCGTGTCCACGTTGCAGTGACCCATCGCGCCCAGGACGGCCGCCAGGACGCCGCGGCGCCCCGCTTCCCCGCGCAGGTATCCACACCCGGTAAAAAACTTCTTGATGCTGTTCGGCGGGGGTGGCGTCCCCAACTCGGAGTAGCCACTGCCGACGGCCCACGCTCGGAAGATGACCGTCTTAAGGTTGAAGTGAATTTTGTTTCTCGTCCTTCCGAGCCGGGACCGGAGAAGCTTCTTGGTAGGAGACTTATCCCCAGTAACGCGCAGTACGTCCCAGTTCACCTTCCCCAGAAGCCGGTCCGCGTCCACCGCGTTCACCCCAGCGACCTCCCTAACCACAGTAGTCAGAAAGGCGTTGAGGGAGGCCTTGGAATGGAAGACGTCGCCATTTGATAGCCGGGAACATGATGCCGCGGTGCATGCGGCGGGTGATAGCCACCCGCAGCGCCTGGATGTGGGGAATCTTGAGCGCGGCCCGCGCTACTGTAAGACCTCTGGCCTTTCACGCCACGTGGAACCCTACTTTCAACATTTCACACAATTCAAACATCACTTTCCACGTGGCACGCTTCCTTCGTGACTCGCTGTACGCGTCCAACATCCGCTACAACGGCCTCCATCTTTTTAGTGAAAGCTACGGACACGCCGATCGACCTGATCCGGCGTGAGGCCATCCAGCGCCCCGCTGACTCATCATGATGCGGCGTCTGACTCCGGATGATTCGGCGTCAGCTCAAATGCACCAACGGGAGGTGGTGTCAGTCGTGTAGGCCTATTGGGACGCGACATCATTGTCAGCGCCCCTGACAATCCGTTACTACGATCCGGGGCCAGCAGGGCTGGGTCGGTTATGCCCTGCTGTTGGGGCTGTCGAGCGCC
>Ga0209093_1000789_pt1 | contig 17612 bp, 23 predicted proteins | sample SidtaG_4_FD_187450 | JGI IMG/M metagenome (GOLD analysis project Ga0209093, IMG submission 187450) | Marine algal microbial communities from Sidmouth, United Kingdom - Sidmouth_Male1 metaG (SPAdes) (version 2) | ecosystem: Host-associated > Algae > Red algae > Unclassified | place: Sidmouth... | reverse complement strand
GCGCCAAAGAATCAAGACGGAAACAGACGAAAAAGAGAGACGAAATAGTAACCCCAGGCCCGAATAGGGGGGGCTACTTAGGGAAGGACAGCCGTCCCATAGCTCGCAATCCGAAGTACGGAGAGGGGGGTGCAAGTCCCGTCAGGGGCATAAGTACGGGACTTAGCCCCTGCCAATTGCAACACTGGCGTCCCTAGCCAGGAAGTGGGCCTCCCTGGCGACGAGGAATCCCCTGCGGCCATGAACGTTTTGATGACCATCTGCCCTGGCTTTTTGCGCAGCCGCATGGGTGCGACTGCGGCCAGCGGGGCACCCGGTGCTGGCCAAACGAGCCGACGTCCCGTGATGCTGCATAACATCTTCCTCCCTCCGTCACTATGGGAGTGCATGCGACCGCTCAGCTGCATCAAGCTCGCAAGGTGGGCTCACCCGCCCGCGTCTCCAAGAAATACCCGTGCTGTGCGCCTGTTCTAAAGCTCACAGCGCACGTAGTAGGCCTTAAGAGTCTGCAATGCTCACTCAGGGGAAAGACGAGAACGCGTGCCACTGCTGGCGCATGCCACCTGGCGCAAAGTTGACGTCACGCTGGAGGACGGGCACAACCGCAGCCGCACGCCAGAAGACAGCCGCGCCAGCAGCTGTCATGAACGTGGCTCGACCCCAATGTGATCTAGTCTGCATTTTCCCGGCGATAGCCGCTGCTATGCCTATCCCGCACAATTGGTGCCCACGCATCATGGAATTGAGCACCTTGCTCTTGGGCATGCGACGAAAACACTGTGCGCACGCCTCATAGCGTCGAGCACCTTGCTTGTGGACTAGCGACGGAGCAGTAAGACGCCGCGCCCGGAAAGAGAAACTAAGAAGGTGGCACGGAACTGCACCGAAAACACTTGGTGGCCTGATGCCGCCAGAGCGCACTCGAAAAAAAGTACTTCATTTTTCTCAGGCACGCCCCAATCACGCCCCTAAATGCGTGCGCGTGCAGGGCGTACAGTAAATCCTCGACGATGGCCCATCCCTATGGCGAGAATTGAACCTGCCAGCACTATTGCCACAGCCAGTTTAGTAGGCTACATCGTCAACAATCGTGGCCAGAAGCTGCCCTCCTGATGCGGTCAATGCAGGTCGATCTCTGAAATAGTGCTCACAGCCTTGCGCGACCTGAGAATGTGCCTTGATCGCCTCTGTGGTGGAGATCGGCGGTCGACTCGTTGAAGGCCCACCTGGGCCTTTATTGTAGATGCGCCAAAAAGTGGACATGACATGATCAGGTGTGAGCACAGGAAGAGTACAGGAGAGGCGCATCAGTCCCAGTCGAGGTCGGTTTGGTCTTGCCAGAAACGAATGGTCCTGTGATATCGACATGAAAGTCCACAAGAATGCATCCTGGTGCAATGTGATTGGCTCAAATGAATCGAGCTCCAAATAGGCTACGTCGCTCACAAATATTTCTTCAGACTTTTGATGTAAAGCACGAATAGGAACCGACGCCGCCCCTCTCAACAGCCTGCAACTGGAGACCAAGCGAGACAGGTACCCGAAAGCCGCTTCATCGCGCTGCTTTCGGACAGTCCGCGAACTGGTGCCGACTTCTGTGGCTGTCCGCAGCGCTCGTCAAAGAAGGTGCAACTGTGACTGCGGTCGTTGTCGCGAGATCTGTGCAGTGAGGCTTGAGAGAAGCCATCCATCATGACCTGATTGGGACACGAACTGGACGAACCGCGCCCGAATGCTTTCTGCGTCCCGCGCCCGGGAGGGAGGACCAGCTTCTGCGAATTGCGCGGACAAGACAGGCGAGTGGTTGCCCACCTCGTTCTCTGCATCAGCACATGACGCGATCAGCGAGTCGACTAAGAACAGTTAGCCGACCCTCATCGCGTTAAAAGCCAGGCACACAAAACACACCACTTGGATGCCTTCAAAGAATCTCCGATTGCAGCCTTGTGATTGGTTGGATGAGAACGAAAAATGCTGTGAACTGGCCAGTCGAACCATCAGGAAATTTTCCTGATGTATGCTGGCCATCAATGTCGATGACCGACATTCTTGTTCACGTGCTGCGATCCGAAGTTGTGTGCCGCTGGCCCTATCCCGTCGGCAACGCGCTCAACACGCATGTCCAAGTTTTAAAAGGCCCGGATCCAAGAGCTGTGAGATGGATGCGAACCATCTGGTCCGCTCACGCAAAGAGCCCACGTCAGTCAAAGTTTTCCAGTCAAGCCCACCTGGCCCCAAACGCCACGATCGCACGATTCAGACAGCTGACCCCACCTCCTCTCAGACACCGCACACGCCTCTGTTCACGCCGTCCACGTCCGTTGCACGCCCGGTCCACACCATCTGCCCCCAGACGCCACGAACGCAACATTCTGACAGCTGGTCCCACCCCCTCACAGACACCGCACACTCCGCTTCTGAGGCCGCCCATCTACGTTGCACGCCTGATCCACCCCACCTGCCCCCAGACGCCACGATCGCAGTATTCTGGCAGCTGGGCCCACCCCCTCACAGACACCGCACACTCCGCTTTTCAAGCCCACCATCTACGTCGCACGCCTGGTCCACCCCACCTGTCCCCAGACGCCACGATCGCAGCATTCGGGCAGCTGGCCTTACCCGCTCACACACTCCGCGCACATTGCTTGTCACGCCGCCCACCTTCATTGCAAACCTCGGCCACCCCACCTGCCCCCAGACGCTCCGATCGCAGCATTCTGACAGCTGGCCGCACCCCCTCACTCACACCGCAAACGCTGCTTTTGACGCCGCCCACCTACGTTGCACGCCTGGTTGAGATCGAGGGTTCTCGACCGCTGAGCACGTCCCCACAATTCAGAGTTTGGTCGTCGGGTCCTGCAACACAATCCTTCTTTGGTGTGCTGCGTCCTTCATATTCACAATGTAATCCGAAATTCGCTTTCGATGGAAGTGCCACAGCTTCTCCTGATCTGATTGGTGGATGCTACTCAACTGCTCGGCTGCCTGCCATGGGGTCTGCTTTTCGGAAAGCACCTATCACATAGCGAGCAGACTAACAAATGAGCCAGGCCCTTTGGAAGGTGGTAGCACCGTCGTTCTGCGGGTCTTTCCGGGCAGACTCCGAATACGGCGTGGATGCCGAGTGTCCGACAAGGGGCCGCGTCCAGTGCGAGACACGGCGCCACCCCCATTTTTCCTGGACCACGCTCCTCTCTCCCAGGGCTGAAATCCATGCCCTGACCAGCCGTCCCCCTCCCCTCCAGAACAGGTCGCCGGCGCGCACTTTTGGGCCGGCCAGGTGGTCTGGCACCATACGATGCGATCGAGTGTTTCGCACTGCTGCGTCCACCCCATTCACGACGCTCCACGTCGGCCAGTTGACAGAGGCCCGCGCTCCAGCAGCTTTGATGGCGGTTGTCCTCTGCGACCCACGCCCCCCCGACTCCAGGGAGCCCGCAACAGTCATTTTCCCTTCGCACCATCCCACCTGGCTCCAGAGACTGCGATGGCAGGATTCAGACAGCTGACCACTGCCTCTCAGAGTTCTGGATTGTCTTTCGCATTGCTCCCTCTCATCGACGTGCCGCCCAGCACCCTCGGCACCTTCTTTGCACCGCGCGTCGGCGGCGTGAGATGGCTGGACCTTTTTGGTGGCTGGGGGCGCTGAGCGGCGGGAAGCGTGAAGGGCATCGCCGGGGCGTGCAGCACACTGCCACGGGCTTGGGGAAACTCTGAGTGTGCGCGCGTTGTGGCGTTTTTCGGCGAGATTGTCGCGAGTACTGGTGCCCGGCGAGGTGGAAGATGCCAAAAGCGGGCGGCGCTGCGCGAGAAGGTCTCTCAAATTATTCCTTTTATGTTTCCCCTCTATGTTCGTTGGCAGGTCATCCGTAACCGCAAGCGGGGCCCGCGGTGGGACTCCATGGTGATGCATGCGGACTGCAGTTTGGCTGAGGCCCAAGAGTGGTGGGTAAACTTTCAGCACCACGGGTCGCCTTGGGGGGACGATTCCATCCAGAACAGGCACGCGGACGCTGCTCGCTTCAACGCCCCGTTTCTGCGTGACTTGGATGGCCTCATTCGAGAGCATCTTTAGATCATTTTACGGGAGCTGTCGTCCATATTCAAGCGGTTGGACTTGCTTCCCGATTGGGACGAACGCTGGCCGACACGTTCGTCATCCCTGGTAGAAACTTTGCGTTTGATTGGCTTCTCTGTCATTAAAGTATAACGACTGGCCAGCGAGCGCAGCCTGGCGCTGGTTGTCTCCCACTGTCGACTGTAACGACACATTCCGGACAGAAGCATCGTCGTCGCCAACGAAACGCACATTCACGGAGAAGCCATGATCCGACCTCGGGGCCGCTCCTTGGTCGGCCAGCCACTCGAGGCCTTGGCGCCCGATCCCCGCCCCCGCCAACGCTTCTCTTGAATTGTCGCTATCTCCCAAAACAGAGGGATTTTGGAGCTGACTGGCAACGAGGTGCCGCCGGCGCAGTGCGGTGACGATTCGATCGCCTTTTGCACAAGCTTGGCGGGGCGCATGAACGGGTACGTGCCATGCGATTAGTGGGAAGACCAACCGCCGCATTGTGTGCTTCTTTACGAACATGTCTCGATGCACAACCCTGTCGCCGTCGAGATCCTGACGTTGAACGGTGCGCTTCTGCTTCACCTGCCACCCTACTCTCCCAACTTGTCTTCGATTGAGCCTACCTTTGCGGAATACAAACGCAACGTCCGGGACCTGACATATCACAACCCCGAGTTACCAGACCGGTTGACATAAGTGCTTTCATTTGCATCCATTCCCCTCGCCACCATCCAGGGGCATTATCGAGAGGCTCGGCGTGAGCTGTGGCGGCACTTGCCGGAATTGACGGGACCTGGGCGTCCCTTGCAGGGCGTTCTGCCACCGCTCCCGATTGAGTTGGCGCCGCCGCAGCCGTGACGGTCAAGTCGAGTGGAGTTCGGGGGGAGAGGGGATGAGGGGAGTTCTGCGTGGTGTATTTCTTTCCCCAATCAAACTGTGCTGCTGTATCCTCCTCTTTCATTTGCATCTTCCGAGCCGACGCATATCTCAGGAGCTTGTAGCACGTCAGTCAAGCACGTATGTTAGGTGCCGACGCTGGGGCGATGGGAGAAACCAGATATTGCCGTAGGGCGGTGGCTCAGACAAATTGAAGATGCGGCTGCCAACAGCTGTGAGTCAACGCAACTTGGAGTGGCACAGTGACTAGAGCTCCCATCTCAGTCCACCGTCATTTGTGGAAAGCCCACAAAACGCGGACAGAGTGAACCACACACAACAAGTTCGTCGTCCATCGTCTCGTTCGCTCCGTTGCGAGGTCGCTCGGACGGTACGCCTCGACTGCGACCCCCACCCGAGATCCTCCACGGCGGCAATCAGGCAGTCAAATAGAGTAAACCAGTTTATTGTGCACACAAACATAAAGAGACAAAAGTAGACGACACAGCCACAGGAGGAAAAGCAAGCCGCCAAGTCCCACAGGCTAGCGCACCGACTGCAGCCAATCGCGGAAGCTGGCCTGGTGGGAGGCCAATGTCTTATCCTCCTTAGCAAAAGAGGAGAAATGGTGCTCCACAAGTGTGTCAACTCCAGCCGTGCCGGAAACAGAAGAGCCGCGCACGCCGTACGCGGTTGCGCCCTCAGCCACCTTATTAAGAAAGGCCTCTCTCTCATCCCCAGTCTCGTCCCCGTAAATATGGAGGGTTAGCACGGCCGCCACCTGCGCGGGGGTCATCTTTAAGGACCCTACCCTCCGCGCAGGCTGGTCTGCGGGACTTGCGGAGACCTCAACAACCTCTTCCTGGTCCGACGCACCGGAGCCGGGCGCGTTCCAATCATCGCTGAGACCCAGAGGGGATGGAAAATTGCAAACACACCAAGAACAGACCACGGGTCTTAGTGAGGCGCACGGCCGCTGCAAGTACATTTAAAGGAAGTATCGTGGTCGCAAGCGTGATCACGAGGCACCGAAGTCCAACAAAACCCACACATGGCTCCCTAGTGGACCAAAGAAGTGAAGACAAAGCAACTGAAGAAGACACGCAAGCAGTCGGAAAAGCGAAACGTACAGGCGAATGGATCCTGAGAATGTCCTCAGCGCTCGCGCCGAGTCGCGCAGACGATCCGCAACGTGCTTTTCAGCCGCGGACCGACGCTCGCTCAGGATCGCCAGAGCGTTCACTGGTGCATCGTCGGTGGTCACCCCGCTGGGCCCGCCAAGCGTCTCCTTGAGGGCCCCAGCGACAGTGATGGCGGTCGCGCTCAGGACAGCGTCGGAACACCTCGCCTGCTGACGCGTGCCGTCCACGTTGATTGGTGAAACCGCCGCCGTGTCGGAGCCGACAGCCACGAGGGTTTCCACAGCCGCTGAAACGGGATTGGCCGCCCCAACGAAGTTGGCCACAAGCGACCTCCGTCGTGCCGTCTGAGCCTGGCGGGCATCGTCCGCCCTCTGGCAGATTTCCAGAGCTTGTCGTCGCTGCGACTCAAACAGCGCCTGGCCCGACCGGCTGCAAACATAGAACTGGGCGGACAGCTTCTTCTTGTTTCGTTTCTTGAAGATGACGCCGTTCTGTGTGATCTCGCGCTGGAAGAGGAGGGGGCTGAGCGCAATCGTGAGGGGCATGTGACCGGGATTCAGACACTTTGTGCACTTAGGAAGCGCAAACAGAAAATGCAACGTGCGGCGAACGAGCAAAGTGAAGCAACAGGTGCGGAGCGTGCGTTTCAGCTCGTGTCTTCATTCGAGCATCATGGATGATGTGCCATAACCCAAAACAAAGGAGCTGAAGACTGCCACAGGCTGCTCACGGCAAGATAAGCGCAGTACTCACGGATCTTTGCATGAACACTTCAGAGCGCTGCAGGTCGCTCCCTTGTAAAACTCGCGCCCTTTCGGCAGAGCGGCATTACAATGCAAGTTATCAACCACCATTGTGCAGTTCGGAAAGTACTGGTTCTTTCCATGCTCTGTCGTCTTCTCGTAGTCACATGCCCCGCACGTCGGATTAGCCCGTCCGTGGCGGTCAGCAACTACCTCCTGGGGGGGGAGATTAAGCGGGGAGCGGGTGAGATCTCGCTCGGCTGGGGAACCTGCAAGTTGCACAGTAGTCCATGTCACCAACCACATTTCCAACAACACAACAGATCAGCGCTCTCCTTCAGAAGTCGTGTCGCAAGGGGCTCTTCGCTGAGCACAATGCGAATAGCGCAAACAGACACATTGTAAAGCACGACCCAGGCGCAAAACCAAGCGATCATATCCAGCATACCTGCGGTTCCATCACTCGATGTCCCGGAGGCCGCAGCGACGGTGGTGGCCGCCGCTGCCGCTGGGCCGCCGGCCATCGAATGCGGTCTGTGAGATATGCGGGCCCTTGTTCAGAGGTGGGTGTGCCACAGCGCGAAGAGGACGGGCGTCACGACGGTGGCAACGAACAGCAGCTGGCTGTGGCCAACGATGAGAGCAGTCCCAGTGCGGGGCGCCCCAAATGGCGACAGTTGAATGCCGTCCGAGCGCGGGGAACGGACGGCGAGCGTTGAATTCAAAACCCGGGGCGCGGTGTTTCGAATGGCCGTCTTCTTTTATTCGCACTCACCAACCATGGTAGACAGCTTTCAAAGTTGGAGAGTACGATTCACCGTGATGGCATGACCAGTACATCTAAGAATTGTGACGACCAGTAAATACAGGGCCTTCGATCAAGCTGCACTCTGGATCGTCCAAAACAGGCATGCTTTCAGTGGGGTCACCTGTTCTGAACATGTCCAGCTTTTTGCGCAAGGACAATAGCAGGCGTGACAAGGTCGTGGATGGACTGTATCACGCCCAAAGCACGTCAAATTGCACACCTCATGTGTACTCTCTTGCACGCCCAAGGCACTTTCTGCACAACCCTATCTCCCACAGAGCCATCCAGAGGCCCTCAGCAAGAAAATTTACCGCAAAGCACAGTCACAGCACAGTCACAGCATGCTGTGCCTTGCTGTGAACTTTTCCCCGATCCGATCATTCTTTGGAGACGCGCAATAGTTTGTGCAGGATCCGTACCGCTGGGCTTGCTCTAAGAGCACGCCCAGCGGTGCGCATCCTGCACCAAGCTATTGTGCAGCGCCAAATTAGGGTGCGGAAGGGTGCGCAGCGGTCAGATTTATAGTGCACGATCCGCACCAAGTGTTGGGATGGTGTCGATCCGACACCATATTCCGGTGGTTTGGTGTCAGATGTGCACCATCCCAAAACCTGGTGCAGCGTATGGGGGAAACCCGCGATCGGAAAGAGTCAGGCCATTCAAATGCGACCAAATGTATTGCATGATTTTGTGCCACGACGCTCGCAATCCCGAGCTGAGCGCTCTGCGCGTGCCAAGTTTCAAAACAGCTCACTGCCACACCATCTTTGAGTGCCACGATGTTGATCCAACATGCCTTTCCAGGCCGCCAGGGCGGGGCATGGAAAAGGCAAGAAAGGGTGTTGCGCCGTTCAAATCATCACCTCGCACCGCGAGAAAAGACACCGATCGCCGCCGCGGCCACCACCGGAGACAGAATCACCTGCCCACAACGCAGCGGGCCCAGAACCATCGTCAACAGCACGTCTTTTTTTTGCCTGTTTAGAGCCGCTTGGTGCGCCGTGTTCCTGTTTGAAGGAACAGATTTCCTGTGCAAAGAACAGATCGACCCCCCTTGACAGGCTCTCAGAGCACATCCCATGCGAGGTCCTTACATACTTGTGTTTGTGAGCACACGAATCATGCCGCACTCCACCCATAGCGCCTGCTAAGAGAGGGACAGATGCTTCTCCGTCTCTCTTTCTTCAGAAGGGTGAAGTGCATACGTCTCATGCTGTGTCCATCTCTTTACGAGTGGAGATGCATCTATCCTGGCGAACAGATGAATTTGGCGCCCTTTCTGGGAACAATCAGCCTTGATAGAGCCCTAGGGCGGATGGCAGACTTTCTGTTCGCCCCAAAACACGCAAAAGCAGACGTACTTCTAACGACGGTTGTGGGCCCGTTGCACACGACGATGATGAAGAAGAAGTGCCTCAAAGCAGCTGAGCCGGCGCGTTGGGATCCATGACCACGACAAAAAGGGTGTCGTGGAAAGGGGGCATTAGGGGTCGTAGGGTTTGCGAGGCATGCGACGTCGTGGTCTTCTCCCAGAGACGGCGGCGTGGACATCGCCACGCTGTGCCGCGCAGACAACAGATGGAAACATGACATACCATTGGATGGAAGGTGCACAATAAATGTGGCGCCGTACGATAGAATCCTCCTTGTAATTGAGGTCGGTCGAGCCGAGATACAGGGCTTTGAAGATTGTGCATCCAAAAGTCGTTTGAGGCGACGTTCCCCCAGCGACCAATAGGGGGGCGTGCATTGCGCCTGTCAACAGAGCGGCCTGGTCCAGGCCCCACGCCAGTGAGCGCGTGCCGCTCCACCTCGCCATCGAGCGCATGGGGCAGCCACGTCTCGTCGGACACGCCGCCGTGTCCGGCGACGGCTGCCTGTCTGGTGGATGGTGATACCTCCTCTCTCCACCACCGACTTTTCACGTTCCACCATCGAGCGACACGCGACGAGCCGTCCGGGACAGGTAGGACGAGAGAATGGCCTCGGGTCCGGCACTGGTGCCTGGCCGCTGTCCCCTGCCTCACTGCTCGGTGAGCAGTAGGCAGTCTCCTCGGTCGAGACTCCGCTTTAGGTGCCTCGTGTTGTAGAGTTGGGTCAGTGATGGCCTCCTGGCGCGCACCGCCGGGCTCTGTGATCGTGGTGGTACTGTACTTTGAGACTCGGGGACTGCGTGCTGTGCTGACTCCTGTCAGCGTCCCGTTGTATGCCTCAGGGCTCCTGCCGGCCGTTTCGTGTTGGTGGTCTGGCGCTCTGACATATGCGTTTCGCTTCGTGCTGGCTGTGCATGCGTGGATGGAAGCTCTAGCTGCACCTGCAGACGTCGGGGACGTCTCAGCACCTTTCCCGCCGGCCTCTATGTGTCGGTGCCGCACGCCTGTCGGCCAGTTTCGCTCTTTGCACTGGCATCAGCCTAGCCCGCTGCACGCACGATGCGCGCCGCGTAACTCTCAGATGGTTGGCGCCCACCAGCCATCTTTCAGCTGGTTTCCGTCTATGAGACGCTTTCCGGGTACGTGTGGATGCGTGCTTCATGCGGGGTGCCCCTGCGTAGTTCACAAGGGGCACAACGCGCTGCCCCACAGCCAACATCTCCGTAGGACCATTCCAACTCACCCTTGCTCTCTCTGTCCCTATCGTCAGCGGCATTGGTTTTCCTGCTTTCTGATGCCCACCCATGGCGTCCCTTCGGGAATGGATGACGACCAACCGGTTTTTTAAGTACCTGATCGCCTTCGAAGAGGAGCTGGGGGTGCAGACGCTGTCGGACTTAGCATTCGTCACCCCCGGCGACCTCGAACAACTCGGCGTTATGGCTGTGCAGCGCAGGCGGTTCGAGCTGCTGCTCTCCACCCCTGTTCCTCCGGCGCTTCTCCTCGCACCGGTGACGGCCCCGGCAGCGGCCCCGGGGACGCAACCCGATCTCCCTGCCGCACTCGCTACCGCCCATCCAAGCGTGGCATTAAATGAGATGACAATCATGCGCGCTGGCGCAGCCGGGTCGAGCGGGCAGACCTCCGCCGACGTGCTGCTGGACAACGAAGGTGGCTGCGCGAATCGGTCCGTCCGCAACGCCGGGTCACCTTCAAGGAACCGTCGTCGGACGAGTGGTCAAGAGGACCTCGACCTCACCGACGGCAGCGTCACTGACTGCGACTTCCAGCTCGAGGACGAGAGCAGCGGCAGCGACTCTGCCGGAATCAAATCTACCAGGCGGGTGACGAAGCGGCGCAAGTATGGGCAGGGGCCGGCTCGCCGCCTCCACGACGAAAAGGTGTTGGCGGAGGGGAGAGCGCGGCCGCATCATCCCGACAGGTACGGCAACGGCACGGCGCGCTGTCCTTCCGAGGCGGCTTCATCGGTGGGTGCCAGCCGCATGTCCATCGACGAGAACGGCCGCTGCAACTGCCGATCCGCTTTGGTGTCTCTTTCAGACCTGCTGGCGCCGGCTCGGCGGACTGTACGAGAGCGCCAAAGAGCTGAGATCTCTGGTGACTGCAAGGGCTCCCAGATGGTGTACAACTACGCGCGCTTGGGGACGCTCATCTTGGACCTGCTGTACGACGGGCGAGGGAATTTGTTCGTGCACGGGAGATGTGCGCGCCAGTTCATCGGTGTCTCAAACTCTTGGCTCGCCCAGCGCCACAAGCAGGCCGTCCATGCGGCCAAGACGCCGGTCGTCTTCATTTCCAAGTCTGAGATTGCCTCCAGCCCAAACTCAGAGGGCCTGATCAAGCGCATCATCCGACCCGATACCTGCCTGCTCTCCGTGTTGCAGATCTACTGTAGCAGCTCCGACGACGCACGCTTCAAAGTTGTGGCCATCTACTCCGATCACGCTCTCTGGGGCGACCGTCAAATCGGAGGAAATCGACGGAGCGGGAGCTGTTTGTGAGCTTTGTGCGGTCCCACAGAACACCGATGGGTAGAACACCCGACAAGAACGGACGTTACCATGGGGCAGCCTACTACTTAGACTCCAAGTGGAAGGTGATGCGGATGGCATCCGACAAGGAGAGAGGCGACTCTACCCGGAACTCTTTCTCGGAGGGCTCTATGGAGGCGCTCACGGTGTCCGGGCACGCCAAGGTCAACGGGGAGTTACCGGTACGCTGGCTCAAAGAATACTGTGGGTCCACCCTCCGCGTCGACGGCCGTCAAGTACCTTCGGAGGAGCGCACGACCCTGCACCCCCACAAGACCAACGCGGGCTCAACATGTGAGTGTCTGCGCGCCGACCTGCGCTCCGCACGGAAAGTATTGAAGCGGCATGAGCAGCAGAGCGACCAGGGCCCCCTTAACAGGCAGCAGGTACCCGCCGAAGTGAAGCAAACAATTGCTGACCTGCAGGCGGCGCACGAGGCGCACGAGGAGGAGGCCGCTTGCGCGGTCCAGCACCACCGCAGATGCGTGGCGGAAGCGGCGCAGCGATACAGACACCTGTCGGTGCTGTTCCACGAGCTGTTTACTATCAACGAGACGGTCACGGAGCGTCCTGTAAATGTGGACGACGACAAGCTGGAGGCGCTCGTGCGCGCCGCCAGTCACGATTAGTTTGACGTCTCGTCTGACTACCAGCGAGACAAGTCCGAACCTGTGTGGAACAAGTCACCGCAACCTGTACCAACTTACTTCATGTCGGGCCACAACCACCACGTCCACATCTTTTGTGTGGAGAGCTGCGGGTCCGCCAACGGACGCCCGCGTGTCTTCCGCAACAACATGTACACGCGTAGCGAGATGGTGTGTAAGGGATCGCCCTTACTGATTCGTACTTACTCCGTGTATTTGTCTAGGCGGCGGATTTAAGTCCATGGATCCTCGAGACCCTTCCAATGACCTTCCACCGGGAATCCTTGAGAGGCTTCCACGTGCCAGACGATACGTGACAGAACACGTGGCGAATATTGCTTACAGTGTAAGGAGGACCCTTCCAGAAGTGCCAATACGGCATTCTGATGGAAGGTAGGAAAGAGTCGTAGCATGCCGGGAACCAGTAGTAGCATTAACCGTGCCTCTAATATCATTTGGAGTGCTGGAGGGCAAGGCACGGTTTGCCACGCCCCCCATATGGCCTCCGTGGGAGGGGGGTGGGTGTGCACCTCTCTTTTTCGGGCATTTGGTGCCGCAACTAAGAGGGACTACGCCAAGGGCTCTGTGAGCGACCCGAGGGGGGCACCGATAGGTATATAAGCGATGCATGCGATCAACCAAGGGGGGAGAAAGGGGAGAACTATCGATTCATCGACTCATGGACTACTATCGATCACCATTGACAACCATACACCATCGACACCACTGAACCCGAGAACCTGAGAACAACCGTTGTAAACCTCACCTTCTTCACACCCGTCTTCTTCGCGGAAGTCTTCATCGCGAGCACGCGTTGCCCGCGACCGACTGATACCGAGTACGTTAACCGGCGCTTGAGGACGTGTGACTAGGGTGGGAGTAGGGTAGCGTGAGAGGAACCGAGCGCGCACGAGTGTGCGGTCGTTTACGGCGCTTCTCCGAGCTTCACCTTACATGGTGGGCGGGGCCAAGTCATCGGATGACACGATGTCGACGCTTTGCGACTTGCTGCTGGGCTCGATGACCATCGGCGTGGATGATCCCCCGGTTCACCGGACGGGATAAGGTCCCGAGGAGTAGCTTTTCTCATTGTTTGGCGCGGTCGCCTCCTCCCCCTGTGCATTTTGTGGTGCTTTATCTGTTGGGCGACGGCTTTGATCAAGTGTTGTGTTCTTGTTTTTGTCGTCCGGGCAACTCAGTCGGCGCTACAGAAAGAACAAATTTACTCATACAGATCATCCCTCGACTTGACCATGAGCCTGGCGTGCCGCTTCAGCGTGACAGGCTCCCGCTGCAGGCCGTCCTCTCGTGCCATCCTTGCCGCAATGATCGCCCAGTCCTTGAGCGGGCGCGGCAACTGTCCGCTGTACGGGGCACAAAGAAGCAGGTCGGAGAGCGCCTTTGCGTTCTGGATCTTTACCCATCGCATCTTCTTTGAGCGCACCGCAGCGGTGCGGCTGTCTGCACCACCGCCGCCGTCGTCGCCGTTGGCCCCCGTCACTGCAATCGCCACACCCGCCTTGGTGGACTGCTCCGTGGCGGCGGGAGATAGGGACGTTTGCTTCCACACGGCGCGCGCCATGCCGCTCACGCCGGTGTTGGGGACGGCGTAGTCGTCGGGTACGAATCTACGGGGCACGTACTTCTCGTACATCTTGGCAATAGACTCGGCCTTTGCCCCATAGGGATTCTTTATCTGTTCTGAACCGTACGGCGAGATGTTGTTGATTGCCGCGTTGACTTTCTCACCCGACGTGGCCGACATCCAGCCCCGATGCACACGCCATAGCGGGTTCGCAGTGGAACGAAGGGTGAACAAGCCGCACGCGCCGATAGGACATCACCGCCGACGGTAGCAGCATCGTCTTCCTGGGGACGTCGCTGAGTCCCCCCACCGCGTCCCGCCCAATCCCCCGATAGGCACCCCGACGCAGCGCGGGGAAGACGCTCGACCGGAGCCCGCGTGCGGCCGCCTTGTTTCACTCCCTCATCAGGACGTCATCCAGAAAGAGGGGCACAGGGTCAGGGAATGGCTCAAAGGTGGGGGGGGGGGTGGAAACGGGGCCCCCGAGGTCCACTTTTCCGTCGTCGGCCAGCATCAAGATGCACCGATACGACATGATGTGCTGGATGGGGGTGAACATTTTTGAGGTGCTCTGCTTCCATGTGTGCAGGATCTTCTCGTCATATGCGCCCGCAGTCGCGTACGCTCGGAACAGTCGCACGAGCTGCCCGTGGTTGTATACGTCCGACCGGTTGAAAATGCCCGCCAGAGACCTCGCCACGAGGTCGGGGCCAAACTTTGTGTGGCCCACGACCATGTAGAGGACCTGCGCACAGTCTACGATACCTCACGCGAGCAGCATGCCCAGGCCCCCGAAGAAGAACTGAGACTTGTTGGTGCTTGGACACGAGTCCACGTGGAGTCGCATATTGCGTACAAGGGGTAGCGGCACCGTTGAGCGCAGACTGGGGCCGCGATCACCGGGAGACGCACGGTTAGACGGGGTCCCATGTAAATCAGAGCCTCGTACCGCCGCCGTGTCGTTTAAGACGTCACCGTCGCGCTGCACATTGGCCGCGCCGTCGGAAGCCCCATTTTTGGGGGCGCCGGCGCCGCCAGCCGCTCCACCGTTAGCCTTCTGATCGAGGGCACCTCCATTGTCAAGCAGGCCAGCAGACGTCGCCGTTCCGTCTCCGCCTTGGCTGTGCGCATGAGGCACCCCGTCAGACGCCCCACGGCGCGTGGCGCCGGCGCCACCAGCCGCCCCACCATAGCCCGTCCCATGGAGGGCACCGCCGTCCGACGAGGGCTCGTCGACTAGCGGGCGAGCGGCCGCCGTTGCGCCGTCACCGCCATGTTGGTGCACATCGGGCGCCCCCTCGGACGCCACACAGGGGGGGGCGCCGGCGCCGCCAACCATCCCATCGTTGCCCACCCTGTCTAGGGCGACGCCGTCCGACAGCGGCTAGTCGTCCAGCGGAGTAGCGGCTGCTGCTGCACGGTCACCGCCTCGTCAGAGCGCATCGGCCGCTCCATTGGGAGCCCCACGGGGCGGGTAGCCGGCGCCAGCAGCGGCTCCTCCGTCGGCTGCCCTGCCGGGGGCGCCGTCGTCCGACGTCGGTGCGTCCACGGGCAAGCGAGCGGTCGCCGCGGCACCGGCACCGCCACGGCGGTGCACATCAGCCGACCCGCCGTGTACACCAGAGGGAAGAGGGGGTTCACCTTCAGCTGCTTGACGACTGCAGCCGCGTGCACGGCGGTGCTGCAATCAAGCCGAAAGGACTCCGATGACGAGGGAGCGGGAAGGCCGGGGCCGGGGGTCAACACGGGGAGGCCAACTCCAGCAGCGTACAGCATAAGAAGGCCGTCGCTGCCTCGCGTGCCGCGATCAAAAGTTTGGAAGTCAGAGGGGGTGGCGCCTCTGGCACCGGCAGCCGCACCCTCCATGTCGTCTGTGAAGAACACCAAACCACCAAGAAGAGAAGAACGTCAACCAGGAGAACACGCACGAAAATGATACCTCCGTCAGACACCTTTTCCCAGCAGTGCACTGCGAGTCAAAGAACAAAAATTAGGGAGGCGGCGAGCAGTGGTCCCAGTGGGCGCTTCCCCAGTCAAGATACCCGCAGAGTGATGGCAACGTACAGAGCACCGTCGTGTTGTGAATGGTAGCAGCGCTACTCGTGCGCGGTCCGAGCGGCAGTGCACGGTGGAGCGCAGCGCGGACGATGTGGCGCACGCTGCACGGGACAGCAGCGGGGCAATGGCGAAGCGACGAACCGCCGACCCGCGTGCGCGTTCGGCCATCGTCGCGGCTCCCCGACTGCCCATCCAAACGTTGTTCCGATGGGAATTGATGGGCTTTTGGATGGGAACCGATGGGCCCGCAAAGCCCATCGGAACAAGCTTTCTATGGGATAGCGATGGGCTTTCCGATCGGCGTTTCCAGCCGATGGCGTAGTCCCTTTTACCGCCCTTGAGGGCCCTTACTCGAGTGGCTCGCCGGAGGGACAGCGAGTGATCCTGGGCAGGCGCGGCCGTTTCAGATCCAAAAAAACCAACTGTAATACAAACAGGACCATGTGATTGGCTCCCAAGCACACCTGGTCGCCCACTCTGGGTTTCGGTGTGGTCAAAGACAAGTGGCTTCCTGACAACAGAAGTACTCAACCAAGTGCTGCGTGTCAATTGCATGCGCTCTAGTTGAGGCTGGCCGTCCTCAACCGCCTGCACATCCGCGGAGCAATCCAGCCGCGGCGACGGCAGAGAAGGGCGACCCCAATGGCGCGATGGTAGAATGTGTGCAGATGTGGGCTCGCGCTTGGTAGGTGACGCCGGGCACTTGACAACATAATGGGCAAGTGACGGGTTTTTTTCACTCTCATAGCGAGTTGCGAAGCGCTACGAGGAGCACGGCGTTTTTCTATGTCGCCAACTCGGAGCGATTTTCAAGACGAAGTCATATCGTGTCGACGTCTGTCGGCGTGAAGAAGACGACCGTCGCGGTGGTCGCGACGACGACGAGGTGGAAAAAATCTACCCGACTTAGAACAGAAGTACTCCGAATTGGGACAGCTGTGGAATGGAAGACCACGGATCGGACCTCTGGCCGCCGCCGCGGCAAGACGCAGAGAACAGGCGCAGCTCGTACGGGGGCTACAGTTAACCAGGGCCTGCGTCAGGCGTCGAATTGACTTTTGCCCAATCAGACGGCGTTAATGCTCCGCGGTCTCGGGAGGGCCAAAAAGAAACGGTCCTGCGGCTCTTTATTGCGGCGAGGCCCAGCCTCGGGTGAGGCCTAAAAGCCCATCCAAACGTTGTTTCGATGGGGAATCGGAGGGCTCCCACAGAGGTCAAAAACGCCCAGCGAAACGTTGTTCCGATGGGCGATGGGAACCGATGGGAACCGATGGGCTGTGCGGGGAGGCGCGACGATCGCTGGTGTGTGCCCGCCAAACACCGATCCCGCCAAACAGCAGCGGTGGCGCGAGCGGAGCTGTCGCATCACCGTGTGTCCTCTGCGATGTAGCCTGCCAACTACTCTAAAATCGTTGCACTTTTCTAGGCATGGCCTAAAGTATGAAAAATGTGCAAAGTCGACTTGTAGTTAAGCATTTGGCTGCACGGATCACCCTCGCCTTCAACAGGGGCGCCAACGGAGAGATCACAACTCAGGCCCGTTCGCAGTTGCAAACCGTGTGACGGTATACCGACGAAACGTTGATTTGATTGGTCGAGCCCGTCATGTGACGGTATACCGGTACAGTCAGGCCCGTTCGCAGTTGCAAACCGTGTGACGGTATACCGGCGTGACGGCGGTATATATCTGCGAAAGACCTTTGGCGTACCGTCTCGCGCATGAAATCAAGTACACAATTGTATTCGTCAGAGACGC
>Ga0209093_1000788_pt1 | contig 17633 bp, 28 predicted proteins | sample SidtaG_4_FD_187450 | JGI IMG/M metagenome (GOLD analysis project Ga0209093, IMG submission 187450) | Marine algal microbial communities from Sidmouth, United Kingdom - Sidmouth_Male1 metaG (SPAdes) (version 2) | ecosystem: Host-associated > Algae > Red algae > Unclassified | place: Sidmouth... | reverse complement strand
GGATTGTGCACGTCCTGCGTCTTGTTTCTGAGGGTATATGAGAGTATGCTTTGGGGTCATCGTGCGTGTTCGAATAAATCATCGTTGCGTTTGCGTTGCTTCCGTCGTTTTTGTGCGCTTCGCGCCGAGTGATCCCGGCGTTCGCGTTGTGACTCTGGCGTAGCGATCCGCATCCTGTGCTGGGTTTTCTGACGGGGTTATACCCCGTTGGCTTTGAGGGCAGGATCCACTACAAAAGGTTTCCTGGCGTGCGGAGGAGGCGGAACACCGCAGGCTTCTGGTGTGCCGCTCGTGCGACCACCGTGTACACCGGGGCGGCAGGGCTTGGCACTTGTGCGCCTGCGGGTCGTACCGTGTTTGCCCCCCGTGCTTGAAAACCAGCGAGGGGAAGGCGATGGTGAGTCACACAATGTGGTGCGCTCAGATGTGCCGGATTGCACGAAGTACTCGAGTTTTACGTTCGAATGTGTTCTTATCTGTTGTTTATTCTCTGTTTGTCTCGGTAGGCCAGGCCAGAAGTTTTCACATATTTTCAGAATTGATCACCGTGACTCAGTTTGTTCTCATGTGGCAGCGGCGAGCCTGTGCCTTTGCGCTGGGGGGAAATCTGCATGTTCTTGTTGGCGCAAGTCGTGCAGTTGGTAGTGTCGCTGCATGGCGGCGCCGGTGCTGGTTGGCTGGGGGGAGTTTTGCATCTTGGTAGTGGTACGAGGGATGCAGTTGGTGGTGTCGCTGTATGGAAACGCTGGTGTTGGTGGGCTGGGTGGGCGTCGTGCATGTTGGTGTTTGAGAGCTTAGAGAAGCTGGTGCTGTCGCTGTATGGATGCGCCGGTGCTGCTGGTGGGCTAGGTGGGCGTCGTGCATGTTGGCGCTGGTACGAGTTGCAAGGTTCGTGGTGTCGCTGTATGGCTGCGCCGGTGGTGCTGGTAGGCTGGGTGGGCGCCGTGCATGTTGGTATTGGAAAGCGTCGTGGAGTTGGTGGTGTCTCCATATGGCAACGCCGATGCTGGTAGGCTGTGTGGGCGTCGTGCATGCTGGTGCTGGTGTGAGTCGTGCAGTTTGTAGTGTCGCCTGTATGGCGAAGTCGGTGCCTGTGGGCTGGGGTGGCGGCCTCGTGCTGCTGTGGATGCATTGAGGATGCGGTGCTAGTGGTCTGGGTGGGCGTCGTTAATTTTTGTGTTGGAGAGCGTAGAGAAGCTGGTGCTGTCGCTGTATGGATGCGCCGGTGGTGCTGGTGGGCTGGGTGGGCGTTGTACATGTTGTTGTTGGAGAGCGTCATCGAGTTGGTGGTGTCTCCATATGGCAACGCCGGTGCGGGTGGGCTGTGTGGGCGTTGTGCATGGGGGTGATGGTGTGAGTCGTGCAGTTGGTAGTGTCGCTGTATGGCGGAGTAGGTGCTGGTAGGCTGGAGCGGCGGCCTCGTGCTGCTGTGGATGCAATGCGGATGCGATGCTGGTGGGCTGTCGGGGCAGCGTGCTCGCTTCTGCTGGCGCGGTTCTTGCAGTTCGTGCTCTCCCTGTACCAACGATCCTGTGATAGTGGGCTGGGGGGGTGCTCTGCATGTTGCTGTTGAAGCGTGCCGTGCATTTGGTTCTGTTACTGTAGCCAGTATCCGGTGCTGGTGGGCTGCGGGGGTGCTCTGCATGATGCTGTTGGAGCGGGCCGTGCAGTTGGTGCTGTTCCTGTACCAAGTAAACGTAGACGGTGCTGGAGGGCTCGCGGGGTGCTCTACGTGATGCTGTTGGAGCCTGCCGTGCAGTTGGTGCTGTTCCTGTACCAAGTAGCCGGTGCTGGTGGGCTGCGGGGGTGCTCTACATGATGCCGTTGGTGCTTGTCGTGTGGTTGGTGCTGTTACTGTACCAATTGTCCGGTGATGGTGGGCTGGGTGTGTGCTCTGCATGTTGCTTTTGGTGCTTGTCGTGTGGTTGGTAGAGTACCTGTACCGAGTTGCTGGTGCTGGTGAGTTGGGGGGGCGTCGTGCATGGTGATATGGTTGTGCTTCTTGCACTTGGTTGTCTGTCCGTTTTTGGGAGCCGGTGCTTGTGGGTAGGGAGGGCGTCGTGAATGTTGCTTTCGTAGAGCGTGGACCAGTCTGTGCTCATGTGGCAGCGGCGAGCCGGTGCTTGTGGGGAGCGGGGGCGTCGTGCATGTTGCTGTTCGTGCCTTCTGGAAGTTGGGGTTGGGTTGGCGTGTTGGCAGTTGTTGCTGCTGCTGTATTGGAGGGCAGTATCCGTAATATTGGGGGGGCTTCCTGCGTAGGGTGCCGGTGTGAACAAAGGTGGATTCCACATAGCTAGACGGCTGGGCAAGGGCCGTTTTTGACTGGGCCCAGCTTCGCTGTCCATTGCGCTTGTTGCGTTCCGCTTCCTCCGACATGTAGGTCAACGCAATCCGAGCGTCAGCCGGACGGAGATCTGATCTCGGAAAGGGATAGAATCCCACCAGAAATCTATCCGGGAAAACTGAAAAATCTTGGGACAAGTCCCGAGGTACTGATCTTGCGTAAATTCTGAGATTTGGGAAGACTTGGTGACTTTCCTGCTTCCGCCCGAGACGGGCGGGGGTCCTCTTCCAGTGGAAGGGTATTTGAGGATGCTGATCTGGGGCCACTAGAGGCCCGCGCCTGAGACCGTGTCCCCTTGGGCACCGGTCCCCCCATGGTGGCGTTCGGGGGTCGGGATTGTGCACGTTCTGCGTCTTGTTTATGAGGGTTTATGAGTGTATGCTTTGGGGTCATCCTGCGTCTTCGAATAAATCAGCGTTGCGTTCGCGGTACTTCCGTCGTTCAGGTGCGCTCCGCGCTCTGTGATCTCGGCGTTTGTGTAGCTTCTCCTTTGCTCCGCTCCGCATCCTGTGCTGGGCATTCCGACCGGGAGACACCCCGTCGGCTTTGAGGGCAGGATCCACTACAGAAGTTCCTCCGCGGACATGCGGAAGAGCCGCAGAAAGAGGAGGGCGCGTTATAATCGCAATCTCTTGCCATTCTTGTCTTCATCATCTTCCTCGCCGTCGCTGGCGACAACAGACGACGATAAGGACCGCGTCGGGACCAAGGCGGGCTACGGAAAGTTTTCCGTCTTCAAGTGCCCGGACGATCGCTTTGCGGGCGTCCTCGACAAACGATCGTACCGCCTTCGCAATCTTCATTTGACCTACGGTGCGTCGCAGGCTTTAGAGATGGGGCGGACGGCCAAGAATATGAAGTTGTACTTTGGGGGTACACCGTTGACCAACTGCAAGGAAGCACTGACGGTTTTCTCGTCGCTTCGAATGTTCGTCACGGCCTGCGAAAAAACGAAGTGTCCGAAGGCACGGGCCTATACCTAATTCCCAACTTTCTCTCGGGCAACGCCCAGAGGCGGCTCACTCGGAACCAGAGGTTTAAGTGAATAAACGGCACTTTGATTTAATGGAAAAATATGCTCGGATACACTCAAATTCTGGAAAAACATGCCCGATTATGCGTAGTCTCATCTGAATGGCACCGCCTTTTCAATGGCTCAGAAGCGGATCAACAAGAGTACAACGGCTTACGAGTCGTCTAACGAGGGCATCCCACTATCTCATGTTACTTGACTGGCCAGGCGGCTCTGACCGCTCGATGCCGGCACGAGATAGGCAGTAATGTGTTGGACAAATACTGGATAGCAGTGAGCCAACTCAGGGCACATCGTCGACGGCAAAGGTGAATGGCAAACTGGGCAATTTTGAGTATTTCGTCGCGTGCGGCAGCTGACGGGCGGCTTATACGACTCAGAACACCTCTCAGCCATGAAGGCTAACCAAGATAGCGAAATGGGCACCGATGCTGGCGCATCTTGCCTGGCAATCGCTGTCGCGAGCTCCCAGCCTGTCGTGGTCTCGCATAGGTCGCGTTCACAGGTTCCACCACAACCCGCTCTTCGTTATTTCTTAGCAATGAGCATCGCAAGTACTTCCCATATGACGTAGTTGTTTCAGAATCTGTAACACTGTGTTTAGAATCCCTATTCTTATTCATATACTACTTTTCTTGGTTTCGGATACATATCCTATCCATAATCAAGAGAGAGCGGCAAGACTCTTACCTGATTCAAAAAATGCCAATGTTGAGTACATTGGAGTGTTCCGGAAATCGGCAGATTCATGAGCCCGTGCTCGGAACCTACTGGGGTCGGAAGACGGGGGGTACGGGGGGCTTTCGGAATCTTCCCCGCGGCTGTCAATTGGTTGCTGTCGACCTACGCGGAGCCGACCGCTTTGCGGCTGGCGCAGGATAAGTTTAGCCGGGCGACGCTGGCGGGAAGCTAGGGGGTGGACGCCTTCGCGGTGCGCTGAAGGAGCCTCGCTAAGCTTTGCGGCAACATCCACTCCGAGGGGACAATGAAGCAGCAACTGATCCAAAGCCTAGCGGAGGATCTTCGGACCGACGCGTTCGTCAACAACACGGCACAAAGGAGCTACCAACAGTTGTCCACCAACGTATCGGGGAAGCATCGGGCCGCGGAGGAAGTCATCGCGCGGGCCAATCAGGGGCCGTCTGGGGGATCCCCGCGGAAGTGCTAGACGTCTACGGGACCCCGAGGCCTCTCGGCCAACCTCCTCGGCTCAACATGGGAAAAGGAGGAGACGGCCACGCACGAGAAGTTCGCGGTGCTCCCATCGAGTACCTCGGGGGGCCCAACGGTTGATGCATCGCCCTACCCTCGCCGGGAGGCCGCGACGGGTCCCCCGCTGTGCTACATGTGTTGTCAACGTGGGCACCGGGTGCCGGATTGCAAATTCTTGATGGACCAGCAGAGGGAGTTCGTGTGAGCCGCGAGGAACTTCTTCCTACGACAGAGAAACCGGGGGCCGGACTCCGTCCGAGACCGCGTGTCCGTCGTGTCCCTGCTGTAGGACGACCTGTTGGGCGGCGTGAAGCCGACGAAGACGGATGGGGGGGATGCCACGCTCGTGGAAACTCCCTCCATGGGGCGCCGCCGGGCGGAAAACGCCTAGGGGGGGTGGCTTCGCCATCCTCCTTAATCCCGCCTGTGAGCCCCAGTTCCCCGGTTGTCCCCCGTCGTGTCACGTCTGCCTCCCCGGGGGTAAGCTCGACGTGGCCCGTCCCGGCCCGATGCCGGTGCCATCGTGGGCTATTCCGCCCGCGGTTTGAGGGGACGCTGTTGCTTTTACGCAAGAACAACATTGAGATTGGGGCGTCATACCAGTTGGCGCCGTGGAAAACCCCCACCTTTACGAGGGCGGTGGTAGACACGGGTGCCGGGACCAGTGTGATTCGCGCGGATATGCTGCCCGAGGGGTGGAACGATTACTCGTCGCGGGCGTCGCCCCGGACCCAGATGAGGGGCGCCCCGCGGCGTTCCAGCAGAGCTACGTGCACACCATTTCTCCCTGAAGACACAGAAAATCAAGTGGGACGACGGCACTTCCTTGGTGGCGGTGCGGAATTGGACGGGAAGTGCGCGACCCGCGCCCCCACGACAAGGGAACAAGTCGAAGGCCCACATTGGGGTTATTCGACTTCGACAAGGGGTGACCGTGGGCTCGCGGTGCATCCAGGCGGTCCACGTGTGCTGCAGAGTCAGGGGGGTCCACATAGTGCGGGAACGCCCCGTCCAATTGAGCCGAAGAAAGGTGCTGTTGCACAACGCCGTCGTGGAGTTCTCCCCCAACACCCCGCGGTCCCTCTACCTCACAAACATCGGGGACGGGCCGGTCCACCTGACCAAAGGGTACGTCTTCGGTACCGCGACGGCCTACAATGGGCCGCTCCACGTTGTCGCGGATAAGAAGGAACCAGGGGCAGTCCCAGCGATGGGGGTGGACACCCGTGCCAAGCCCGACAATGAGGTCAAGACGGGCCACCAAGCCGAGGAGGGGACCGACGGGGGACAATTCCCGCCTCAACCGCCGGACAGGACCTTCCCCAAGCCGGAGGTTCACTGAAAGTGTGTCCCCAACATGCGTCGCGGCGCCGTGGACAGCCTCCTCGAGGAGTACAAGGCGATATGGGCGGGGCAACTCGGAAAGGTCGACGTCACACCGCATCGAATAAAGGTCACCCCCGGGGCGCGTCCGCGGTGGGCCCAACCTTATCGGGAGAGACATGCCTCGCGGGACTTCATCGCCAAGGAGGTGCAACGACAGCGGGACCACGGGGTCATCGAGCCCTCTAGCGCGGAGAGGGCCTTCCCCGTGGTCCTGGTTCCCAAGCCCGACGGGACGATGCGGTTTTGCATGGACAATCGGCAGCTCAACGAGGTGACGGTACGGGATTCATATCCATTGCTCCGCATGGAACACTGTATCGACTTCTTCTGGGACGCTAAGGTGTTTCATACGCTATACTGCAACTCGGGGTATTTGAAGATCCCCGTGGCGGACGAGGACAGCGACAAGACGACCTCCATCTGTCACGAGGGGGCCTGCCGCTACACCCGTCTCCCCTCAGGGCTGTCGAATGCCCCGGTGACATTCCAGCGGGATATCGACATGATCCTCGAGGGAATCAAGTGGAAGAGTGGCCTAGTGTACCCTGACGACATCATTGTCTTCTAAAAGTCGGCGAAGGAGCACGTGCAACACTTACGGGAGGTCTTCGCGGCGCTTTGGGGCGCGGTGTCTCCCTCAAGAGAAGTCAGTGCCACTTGTTCCAAGAGGAAGTGGAGTATTTGGGCAATATCGTGGGCCGGGGGCACCTGCTGGTGCAGGACAAGATTGTCCACGGGCTCAGGGAGGCGTCTTCTCCGCGGTGCAGGAAGGACCTACGCAGCTTCTTCGGGATGTGTAATGTCTACTAGAGGCTCATCAAGGACTAAGCCCAAGTGGCACGGCCGATGGCCGCGATGTCAAGCTCCAAGAGGCCCGATCGGTCGGGGACCCTTTCGGACGAGGCGTTGAGGGCGTTCGAGGAATTCAAGAGGAGGCTCACGGAGGCGCTCATCCTCGCCCTACCGCGACGTCACGGTGCCTACACCTTGGACACGGACGCAAGCGCGGGACACGTCGGCGCGGTCCCGCTACAGTAACGACCGGAAAATTACACGCAGCCCGTGGGCACTTGGAGTCGCCTCCTCAACGCGGCGGACCGGGTATACAGCACGACGTAGTGGGAGTGCCTCGCAGTGGTATCGGCATCTTTCTTCTTCCGTCTCTACATTAAGGGGACTAGTTCTACGGTTCGCGCGGACCGCGCGGCGCTCAAGTGGATGACGCATATGGACGGGACCCACGGGAGGCTGGCGCGGTGGCGGTTGCGCTTGCCGGAATTCAACTTCGTGGTGCAGACGCGACCGGTTGCGTCACATCACGCGGCGGACACGATGTCGCGCATCTCGACACCCGCAGGGGACGACGGGCCGATATCGGACGCGGTACCCTTTTGGGAATTACTCAACTCGTCGGCCGCGTGGCAACTGCCGCCGCAGACAGAGGGAGGGACGCTGTTCCCCCTGGCGCTCGCGAATTTTCTCGAGGGGCAGGCGAAGGATTTCCGGTGAAAGAAGGTTCGGGCTACCATGGACGGCACTGACAAGTCTAGGTTCTGCGAGCATCCGAACGGCCTCTTCGTCCGCACTGCGCCGTTGGACGGAGCCGCGCAAGTCTACTCGCCGACCCACATGCGGTACGCGGTGATGATGCGAGAGCACTACCCCTCGCAAGCCGGACATCCGGGGGCCAACATGATGTACACGTCGCTGCGACGGTGGTTTATTGGTAGTCTATGGTGGTGGAAGTCTACACCTTCGTGGCCAACTGCGTGCAGTGCGTGCGCAACCGCGTCGGCAAGCGACGTAAGACGATCTACCGCAAGACATCCCCCCCGACGGAGCCGCTGCAGGATTTGTGTATGGACCTGCTCGGGCCCCTCCCTGTTGGTCATCTTGGATCGCTTCTCCCGGATGACGCGGGCCATCCCCCTTCAGCGAATCGACGTGGAATCCATCACTAAGGCCTTTTCAGACCACTGGGTGGCGGCCTACGGACCCCCGACGACGGCGTTGTCCGACAATGGCCCCCAGTTCCGTTCCACGTTTTTCCATGGGATCTGCTCACTACTCGGGATCGCCAACCGGTACTCCACGACGTCCTACCCGCAGACGGACGGCCAAGTGGAGCGCTACAACCGGACCATCGTGGGACAACTGCGGACGTACTTTGAGGATCTACAAGACCGATGGGACGACCTCGTGTCGACGGTAACGCTGGCCTACATCATTCTGCCGCAGCAAAGCACCGGGATGGCGCCGCTCGAGCTCGTTACACCGGAGCGCGTACGCAACGTCTCCCTGTAGCTTATGGTCGCTTCCCCGCAACCCAAGGAGAAGTTCGGTAGCCCGCGGCGTGTCCGCGAGGCCATCAGGGCGCGGCTGCGTAACCTCATCCACAAGGTTCAGTGGTCCCTCTCGGTGGCACAGAGGTAGTACAAGATGAGCTACGACGCTCGCGTGAGGCCCGTGAACAAGGAGATCCAAGCGGGGGACTGGGTGCTCGTCGATGGCCATGTACGGACCAAGCATAAGCTCGGGACCCGCGCGGCTGGACCCCAAAGGTGCTATCTGTTGAGCATTGCTCAGAAATTCCATGTCACTCAATGCTTTGGCGAGATGTCACATTGCAGTTCGTTCTGTACTGTGTCATTCTACTTGATGTTATCGCATGTACTTGATTTTGGGGGCACTCTTTAGGAGATGAGCTCCGAGAGATTCGCGACGTGCATGGTCGGGATTGTGACGGGCTGTCAGCGTGTGTGCTCGTCACTCGTGCGCTCTTCGCCCGCGGAGGTGCCTGGTGTGTGTATTCTTTCTGGGAGTGGGGTTGTTTGCGGGTGCTGAGAGAATGGGGGCGTCTGGGTCTTACTAGGCTGCCCCCTTCCGGCTCGTGCCACCTCTTTCGTAAAACCTAAACGCACTCAACCACTATGCTGCCCGCTTCACAAGTTATGGGCCCAGCATGCGCGGTTAGCTTTACAGATTTCGCAGGTTCGAATCCCGCGGCTTTCCCCAGGGTTTTCGGGGCCGGGTTGGAAATTGCAGGTTGGAAATTTAGAGTCGATTGGGGAAGGGTTCCTGGTCCCTGTGGAGTTGGGGGGAGTGTTGAATTGGATTCAGCAACTTCCCAGTACCAGTCACACCGGTCTTGTGGCGTAGTTGGTTTCTCGACCTCAACAGTTTATGGGCCAAGTTGTCGCTTGTGGTCATCGTCTTTCTCTCCTACGGTCTCTAGGGGGACGACGTCGCTCGGGTCGCGGTGTGTTCCGGCGTTGGACGGGCGGTGACAACCTCTAACGTCGACAGGGTGGTACCGGTCGGTGCCGCGGTCGTCAACATGTCGGGCCACGGCCGCTTTGGCGGCCCGCGGTTTACACAGCTAGACGGCGACTAAGAAGTGTGGGCGGCGTATAAACGTGCGTAGCTCAAGAAGGAGAAGCTGTGGAAGGCGGTCGTGACGGACAGCCCGGCGTCTGGATCGAACGACAAGAAGGCCGACCCGGTGGTCGAGGAGTGGGACGCCATGAATGAGGCGGCTCTTGCGACCATCCAGATGTCGGTCAAGCCCGTGCACCTCAACACGGTGACGTCGGCCGACACTGCCAAGGAGGCGTGGAACGCGCTCAAGGGCATGTTTGAGGCGCGGGACAACGCTCAGCTGCTTCGGCTCATGGAAGAGCTCAGAAGCTTGAAGAAGGGCGACGACGAAAGCATCATCAAGTTCACGTCGCGCGCCAAGATGATCCGCGACGAGCTGGCCATGCTCGGCAACCCGGTGGACGACCACACGCTCGCGCTGCGTGTCTTGTCGGGGCATCCTTCCGAGTACGGGATGCTCTGGACGGTCCTAGAGAACAAGGACGTCAAGCTAGTCATATCGGAAGTGACGGCTAAGCTGATTCAAGTCGAGCAGCGGAACATGTCTGCGGGATCATCAAAGCCCGCTTGTAGTGTCAAGTCGCAGCCTTCGCGGCTGCGGCACCAAAGAAGCCGTTTGACAAGAATTCGGTCGTGTGCTACTACTGCGACAAGAAGGGGCACATGAATCGCGACTGCTACAAGCGGAAGGCTGACGAGGCCAAGGGCAAAAAAAAGCCCGGTCGCGGCGGCCGTGATGGCGGCCATGGAGGCGGGCTGCAGGCGGGTGCCGCTCTGGCCTATACTGCTTCAGCAGGTCAACCCGGCTCCAGTATGAAACGCGGGAGCACCAGCGGGTCGTCCACCTGGGTGCTCAATTCGGTGCAGACCAGCCACATGGCCGCCGGAGACAAAGGCTTCACCGTCCATGCGGCGGGGAGCGGGACCAAGGTCACCTTGACCAATGGTGACAAAGTCCCCATGAAGGGGCACGGCCACGCCTATATGGACGTTGGAAAGGGCAACACCAAGGCGCGCATGGTCTTAGCAGAGGCCATGCTCGTGCTCGACCTGACCAGCAATCTGCTGTCGGTTCAAGCGATCGACCTCAAGAGTGGTGCGGTGGTGCTTGTCGGTGACGCCTGCTACATCCTCAGTGACGGGGATGCTGTTCGTGCGAGTCGAGTGCTCAAAGAGGCGTCGCTAGTCCGAAAGATCAACGACCGGGAGAAGTATGTGCTCAAGGTGACGCACGTTAAGAATTCGGCGAACGCGGCGTCCACCCGCATTGGCGGCGAGGCAGAGCTTTGGCATCGCCGGTTCAACCATTTGGGGTTTGAGAAGCTCAAGCGGGCCGCCAAGATGGTCGACGGAATGCCGTCGTCGGTGGCCAATGCCGAGCGTGTGGTCGGCACTGTGTGTCTGCCGTACGTGGATGGAAAGATGGTGCAGGCACCGCATCCGCGGTCTTCCACAAAGACCATCAAGTGCGAGCTGGTCCACACTGACATGGGTGGGCCACTGACGGAGTCACTGGGGGGCTCCATCTACTTCATCAATGCGCTAGAGGACAGCACTGGTTTCATCTAGGCGACGCCCATCAAGACAAATGGGATGGCGTCAGAAGTGCTCAAGACGCGCATCAAGCAGCTTGAGACGATGACGGGTGTCAAAGTCAAGCGCGTCCTTCACGACGGTGCCAAGGAGTACCTCACCCATGGCCTCAAGGCATGGTTCGAGGACAGAGGCATCATCTCTGAGATGACAGCGCCGTACAAGGCGCAGCAGAACGGAAGGGCGGAGAGGGTCAACCGCACGCTGATGGAGCGCGTGCGTGCTGCCTTTCTCTATTCCGGGGCGGAGGAGCTGTGGGCTGAGGCCCTGGCCTCCGTCGTCCATGTGCTCAACCCTTCGCCAAAAGCGGGTCTTGATGTGACGCCGCTGGAGGCGCTGACGGGACGACGCCCTAATGTGGCGGGATTCCGCGTGTGGGGGAGTCGCTCCTCGGCCCTCATGCCCAACAGGCAGCAGCGAAAGCTAGAGGCGAGGACCGACGTGGGCCGCTTTGTCGGCTACACGGTTGGTGGCAAGGCCTACAGCATCCTCGAGGACGGGACCAACAACGTCTGCGAGCGTCGGGAAGTCCTGATGGAAGAGAAGCAGACAAAGGCCGGAACTTCGCCCGTCGGTTCAAGCGCTGGTCCCCAGCTGACGAAGACCAAGGACAGCGCCAACAACGGCGGAATGGACGGGGGAATGGACATGCTCGATGCCGAAGCAGATGGCGGAGAGAAGCATCTTCCTGAAGAGGACTCCGAAAGAGACAGCGACGGCTATTCTGACGACCTCGCAGACGACAACGACGATGAGGAAGGCCAGGGTGATACTGATTCCATACACCCGGTCGGTCACTCTCCCGCGGAAATGGACAATGCCGCTCCGGGACCTTTTCTCTCCACACGTAGGCCAGCCCCGAAGGTAACTAGTGGGAGAATGACTTCAAGGCGTACTCGGCCAGCGGTTCCGAGTCGGCGGCCAAGGATGGCTGGGACTTGACCAAGCCGCCGGCAAACGAGAAGGAGGCATGTGCCCGTCCTGACGGGCGGTTGAGGCAGAAGGCCATCAAGGACGAGGTAGTGGCCCGCAAGGAACTGGGAACCTGGTCCAAGACCAAGGTGAGCAGCAAGAAGCGAAAGACGCTCATGACACGCTTCGCGTTCGACATCAAGCACGATGCAGAAGGAAATATGACGCGGTACAAGGAGCGTCTTGTGGCCCAGGGCTTCAACCAAGTTCCGGGGCGGGACTTCGATGAGACGCGGGCACCGGTTCCAAAAGCGGCGACCACGCGTGCAATATCCGCCGTCGCGGCCGCCAATGACGGGGAGATTCACCATGTCGACGTTAAGACAGCCTTCCTGAACGCAAAGTGGACAAGGAGATGTACATCAAGCTGCCAGATGGTGTCGAGGACAGGGACTCGGGGAAGATTTGCCGGCTGAACCTGGCCCTGTACGGGACAAAGCAGGCGAGACGTCTTTGGGGCATGAAGCTGGACAAAGAGATCAGGGAGATGGGCGCCTCTCGGTCACCCGTGGACCCGTGCGTCTATGAGTGGAACCACCCTGTGCACGGCCGCGTCTTCATCCTGGTCTACGATGACGACCTAATCGTTGCGGGAAAGAGCTTGACGGGTGATAAGGCCATCAAGTCGGCAGTGTCGGGAAAGTTCTACGTGCGCGACATGGCGGAGGTAAAGGACTTTATTGGCACCAAGGTCATTCGCGACCGCAATGCCAGCACGATTACTCTGAGCAACCCGGGTGACACTACGGCGCTGCTCGAGGCGTTCGGCATCGAGATGGCGTCACCCAAAAAGAACCCCATGGCGTCGGGGGTGAAGCTCGCAAAGACGGGGAAGGACCTGCTGCCGGAGGGCAGCCGCCACGCGGCCCTAGTTGGTTCCCTGCTCTACGTGCCGACGATGACGCGCCCAGAAATATTTTGCAGTCGGCGTGCTGTCCCACTTCATGTCTTGCCCCGAGCAAGCGAAAATGCGCACGGGCAAGGGTGTGCTGCGCAACGTTCGCGGAACAACACGTCTAGGGGTGGCGTACCGTAGCAGCGAGCCGCTGCAGGGGTACGACGACGCTGACTGCGCGGGCGACGTTGACGGCTGTCGGTCTACCACGCGCTTCATTTCCACGGTCAACAGTGGTCCCGTTGCGTGGGCGAGCAAGCGACTGGCAACTGTGGCAGCTTCCACCGCCGAGGCCGAGAACGTGGCGGCCGCCATGGCTACGAAGGAGGCCCCGTGGCTCCACAAGCTGCTGGGGGTGCTTGGCGTCGATGACCAGGCCGACCCGATGGAAGAGGACAACCAGTCGTGCCTTGCACTGATCAACAACCCCGAGGCGACGGGCCGCACCAAGCACGTGGAAGTCGCCTACCACATGGTGCGTGACTACTAGACAAGAGGGGACGTAGCTTTCTACTGTCTCCCCTCCGCGGAAATTCCCGCCGACGGACTCACTAAGTCTCTACCGTCGCCCGCCTTCAAGGCGTTCCGCGTCGCGATCGGCGTCGGCGCCGACTTGGGCGGCGCCGACATGGCGCAGTGGAAGTGGCCCAAGCGCGGCGGGCCCGGGTTTCCGTTGTCGGGTTTGGGTCGCGTCGGATGAACCCAAGTGCGCGGTACTACTATGGGCTCGGTCGGGTCGGGTCGATTTTGCCTAAGCCGGATCAAGAAAACCGACCTTCCGTCGCGACACTACTATGGGCTCGGTCGGGTCGGATCGGGTCGGCGGCGTCACAAATCGGATTGGACACCACAACATCTGATGTGACGCATGCAATTGGGGGGAGTGTTGAGCGATGCTCAGCACTTCCATGTCACTCAATGCTTTGGCGAGTGGTCACGTTGCAATTGGTGCTGTACTTTGGCATTGTATTTGATGTTATCGCACGTACTTTATTTCGGGGGCACTCTTTTGGGGATGAGCTCCGGGAGATTCGCGAGGTGCATGGTCGGGATTGTGAGGGGCTGTCAGCGTGTGTGCTCGTGGCCCGTGCGCTCTCCGCCCGCGGAGGTGCGTGGTGTGTGTATGCTTGCTGGGAGTGGGGGTGTTCGCGAGTGCTGAGAGCGTGGGGACGCCTGGGTCTTACTAGGCTGCCCCCTTCCGGCTCGTGCCACCTGTTTCGTAGAACCTAAACGCACCCACCCACTGTACAGCCCGCTTCACACTATCCCGCGGGGAAAGCATGTTCTCGTTGGACATGGCCGGGTACCCGGAGACAGTGAGCAGCGACCACGTCACGACCGCGCCAGACCCGCTGGGGGAACCTCAGAAGCTCATAAAACACCTCTCCGTACCGCAAGACGTCGTAGTGCCCTAGGGGCATCAGCACACGGGAAAGACCTTCGTCTGGGAGGCCTTTGTGGGTCACGAGGTCGACGACGACTGCACTTTGCGCTTGTGCAACCGCTGGTGGGGCTACCTCCCGGATGAGAAAACCCTCGAGTGGGCCAGTCCGTTAGACCTCCGCAAGTTGCACCAGTACATGCGGCGCGTGGGCGTACGAGTCAAAGAAGCGGTGGCGGTCGTCGTCTTTCTCGCCTATGAGAAACCCTCAGGGGAGACACGCGGTTTTCAAGTTTCGAAGCGTGGCGGATTTTTGGCCAAAGACACGTGTTTGGTTGGCGGCCGCATGGCCGCGGTGGGGACCATCGCCGCCGTGCGGCGACCCGACGACCCGCCCTATGGCCACAGTGTCGGGCCAAGTCGATCTGGCATCGTGGACGTTCCCGGAGGGCGGTGTATGTGACGGTAGACGCGCGCGGATTGGTGGGGCTGCGGATTTCAAAGCCGGATCGCGTGGGGATCCGGTTCGAAGAGCAAGGAGCGCTCTAGTTGGAGATATGCGGACGACCCGCGCGCGGTTTATTGGTCGCTGCCATGCCGACTGGCACCGTCGACGCAACTACACCCCCTACACTACTAGCTACTACTACGGCCCCCGTGGGGAGATCTCCTCGCTCCCGTTGTAGTCCGTTCCCCCGGCTGAACGCTGCACCGACGCGGGCACACCCCACCGGCGGACGGAAGAACAGCGCGAGCACTGCGCCGGCGGCTCCTCAAGGTACCTGTCGCGGTCGCGCTGGTTTTGCTGACGACGGTCTGCCCCACAGGCGGCCACGCCGGTCTCCTGGAGGTGGGCTGCGCCGACGCCAGGTCGGCCCACGAGTTAAAGGAGCTGCTATAATTGGGGGAGCGGGACCCCAGGGCTGTCGTGGGCCCACTGGCGGATCAAGTCGCCGAGGGACACGACGGTGTGACACAAGTTGGCCACCAAGGTCCCCGTGGCGTAGCCGCGGAGCTCCCAGGGATCGCAATCCACAACCCGCGCCAACCCCTGGGGAACACAATCCGAGCGCACGTGATAAAGGTTGTCGAGAGCCGCGTCGGGGACATCGCGGTGCTCCACGCGGTCAAACGAGACGATGCTGCTACACAAGAAATTGCCCAGCGAGGGGGCGGCCGAAGCGGCAGGCGGTGCGGTACCCGCGGTGGAGAATGCCGCGGCGGCGGTCACCACGGAGGAATCACGCGGTACGGATCCGCCCCCGAGGTAGCGCGGCCCCAGTGAAGACGACACTGCGGCGGCCCAGCGCCCGCGGGCCTGATCGTACCCGCGTGCCTCGTGGATGTTTGCGGTGTCCTGCAATTCTAGGGGGCGGAGATCCTCGGAGACCTTGACGCTCGTCTCCTCGTCGCCCACCTAGAGTTCGACCCAGACCCATCCCTCGCGGTCACGACGGTAAACTCTGCGGGCACGGAGGCGCTGGCGGAACGCCTCCGTATCGGGGAGCTGGTCTTCGAGGTCCAGCAAAGCCTCGAGGGGGGCGTTCGTGCTTCTGTCGGGGCCCTTGGCGCCGGAGCAGAAGGTGGCCGGGCCCAAGGATCCGATCCAAACGATCAGCCGCGGCAGGAACCGCCACAAGACCCTACGGTTGTGAAACGTGTCAAGGAGGGCGACGGCGGCCCCGAGGGCCCACTTGCTGCGAAAAATGGCCCACGGGGTACGTAGCCCCGCGTGTAGGTCGTCTGTGCCGTACGCGTGAGCCCACGGGAGTTCTTCCAAGCATCCGCGCGCGACCTCCGGCCCGGACCGCCACGAGGCAGTCGGAAAGTAGGAGCGCGACCGTGTCTCTGTCGCGCATCTCTAGTACTGGGCACACGGCCCACCAACTGAAGCAGCTCCTCCACTTGCTAGGGCGGGATGCCGGCGTTTTCCCGGGCCCACTGCGCGACCGAGTTCCCGAGGGAGACGACGGTGTGACACAAGCCGGCCATCAAGGTCTCCGTCGTGTAACCGCGAAGCTCGCCGGGGTCACATGCGACGACACGCGCCAACCGCTGCGGTACCCGATCCGAGGGGACGTGGTCCAGCTGGACGAAGTCGGCATCGGGGATGTCCCGGTGTTCCACGGGGTCGAATGAAACGATGCGGTTGTCCAAGGAGTTTCCCACGGAGGGGGCGGTGGCCGGGGCGGACGACGACGGACCCGCCGGGGATGATCCCGCAGCGCCGGTCACCACGGAAGAAGCGGGAGGCTCTGTCCCACCCCAGGGGTAGCGGGGGCTACGCGCCGTTGAGACCGCGGCAGCCCAACCCCCACGGGTGTCACCGTAGCTCCGGGCCGCAAGGATGTCCGCGGTGAAGGGGAGGTCGAAGGGGCGAAGATCCTCGGCGACCTTGGCGCACGCAACGTGGTTCTCCATCTCGAGGCCAGCCCGTACCCAACCTTCGCGGTCCCGTCGGTCGGTGTTGCGGGCACGAAGGCGTTGACGGAAGGCCTCCGTGTCAGGCAGCTGGTCCGCGACGTCCAGCAGCGCCTCGAGGATGGCGGTCGCCTGCGCGTCAGGACCCGCGGGACCGACCCAGATGATGGCGGGGCCCAAGGCGTGGATCCAATCGAGGAGTCGCGGGGGGTACCGCCACAAGACCCGACGGTTCCGGAAGGTCTCGAGGAGAACGACGGCAGCCTCAAGAGCCCACTTGCTGCGGAAGATGGCCCACAGGGTCCGGCGTCCGGCGTGAAGGTCGTCTGTGGCGTACGCGTGCACCCACGGGAGTTCGGCCATACAACCATACGGGACCTCCACCCCGGACTACCACGCGGGGGCTGGGCGGTAGAAGCGCGAGCGGGTCGCCGTGGCACAACTCGAGTACTCCGCTTGGTGCCAGCCCACGAGGTGGCCGGTGAGCCCGCCCCGGTGGTTGCGGGCCGTCGTCAGCTGGGCTGTCGTGGGGCCCTCCGAGTCGGACACGTCGATGAACGGCGGGGACGTCAAGATGTAGTCGAAGGTCGGCACGAACGGCGGGTCCGCGGGGGCATCATCAAGGAACCCCAGGTACAACCGGCAGTACTCCACCTCGCGGCTACGCCGCACCACGGTAATCGACGAAGCTCGGTCGTCCAGGGATGGCACGAGGGCGTCTGGCATCGCGACGCTCTGCTTGGCGAAGGGGTTGGCGGGACGCGCCGGGTCGATGCCCCGGAACGTCGCGTGGGCCAGCGGGCCTTCCACGTCGGGACGAGCCTCCTCACGCGCCCATGCCGACGCCCACGTCGAGGGGTCAGTCAAGATGGGCAGGGGGGCCACGACGGTGGTGTATCTCATCTCCTCGTCGGCCATCGCAGAGGACGACACGGACGCGGACGCCTCGTGGTCGGGCGGCCGCCGGGTCCTCGGGCCGTCGAGGGGAGTGGGGGTGGCCGCGTGGTGGTGGAGGGGG
>Ga0209093_1000787_pt1 | contig 17641 bp, 21 predicted proteins | sample SidtaG_4_FD_187450 | JGI IMG/M metagenome (GOLD analysis project Ga0209093, IMG submission 187450) | Marine algal microbial communities from Sidmouth, United Kingdom - Sidmouth_Male1 metaG (SPAdes) (version 2) | ecosystem: Host-associated > Algae > Red algae > Unclassified | place: Sidmouth... | reverse complement strand
TCATCAACTCATCGACTACTATCGATCACCATTGACAACCATTGACCATCGACACCACTGAACCCGAGAACCTGAGAACAACCGTTGTAAACCTCACCTTCTTCACACCCGTCTTCTTCGCGGACGTTCTCATCGCGAGCACGACTTGTCCGCGACCGACTGATACCGAGTACGTTAACCGGCGCTTGAGGACGTGTGACTAGGGTGGGAGTAAGGTAGCGTGAGAGGAACCGAGCGAGCACGAGTGTGCGGTCGTTTACGGCGCTTCTTCGCGCTTCACCTTACACCTTGATTGATGGTGTCAAACTCAACGAAAGGGATGGAGCCGACGATCATGCCATGCCACTCGCCGGGAAACCTCTGCTGGAAGCCCACGACCACACCGGTGGTGCCGTTGAGCACTCCTTCCTTCCTGTAGTCCGAGACGCAGATGGCTACGCGGGAGCCAATGCACAATGAAGTCGCCCGCTGTGGCATGAGCCCATGGTCGAGGACGTTGGCCAAGTCCACGTCACTCAGGTGCACCCCCCCGATAGCCTTGTCGGTGGAGCGGAACGTCACGCGGGTGACCTTGTTCTTGACCTCCATCGCCGCCAGGCACTGCTCATTGTGAGCGCGCACGCCTTCGTTTGTCGGGTAGATGTGCGTGGTGTTGTGCATGAAGTCGTCGCCGCCGGCGACGGCATCCTCGTAGGCGGCCTGCCGGGCCTCCATGAACGCGATGAGCTCGGGCGTCACGGTGCCAACCCGCAACGTGCTCAGCAAGTTGATGAACTTCAAGTCCTCCTGCCGCCACACGTACTCAAGCTCCAGCATCTCGTTGGAGAAAAGGTCAGTCCATGCCTCGCTTTCAAAGCAGTAGCGCGCGCGCGCGTCGAAGACCGTTTCCTCCTCAGTGCTCGACGCCTGCACGGGCGGCAACTGGAAAAAGTTCCAAACGACACCATCCGCCAAGGCGCCGCCCCAGCGATGACGGCCTTCGCCCTATTCATGCAGTGGTTCAGCACAGTCAGCATCCTGCTAGGCACCATAGAGATCTCGTCCAACAGCAAGAGCTTGGTGGACGCCAGACGCCTCGTCGTGCACTTGTCCATCGCCTGGAAAATGCGCGCCGCATCGTCCTCCTTTGACAGGTCCAGGGAGAAGCAGTTCATGGGCAGACGCAAGAAGGCATGCAACGTGCTACCCCCAGCAATGGCCGCCGCAACGCCGGTGGGGGCCAAGACGACCAGGCTGTTGCGGGAGTCTCCGTTCTCGCGCCCGTACCACAGCTTGATCACGCGGAGCAGCCGCTTCTTGCCCACGCCGCCGCCACCAGTGATGAAAACGTTCTTGCCCGACCGCATGATTGTCTTTCCGACCCTCGCCATGTCGTACGGCAGCCCACGCGACGGGCGAAGGCGCTTGTGCGGCCGAGCCGGACGTTCTAGCGCTCTGGCACCGGACGAGCCAGTCAAAGAGCCGCTCGGCCCGGCCGACGACCCCGTCGAGCACCGGGAACCAGCCGAAGATGCCAACGAGGCCGCCAATGAAGACGATGGCTGGCCCAGAGTCGGCAGTGCCGCTGCGGACGCGGAAGATGCGGCGGGGGCCGAGGGCGAGATAAGCTCTCCGAGCTCCTCATGCGTGAGGAGGCGCTCGAGCCGCGTCCGCCGCGGGCCGTGGGGGAGACGTTTCAAGTACGAGTGGTGCTGCAAGCTGGAGCCAGGTGACTGGGACGGAAAGGTTGAGTTGAATCCCGCTGCACCAGAAGAGCTGGACGAGGAGTGCGGGGTCGGATGAGACGGCAGGGACGCAGCAGGGGGAGTCCACGGGGACACGCCATCGAACTCCCGCCCCGAAATCCGCCGGCCCCCACGAGCACCGAACCGCCGACGCCGCGCCTCGAACGACGGCATCTCAAACGACCCCCCGACAAAAGCGGACGCGGGCGCACGGGACGAGGCTCCACCATTGTTGAACACGCCCTGGGGCTCGTGACCAGCGACAACGTGGACGCGGTCCGGAACGGCATTGACCGCAGCAGAAACCGGGGCAGCGGGCGCGCGGCCGCCTCCGGCAGCCAGAGGGCGGGTAGATAGTGAAGGCGATGCTCGACGGAGAGGCGGCTGGCAAGAGGAAGCACGAGGAGTAGACGTGGCCGTCGGTGTACCCGCCAGTGGAGCAGCCGCAGCCACCTGACCGGTACTTGACGCACGCGCCCCCGTCAACATGGCGCCCCCACCACGCACGACTTCAACGTCCGAGGCATCCGAGTCGGAGACGCAAATCACGGCGGTGAAAGCCGATGCGGAAAGCTAGCCGTTCCGCCCGGGCGACCCGCCGACCAAAGCCGGAAAAGCGGGCGCTTGCGGGTTGCGCATAGGCATGTACCTGAGGGCCCAGATGGGTGTGCCCAAATGCTCCATCCAGTTTTTGACGGTGGCTGCCGCCGGGCACGCAAAGACGGCAGCTATGTCTTTTTCGAGCGTCGTGAGAGTACGTAGCAGGCGCGCCGTCAGCAAGTCCGTGCTGAGCTGCTCGTGGAATACACCGCGGGCCGAGACGACAGCGACAATGGGCACGCGGTGGGAACTGCCGCCGTCCAAGTCCACGACAGCGGCGTGCTCAGCGTCGCCGACCACGCTGTGAGCAACAACCACCCCACCGGCCGCCCCGGCCCCCCCAACCCCACGAATGGAGACCGGCAGCACTGGGGCGCGGATCCAGCGGGAGGCCACGTTCGGGTCCACAAAGCAGCGCGCGTAGGCCTGCGCACCGCGCAGGCTGAGCACCTCCGACAACAACTCGGCGAGCTTGTCAGGGACGCTGGCGTCCATCACCAGCCGCGTCCGCTCGGAAAAAAACGCGACGTGAACATCGCCGTTCTGGCGCACCGGCGCGCGCGACATCTTTGCGGCAAGTGTCACCCCAAAGACCCAACAATCAGCGCGCCCCACGGCCACAAACACGCCTCGCAACAGCCTCCCAGACCGCCTGCATGCACCCACGTCGGCGTCGCGCTGTACAAGCGCCGCCGATCTCGTTGCAACCACACACCAGCATACGCACGCGGGAAAAAGAAAACTGCAGTTGACACGCGAGCTGATGCCGAGGCCTTGTGGGCGCCCCGGGATGCCTCTCGCGGCTCCGCAGGGAGAGAAACAAGAACACCACGGCAAATAAACTCAGTGGACCGAGTGCTCAAGTACGTGCCCAGCAAAGCACACCTGGAGGGCTAGCACAGTACCGACTCGTCCGCTGCCGACCACTCTGCACGCGTCCCCCCCTCCCACTCCCCATCGTTTGCCCCAAATCATATCCTGCCCTGGCGCGCCACCATGTCGCTGTCTCGAGCTCAAAAAATGGCGGGCAAGAGAACGCGGGAAGAGCAGGCAGTCTCACGGGGTGCCAGTCCGGACGCAAACCGGTGGCATCCTATCCCAATGAGCAGAGGCTGCAACAGCCCCACGCCTCCTTTGCGGGACGGCCAGGACGGCACGTTTGCTTGAGTAGGCGACGCAGGTACTGCGAGGTGGTGGCAGCATTGTTGCCAGGAAAGGACGGTACGAACCTGTTTTGCCCGCAGAGGGAGGTACGCAACGCGTCGGACCACAGAGCGCCCTCAGGTGGCGCCACGAGCGCCCCTTGTGCAACAGGAACACCTCGCACGAATGACAAAGCGCCCGCTCAGAAACGGCGCTGTCCGCAAGGCCTCTATGTCAACTGATGACGTGATAGATGACGCGTGAAGTGCCCCTCAATGACAACGACAATAGCGAGTGTGCAGTGGCGTGCTCTGGATGCCGGGCAACGAAGAACTACTGTATCCTGCAGCTGCCAGCTCCGAGGCAGCAAACCGACGGAGGCGGTTCACTGCTGAAGTACGTGAGCGAAAAATAAATATAATAATTTCCGAAAAGAAGTTCCGCAAGTGCTGAAAACGTGATCTGATGAGGGGCAAGCGATGTAATGGACTCAGTGGTCGCCTGCCGCACCCCCTCCTCAGCGAAGGACAAGCAGGGCAGTCGCTGAAATGTGAGCCCTGGTGCTTTGGAAGAGTATTCGTAAACGCTACTGCCTTTCTCCATGCCCACACGCCATTGCTGCACCCCATGATGGCTCTGGGCAATATAAACAGCCGGGCTACAGTGCCTCCTCGCATCTGTTCACCAACTGCCCCGAACTGTAGCCTTCAACCCCATCATGCATTGCGAGGGGAAAAAGAAAAAATCGACCTGGCCAGCGGATTGCAAGATGACTCTTCCACTTGTTGCTAACAAATGGATGTTCAAGTCGTCGCAGTCACATAAACATTAACAGTACGGTATCGATTTCAAAGGCGAGCTGCTTGGCCGCAGAACGACAGCGCCGGAAGAGGTGACTGTTGGGGCGCGCTGTCCTGAACCGCCATCCCCCCCCAGTCCCGTCCCAGTACACATGATGATGCCATTCTTGAGGATGTGTCACGCGTCCCCCATTATCTCCTGCTTCCTTTCTACCCCCCCCCTCACCCATGCACCGACTTTGTGGCCTGCATTCCCTGTCCTGGACGGCCGTCGAGGCGGCCATCCGAGGGAGAAGTGGGGGTCGTCTTCTAGCACCGGCGTGGCACACGCTGTTTCTTCCCCTCCTCGAGCCGGGCGTTGAGCTTCTGTGGTGGTCGTGGCCTGCTTTGGCAGTCTGGGCTGCCGCGACGACGCGACTGCGACAGATTGTGCCCTTTATTTGCAGAAAAAAATTTGTTGAAATTAGAAAGCGAACGAGATCCACGAAACTCAGGGGTTATCTTCAACTTCATGACCACATAATGGCTTTACTTCCCTCACACAGCGCGTCTTCGACGGTGCTACTCTCTCGAATACCTCTCAGGTGAAATGTTGCCAGTGCCAACAGATGCGAGGAGGCACTGTACCTCAAGTCGCCGCGACCGGAGTGGTTGACATCGCCGCATCTCATCGCGCACACCTAGCCGCAGACGGTGAGCTTCTGCTCTTCCGGAAATGCTCTTCGTTCAGTCCGCCGCCCTCAGCTCGACATCGGCCTGCACCGGCAAGGGTATTCCAAGTGTCATTCCCCATCTGTTCGACCTACACTGCCCTCCGTCGGCGGTGGCAGCCGAGGGCGGCAGTATCGCCCGGTCTCGCCCGTGCACGCCGCGGCGCGCCCACACACGCGGGTCGGCGGGCCGAGGCATCGGGTTCGGCGTCGGTGTCTCACCGGTGCCGCCGCACGGTAGAGCGGCCGGCCGCACTCTACGCCAGCCGGCCTCCGCTGCTATGGGCGCCACAGCCGCGCTGACCGTGGCGGCGGTGCCCCCCCCCTTCGGCGGCGGCACTGCCGACCGGTTGCGGCAGTGCCCGGGCCGCATTACGTGACGGCCACGACGCGTCTGCCGCCGCACCCCCTGGGCTGCCCGCGGCGCTGTCCGTGCGACGTCTTGCGGTGCGGTGCGCGGAGCGGTGGGCGGTGCGTCGCGACCGCGGCGGCAGCGGTCGGCGGCTGCCGCCGCCTTGCCAGGTGACCTCTCTGCCCCTGACAGCAAGCCGGTCGGTAGCGCCCTCGGGGCGTGTCGGTGGGCACGAGGAGGCACGCTTCTGAGCGGCCTGTCAGCGGGCATCGGGCGGCGCGCGGCCATGCTTGCCGCTGCGTCGGCCTCCACGCCGCCCTCCGTCGTGGCGTCGACCGTCGGTGACTGTCCGCGTGCCACCCCCGCGGCAGGCTTATCGGGCAAGTGGCTGTCCATCGGCCAGTGGACTGCCTCCCGAAGGGTCCAGGAATACCTCGAATCTCTCGGCACGGAGTAACCACCGGCCTCCACGGCCTCGAAACGCCCCGTTTCCAGCCTCTCAGCTACCCTCGGCACGGCGCGCACATGCCCTTTCGCGCTCGTGCCGACGATCTGACCAATCAGAGACGCGGAATGGCCCACTCTCACGCCCCCCCCAGGCCGTACTTGAGCGGCCTGGATTGGCGACGCCCGGCTGCAGAATCTGGCACGATCTGGCGAAAAATGCAGCCTGGTGTTCTTTACAGTATGCGATGGCCCTGCAATATCTCGTTTCTGGACCGCAGCGTTTCTGAGCTCATTTCGGGTCCTGATTGAGAGGCCCTCGGCTTTCCGCAGGTCCAAGACTAGGTCCCCGAGGCGCATCTATCGTGCAGGTCCACGGCTTCGGGGTCACAGATGGCCTGTTGAGGCGGCCCGCTTCGCCGCTTTGGGGCCATGCATGCGGCACGTGGCGCGATTGCGTCCTCTCTATTCGCGCGCGCGCGCTTCGGGCCGGCCCGGCAGCTGTCAGTTGTGGGCCGCGGGGACGCCCCGCTGGCGGCCGGTACACCACGCCGACTGTGCCGCGCGGACCGCGCTCGTCGCGTCCCCGTCCCCACTTTTATCGCCGTCACCACCATCGACGTGGCACGCGCGACGGGGTGGCACGGACTCCCGTTGGCTTGCACACGCACGTGCTTCTCGTGTCGCGGTGCCTCCTCCTGCTTCCCCCACTACTGATCGCTGTGGGGGGACCGTCGTTGGCCTGCGTTGGCGCGTGGTTGCGTCCGTCGGTGGGAGCCGGTCTCTGGGCGGCTGTGGCCGTCTTATCCACGGCTCGAGGTTTGGAGCGTGATTCCTCTTGGTTGTGGCCCTCCCTGGTTGCCGTTGTGGCGTCGACGTCTTGGAGTCCGACGTGGCTCTTCTTTGTCGACGGGGTCACGGCGGCGGCCTCGGACGGCTGTCGCACGACGTTGCTCTCGTCGTGTATCTGCTTTGGCGCGTTGGGCTGTTTGGCGTAGGTTTGGCACCTCACTTGGACGAGAAGGGGGGGGCGTGTTACGGTAGGGGGGGAGCTGGGGGGCGGTTACGGTGGGGGGGGGTGGTGGGTGACGGTTGGGGGTGTGGGGTGGCGGCATTGTGGCGCGAGATTGTCTTGTACCACTCGTCTTGCATGAGATCCGGGCGCAATGGTGTCCGACGCAGTTAACTTGGCGGCTCTCGCGACGTGCAAGTCGTTTGCCGAAGCCGTCGGGGAGCGGCGGGTCGGCTCCGTCACATTGGAGCAGGTCAAGCTTCTCCTGACGCACGTTGAGCTCTTCTCCAAGGACCACAACAACCTCAACTGGCACGTGCACGTGTCGGGCTACGACAAGGGGGGAAAGGTCTTCTGGTTGCCTATTTATGAGGACGCGGCCATCTGCGAGAGCCCCGCGGCCCATGCGTTGGGCCTGGTCTACCGTTACGCGGAGAGCGGATCCTGCATGGAGGCGATGACGGCCTCGATCTTGACCGAGACGCCGTCGTCACGGCTGACGCTCCCTCCAGCCGCACGCGCGGAAGGAGCCGTCGCACGTGGACGGCGGGTCGAAGGTGGTGGGAGGAAGGAAGACGCTGAGAAAGCGGTGACGGTGGACGGAGGGGGTGCGGCGGCGTGTGGGGCAGCAGCTGGCGGGGCAGTGGGCGGCGGACAAGGCCCCGTGCAGGGCGCTGGCACAGATATTGCTGGTGCCGCGTGGGACCAACCCACGGCGGCCGATGATCGACTGGCGGCGGCGCAAGCAGCCGCAGCGGCCGTCATTGAAGCCGAAGGTGCGGGCGACCTTCCTCCTCCAGCGGTCGTGGGCGACGCTGTCCAGCCACGGCGATCTACCATGGCGGCAGCGGCTGCAGGCGCAGCGGCTACATGTGTTGTTGCGCCGCGTCCGCATGCTGGCGCGGCCGTTGGTGGTGGCCGTGCTGGTATCGACCCGAACCAAGACGACCCCCGGGCGGGGTTAGACGACGGTGACGGCGGCAGCGGTGACGAGACCGAGGACGAGCTCGCTGCGGCGGCGGCCGGGGCACGGTCGCGGCCGTCTGGCAATGTCAAGCGGGTCAAGCGGGTCCGGCGAGACTGGGAGCCCACCGCCCCGGCGACAGTCCGCCCCCCCAATGACTACCTGCCGACCGACGCCGCCGTGTCGTTGGCCAAGGCGGTGCTTGAGTGCCCCGAGCCAGTAACGCAACTGAGGAAGGTCGCCGTGATCGGCAACGCGGTGGTGGCGAGTGGGATGTCCTGGCCCAGAGCGCGGCTGAGCTTGCCGTGGTGGCCGCGCCAGATCGGGTGCGAGAAGCCGTGGCCGCTGCGGGTCATGGTCAACAACTCCCTCATCCACCTTGGGGACCCCAAGCACGCGACCAAGGAGGGAGCAGTGAGGGTGGTGCTGCCCCACATGAACATCGCCCGCTCAAGCTCGTTGGCGTGCCGCATTGCGGAGCTGCTGGTGCTGGTGGACAAGTGCGACAAGGCCTACGCGGCGATAATGGGGCACATCTCCAAGTTCAACTCCAAGGTGCTGCCGCCGATTGCGTCGCGGGCGTCCCAGCGGCCGTCTCTCTCGGGTCTGTCAGGGCTGCGGGCAGCACCAAGGATTGCGCCGACGCCATCCGCGTTTGCCTTGCAACAATTGGACTCTCGGAGGCCGGGCGAGCTGTTTTCGGGCGGCTCCAGTCGCCCCTTGGGGTGGGTGGCCAACGGCTCGCAGCCGCCCACACACCACGTGCGGATGGCGCCGCCGGATCTTCCCGCCCCACTTCCTCCTATCCACCCCGCTGTACTTGTGCGGTCGACTGGCACCACACCAAGCGCAGCGACCTCGGCGGCGACTGCCGCGGAGGCGGCTACTGCCGCACTCCGCGCGACATTAGTCGCGCGGGCGGAGGCAGAGAAGCCGCGAGCGTCTTCGGCAGCGACCCGTGCCGTGGCCACCAGCCGTGCAGGCGCCACTCCGACAGCTGCCCGTGCTCGCCACAGTGCAGCCACGTCTTCACCGCCTCGACCACACCCTTCTACTCTATGTGCTCCTCCCTCTTCACGCGCAACCACAACTGCAGCTGCACCACGTGCGGCTGCTGCGAAGAGATCACACCCTCGCGCTCCTTTTGCTTCACCCTCTCGACGTGCAGCGACCACGCCAACTACAGCTGCAACTGCACAATCTCAGGCTGCTGCAACTGCACCATCACAAGCTGCTGCAACTGCACCATCTCAAGCTGCTGCAACTTCACCTTCTCAGGCTGCTGTGTCTAGACCACGCCCTCCTACTCTTGCTGCACCGTCTCCACCAGAAACAACAAAGCCGAAAGCAGCTGCAGCTACACCATCGGTGGTTACCGCGCCTCTGACAAGCGCTCCTACTCCTGCTGCTCTACCCTCTCCACCTGCAACGACCACGCCAAGCACATCTGCAGCTGCATCATCTGTGGCTGCTCCACCGTCTGCCGCTTCCGGGACGGCAGCGCCATGCGAGATTCGACCGGCGGTGCCGGTCGCTCCAAAAGCTGCTGCAGCCCACCTGTCTGCAGCGACGCCGCGGCCAGCGGCCTGTGCCGCGTCAAGTGCGGTTGCGTCTGTTGCCTTTTCGGCTCTGTCGCCGTCTGTGGCGGCGACAAGTGTGTCGGCTGCCCCGGAAGGTGCAGCAAGTTCGACTTCTCCGTCGGGAGGATCGGATGCATCGTTGGAGCGCGCTCCTCCTCCTTCTCTCAGAGACTTGGCGGTGTCGCGTACAACGGTCTCTCGCCCCCCGTCACCTCCTCCACCTGGCGGTCGCTCCTCTGTGGAGGGGTCACCAACGTCGGTCGCCAGCTCTGCAGCAACCACGCACCAGTCCGCCGCCGGCAGCGTGCCGGTCGTCATCCCCGGCGGCTCGACGGTGCCTGCGCCTCCGGCTGCTTCGGGTGACGAGGCTACGACGAGCCTGTTGAGCCGAGCTGGCTCGTCGTCGCGGCGCCCGCCCCTCCCTCCGAGACGCCCGCTGCCGAATCGGCGGCGGCGGGCCGCATCCAAGGCGACGGCGGTGACAGGTGCCGAGGAGTCGGAAGAGAAGGGCGCCAAGGCGCGCGCCGAGGCGCGCGCCAGGGCGGGCACCAAAACGGGCGCCAAGGTGGGTCCCAAGGCGAGTCCCAAGGTGGGCCCCAAGGCGGGCCCCAAGGTGGGCGTCAAGGCGGGCGTTAACGCGGGCGTCAAGGCGGGCGTCAAGGCGGGCGGCACGGCGGGCGGCACGGCGGGTGCAAAGGCGGGCGTCATGGCGTGCGCCAAGGCGGGAGAAAACGCGGGCGCGAAGGCGGGCGCCAAGGCGGGCGTCAATCTGAGCGTCAAGGCGGACGGCAAGACCTCGACGGCACCGTCCAAAGACGCTCAACAACCCAATGCCGGGGCCGGTGCTGACGCAAAGGCAGACGCCCCGCCCCCTACGGCGGCATCGGAGGCGGGGAGAGCCAACCCGCCAGCCTCTCCATCTGCGGGGGAAACTGGAGCGTCGCTACCCAGTGTTGCAGGTGCCCGAAGAGGGCGGTCCGCTTTTGGGCTTGCGGCGAGCGCCCTTCGGAGGTCCGAGAATGCAGCTGTAGCGCCAGAGTCTGCCAAGAGAGCGGCTGTGGGGGAGCTTGTCGCGAGCCCAGCGCGACCTGTTAAGCGGTCGCGTCGCCTCGAGGCTCGAGAGCGGCTCGAGACAGTAGAGCGACGGACCGCGGCGGCGCGTGAGTCGGCGGCGGCAGCTGTGACAGCGGCTGAGGAGCCGGCAAAGGCGGCGGTGCCGTTGCAAACCCCTACAAGCGCCGTGGCCAACCGCGCCGCGTGCACCCTGCTGTCAGAGCTGGGCGTGCCGGTCGCAACTGGGCGGCTGTTGAAGGAGCGCCGCAAGGTGAGTAACCGCTGGATTGACCCGGACATGGCGGCGGTGGAGCTGTGCTCCATCCTGGAGCCGTCGGTCGCGTACCCGTACAACGACCGCTACCCACTCGCTCCGAGGCGGTCGGCGGTTGTGCTCCTGGATGGTCTTGTTGGTGCCACCATCGCGTGGTCCTTGGACTCGGTGTGTTTCTCGTAGCACTTTCTCTCTTTCTCTGTTCGCGTACTCCTGCTTTGGAAGTCGGGTTCCCTTCTTCAGGGTCGTGCGATCTAGTGCTTCTGGTGTATCTCCTCAGTACATTACTTTTGTCCAGCACTGCTCTGTATCATGTTCAGTGAACAACCGTTGATACCGTAGCCAATCGATTTTGCTGCATACACTCGCGCCAGAATCAAGTTGGCACACAATGGAAGCTGGGGTCACCCCGCATCAGCATGTGTACGTGCCGGTCGAGTGACACAACAAAGCGAAAAAGACAACCACATGTTTCTACTAATCTCCACATTTTGTATAGCAGTCCATCCGCAACGGCACACACAAACCAAAAACCAGCAAGAGACACGAACCACCAGCAGAGACGAAAGCCATAGCGTGTACAGCGAAACTCAGCGCGGTCAAGAAAAGCGTAGCAGCCACCACCCGCGGTGGGCATCCGGCATGACTCGGATGGAAGCGACCCCTTGTTCCCTCGGGTGCCACATACCGGGATGAGTTCAAGCGCGCGTTCTCCTCCAGTCCCCTCATGCCTTGTGCTACCTTACTCCCAGACGCTACCACCAACGGTCCTGGCCCCGCCGCTCTCATGGTCATGCCCCCCAGTAGGCGTCCCACTCAGCAGCTCCCCCGGTGGGCACCAAGAGTCCCACTCGTAGTCACGTAGGCGCTGCCTCGACCAACGCGTGTGCTTGTTGCACGACACACGCCAGACGAAAAAACAAGAACAAATGTGAGCACAAACCGCGGATCTCTCCGCCCCACGCCCGGCTGTCCCTGCGCCGTAGCACCGGCGGCGGCAAAAGGGTGACGGCAGCCCCGGCCGAAGGCGGCAGCTGCTGCATCGCGCGTGCCGAGTGGCATCCCCACCCATAGCCACGCAGAAGCCCCGTTCCACTGTCGAATACCATTCGCGCCCCCAACTAGCCTGCCACCCAGTCGCCAGCGCGTACAGCAGAGCTGCTATTGTCGCACCCCGCCGCTCCACAACCATCTTTCCGGCCAAAGGCGGGGCGACAGGTGAAAAGGTGCGGGGTCATGGCGCAAGCGTCTACGCGCCACGGTACCGTGCACAGTGGCAGCCCGTGAACCTCTCCGAGACCCCTATGCCCCCACCCACCCGCTCGCAGCCGGTGCGGGTTACACTGGTCCGCCAATCCTCTCCCTCCCCCACACAGACCCAAGAAAGTCACCAGATGGGCGCCACGAGGCAGCGTGGCGGCAGTGTCGCCTGCCCGGGGCCGAGGCGCCAAAATCGTGGAGCGGGCCGTACCGGCTGGGTGGCTCCGGACACCTGCGAGACGGTGTAGAGGAGGCCAGGGCGAAAAAAGCGCGCCCAAGCAGGCATCCGCCAAATGCTCCATGCGGTCACAACGACCAGCTTTGAGAGTTCAGAGCGATGGCGACACCAGCGTGGCCAAGGACAGCACCTCACGGAAGCGCGCCCAAAATGGATGGCGGCAAGCCGCCGCGTCCGTTACAGAGATTCGCACATGTGTGGCTGAAGCTGTCCTCGCAGATCACAGCGGCTGCGGATCGCGAAGCCACTGAGGCCGACAAGCGGCACCACCGTGCGCAAGGACGGTTGCTTCACGAAATAGTGTCCCACAGCCATGGCGGCACGCCCCCCCGTCGGTTCTGCTGATTCGCACACGCTTGGTTGATGCTGGCCTCGCCGACATCAGAAGCTGCAGATCGGCGAGCCACTCGAGCAGACAAGCGACCTGCTGCCTTGGCGCCAAGCATCCCGAACCGATGCACATGCAAGGCCCAAAACCAATCGGCGTCGATTCCTGGTGCGGACACGGGGACCGTCTGAGACAGGTGTGCGCGGGTCGTTGACAGTGGAAAGAGCGGGACGGATGGCAGAGCGGGACGGATGGCAGGGTGTACAGTCAATTGTGGACTTAAAAGGCACCATTTCGTTCATACAGGCCGTTCGAATTGAAAGAGGCCCCCATGATTACGCGTGCCGCGATATGGCGCGAGACGCTGTCACTCGGACGCTCTGCAATGGCGATCGAGAGAGGACCCTCCTCACGGCCTGTTGCAGACCGGTTTGGTTCGCAGGCTTCGCGCGAGCGGCCTTTCGCCGCCCCTCCAGGCGGCCTGATCTGCAACGATTCAGTCCAGAGGCGCCGCAGCCCACATCCTGAGGGGCCCCTTCTGGCGGACAGGAAAAGGCCGATTTGGTCTCGCCGCCCGGGCAACACCACTGGACAGCCAGCGTGGGCTGCCCGCTGCAGCTTCAGCTGCCGACCGCTCCGGTCCCTTCGTGAGCGGCATTAGCCACCATCATCCCGCCACCACCCACCACCACCGCAGGCGACAGGCGGCCTCCCCTGTGCACCGCCATCCCCCCACCCCTCCGGTCACCCCGACGCGGTTGCCAGCGGCCCGGGACCCCGGCTCCCCTCCCCCCGCTCTGGACCCGAGCCATCGTCTTGTACGCAATGGCTCGGCGTCGTCCCGCCGCCGGCGGATCCGGCATGAGCGGCGACGCGTCCCCGCCACCTCCGGTCCGGTCTTCCGCCCCTGCGGGACCAAGTGCTCTTCCACCTCCTGCTCGATCTTCTGACCCTGCGGGACCGAGTGCTCTACCTCTTGCAGACGCGTACTCTCGCGCCGTTCTGCTGCGTTTCTTGGCCGGCCAAGACGACGCTGGCGGGCCACACGGGCGAACTCGCCATTCTGCCGCACGAGGAGGGCCTGCTGATGGCAATGCCGGTGTGGGAGCCACAGGCGTCGCGTCTCTCCCGCGCTCGGCTGCCGCCGACGTCGTCGTCATTTCAGACGACGAGGACGCCTCCCCGATGGTGGACTCTGTCGCTCCCGCCGCCGCACCGACGAGCACCGTCGGCATGCACCTACAGACGGCCGAGGACCTTCTTCGCGCCTCCCCCCTCGGCGCATTTGCCGGACCACAAGCCGAAGAAGTGCACGGCATGCCGTGGGCGCCCATGCCTGTGGGGCTGCAATTCCCATTGCCCATGACGCCCGACGGCGCGCTCGTGGCCGAGGTTTTTCTCGTCGTGGACGACCGGGAGATTGTCGGCGTCGGGCCGTCTCGCGACGCCTTCTTGTCCCGCTTGCGCGTCAACCCGGGATTGGCCAACAGGGTTGAGAGGCGCCGCTTGCCCACTGGCGACGCCGTGTTGATTGCTCGCGTCACGGCCGCCGGCGAGGCAACGGTTGCGGGGGCCCCGCGGGCGGGGACGGAGATCGTCCTCGACCAGCTCATTGAGCGCAAGACGGCCGCCGACATGGTGGCCTCGCTACGGGACGGCCGGCTGCGTCAGCAGACGTACTACATGGCCGCCACCGGCTGCAAGGGGCTCGTCTTTATTGTGGAGGGGGACCTGGACGCAGCGACCGAGAATGATGCCAACGTGCGGGAGGAGGCCAAGAATGTTTTGGCGGAGCTCACCGTGTCTTCCAACTTTGTCGTCAAGTACACGGCCGACCTCACCGAGACGGCGGCCTTCTTCTCGTCCCTCGTGTGCATCCGCGGGCGCCGGCTCAGCAACGCCGCTGGATTTTCCAGCTGGCTCGAGACTACCCGCGCCAACAACCGCAATGCCGCCGGCATGGGAGGGCTCTTGACCTTCCCATTGTGGGACGAGGACGTGGGCACCATGCGGCGGACGATAACACTGCAGCAGATTTGGGCCCTGCAGCTCAACGTGCTGCCGGGCATCGGCCCCCAGCGCATCAACAGGATCATGGACGGCAGTTTCAACGTGCCCGCAGCGCTGCAGGACGCTTACCGCGCCGCCGGAACAGAGGATGAGGCCAAGACGTTGTTGGCGCGTATGAAGCCAGCGCCTGGGCGCGCGCCGGTCAGCAAGGAGCTGTCCGAGTTCGTCCACATGCTTTTTACTATGGACGAGTATGTGAAGCGGTAGGGCCTGTGCGTTGTGTAGGATACAGGAGGGGCTGATAGTTGAGGGAATACATTGTGAGCTTTGGTGCAGTTGTCAGTTTTCTTCTCAGCGTGCTTGATCCAGGGGTGCTTCAGAGGAAGGTGTCGCTGGGGGTACGTCGCAGGAAGGGGACGCCTTCGAGACTGGGCGCCAGACTTGGAGAGCGAGCTCTGGTGCGCCATACACAGTTCGGTGCATGTATGCTTTTCACGGCTCTCAGTATCGTTCCTGTCGGTGGTAGCTGTGAAGTGCCTCACACAATGATGCCGGCAGTCGACAAGACGATGAGGTGAATCTCTGCTCACCACTGTGTATTTCCTGTTGTTGATGTCACCAGGTATCATCGACGGTTGTCACTGCGCAGTGCGACGTCCACTGGCAGCGACTCTTTACGTATGCCGGCACAAGCCGCCACTCAGAAGGCCACGTATGCTCTTGCGATCTCTCGGTGTTCGCGCCCACCGAAACAAAGCAGTAGACTCGAGTGGCATGCACATTTACATGTGTGTCTGGACACATCTGCTTTGCTTCTTTTCACTGTGGGTCGGAAAACACTGGCAGAGGGTGCACCTCTGCGCGTCCTGTGTAGTGTGGCCCTCTACGTCCCACCGGCTCACGATACAGAAGCACGTACCGGGGCCCACACTGAGTGCACTCGAACGCTAACGCACAGCGCCTGTCTCAGTCTCCACCCCGCTACCCGCGATAGAAGCATCCCGCCGCAGCGAGATCTGTGCGATGGGCGCCTGTCAAGCCCAGAAAGCTCGACGCGCTGCTCTGGTTTAACTACTGGCCGAGCTGGTTGATTCTTTTCTGAGCAGGTGGGAGCCTCCTCGCAACACCTCTTTCGTTTTGTTCGGGCTGCGCATCCTACCCATGCCCCGGTCATCTGGACTGTATGCAAGAGAGAAGGCTGCCAATGGAACCGCACGATTCTGGTATCTGTGGGACGCAAGCACCCCTGCGAGGTGTGCGTTAGATGACAGTGCAGGCGGATGGATTTCGCCGCGGCTGCCCGTGGGCGCTATGCCTGTAGATGGCGCAGCCGGACTTCCGTCGCCGTGGCTGCACGTGGGCGACATGCACCAAGTGGGCGGTGTAGGCCACAGCCCTCGCGTCGCCTACCACCCCCCGGTTCGATCACGGCCACCGCTACCAATCACCCTCTGACCTGAAGGCAGCTCAGCGCCCTGGCGTAGCGGTAGCCGGAACCCCCGCCTCTCACCCTGACCCTTCACACGACCGAGGCAGCAACCGTCGGGGTCATATCAGCGACCCCCCTCGAGTTGCTCTTTTCAAATGGTGTAGTTTGAATTTTGAACTGAAAGATACGCAAAGTCACTGCCCAGGGAGGCTACTGTAGTTATATAACGAACTTGATCAGTCAATGAGGGCTTGGTTTGAACGGCACTGTCATCCGCGACCACAACTAGAGCTGTCGTTTCCCACAAGCGGCACCACCGCGTCGCTCCCATTGGGCACCCCGCTGTGCACAAGCGTCTGTCATCGGGAAACACCCCCAGCAGCTTCGTGGCACACACGTGTGACTGCGCACGCGGACCGCCGATGATGGAAACGGGCTGTCAACTGACCACGTGGTCCACTGGCCGCACCTTACTTGGATGAGGAGCCCAGGTCATGTCGACGCCAAACCAGGGTCGTCCACCCGCACTCACATTCTGTCGTCATCCCTACCGGCTGCCCGCGATTGACCCCTGCTCGCGGGCTTCCGCCTGCCTCGATTGCCCTGGGGCCTTTCCACTTGCGCTTATCGATGGACTCATCGCTTGGCAGCAGGCGTGTGGTCGGCGTACTGGGTGCCTGCTGCTGGAAGTGGTGGGGACTTGGACGTGGACCGTTCTCCTTCGCGGTGACGCCGGCATGGGCTCTCTTCGACCGTTTCTTTTTCCGAAACCATTTTGGCTGCGGGCGTGGTGGCCTCCCCTCGACTGTTCCAAACCGATTCCACGCTCCGGGGTGTTGCCGCGAGGCTCCCGCGGCTTCTGCTCTGGTATGTTTGCCCGTCTTTCTTTTACTTTTTTGTTTGTGCGCAGTAGGGCGTGGAGCCAATCGGGGCTGTGCGAAGCAGCACGGACTACTGAACTGATTCCATGTTTTTCCGTCTCCGTCTTATTTCTTTCGGAGTTGTCATGCGCTTCTACTGTGCCTCCAGACCTGATGGCGACACAGGGGACAGGCGGTTGCGGACGAGGAGGTTGTTGTGCCAGGCCCTCTTACTCGGGTACGTAACGCCTTTGTCGGGGTTGCTTTGCCGCCGTCGTCCCTGCGCTTCTTTGCTGGCTGTCGTCTGCTTGGCATGTTATCGTTTACTTTGAGGTAAGACTTGGCGTTTTCTAACGTTTCATCGACTGCCCTCATCTCGCCTTTCTCTCCAAACCGGGAGGCCCAACACGCTTCACCTCCTCCCGACACGGACACCCTTCCCCCAGCTCGCAGTGGTTGACGATGTAGTGGTGATAGTAGGCCTCTACGGGCTTGTGCTGGATCTCGACCGCCGTCTTGGGCACTCCTTTGACCTGCGTCGCCGCGGCCATGGCCGTTGCCTGGCGCCGCTGTGACATGCGGATGTTGTTGTGTGCCGAGATGAAGCGTGATCGCACAATAAAACGACGTTGGGTCATGTATTGCTGTCCTTCAAAAAAAGGCGGTTGCAGAGTGGTTGCAATCATTCAACAGCGTACGTGGACCAATGGAAAGGCTAGGAATCATCTGAGTTTCTTACAGCGTCTCCCCATGCAGCTCTGCGCACTGGAAACGCACATCAGGATCTCAAGAAATCTGAAGAAATGTGTTGATCTCATGAGAAATCACAGGTCTGGCCCAGAACCCTCTCCACGCCATCT
>Ga0209093_1000786_pt1 | contig 17657 bp, 14 predicted proteins | sample SidtaG_4_FD_187450 | JGI IMG/M metagenome (GOLD analysis project Ga0209093, IMG submission 187450) | Marine algal microbial communities from Sidmouth, United Kingdom - Sidmouth_Male1 metaG (SPAdes) (version 2) | ecosystem: Host-associated > Algae > Red algae > Unclassified | place: Sidmouth... | reverse complement strand
GGGGGGGGGGGGGGGGGGGGGGGGGGGGGCGTCGGTGGGTTGCGGCGAGCGGGCGACGACGCCGAGCGTCGGCTGCCGCACGGCTGCGAGGCGGGGACCGTCGGTGGGCGGTGCCGGAGCGACCCGCGCGCGCTGCGTACGAGGGTGTGGGTGGAGATTCGGGTGGTGGGACGGGCGATGGTCGTGGCCCCGGCGTCGGTCCCGGTGGCCGACGCAGCCGGATGGCGTCCCCTGTGGTACGGCCGCGCGCCGCCCGCTGTCATCGGTGGCTGCGGCACCAGACGCCGACGGCAGAGGCCGTACCGTGTCGGTCGCGGGGTTGTTGGGAGGAAGGTGGAGCCTGACGGCTTGCGCGCTGCACATTGTGGTTTATGGCGCACGTTTGCTCGCTCGTGGCCCCCCCCACGGCCCCTCGCACGGGGTGGGACTGCTTTCGTGTCTGGTCGCGGTGTGGGTGTCCGTCTCTCTCTTCCCCGTGGTGCCCCTCGCACGTGCCTGCCCTGCACCCCGTAGGTCCCCGCTGCGCCGCATGACGGCGGCGACGCTGGCGTTGCTGCTCGGCTTCTTCTCGGCCACTTCGGCGGCGACGATCATCGGGTCGGTCGCGGATTGGGACCCGCTCGCTGCGGGTATGTCAGAGGGAGTCCCGGTGAGCATGGCGCCTCGGTGGTGGGTGGGGTGAGGTGCAAGGGCGTCGGAAGCGACGGGTGTCCGGAGTCTGTCGTGGGGGGGGGACGCACGACCATGGCGTGATTGTTGGTGGGAGACACTACTGCGGTTTCAGCGTAGTTGGGCCTGTTGTAGGCGCAGTTGGACGGTGCCGGGATGGACCGTGAGACACCTGTGGTCCCATCGTGCGGCGACCAGGCGCCCCTCGTGACTTTTTGTTGTCTGCTTGTCGTATTTGTACTGCGTGGCGGGCGGTTGCCGTGCTCGCGCTTCTGCTGGCTTGGTCGTCCCACCCCCAATCTGCCGTTTTCTTCCTTGGCTCTGACTTGCCCCCGCCTTTTCGTGTCTCCCTGTCGCTCGCCTTCTGTTGTCGTTGCTGGGGGCTCTTTGCGGTTGTGTCCCGCTTCCGCCGTGCTCTGCTATTTGTTTCCTTCCACTTCCCCCAATGACTTCCCCGTGCAGCCGTGCTCATTGTGTACACGGAGGGCCTTACGCGTGCCTACTACTCCTCCCACACACCGTCGGTCGGGTTACAGTTGGCCAACGCGTTCAAGGTCGGTTTGGAGTATGGCCTATTTGTCGACGCCTTCAAGCTGTCCACCTGAGTCTGGGCGCGGCGCGCGCGGCGGTGCGCGCTTGGTCGCTGGTTGGGAGTGGCGGTGCAGTCCGCCACCGCGTGGCGTTTGGCACGCTTTCCCGCGCGAGTCGTCATGTCCAGTAGGGTGTTCTGGCGGGAGCACGGCCCGTCCTTGGTCTGCAGCTCAGGAGCGCGAGAGTGCTCCCGTAGGGCAGCCACTGCCGTTCGTGACGAGGGTGGCAACACCTTCTCGCCGTGAAAGCAATGACAGTGACCCGCATGTGTTACTCACCGTCTCCCTCCCATCCTCCCTTTCTTTCAAATCCCCCAAAACGACGACCATACGGGAACTATTGGCTCTCCCTGTGAACCACGGTGATTCTCCATAGCTGGTTGTAACGCACACTTGCTCTTAGTGTGATTTGGACTTTGTATGCCTGCTTCCCGTCCTTTCAATTGCGTTTCCTGGCAGGGATAACACAGGATTACCATGGAGGGCCTTCTTCAACGCCGTGGCCGAAGAGGCAGCTCCGATGGGCAAAGGGGGCGGCGATGTAGTCCACAATGGTGAGGCGAGGTTGAGCCGCCCGACGTGGCCGCCGTGCCGGCGGCGACGGCGGCGGGCGACGCGGCCGCGCAGGTGATGTGCGCCCGCCGGCGGAGGGGGCGGCGGCTGTGAGTGACAGCGGCAGCAGCCGCGGCGGCCAGGGGCGGCGACGGTGGCAGCGGTGACGGCCGGCACCCCCCCCTTCCTCGACGGCCCCCGTCGTCCTCTTGCCTCGGTCACGACGACACCAAGTCGTGCGCTGCCATTTCCGCGGCAGTGCTGGCGGGTGTGGTCGCCCCCGGGTGGTGGTTGTTGCGACGCGGCGCCGTGAGTGCGGGGGATGTAGTAGGGAGGGACTTCACAGCCGCCGTGTCGGCGACCGCCGGCGGTGCGACGGGCGGCCGACGGCGTCCGGCGGTGGACGCGGGAGACACCTGTCGGTGGTGAGGGTGTTCGCCGCCGCAACCACGTTGGTGGTGCCGGCGCGCTTTTGCTGGCCGCCGGGGCTGTCGGCACCCCCTCGCTCTTGCCGCCGCCTCCGGTTGCCTTAGGGGGTACCCCCGTTGCTGCCGCGGGCGCGGCCGCTGCCGCTGCCGCTGCCACCTTGCCATCGGCGGCCGGCTGTGGTTCACCACTCGCACCGCCCAGCAGGGGGCCGCTGCTCGCCTCCGCTGCGGAGGTGGTTGCCAAGGCCGCAACACACGCGACGGTCCGTTGGGGGTGTACGGGGGCGCGCGGCAGAGCTGCTGGGAGAGGATACCACGGCGCTTCACGCGCCATGGCTGTGGCCGCTGCGTGGTTGCCGCTGGTGGCCGACACGTGGGGCGTTGGTGTCGTCGGCGGGGGGGGTGGGGTGGGGCGGCAGGTGCATACCGTCGCTGCCACAGAGATTTTGTTTGCGGCTCGGGGCGTCCACTCTGCCGTCGCTGCGACGTTTTGCGGCTACTTGTGCGCGCACGGCCTTGCGTGGGGGCAACATGAGTGTGTTTTAGCTCATTTGAAGGGAACGTGTAGATGGGGTTGTGTGTGCGATGCATGGGGTGACCGTGGATGCTTCTTCTTCCACTCTTCCGACATCCACATACACACCCGAAAATGCTCCTTGCGCTGCGCGCTTTCATTCATAAGGGCGGCACCTCCGCAGTATGCGTGCGACTCGTCCCCGACCGCAGCCGCGGTCCCGAGGAGCCACAGTGACGGCGTGGCTCAACCAACCCCCGCCCAACGTACGCAAACATGCAGTCCCCAGTCCTAAACACTAGCGGGTGGTGCAGCAGCTCGAAGCTGAGAAGCTCGACCCACCCCCCACGCCGCCACACCTATTCAGGTGTAGAGGCACCTCTACCTCCACCAACGGTGCGGTCGGCCATGCCCGCCGACAGCGGCACAATGTGGGTGGTCACGCGGCCAAAACGTCAACGTCATTGTCAACGCCAGGTAGAGGATCCTTGACGGCGCCCGCAACGGGTGGTCGCTCAACCTCGCGCTCCAGCTGCGCCACTAGGGCGACGAGAGAGGCTTCCATCTCGTCCCACCTCTGCCACTCGCGCCCAAAGGCATGGAGAGAACGGGCTCTCTCCAACGCCTCTGCCCAATTCTCGCAACCTTGAAGGGCAACCACCATCCTCCACGTGGTATTAGCCCACATCTGCGGGGTCGCCTCCCGCGTCCGCAACTGGAGTGCGCGCCGGTAGCACGCCACCGCCTCCTCCCAGTTGGCCGCCTTGTCGCCGTACACCCGCTCCGCGTACGCCGTGCCCATACTGAACTGCACCGTGGCCCAACTCTCAGCAGCATACTCTCGCGTCACAATCTCAAGAGCGGACCGGTAGCATGCCAACGCCTCCTCCAAGTTTGCCGCCGCGTCGCCGCTGGTCCGCCGCCTGACCGCAAAGGCTAGATTGAGCTGCGTCGTGAGCCACTCGACCGGCGCCGCCTCCCGCGTCCAGACTTCAAGGACGCGCCTATAGCACGTCACCGCCTCTTCCACGTTGGCCGCCCGGTCGCCCTCCGCCCACTGCATACATGTCCTGGCCATGCTGAAAATTGTCTCGGCCCAGGGAGTCGGCGCCGACTCCCGCGTCCACACTTCGAGTGCGCGGCGAAAACAAGCTTTCGCCAGCTCTATCTTGGCCTCGTTGTTCTCTTTGCCGTCGCCCACCTGCGACCTGTAAGCGAAGGCCAGGCAGACCTGCATCGAGGCCCAGTTCGACGGCGCCGTCTCCCGCGTCCATACATCAAGTGCGCGCCGGTGGCAAGCCACCGCCTCCTCCAGGTTTGCCACCTCGTCGCCGTCTGCCACCTGCACATACGCCATTCCCATGCGCTTCTGCGTCTCTGCCCAGGAATTCGGCGCCGTCTCCCGCGTCCACACCTCGAGTGCACGGTGGTAGCACGCCAACATCTCCTCCTTGTTGGCTTGGTTGGCGTCCTTGTCGCCGCCCATCCGCTGCTGATAAATATCGGCCAGCTCGAGCTGCCTTGTGGCCCACTCTTGCGGCATCGCCTCCATCGTCCACACGCTGAGGACGCGCCGGAAGCATGCCACCGCCTCATCCAAGTTGGCCGACTTGTCGCCGTGAATCCGCTCCGAGTACGCAAAGCCTAGGCAATGCTGGGTCAGCGCCCATGGATGCGGCACTTCGTCTCGAGTCCGCACCTCAAGGGCGCGGCGGTAGCACGCCACCGCCTCTTCCAAGTTGGCCGCCTTGTCGCCGTCCACCCGCTCAGCGTACGCCATGCCCATCCTGTGCTGCGTCGTTGCCCATTGCAGCGGCATCGTATCACGCGTCCACACCTCGAGGGCGCGTCGGCAGCACGCCATCGCCTCCTCTGTGTTTGCCGCCTCGTCGCCATCTACCCGCCTAGCGTAGGCCGCGCCCATGTCCAGGTTCGTTTTGGCCCATAGCAGCGGCGCGGCGTCCCGCGTGCGCACGTCGAGAGCGCGCCGAAAATGCGCCAACGCCTCCTCCATGTTTGCCGCCTTGTCGCCGCCTTCCTGATTCGTGTACGCCGTACCCAAACAGTGCTGGGTCTCTGCCCAGGCAAGCGTCCCCTGCGTCCGCACCTCCAGCGCGTGGTCAAAACAGCGAACTGCCTTCTGGAAGTTGGTCTCCTTGTCGCCATTGACCCGGTACGAATACAGGTTGCCCAGGTCGTTCTGCATCTCGGCCCATAGTAACGGCGCAGCAGCTCGCGGCACCTCATCCAAGCCTCGCCGCAGCAGGATGGAGGCAGCCTCCTGGTTGGCTGCCGTCTTGCACCCCTTGCGATGGAGAAAGGCCATGGCTAGACCCCAGTGGGCGGCACCCAGCAGCACCGGGGAGTCGTGCACCGTGTGATCTGTGTCACCAACGATAGCTTGCAGCGACGCCAGCACGAGCCCCACATCGGCTTGGTGCCCGGCGAGTGACCCCGTCCGCGTACGAGCTGCGTACCACTCATCAGTGACCAAAGAGGCCAGCGCAAGGACGTCTTCACTTGCCGCCGCATGCCGCGCCACGTTGTTGTACCAGTAGCCGTCGTCAGCTGTCGCCCAAAAACGGTAGCCTAGCCACCCATGCGTGTCCGTGTTGTCTGCGGGACAATCCTTGGCAAACTCATCCACCAGCCGCTGATGAGCAGCAGTGACGTTCCCATCCAGCAAGCTGTGGGCATAGCCACAGACGACCGGATGAACGACTACACCCGCTAGGTCCCCGTCAGCGACCTCATGATGAATGAGCCCGGCCCGCACGATAGCATCCACGAACCGAAAAACGCCCGGATGGACCGCCTCGCCGTCGACACTACGCCATTGCGCGCGTGAAGGGCTACTGCCCTCCGCCGCACCACCGACGACGCCGAGTTGCGGTCGCCACAGGCGATCGAGCACGTGCACACCAATATGCTCGTTGGCGGGCAAGATGCCAACCGCCGCAAACGCCCTGCGGTACTCGTCGTTCGGGAGTAGCGCTCGGCTCGTGTCTAGAGTTGCTCGCACGGACCGCATCGGGTTCAGGTCCGTCAAAGGACGTTGGAAGGAGGGGTCCGTCCATTGGTGCTCCAGCGCCGCCACTACCGGCCGCCACATTCCGCAGCGAGCCGAGAGGTGAGACGCGACGATGCTCAGAGACAGAACATGGCACTGCGTCAGGTCAAGCACGCGCTGTACCCACGCGGCCTCCTCATCCGCCGAGAACACGAGCTTGCTCTTGGTTTGCCGCTTGCCAATAGCTCCTGCCAGCAGCGCCCGAGCATCGTCGTGTGGCCAGGAGCTGATTGCCAACCGCACCGCGCCCGTCACCAAAGCGACGACCGTTTCGGACCGCGTGGTGAACAACACCGGGGTGACCCGCGACACGACCAGCAGCAGCTGTTTCAGCATGCTGACCTGATCGTAGCGCACGTCGTCGATGATAACGAGCCACTTAGACGCATCCGCCATCAAGGACGCCTGTACGTCGGATGCAGCGAGTGCTACAAAGTCCTTGTGCCCCGTCAGCCGCAGACAGCGTTTGGTTGCGGCCTCCCCACAAAGGTGGTAAACCAGCGCCAATACGGCAGTGGTGATTGTCTCAGAGGTAGACGTGTCGTTGAGCTGCACCCAGAACGTGCCCCGCGGGAACAGTTTCTGCATCCGCTCGCACGCTGCCACCTCTGCACAGGCAGTCGACTTGCCACAACCACCAATCCCATGGACGCCGACCCGTGGGGCCTCGGCGGCTTCTCCACGCGCGTAGCCCTCAAGCATCGACACGATGGCGTGCTCCACACGGCCATGCTTATGGACGCCCGCCACGTGATCCCCGTCCAGGACGGGGGGCCGCCAGCCCACGTCGTACATAGACAGGTCCGGCTCCACGGGGAGGCTCCCCGCCAGGTTCCGCTCCAGCTCGCACACCCGCCTCATCAACCCGTCCACGCCGTTCTCCACTCGGTCAACCGCACGACCAACCGCACTGTGCACGCTCGAGTCGATCTGCCTGTCGCGGATGTCCTTGAGCTGCTGCTCCCACCCTTGCACGAGAGCGTCCGCCATCATGTCCTTGACAGGCGTCATGAAGAAGGTCGCCTCCACCTGCTCCAGAACAGTCTCAACTTGAGCCATCAACGAGCACAGCTGCTCAATGTAGGCAGCGCCAAACTCGGTCAGGTCCGTGCGCAGTTGTTCAAAGATGCGACAGAGCACGTCAAAGGCTATGGCCTCGCACCTCTTAACCGCGTCCTTGCGCCGAGCGTCATGACCGTCGGCTAACACCGCCAGAGCCCCGACTTGCACGACGAGGAGACACAGGCGCAGCGCAGGCCCGACGACCGGCACGCAACTGACTTGGTCAACTGCGTCGGCCGCTTTGCCGATGGCGCTCGCACCAGTCAGCCCCACAGAGGCCGACGGCGCCAGCCAGTGCTGCGCATTGAGCACAAAGTGCCGTCCGCGGCGCCCAAGTATCTTTGATGCGGTGCCCAGCTGGTCGTCAGCGGCCTCCGGGAGCGGTGGTAACACCGACATCAGCAGCTCATGCAACGACGTCTCGTTATTCCATCCGCTCAAGCTGGTGCACACCAGCGCCTCCCATGGGGTCAGGAGAGATCCCCCGCCCGTCACCCAGGATGTGCAAATGCCCGCGGATGGCGCCTCGAGCAGTAGCTGCACGTCCAACAGGTCTTGACAGCTGGAAGTGGTGTTGCGTTCCTTGCCTTTTAAAAACAGCAAGGGGTTGGTGTGGAGCCCACCAACAGCTGCGCCTTCCTCCTCGCTCGCCACCCGCAGCGCACCAGCTCCCCGCTCCAAGACAATGCAAGACGGGCCAGCCGCGCGGAAGGCATCAACCGTCGTCGGCACCCCGCGCCGAGAACTGGTCCACAGTATGTAGACGTTCCGGCCAAGGCACGCGTGCACCTCGGAGCCAGGCACAACCTTGCGAGTAGGGTGCACACATGACGCCACCCGAAACGTAGTCAGCGAGTACCCCCTCCCCGGCACTGGGTCACGCACGTCGGTGTGTCCGCAGCTCACCACGCCCGTGTCCATGTCAGCGGCATCATCGCCCCCGGCCCCACGGGTGACATCATCCCCGCCTCTTTGACCATGAGGCGATGCAGCCGTAGCATCACTCTTGCCAGAGACATCACCATTCGCGGCGGCAGGGTCAACGGGCACAGGCGACGACAAAGACTGCGCGCCAGTACTGCCAGGAGCGCGACCGCCATCAGGAGACGAGGGGTGCACGGTTCCACCGCCGGCCACGAGAGGAAGGCATCCCTCAGTGCCGTCACCACGACTGGCACCTACGGCTGCTGGTGACAATGGAGTAGCAGGATGAGTAGGCGACGACAAGCCCATCGATTCGTGTACACCACGGTTGCTGCTCAGACGGGTACATGGCTCGCCGTTGTCGGCCGCCGTTGAGACCTCAGCCGAAGCCGTCGCCACCGCCGGCGAAGACGCCTGAGCACGCTCACCACGGCTCCGGCCAAGACAGGTCCTCCATAAGCCGGCCATCACGACCGTCGCCAATGGAACAAAGCCCGCGCAACAACGTTGTGCTCGACCCCACCGCGTTGGCAACCCCACACAGGCGCACTCCCGCAGAGCGCGGCACCACCACCAAACTCCGCACACCGAGCCAATCTTCAAAGGAACCTCGCGCGCGCCTCCATCCAAGCGCACGGGTGCGTCCTTGTCACACAAGGCTCAACCGACGCTGTGTGAGTCGCGGATGCGCCACAGACAGCGTGCAAGCAGTCGTAACCGGCACCAAGCTGTGCGGCACAGCTCGCACAACGGCCTGAGCAAACAAAGAACCTGAGTGGTGGGACCACACCACTGAAGGTAATTCTTACCGAGAGGGGAGCCGGTCGGTTTGTCAGGCAGGAGGCTCCTCCAGCTGGCTGGGATCACTCAGAGCTGTACGTCCGCTGGCAAACACGCGAGGTCGACCTTAGGCTAATCCGACAACTGACCGCTGTTAGAGTCGCGGGTCTTCCACTCTTCGCTCCTGAGCTTAGCTGTGCATGCAGGCATGGTCCCCACGACAAAGAAACGACAGGTCCTCGCTCGTCGCCGACAAAAGGCAATGCCAGGCTGCATCGACGAACCCTGCAGGACACAACCGGCAGCATTCATTCGCCAGCTGTCGCACGAACGGTCCCAACAGTGTTCCAAATCGGCCTCTATGTGGTCGCAGTGGTTGATTTGGAACTCTTGTGCAACAGTTGGAGTGCAGGATTCTTGGAGAACGCCTGTGGAGTGTCACACCCTCATGCGGGCCAAAGTGCTCGTGGTCACGAACCCTAGAGCCAGCCCACTCTGGCCTCGGACCCGTCTCTGCCTGTCGTCCACGGTGTGGGAGTGCTCTTGCCTGAGAGTGTTGCCAAGGGGGTCTTGGCCGTAGCCAGGCACTGCTGCATGGATGGAAACCTATTGTGGGTGCGCTCCAAAGTAGAGCCAATGGGAAGGAGAAGGGAAGGTGTAGTGTGCGATTCATTGGGTGGGAGCGCATTTCTGGGGGTCTGAGATGAGCTTCTGCATCCAGTTGTTGGCGCATGGACAAAAAAAAAACGGCCGCAAATGTGCCTGTGTCGGTGCCCGTTGTATGTCTATTTCATGACACGCCGGCACGTGCCGCTCTCCACCCATACACCAGCCAGTCCTTGGGGCCAGACAGCGATTTCTCTGGGTGCACCTCAAGCTGAATGGTCCGCGCTTGCGCGAAATGAAATCCGGCTTCAACTGACTTCAACACACTGGGCCAGTATTCCATTTGATGGGTGCTACTAAGGGCGTTTTGGGGGCGCTCAGGGCGCTCTGGGCGCTCAAAAGGCGCCCAGGGGCGCAATAAGCGCCCGCGCCCCCAAAATCGGGGCGCTCCCAACAATCCTAGTTGCAACAGTTGCAGTGTGAGATTTTTGGGAGAGCAGCTCTTGACGCCACATTCACTATTAGGAACTTGTCTCTCCAAATGAATGATTGATAGTTTCGATTTCGTCGCGGCGAAACTCATATCAAAGAGATCAAACTTTGCTGGTCCATTCGAGAGATGTCGTGTGATATCAGTCAATCGCGTGGGAAGTTCTGTGGTGCAACGCACCGACGGGCCAAGCTGGCGGGCCCTTGTCGGTCGTACCAATGCTGTTGGTCGTACCAACCACTAACAAGAACTCTCTTGATGTCGGTCGCCAGGGGTGTTGCCGAGGGGGGCTTCTCTCCAGTCAGTGTAGGTGCAGTCCCAGAGCACACACGCATCGTGGCCGACGCACATCAGCTGACCCGCTGCAGCGGGTCAAGCAAGCGAAGCCTCATTGCTCGCAGCGAGTGGTTGGCGTCAGTGTGCTTGGCCAGGTGGGCTCGTTGGAGCCCAATGTCCGCTCAGAGGGTACATAAAGGCCGCAGGGGAGGGGTTGCTGGTCTTAACTCCCCCCCTTGCCTGGCAACGTTGCCACCCGCTGTGCACCTCACCGCTGCCACACTCTTTTCGTCACGCCTCCAGCACCTTGCTCGCTTTCTGGCTCACCAAGACGTCACCCTCAAGCAGGTGGGGCCGCACCACCTCGACCTCGCCTGCCCTGCAAGCACCGCCCTCCAACTGGGCTTGCTCCAACTCACTGCACTGGTGGTGTCTTCCCACGCCTCGTGCACCAAGAGGCGCCCCGCAGGAGCAGACGTTGCCGCAAGAGGCAAGCAGTCACCCGGAGCTGGGGCGCCAAGCATCATGGGAGCTACTGGCAGAGAAACGCCGGCGCGGTCGCCGCTGCGGCCGGCGCCAGGCGCGAGCAGAAAACCGCCGGCGCGGTCGCCCCTGCTGTTGTCGCCAGGCGCAAGCAGAGAATCACCGGCGCGGACGCCGCCGCGGTCGTCGGGAGACACGATGAGGCCGAAGACGCCCCCGAAGATTGAGACGGGCAAGCCACGGCCCAATGATGAGAAGGGCCACGGTAATGCGGATGTAGAAGCAGATTAAACGGCGCGCACGGCTTGTCGCCAGGTGCCGTAGCTCGCAGCTTCGACCCGTCCGTGTGTCTCAAACAACGGGCGCCACGCGTGAAAACGTAGAGCACGACCGACAGCTGCCTCCGTGCCGAGAAAACGCAGACTGTGAGAATGTAAAATGCGTGCCCAACCATTGAGCTAGGTCGGCAGTGCTCATGCCAAGTCATGCCGCCTCAGGAGCTATGACATAGAGAAATATTCACATACATCCCTATTCACACTACTCCATCTGCGGCCCCGGACCCAACAGTCTTGCACCTGCCCGGGGCACACGCAACAGCTGGATTCGAACCTGCGTCGATACTCCAACAGACATTCGCCCATCCGACCCAGAGGTGCTACCATGTGAGAATGTAAAATGCGTGCCCATCCGCGAAAGAGGGAGGTGGAGCGGGCGCCGCCGCCGCCGCCGCCGCCGCCGTCGTCGGCGCCGCCGGGCGGCGCGCAGCGCAAGGGGGCGGACATCGCCGCCCGCACAAGCCGGGCGTCAGCAGTGTCGACAGCCGCAGCGCGACCACCGGCGCTGATGAAAGGAGGCGCGAAACGCAACGAATCAGCCGCGGAGCGTACCACCCCAGCAAGTTGGGCAGGAAAAGCGGCCGCCACCGCGGCGGTGATGACGGCTGCGACACAGCCCGGACCGCCGCCGGTCTACCGACGCTCTTGGAGTGAGCGGGGCGGGGGGAGGGGGACGGGGAGGGGAACGCCGCCACCCACCGCCACCCGTCGCCAAACTGCGTGCCGGAGCCGCGCGTCGCGCCCCCTGGCAGCACCCCGTAACATGGCGTTGGCCGCTGACGCGGCGGTGCCGCCGCCACCGCTGCCCGCCGCGCACGATACCGGCCGCCACGCGTGACATTGCCGCCGGTCGGCTGCCTCAACGCGGGGGAGGCGCCCGGGAGGCAGCCGCGTTGGCCAGCAGCGCCGTCATGCCGCTCCCGACAAACGCGGTCGCGGTCGGGGAGGCGAGTGGTCTGCTACAGCGTCACCCCTCGTTTGACCTGGGGTAGTACAGCCGTTCTCACGAAAAATCCCGCACTGCAACAGTTCCAAAAGTGTCCCACATCAGCAGGGGTCGTAGAGGCCGATTTGCAACTCTTTTACAACAGTTGGAGTGTGGGATGTTTGGGAGAACGGCTGTAAGGTTGGCACATCGTTCGATTTGATGGATAAACGAAATCGGTATGAGTCGATAGCCTTGCGAGGAAACCGTTTTCGATTCAGAGGAACCGCGAATCAAAGTCCACGATACTCCCGGGACAAGTCTCATCCCCCAACACGATCGACCGCTTCTTAGCTGACGGAGAGTGACATACTGTCAGAAAGCGTGGCGATCAGATTTCCGAGCGACCGGCCTCAGAGACACGAAATTGACAGGTCGATTGCCGTCAACACCACAGACAACACGATTGCTTGTGGGTTCCCAAACTTGCCTGTTCTGAACACGAACAGCAGAGATGTGAACAATTATGGATCTGTCAAAATCAGCCAACAATCATGAAACATGTCAGTTGAGCACCTTTTTAGTGCACACTTGACCTCTATCTGAGTCGTTTTGCGACACGAAAACCTCTCGATGTCATATCGAATCGACAGCCCTCTCGCTTGGCGCTCTCAGTACAGTCTTAGAACTCAAAGTTACGTCCTCCCTGCTCGCATTTACCGCTTGGAAGTTCCCACTTGCGGTCCTTGAACGCGCTTTTGCAGACAGCCGCGACAGAATCAGACGTTCTCACCCAGGATCGTGGGAGACCGGAGGAAAGTGGGCGTCTTTCACACGGAACCGTCTTGGGAAGCTCGGGAACGGCCAGGAACTGCATGTGGCTGCTGTCCGTCCCACAGATTCTCACCGTCCGGGTCATTCGTGCCTCGGATTCTGAGACGACGTCGAGCGCGCCTGAAGGACGTGGCGTGCGCACGAATCGTCCTTGGCTTGGCGAACGCTCGCCCACCTCATCGGTCGGCCACGTTGCCATACCCCCTGTCCTAAGAGCATTCCCACCAATGTCGATCCAACCGTCTTAAATGGCGAATTGAAACCACCACGTGTGGCTCTGCGAGTGGTCAGTTTCCAACAGCCCAACGCGTTGCCAACAGGCAATGTATTGGGTTGTATAGAGCGGGCTACCTTTTGAATATCTGATCGTCGTTGGCCTTGGCCATGCCCAGTTCAGGGCGGTCATCTGGCTTGAAAATCTGAAAATTCTATTTGTAAGGTGCGCAGGTATAGGACTGGAATCCTGTCAATCATCAGCCGCCGGGCATGCATGCATGCAGGACAGCCGAAGCACCGTGACGCTTTCCTTCCACGCCGCCCGTCGCTACGAGAAGGGCCTGGATTTCCCGACCACTACACGTTTGGCACACCAGGGCATCCTTAGTGTACTGCTACACTCGACAAGCCCTGTTATGGCCGCGGAGGAGTCCGTTTGCGGAGGAGCAGACAACGGGTATGTTCATGGGGGCGCCAAGTGATCACCGTTGATCTTTGAGCGGAAAAAGCATAGAAAAGCATCGCGCTGGGGAAGGATACGAGCATACTGCCGTGTCGGGCACGGCATAGGGAGTCGTTTGCAATGTTGCCCATCGATGTTTTCCCCCAAAACCGCACCCTGTCGCGCGGACACTGATACTGGCAGAACAAGGGTTACACCCACCCGTGTTTTTCGTCCCTGATTTTGCACATGCAGCTCTTTGGATGCATTGATTGGTGTGATAAAGGACATTCTCAACCCCTCCACAGGAAAGCCCTTAGCCTTTGTGTGTCTCCCGTGCTCGCAAGCATACCTGTGCCCTACCAAGGCCGTCCGCAACTACCTGCCATCTCTCTGCGCTCATGCTGAGGATTTTTGGTACGCTCTATCGCCGCCACGCTTCGGACGAGCGGGAGCATTGCCCATCGCTACATCCACAGTACGGGAGTAGTCGTCGGAACCTGCGTTGGGTGTCGGCCGCCAAATCCACGCGCGCCCCGGCGGGGGCCCTCTCCTATCGGACAGTGCGTATCGATTCGTCATTCTGTCGGTCTCGCATCCGGTGCGCGGTACAAGCCAGGACCTTCTGCACTACCATTACTTTGGGGGCCAGAGGATGCCTATGTAGAGTTGGCCTCGCCATTGGCAAAGCGCCGAAAAGTGTGCGGCGGCTGCAGGTCGTCTGCTGAAAAGCAGTCGCGTTTGAAGCGCGTGGCGGAAAGTCATCCAGCCGGCGGAGTAACTGCCGCATCCGCTTCCAGGGAGCCTGACAAGGAACCGGACTGAGCGGGATTGCAGCTGTTAAGTTTTCGGCTTCGTCCCAAGTTCTCCTTCTGCAGCCCCCCACCAACACCCTCCCTACCTCTCCGGTTCCACAGCCGCTGTTGACACCCCCCGGGGGAAACCAAGCGCACGCCCCCAACACCAGGTGTACCATTCTGGGAGTGACGGTAGAGCCCACGACACGCGTCGGAGGCGTCTCAGTCGCGCTTAAGACTCTCTTCGGTGTCTCAGAGGCACCTCCACGGACTGGTGATTACTCGGCGGTGGGCACCCCCCCCGCCATTGCCGCCTCCGGGCCGACAGTGGACACAGAACTGGGCGGGGCGCCGGGTCCTGCGACCGACGCCTCGGCAGTCTCTGTGCCCATCCACGAGCGGGTCACTCTGCCTTTCCTCGCGGTTGGTGTCCCACCTGTTGACACTGGTTGGTCCACTGAGCGGATGCTGGTGGAGCTGTTGGGGAGGTATGACACCGTTAGAGCTTCGGCATTGGCTCATTTTGAGTCGCTGTTGACAGCCCACCTGCGAGCTACACGCCCGAGCGAAATCTCTTTTGCCTTCAAGAACGGTGTCAACCGCCGCTACGCCCTCAAGCCGATCGCAGCGACTGGCCCCGTGCTTGAGCGGAAAATGCGCCGTCGCGTGCGGGCAGAGACGGCGGCCATCCGCAGCACGACGACAGCTGACCTCTGCGCGCACCAAGCCCCTCGAAGAAAGCTCCTGGACTCGGCGCGGCGTGGCACGGGCGTGGCATTGGTGCCCACTGGAGGCCTTCTGAGGCTTTCTCCTAGAGAGCAGGCCCAGGTTTCTGTCAGGTACCACCTGAGCGCCGCGACTGTGTCCCAGTTGTGCCAAGCCGGAGGGGGGAGGTCGAGCGGCTGGGCCTCCCGAGAGGTATTCCGGGAGGCCATGGCGGCGCTCACCGATGAGCCAGGGCGGCGGGTGTGGTCCGACGAGCGGGGAGCTCATCTGATCAGCCTACGTGGCGGCCTGCAAAACATCTTCGATGGGCTTTCATCCAGTGGCCAGTTTGTGGAGCGCTACGTGAGGGAGCTCCACGGGGATCCTGTGCCTCACACGAATACCTTTACACCGTGCCTTGCGTTACCCTACGAGCTCCACAGCGACTCTACAGCTGACGTACATGTGTGCGTCAGTCTGGACAAGGGTGGTCGCGGAAGTGCCACGTCCAAGCTGGTATTGACGACACCCAACCAGAAGCGCCCTATGGCGCGGGGCAGCTTGGTATTGCTGTCAGTGCTGCCGTGCGTCAGCGATGCCAACGAGGATCTGCCAAAAAAGATTGGACCGTGGGCCAGCGACCTACAAGAACTGTTGGAAAATGGGCTGATGGTTGGCGGGACGCTGCGCGCCGTCCGTCTATTTTTGGGTGGGGACATGGCGTGCCTGTCGGCATTGTTGGGCCAAAAGAGCGCCTCATCGCGCTTCCCCTGTCCGTGGTGCACCGCTATTGGTAGGACCGGTGACGCCAACGAGAAGCTGGCGGCGACGCACGGCTACATCCAAGCCGTGTCGATGGCCCCCCCTCGACTGCGGGCACGGGTAGAGCTGCAAGCTGCGCTCGTGGCATACGAGATGGGGCCAAATGATGGCCTGCCCATCCTATGGACCCCAACAGAATACCTGTCCATCGCATGGTGGCCCTTATTTGACGTTTACCCGTGCCACATCGTGCCGGCCCCTCTCCATTTGACGCTTGGTTTTACAGCCGTGCTGTTACGGCTTGGCATCGAGGCAACGTATGCCGCGAGCGGGCGGGCTGCTGCCGTTGCGGCGGCCACGGCCGTCGGGCGGGCCCTGTTGGACGAGGTACGGGTGCGTCCGGTCGCCTATCACGGAGGTGGATTTGAAGGGCTGGCCTGTCACAGGATCACCGAGCGGGCACAGGCCGTGTGCGCCGCGCTCAAGACCTTTCCGCCGTCTGATCAACTCCAAGCCCTGTAAAATGCCTGGCCGACATGGACGTCACTTGTCAGGACGCTAAACCGGGCCCACGATGTCTCTGCGGATGAGATTTCTTCCTTTGAGGCTGGAGCGCTTGGCCTGTACCCCCCCCTGCAAGACATCTATCTTTGGATGAGCATTACGTTGAAGCTCCACGCGCTGGCTCACCAAGCGCCTACGTTCCTGAGGCGGTTTGGCTCCCTCGGAGCGTACGGTGATCAGGAGCTCGAGGCCTGACACGGGTGGTTTAACCATGCCCATGGCCATTGCACTGCCGGCTTTTTTTGGGGGACGTGCCTGCAGCTCCTAGGACGGGCGGCGCTAGATTGTCAGCCGGCTGCTGACGTGGCGCTCGACAATGGGCAGCACCGTCGGCCTGAGGCGGCGGGGGAGCGAAAGGCAACGAAGCCTGGAGATGGGCGGTTGCGGCGCAACAAAGACGGACCCCGGCAGACAACAGCCGGTCGCGCCAAGGAGCTCGCCGAAATGGAGGCCTGGGCGCTGGTTCGGGCAGTGGCGGCGGGCAAGACCGTTGTTGCATACCAGAAAACACAACAATCCCTGGTGGTGGCGCCCGTGGCGCCACCCCAACAAGCGGAGGAGGTCACATTTGTAGAAGGGACGGACGGGAGCGGGTTGGTCGCGCAAGTCAAAGATACAAGTGGGACAGATGAGTATCTGGAGGAGGAGGAATTGAATCTTGTTGTTGGTTTGATGCTGGGGTAGCTATTCAAGTGGGATAGGGATAACAATAGACACAGCAATCAAGTTCCAAAATATAAGAAAAAGAAACAGTCGCGCGAAACTGCGGCACATGCACACACCAACACGATGATACAGGCAGAGCACACCCAGAAACACGCGAAGCGAGAGCAGCTGCACATAAACGTCGGCGGTCGTGCCCTAGGAGAATTTTTGGTTCCTTCTTGGCGACACATTGGCGACACACAGCGGTCGAGTGTCGCCAGCATGTCGCGCAGGGGGGCTAACTGTGTCGGAGACAGGAGCACCATGGGAGCACGCCGGCAGCGGATAAGCATCCGGCCGTACCGGATACGGAACAATCATACGGAGCATCCTGTTCAATTGCAATTTTTCGGGGCAAAAGTTTGGATCTAGTATTCCATAAATCGATGACTGACACGCGACCAACAATGTCGGTCAAATGACATTGTGGATCACGCGACAGGAACGCGCCCACCGGACACATCTGCGGGTCACAAGCGCCACCCTGCGCCGCGGCGGCCGCCGCCGCCGCCGCGTCGAGCGCGTCGCGGGTGGCGTCAAACAGGGCGGCGTCGGCGGTGGCGGCGTCGGCAGCGGCGGCGGCGGCGGGGGCGCGGTGCCGCACCGACGGGTGCCCATTGGAGACGGCGGCCGCCGCGGACGCGGGGGCCGGCGGGGGAGACGGGGGGGCGCCCCCGCCGGCGCCGCCGCCGGCAGCAGCAGACGCCGCGTCGCCCCCCCCCCCGCACCGGCACCCGCTCCAGCACCCGCACCCGCCCCCGCTCCCGCCGCGTCCGGCAGCGGCTGACACGCCGCCCGCGCGAGCAGGAGCACGAGCACCTGACGCACCGCCGGCGTGCGGGCGGCGGCGCCGCCCGGCGCAAACAGCGCGCGCAGCAGCCCGTCGGTGACGGCGGGCACGCACAGCATCCACACGGGCGCCGTC